>Ga0181516_10000617_pt1 | contig 31110 bp, 24 predicted proteins | sample PEATcosm2014_Bin_25_FD_121104 | JGI IMG/M metagenome (GOLD analysis project Ga0181516, IMG submission 121104) | Peatland microbial communities from MTU Mesocosm Facility, Houghton, MI, USA - PEATcosm2014_Bin01_10_metaG | ecosystem: Environmental > Terrestrial > Soil > Wetlands > Peat | place... | reverse complement strand
GATCTGGCTGTCTGGCATCGTGCCAAATCTGAACAACATTCAATTGCCTGCAAAGGCCCGCTACATCAGGCTGACAGCCAAATAGACCCCTTCAATTCACCCACACTTTTCCCGGAAGAGCCAATAATTTATGGCCGCGGTTGCGTCGTTGACATTCTCTGTCGAACTCCAAAACATGCTTGTGGACCCCAACAGCAGAGAACTTCCATTGTCGATATCGTTATATCCAGCAGGGAGAACACCAAAGAGATACGAGTCCGTCCCATCCCACGAAGTAGAGGATTTCAAGCTGCTGCCTGCTGTCGAACTCCCCACAAACGATATAAGAGAATTCCATTCCGCGCCGCTTGGAAAATGCCAGCCAACCGGACAGACTCCCTGAACTCCGCTGGGACTTGAAGCGCTCGAACTCGCCCCATTCATCGCTTCGGCCCAGGTGTAGAGGTGGCCATAGAAGCCGCAATTTCCTTGATCATTTCCGTAACACACGCCGGTAGTGCCCAAAGCTCCCGCGAAATTGAGATTCCTCGCCATCCACCATTGCGTACCGACTTTCACAACCTGGTATGTCTGCCCATCCCGAGGGTCGGAGATTGTTCCGGAGTGCCTGCTGTTCAACTTCAAGGTGTATGTGGCGCTTGCCCCTCCGTTGGTCACCACGATTTTCACGGTGGCCGAGTCCTTAGTGATTGCGACATTTCCTGATGCCCCATTGGTATTGTTGATTTTGATCGAAGCATTGCCATCATTGGCCGTCGCGAAAATGGCGGCTTGCTTCGTCAGGCCTGGCAAGCTGTCGGCTGTCAGAGTTGTGCCGCCGACCAGGGGGACGGAATCACCAGATACTGTCAACGACTTCAAGGTCACGTCGTAGTTGATAACGTAGGATGCGCTATTTACGGTGCTGTTGGTGTAGCCGTTGGCCACGGTGATGGCCTTGATTGTTTCCGAATTGTTTACGGTGATCGGCGCACTGGCATAGGCAGTCGAGGTTGCGGTTGGGGCATTCCCATTGGTTGTGTAGTAGATGGTGGCCCCTGGAGTCGATGTGCTCAGCGACACTTTTTGAGCGGTCGTGTAAGTCCCTGCCGCCGGAGCAAACGCGGGAGGAACCGCGGTTGGGAACGTGATGGTGTAGGCGGCGGTCGCGACGGGGCTGGTGGTGTACCCCGTTGCCACTGCGATCGCCTTTATGGTCTCGGAGGTGCCGACAGAAATTGTAGCGGTGTACTTGGTGGAACTCGTTGTCGGAGCGCTCCCATCCGTCGTGTAGTAGATGGCGGCACCCAAGGTCGCACTGCTCAGGGTCACATTCTGGACGGAGGTGTAGGGTCCAGACGCTGGAAGGAATGTAGGGGTCGAAGTGGGGAGCGTGATGGTGTAGAGGGCGCCAGCCACTGCACTGCTGGAAAATCCGTTCCCCAAGGCGATCGCCTTGACGGTCTCGTTGGCGTTGACCGAGATGGGACCTGCATACAGGGTGGATCCTGTGGTCGGCGCAGACCTGTCCAGGGTGTAGTAGATGGTAGCCCCCGCAGTTGTCGAGCTCAGCGCCACGGACTGCACCGAGGTATAGGTTCCTGCCACGGGACTGAAGGTGGGAGCTGCAGCGGGCGGCTGGATGACATACGCAGCCGTGCCCACGGCGCTGTTGGTGAATCCTGTGGCCACGGCGATGGCTTTGATGGTCTCGGAGGCTGCGACGGTGATGGGCGCGGAATAGACGCTGGAGCTGGTGGTGGGAGAGGTCCCGTCCAATGTGTAGTAGATGGTGGCTCCCGAGGTTGCGCTGCTCAGGGTCACGGTCTGGGCGGAGGTGTACACCCCCCCCGCCGGAGTTGCGGTGGGACTGGCGGCCGGAAGCTGAATGGTATAGGCGGCACTGGCCACTTGGCTGTTGGAGTTCCCCGAGGATGTAGCGATGGCCTTGATGGTCTCTGTAGCACTCACCGCGATGGGCGCGGAATAGACGTTGGAGCTGGCGGTGGGAGCGGATCCATCCACGGTGTAGTAGATGGTGGCTCCACCCGTTGCCGAGGCCAAGGTGACGCTCTGAGCCGAAGTGTATGATCCAGCCACTGGACTGAAGGTGGGACTTTCTGTAATGCCGGGAATGGCGATGGTGTAGACAGCGCTGGAAACCGAACTCGTGCCGTAATTGGTGGCAACCGCGATGGCCTTGATGGTCTCGTTCGCACCCACGCCGAGGGGTGTGGAATAGACACTGGAGCTTGTGGTTGGAGCGGTCCCATCCAGGGTGTAGTAGATGACGGCCCCGGGTGTGGTCGAGGCTAGGGCAACGCTCTGCGCTGCGGTGTAGGTGCCTCCCACCGGGTTGAGGGTTGGAGCTGCGGCGGGGAGCTGGATGGTATAGGCTGCAATGGCCACTAGGCTGTTGGTGGATCCCGCCGCGACGGCGACGGCCTTGATGGTCTCGGAGGTAATGACGGAAATCGGGGCCGTGTAGACGCTGGACGCTGTGGTGGGTTGGGATCCATCCACGGTGTAGTAGATGGTGGATCCCGAGGTGGCGCAGCTCAGGCCCACGCTTTGCCCGGTGGAATAGGTGCCTGCCGGGGGAGTGAACGTGGGAGAGGTCGTTTGCCCAAGGATGGAAATGGTGTAGACCGCGACGGCCGGGGAGCTGGTGAACCCATTGGCGATGGCAATGGCCTTGATGGTCTCGGAACCCGTGACGGCGATTGCCGTGTCGTTGTACTTCGTGGAGGCCGAGGTCGGGGAGGAGCCATCCAGGGTGTAGTAGATGGTGGCCCCGGAGGTGGCGCTGCTCAGGACCACGGTTTGAACGGAGGAGTAGGTCCCGGCTGCGGGAGCGAAGGTGGGGGCGCTGGTGGATCCGATGCCGTAGGCGGCGTTCGCTACGGGACTCGTGGCCATCCCGCCCGCGACGGCGATGGCTTGGATGGATTCGCTCGCGACCACGGGGATGGCGGCTCCCGAGTATTTCGTGGAAGCGGTGGTGGGCACCGATCCATCCGTGGTGAAATAGATGGTCGCACCTGTCGTGGCGGAACCTAGCGACACGTTCTGGGCAGTCGAATAGGTCCCGGCCGCCGGGCTGAAGGTCGGGGAACTCGCCACCCCGATGACGTAGGTCGCGCTGCTGGTCGCGCTGGTGGGATGACCGCTCTCCACGGCGATGGCCTGGATGGTCTCCCCGACCGGTACCGAGATGGCGGTGTCGGCGTACTTGATCGAGGCCGTGGTGGGAACGGTTCCGTCGGTGGTGTAGTAGATCTGGACCCCGGTCGAGGAACTGGTCAACGAGACGCTCTGGGCGGTTGAGTACGTGCCCCCAGCAGGTGTGAAACCGGGAGCGGCCAAGGCGGGTGCAGCCGTTACCGTAAAGGTCACGGAGGAGGTGGCACTATGACCGGCGTCGTCCGACAACGTGACGATCAGGGTGTCCATTCCAGCCGAAGCCGACGCGCTGGCCTGTAGGGTCAGGTTCCCACTCAGGTCCCAAGTGGTACCAGTGGGAAAGAATCGCACCGTGGGGAAGGTGATGTCCGCTGAATCGCTTGGAGTGGCCGACCGCACCCGAATCAGGGCTTTGATGATGTGTCCGTTGCTCCAGGAGAAGGAGCCGGTGACTGTCGATGAGCGTGGCGATGGCCTTCAGGGATCCGGAATTGCTGGAATTGGAATCCGTGGCGTTCTGGCAGGCAACCAACGCCAAGAGACCGGCGGCGATCATGGCGAGAGAACGGAAGATGGGGCGGATGAATTTCATGAGGCGTCTCCGTGCTTGGGCAGCGGATGGGAAGGGGAGTCGAGTGAATGAAACCCAAACTAGGTTCGGCTAAAGATCTTGGGTAGACCGGAAAGCACAGCCAGCAACGGTTCAGAAATCCAGCAGCAACCCCGCGCGCAGGTAGTAGCGGTGGAAGGCGGACCAGCCGCTTTCCGCCAGAAGGCTGGAGCGGTCGCCCAGTTTCAGGTCCAATCCCCCGCCCGCCCGCCAGAGGAAATAGGAGTTCCCGAGGCTTGGCCGCAGGCCCGCACCCGCCTCCCCTGCGATGTAGGGCATGAGGGTTCGCCCAAGGGGCAATCGGATTTGGAGCTTGCCATCGATCATTCCGGACGGGCGTCCGGCCACGCATTCGTATCCGATTCCGGGTCCAAACAGGACCATCTGGTCGAAGCGGTACAGGGCGTGTACGGACCAGTTGGTGCGCGGCGACCAATCGCCTTCGGGTACCGCCGTTCCCAACATTCCCTCCAGCGAGAGTCCCCCGGAGGTGGCGAGTCCCGCCAGACAGAGGAGAATCGGGAAGAACTTCAAATTCCCACCGAGGGGTGTTCCGCCGTCCAGCGCTCGAACCCGTCCTCGCTGACGGGGATCTGCTCCGGTGTCAGTTCCAGGGTCTGCACGATGTCGGCGTGGAACACTTGCCAAGCCCCGACTTCGATCTCGCTTTCCAGTTGCCCCTGTCCCCATCCCGAATATCCGAGGAAAATCCTGTAGGAACCGGGCTCCGCACGGTGGAATCGCTTGCCCGGGCTTTCTTCCAGGGGATCTTCCTCCATGCGCCAGGTGAAGTTCCAGTGACCGCCCATGGTCAGACCGTCGGTGATCCTTTGGGACTCCGGGGCAGGCTCGCCGCTCCAGTCCAGGATCTGGATCTTGTCCTGCTCGACCGGGCCGCCCAAGTGGACCTCTCGCAAGCCCCGCATCTCCGGGGGCAGACTTTCGAAGACTTCGTCCAGGGGCATGTGGGAAACGCGGTTCAGGACCAGCCCGTAGTCGCCATCCTTTTCGTGGGCGCAGAGAAGAATCACGGTCCCCTGGAAATTGGGGTCCTTGAGGACTTCATGTCGGGCCACCAGGAAGGCCCCCGTTTGCAACCGCGCCAAGGATTCTTCGGGAGAGAAGCTCATCGGAGGTGAAAAGTAACCAAGCGCCGCCAGTGCCCTTCACCTGCAGGACGCGTGCAGGAGGCGCACCAAGCTGTCCGCGGCGTAGGCGACGTGGTGGGATGTCGAAAGAAGGATCTTTCCCGGGACCACGGCCACACGCCCCGCGCGGACGGCAGGCAGGTCCAGAAGCGCCTGGGGCAGGGGTTTCGTCTTTCCGCCGGCCTCCCACCCGCTGCGCAGAAGCCAGCTGGGGGAAAGCTTGAGGACATCCTCCACCGAAATCGGCTGGGATCCGTGGATCCCCAGTGCCGAAGCGGCGTTTCGCGCGCCAACCAAGTCGAGCAGATCCCCGATGGTGGTGGAGTCTCCTGCGGTGTAGCCCTCCGACCAGTAGAGCACGCGGGGGTGATCGGAACAGCGCGACGCCCGGGTCCGAGTGGCGTCCAGGACCGAATCCATCCAACGCACCAGACTGTCGCCTCGAATCGGTTCTCCCAGGCGCGCCGAGGCGTGGTGCAGGAAGTCCCGGATCTTGGCCAGGGAATTGGGATTGTCCAGGATTTCGGACGGAATCCCGCTGCGACGGATTCCGTCCACGAAGGCCGGATCGTGGAAGGACCCGAGGAGCACAAGGTCGGGGCGCAGGGAAACGATGCGCTCGAGGTCGGCTCCGACCCGCGGTTTACCGGGGAACAGCCCCGCAGCCTCGTGGATGCCGGAGTCGTCGGCCAGGGCGGAAACGGCCAGCACGCGCGAGGAATCCACCAAGGCTTGCAGAAGGACGTCGCCGGTGATGGTCACCGAAACGATCCGGCGCGGACGAGCCACGATGGGGGCTGGTTGGCGGTGGCAACCGGAGAGCACCAGGAGGAATGCCCAGGCGAAGGTGGCGATGGACTTCACGGGATCCTTCCGAGGGCATGGACAGCCAGGCCAGAGGTTTCGGAAAGGCACAGCAGGAGCCCGTAGATGTCTCCGGTGATGCCGCCCCCGAGCCTGCGGGATGCCCAGAACGCCACAGCGAACTGGCACGCGAGAACGGCTGCGGCTTCCACGGGGAAGAACCAGATGAACGGCGCGGCAACGAGCATTGCCAACCCCCACCCGGTCGCGGACAGGCCCGAACCGGCAAGGCTGGAAGCGTCCACCTCCCGGGCGTAGGGCCAGAGGTGGAGCGGAAGCAGCAGGATTCCACGCGAAAGGACAGGGACGGCCAGCAAAATCCAGGGCGACGACGGCATGGATAGGAGCTGCCAGGTCAGAAGCATCCAGAGCGCACCGACCCCGAAGGCGAAGGAGCCCATGTGGACATCCTTCAGAATCTCCAGGCGGCGCACGGGCTCGCGCGGACAGAGCAACGCGTCGGCACTGTCCAAAAGACCGTCGAAATGGAGGAATCCCGTCAGGGCCAGTGGAAGAGCCAGAAGCAGGACTCCGCGCAATCCGAGAGGCCATCCGGTTCGGGAAAGCCACCACGCAACGGTCGCCCAGAAAAGCCCGATCAAGGCACCCACAGCGGGGTACCAGGCCCGGGAACGCACGAAATCGGCATGGCTCGCCCGGCCCTGCCCCGGCACGGGCAGGATCGTCAGGAAGGACAGGGCCAGCGAAAGGGGGTTCACATCCCCACGTCCGCGAAGGTCTTCATTCCAGACATAATTTGGCATGCCGCGCGCAGGACCGGAAAGGCGAGAACGGCGCCCGTTCCCTCGCCCAGCCGGAACCCGAGCTTGAACACCGGCTCCAGGCCCAGGTCCCGCAACTGCCAGGCGTGGCCCGGCTCCTCGGAGAGGTGTCCCGCGAAGAGGAATGCCTTCACGCCGGGGTCGATCCTGGCCGCGGCCAAGGCGCCGGAGGTCACGGGGAATCCGTCGCAGACCAGGGGGACGCCCCGTGCGGCCCCTTCCAGATGGACCCCGGCGATGGCGGCGATCTCCAGGCCTCCCAGGTGCGCAAGCACATCCAAAGGGTCGGCGTCCGGAAGAGGACCGAGCGTCTGCCGGGCCCGCGCCAAGGCCAAGGCCACGATCCCCGCCTTGCGCGCACGGGCCGCTTCGTCCAGCCCCGAACCCCGTCCGGTGACCAGATCGGGATCCAGTCCGAGCCACGCGGCCGTGAGCGCCGAAGCGGGAGTGGTGTTCCCGATTCCCATGTCGCCGGCGGCGAGCACTTGCGCTCCCGCATCCATCGCTCGCCTCGCCGCTTTGCGACCGAGGTCGATGGCGGCTTGCGCCTGTTCCCGGGTCATGGCGGCTTCGCGGGCGATGTTCCCCGACCCCGCCCGCACGCGCGGGCCGACAAGCCTGGGATGCGTGGGAAGGACGTCGCCCTTGATCCCCGCATCCACCACCCAGAGGTCCGCCCCGGAGGTGAGAGCGATCTGGTTGATGGCCGCGCCGCCTTCCAGGAAGTTGAGCGCTTGGATGCGGGTGACGGAGTCGGGGAAGGCGGCAACGGCTTCCGCCACCACGCCGTGGTCTCCGCAGCAGACCACCACCGCGCCGTTCCCGAGACTCGGGTGGTCCGTTCCCTGGATGGCACCGATCCTGTTTCCGATGTCTTCCAGCAGTCCCAGGGATCCCGGGATCTTGAGCAATTGGTTTTGGCGGGCTTGGACAATTTCCAGGCGCTTGGGGTCGAGGGGAGGGATCATGGGTTCCTCAGTGGGATGCGGACGCCGGCGACGCAGAGCCAGGCCTGGGTGGACTCGGCGACCATGCGTTGATTGGCCCATCCCAGGTGGTCGCGGAATTCCCGGGAGAGCGCGTTGTCCGGGACGATTCCCGAACCGACTTCGTTGGTGACCACGATCAGGTCCGCACCGGAATCCCTCCAAGCGCGGATCAGATTTTCCACGGCGAGCCGAAATGCTTCCGATCCGCCGCCCAGGAGGTGGTTGGTGGCGAGCATGCCCAGACAATCGAGGACAACCACGCGGTGGGCGGCCCGTTGCAACGCACTTGCAACGTCCAACGGTTCCTCCAGGGTCTCCCAGGAAGGCGGACGATCCGCCCGGTGCGCGCGAACGCGATCCGTCATCTCCCGGTCCAGGCAGCGCGAAGTGGCCAGAAAGGTGACGTTGTCGCCCCCCCATTCCCGCCCAATGTTCTGGGCAGCCGAGCTTTTTCCGGAACGGGCGCCCCCGGTCAGCAGACAGAGTCGTCCTGGACGCTTGGCGACGCCTGCGGCAGGGCCGGATGGATCGACCCAGGAGGAGATGGTCGTCATGTCCAGGTGTTCCTCGACCAAGTCGGCCAGAAGGTCGAAGGTGGATTCGAGAGGGTCGGGAGCGTTCTCGTCGCCCCCGAACAATGCCGCCAGAACCCCGGCGTCCTCGAACACGCCATGGAGGTAGATGCCCAGGACGTTTCCCCGGTTGCAGAAACGCCCTCCCGTCGAATCGGGATCCTCGCCCGCCACGACGCCGGTTCGGATCTCGTATCCGGACAGTTCCCGTCCGGAGATCGCCGACCACCATCCCTCCAGGCGCGGCGCGGCCAGGGTCGATTTGCGGACGATCTTCCGTTCGCCGTGCAGGGTGGAGAACGGCAGAAGCCCGAGTCCCTCGGCATCGCCCTCGCGTCCGGAAGGGTCGGAGATGGTTCCGCCCAGCGCTTGCATCCCTCCGCACACTCCCAGGACAGGCTTTCCCGAGGCCGCGAATTCCCGCACCGAAGCGTCCAGTCCGCGCTCGCGCAGCCAAGCGAGGTCCGATGGCACGTGCTTGGATCCCGGCAGGACCAGGAAATCCAGGCCCCCCAGGTCCAGGGGCCTGCGGACCAGGCGCAACCCGACTCCGGGCCACGCTCCCATGCGACGGAATTCGTCAAAATTGGAGATGCGCGGCCAAGCCACGACCCCGACCTTGAATCCGCTCCCACCCGAGTTCGAAGCAAAGCGGTCCAGCGCGACGGCATCCTCGTCGGGTAGATCGTGGTGGATCCGGGGAATGGTGCCCAGCATGGGCACGCAGGTCCGCGCGAAAAGTTCGGAAGGGCCCGGCTCCAGGAGCGCGGCATCTCCGCGGAACTTGTTGAGCACGAATCCGCGAAGGTGCGGACGGAGATCCGGGGGCAGGAGCGACCAGGTCCCGAGGAGATGGGCGAAGGCGCCTCCGCGGTCGATGTCGGACACCAGTAGACAGTGCGCCCCGGATTCCCGGACGGTCTCCAGGTTCACGTAGTCGACGTCGGCCAGGTTGATCTCGGCCGGACTTCCCGCGCCCTCGATCACCACGATCTCGTTTTCCGCCATCAGTTCCCGCAGGCAAGGCTTGGCCTTTTCCCAGAGCAACGACGAGCGGCGGCGCCAATCCATGTCGGACAGTTCCCGATCCACGCGGCCCAGGACCACCACTTGGCTCGCGGTGTCGCGTTCCGGCTTGAGGAGCACTGGATTGAACCGGACCTCGGGTTCCCGCCGCGCCGCCCGGGCCTGCAGCCACTGGGCCGTCCCCATCTCGCCGCCCGAGGCCACCCGGGCGTTGTTGCTCATGTTCTGGGCCTTGAACGGCACGACCTTGAATCCCTTGTCGGAAAACCACCGGCAAAGCGCGGTGGCCAAAAACGACTTCCCGGCGTCGGACGTGCATCCCCACACCATGAGCGCCCTGGCCGTCATGGCAGGATCCGCCGATCCGGCCAGGCGATCCGCACGAGCTCCGCCTTGTCGGGAAACCGGTCGGTTCCGCACCGGGACATGAGGCCTCGGATCCACCCACCGTGCGAGAAGATCAAATGGCGTCCCGGTCGGATGTCGTCCAGGAAGGTCTCGGCCCGACGCAGGAGATCCACGGTGGATTCGCCGTTCGGTGCCTGGAAGTCCGCGAAGGACCGCAGCTTCTCCCGCCACCGCTCGCCGGCCTCCTCGTAGGTCTTCCCCTCCAGGTCCCCGAAATGGATTTCGCGCAGGCGGATGTCGGTGGGGACCTCCGGAAATCCCGCGAGCCTGGCGGTCTCGCGGGTTCTGGTCGTGTCGGATCGCCAGATTCCGTCAAATCGGATCCCGACAAGACGCGGGGCCAGTGAGCGGGCCATGGTCTCTCCTGCGGCGGTCAGCGGAGGATCGGACCAGCCCGCGTAACGGCCTTCGGCGTTGAAGGTCGATTCGCCGTGGCGCACCAGCCAGAGTTCCAGGTAGGAGATCAAGGGAGGACGGCCATCGCACCGGGGGGCAGCGCGGTCTTGGCCCGGTTCAGGACCGCCCCCGTCGCGGGATCCAGCTTCACCACCGCCTGCTGGTCGGCCGTTGCCTTGTCCGAGAGCCAGAGGGACGTCCCGTCTGTGGCCAGCCCCCAGACGGCCCGAGTCGAGCCGACCGCCGGCCCGAAAAGCCCGGACACGGGATCCACCGATACGGCGATGGAGGAGTCGGCATAAATATCCAGACCTAGCACCGTCCAGAGCTTCCCCCCAACGGAGACCATGTTGTTGATCGGCTTATGGGCACCCAATTTGCCCGTGATCGTCGCCTCCCACCGTCCCGTTGCGAGATCCAGCCGGTCGATTCCTCCATTTTCGGTGGCGTCGTAGGAACCGTGGCTGGCCACGTAGATCTTGGCCCCCAGGATCGCGAGGTCCTGGGGATTCACGGTGGGCAGTGTCAAGCCTCGAGGCGCCGCCTTGGCACCGGTGTCGACCTCGATGACCATGCCCGAATCGTAGCTGGTGTAGTCGGAATGGATCCGTTGCGCCAAGATCCAGAGTTTTCCACCGGCGAAGGCCAGACGGCTCGGACTCACAAGTCCGTCGGAGTTCACGCTGGCCGAAAGGTCGATGCTTCGCACCGAGTCTCCGGAGGTGGCGTCCAGTACCAGGATGCTGTTGGTGTTCCAACGGTCCACGAAGAGTCGGCTTCCCACCTGGAGCACTTGGTAGACGTCGGTGCCCTTGCCAACCACGACGTCGAACAGGACCTGGCTCTTGTCGCCATCGCGGAAAGCGACAACCTCGTCGGTGTTCTGGTTCTCTACGTAGAGGACTCCGGAACCCCCGTCGAGTGCGACCCCCCAACCTGTCGCGTCGGAAACATTTTCGACGTCGGTTGCCGAATCGACGTTCGAGTCCGCCGGGACCCGTTGCAGTTCGTAGGTGGTACTGCCATCGGTGGCGATCACGAAAACGACGGGTCCGGGTCCCGCCTGCTGCGAGGCGGTGGCGTTGCCGGCGCCATCGCACGAAGAGAGGAAAATTCCGGCGGCGCCCAGGGCGAGCGTCGCGGATATGCAGGTCGTTCTCATGTTTTCTCCTTGGTTGGTCTGGTTGGGCTCAGATCGATGTCGAGCTTGGCGCGGAAGGATCGGCCGGACAATGGCGCATCCTGGAATTCCTGGAACTGGACGTTTGTCAGATTCTGAGCTTGAAAGAAGAGCACGAACCGCCCCAGCCTCCAGGAGATTCCCAGCCCGTACAGGACGTGCCCAGGCACCCAGGAGTCCGGTGTATTGAGCTGGCTTGTCCAGTATCCACAGGCTCCGTCCATCGAACCTTCCCCGGAAAAGCCCTCCCAGGCCGCGGTTCGAGCAAGGACATTCCACCTCCACTGCGGCATGTAATCCAGCTCCTTGCCTCGGTAGGAGGCGTAGACGGACCGCAACCAGGTCCGGCTCCAACCCACCGTCGCGTCCAGGTCGCCCCAGCTGGACCCTGCTTCCGCGTCGGCGTCCAGTCCAACGGCGGAATAGCCGGAGTCGTTCCGGAATTGGCTCAATTGGGAGGCGCCGAGGATCTGCCTTCGGATGGGATCGCGGTAGAGCCCCGCCCACGGCACCATCTGGATCTTGAATGGCTTGGGCGCCCAAGCCGCGCCGAACTCCGAGGTCCAACTCTTCTCCGGCTGCAGGGACAGGTTCTCCAACGTCAGCCCGTTGTCGCCATAGAGCTCGAAGAAATCGGGAGCCTTCTGGTCCATGCCGGCCCCGACCCATGCTTGCCATATTCCGTCTGGGGATCGGACCCAGGCGCGCATACTGGCAGACATCGCGAGGGAAATCCAAGTCGAATCCGACGACGATCCGATCTCTCCGAGGGAATTGGGCTCGAAGTCGCGCGCATTGCGGGTCGACTGGACGAGCCCGGTGGCAGAAGCACCGAAAACGCCCGCGCCGTCCTGTCCTTTCCAACCCGCGGAAAACGTCCCTTCCAGGCGTTGGGCGTCCGGGGTCAGATGGACCAGCCCCGGCGTCGTGGTGGTGCCTTTGGACGTCTGCCCTCCGAGTTCCAGGCGCGACCAGAGGTCGGTCCAGTCCTTCGCGTCCCGCACGAGGCCTGCGGAGCCGGAGCCGTTCCATCCCTCCAGGTGCGACTCCCGGTTGGAGCGGTAGTCGACGCTCGACCCGCTGTCGTGCCACTCGGATTCATCCCATCGCACCTGGGCATCCACAGGCCAATCCCATTCGCCCTGTCCCTTGGATTCCAGCGACCCTTGGAGGGAGCGTCGGTCCCAGCGGGCGTCGGGATGGGCCACGTACAGCCCGGAAACGCCCTGCTCCGAACCGTCGGCGCGGAAGGAAAACTGGAGCCGCGGAAGCGGGCGCCAAGCTCCGGTACCACCCCAACCGGTGAAATCGCTGTTGGGCAGGGTGACGATAGTGTCCTTGGGCTTGAAGGTCAAACCACCGTTCCACAGGATGGGCCAGTCGTCGCGCGAGGTTGCGTACCACCCAGCCAAGCTGGTGGTCCCGGAATCCCCGCTCCACCAGCCGGAGAGCTGTCGCTCCCCGAAACTTCCCAGGGTGCCTGAGACGCCCGCTTTGTTCCAGGCGCGTCTAGATATCAAGATCAGTTCGGGACGGCCATCTCCCCCGATGCCCGCTCCCTGCAGGATCTCGACGCGTTCGAGCCCATCGGGCAGGAACATGCCCAGATCCACCGTGGAACTTCCATTGTCCTGCACCATGACTCCGTCCAGCACCACTCGCACCTGCTCGGAAGGGCATTGCCGCAGGGAAATCTCCGAATACCCGCCCAACCCCCCGGTGCGACGGATTTCGACACCGGGGATTTTGGCAAGTGCATCGGCCAACGTCTGGACCTGGCCCAATTCCGCCCGGTCCAGGACACGTTCGGCACCCGCAGGGTCCTTGGCCTTTCCCGAAACCTCCCGCCCCTCCAGCACAGGTTCGCGCGCTTTTCCGGTGTCGCTGGCGATGGAATCGGTGGCGCTCTGCTGGGCCAGGAGCCGACCGACGGCGAAGAGAGAAATGATTAAGGCTATGCGCATCCCGCCCATTTCCAGAGGCAGAAGAAAAGTGCCGACACGGGTGTGTCGGCGCTCCGGGCAGGTCTCCTGGCTCGAGGCCCCTTCCGCCGCCTTCCCGGACGTGTCCAGTGGCGTTTGGCGGAGGGTTTTCGCCCCTCACAGTGGCTGGTCCGCTGCCGATTTCCACGGCATTCCCGGTGGTGATTCTGTCCCACCTGCTTTCGCAGACCCGAGAGCGGGTCGAACGGTAGCTTATCGGGACCCCTTTGTCTAGATTTCCGTTCCTATGGACTTCGCACGAGGCTGCAAGGATGAACATTCCTCCCCGACGGAACGAACGGAGCGCGTCACGCGCGCGGAAATCAGGGCGCTCTACGACCTGCCCCTGCCCGATCTCCTGTTCCGCGCGCAAGCCGTGCATCGCCAGCATTGGGATCCATTGGACGTCCAGATGTCGACCCTGGTCAGCATCAAGACCGGCGCTTGCCCCGAGGACTGCTCCTACTGCACCCAATCCAGCCGCTACGAGACCGACCTCAAATACCAACCCTTGATGCAGGTGCGCGATGTGATGGACCAGGCCAAGGCCGCCAAGGCCGCCGGCTCCACCCGGCTTTGCATGGGCGCCGCTTGGCGCGAGGTGAAGGACGGGTCCCAGTTCGATTCCGTCCTGGAGATGGTCCGCGGCGTGAAGTCCTTGGGGATGGAGGCCTGCGTCACGCTGGGCATGCTCAACGAATCGCAGGCGATCCGTCTGCGCGAGGCAGGACTGGACTACTACAACCACAATCTGGACACCTCCCCGGAAAACTACGCCAACGTCATTTCCACCCGTACCTTCCAGGATCGGTTGGACACGTTGGAAGCGGTGCGCAATTCCGGTGTGCAGGTCTGCTCCGGCGGAATCTTGGGGATGGGCGAGGGTCGGGAAGATCGCGTCGGCCTGCTGCACGAACTGGTGAACCTCCCCAAGGCGCCGGAATCTGTCTCCATCAACAAGCTGATGCGCATGCCCGGCACCCCGTTGGCCGACGCCGCACCCTTCGACGACATCGAGTTCGTCCGCACCATCGCGGTCGCCCGGTTGCTGATGCCCACCTCCCGGGTGCGCCTGTCGGCTGGCCGCGTGGACATGAGCCCCAGCACCCAGCTCCTCTGCTTCCTGGCCGGCGCCAACTCCATGTTCGCCGGCGACAAGCTCCTGACCGCAGCCAACCCTGGACAGGACCACGACCAGGCCATGCTGGCATCCTTCGGAATGAAGGTGGAGGTCACGTCGTTCTCGGAGGGGCGTTGAGGAATCGCTGATGTCCCACGCTCGGCAGCAATTCCAGGGGCGGTTGGATCGGAACCTGGAAGCCATCCGTGAGCGCGGGCTTTTCCGGTCGCCAAGCCAACAAGCTCCCTCACCTTTCTGCCACAACGACTACCTGGGCCTCCAGCGACACCCCGATCTCATCGATGCGCTCTGCACCGCCCTGGGCGACGGGCTTCCGACCACCGCCTCGGGATCCCGCCTCCTCTCCGGAAACCTTTCCCTGTTCACCGAATTCGAGAACGCCTTCGCCCAGGCTGCCGGTTTCCCCTCTGGACTCGTTCTGGCCTCCGCCTCCGAAGCCAATCGGGTCGGGATCTGCGCCATCGTGGGCCGGGGCGACACCGCCATCCACGACGCCTTGGCCCATGCGTCCTTGATCGATGGGATCATGCAAAGTGGCGCACAACGCAGAAAATTCCGGCACAACGATCCCGAGGATCTTCGGGCGCAGTTGCGGCAGTCGGCCTCGGGCCTGCGACTGGTGGTGACCGAATCGGTGTTTTCCATGGACGGGGATGTTGCCCCGTTGGACCAGATCTTGCAAGTGTGCAACGAAGAAGATGCGCTCCTTTTTGTCGATGAGGCGCATGCGGTGGGGGTATTCGGCCAGGCTGCCACTGGATTGGCAGAGGCTCTCCCACATGATGCTGCACTGATCGCCTCCACCCACGGATTTGGAAAGGCTCTGGCCTCTTCGGGGGGCATGCTCTGCACAGTTCCCGAAGTTCTTCAAACGATCCAGAACACGTCCCGGGCCTTTATCTACACCACCGCACCGTCGCCGTTGGCGACCTATGCCGCTCGATGGTGCTGGTCGTACTCTCGAACCCACCCGGAACGGAGGCGAGCCCTGGAGCGGAATGTCCGCGAAATGGAGACTGGATTGCTCGCTCGTGGGTTGTGCTTGCCGGGCCGAACATTGCACACCCCCATTTTGCCTGTGCATGCCAATGGACTGGTGCGGGCGCTGGCCTGGTCCGAAATTTTGCACAAGCACGGGTTTCCTCTGCGTCCCATTCGGCCACCTAGCGTTCCAACCGGAACCGAACGACTTCGCCTGACCGCATCCGCGGATCTGACCAGCCCACAGATCCAGAACCTTCTGGAGGCGATGGATGTCTGTTTGTCCTCTGCTGCGTGATCCATTTCCCCGGTCGGTCTTCGTGACCGGAACCGGAACGGATATCGGAAAAACACTTTGCAGTGCAGTCCTGTGCGCCCTATGGGAGGCCGATTACTGGAAACCCGTCCAGACCGGCGAAGTTTCGGACGCCTTGGAAATCCTGCGACTTTCGCCGGGGACTCCGATCCACCTTTCCACATACCAATTTGCCGAACCCGCCTCCCCCCATTGGTCTGCACAGTTGGAACAAGAACGGATCGATCTGCCTTTCCTGGTGGAAAATCTGCCCGAAGGCTACTTCACCGTCGTTGAGGGTGCTGGAGGTGCACTGGTTCCCCTGAACGACCAGGAAGACATGATCGATTTGGCGCAGGCCTTGGATCTGCCCATGGTGGTGGTGGCCCCAACCGGTTTGGGAACTCTGCACCACGCTTTGGCGACTGTGCATGCAATTCGAGCCAGAGGTGCCGTGATCGCCGGTGTTCTCCTGAATGGCCCTTCCCACGGGGAGAATGCCAGACAGATCCGAGATCGTGGTCGGGTCGATATTCTGGGGCGAGTCCCAGAATTGTATCCCACCGATGCACAGTCCATCGCCGAGCTGATTCAGCAGTGGAAGATGGGAGATTGGGCCGATCCGTGTGCAGAAAATACGCCAATCCAGGCGACCAAAGCGACGTCGAAAACCCTCGCGGAGCGCGATGCCCAAGTGGTTTGGCACCCCTTCACCCAGCACCAGACCGCCCATCTCCCCCTGGAGATCAAAAGCGCCCACGGAGCTTTGTTGCACAGCTCGGACGGCGCAGAAATCATCGACGCCGTATCCAGTTGGTGGGTCACCAATCACGGTCACACCCATCCGAAGATCATCCGCGCCGTGTCGGAGCAGGCGAAGACGCTGGAACAGGTGATCTTCGCGGATTGCACCCACGAGCCGGCCGTCGCATTGGCCGAAGAACTGCTTCCGCTTCTTCCCGGGGGGATGTCGCGGCTCTTCTACTCGGACGACGGTTCCACTGCCGTGGAGGTCGCCCTGAAGGCCTGCATCCAGATCGCCCGCCAAAATGGGGTTCCCGTGCCGCGGGTTGCCGCCCTGGAGGACGCCTACCACGGCGACACCCTGGGGGCGATGTCGGCCGGGGCGCGCTCCGTGTTTTCCCAACCCTTCGATCCCTATCTCTTCCAGGTCGATCGCCTCCCCACTCCGGCGGGCTCCTGGGATCCCTCTTCCCCCGAAGCCCAGACCGCGGCCAAAATCGCGTTGGACGCACTGGAGAATTGGGTGGATGCCCACACCGGAGAGATCGCCTGCGTGATCGTGGAGCCTCTGATCCAAGGGTCGGCGGGCATGCGCATGTATCCGCGCACCTACCTGGAGGGACTGGACGCACTCTGTCGCGAACGGGGCGTGCCTTGGATCGCCGACGAGGTCTTCACGGGATTCGGGCGCACGGGTCGGATGTTCGCCTGCGACGACCTCCCCGATCGACCTTCCCTGCATCCGTCCGCCATCTGCCTGTCCAAGGGACTGACGGGTGGATTCCTGCCGCTCGGGGCCACGGCCTTCCGCGAATCCATTTTCCAACAGTTCCTGTCCGACGACCGCAGCCGGACCTTCTTCCACGGCCACTCCTTCACGGGCAGTCCCCTAGGGTGCGCCGCCGCATTGGCCTCGTTGCGGATCCTGCGCGAACCCTGGACTCCCCGACGTTGGAAGATCTTGGAAGGCCTGCAGAGGCGATTCCTTTCCGATCTCGCCGAACGCAATGCCCTGCGCGGGGCTCGCGTGCTGGGGACCATCGCGGCCTTCGAACTGCCCGAGGCGAGGGACGGCTACCTCGCGATGGGCGGGGACGAACTCGCACCGCGCGGCAGCGACATCGCCCGCGCCTGCCGGGGACGCGGCGTGCTGGTGCGACCGCTGGGCGACACCCTCTACGTGGTACCGCCCTGGAACATCCGTGAGGTCGAACTGGAACGGGTCTACGATGCCCTGGGCAGGTCCATCCAGAGCGCAGGATCGAAACGAGGCTGATCGGACGGGTGGAATTCGAGATCGGAGCCAAGGTTCGAGTTTCCCCCCAAAGCGTCCACAAGAGCGGGTCCGGTCGCGCGCCACCGATCCCCAATTATCTTCACCATCACCAATGGGCAATCTTCCTGGCTGGGCGTGGGTGGCGATCGGGGGAGCGTTGGGCTCGCTTCTCCGGTACGGGGTCGGGTGGATCCTCTTCCCGTGGGCCGCCGCGTTTCCGTGGGGAACCTTCACCGCGAACGTCACGGGAACCTTCCTCATCGGCGTGTTCACCTCCCTCCTCGGCGGACCCGCCCATTTCCATCCCCACTGGAGGTTGTTCCTGGCCACGGGGATCTGCGGCGGGTACACGACCCTGTCGTCCCTGATGCTCGAGACCGACCGGATCGCCCGTTCGGGGCGCTGGATGGCCGCGGGAGGGTACCTGGGCTCCACGCTTTTCTGTTCGGCGCTGGCGCTACTGGCCGGGATGGCCCTCTTCCGCAAGTGATCGAGCCTGCAAAGCCCCGTTTTCCTCCGTTTGGCGACGGCGCCTCCGTCGAGCCGTTCGCGGGCTGTAACATGTTGTGATGAATCCCGAACGTCCTGGCGTCTTCACCTACTTCGATGCCCGCAAATTCCTGCGCGACGCCCAGGTGGCCATGAAGGCACGGCGCCCCAGCTTCACGCTGGAGCACCTGGGGAAGCTGGTGGGGCTGAAGTCCAAAGGGCACGTGTCGCTGATCTTCCAGGGGCGGAAGAACATCCCCGACGAGAAGATCCCCCTGTTCGCGAAGGCTCTGGATCTGGACGCTCGCGAGTCCGCGTTCTTCGCGCACCTCGTGCGTTTCACCCAGGCCGCCACCCACCGAGAACGCAAGCTGCACCTGGACCGCATGGTCGCGGCGATGCGCGTGGCCGATCGCAAGCTCGTTCCCGCCCAGTACGACCTGTGCCGCCAGTGGTACCACCCCGTCGTGCACGAGCTTCTGCGGGTGCTGGAGATCCGGGACGAATGGGAAGTGCTTGCCACGGCGCTGCGACCGGCCATCACCCTGGAACAAGCGGAGGATTCCGTGGGACTCCTCTCCGAAATCGGGTTGGTGGCCAAGGACGCGAAAGGTTGCTGGCGTCCCACCGATTCCGTGGTCACCTTCGGGGAAGGCTGGAAGTCCGTGGCCGTCCGCGAATTCCAGCGCCACGCGATATCGCTGGCGGAAGGGGCCTTGGAGGAAGTCCCTCCGGCCCAACGGGATATTTCCCACCTGACCTTGAGCCTGGGGGAGGCGTCGTTCCGCGAATTGCAGGAACGCCTGGCGCTCTTTCGCAAGGAGGCTCTCGCGCTCGCTCGGCAGGACCGGAGTCCCGATCGAGTGGTCATGTTGAACCTATCCTTGTTCCCTGTGGGAGTCGGGGCATGACGAGATGGGTCTGCCTTGTCCTTTCCGCGATCCTGTGGGGATGCGGTCAGGGCGAAATGGGCGGAGGCGGGATCGAGGTCCCCAACGGGTTGTCGGTGGCAGTGACCGCCTCCACCGGCGAAGTCCTGCCCGGCGTGAAGGTCCGCATGCTGGCCAGGGATTCCTGGACGACGCGCGTGGATTCGGGCCTCCCCGTGGTCCTGGACAGCGCCTGGACCGACGCCCAAGGCAAGGTCGAATTCCGTCTGCCGGCGGGACAGGGCGTCTGGGTCGAGGCGATCTCGGGAGGCCTGGGCATGCGGACCCAGGCCGACAGCACCGGCCCCGTCTCGCTGGCCATGGCACCGCTTTCCACGTTGTCGGGGAACCTTGGCAGCGGTCCGGTTTCGGGAGTCTGCGTCCTGCTGGGTGGAAGCGACCGGACCACCGTCACGAATGCGTCGGGAGCCTTCCAGTTCGATTCCCTGCCCCAGGGCACATGGAACCTGGTCGCACAGCCCGGCAAGGCGCTCTCCGCGTTGAAGACCGTGGATCTGGGACTCGATCCGCTCTCCGCCCAGGGGCTGGCGGACGACACCACGGCTCTCCTGTTGGACGACTTCTCCAATGGCACGGACATATGGAATCTGCAAGGTTTGTTCGGGGACGGGTACTGGTGGATCCAATCCGCGGGGACGTCGGACCAGGTGTTCGGTGTGTCCGGGGCATGGCAGGCGGTGACCGGCGACGGGGTGATCCGCTGGATTTCGTTTCCCGTGAACCTCTCCGGAATCGCGAATCCCTGGGCCGATGCCGGTCTGGATCTCGGATCCGCCCATGGGGTGTTGCCGGAACTGTCCCATCTGCAGTCGGTGAGGATCAGGTATCGGGGCAACGGGACATGGACCTTCGCCTTGGTCGAGGAGTTGCCGGACACCACGCGGCCCTGGACGGCAAATCTGGCCATGGACACCGCATGGACGACCGTGGACATTCCAGTTGGTTCGCTTTCCAACCCGGGACAGGCCTGGAGCTCCGTGCCCCGGCACGTGCGACAGATGTTTTTCCAGACATCCTCCTCGGGAAAACTGGATATCGCCCAGGTGTCCCTGGTGGGCGCATCGCTTTCCGACTGGGACCGGTAGGCCGGGGGAACGGATGACCGGAGACGCAGTTCTGGTCCGGCGCGCCAACCTCGCCGACCCCATCGATGCCGAAGATGTCCTGGCTCTCCTGGACGGATACGCGCGCGACCTCATGGGCGGTGGAATGCCCCTCGCCGATGATGTCAAATCCCGTCTTCCGGGCGACCTTTCGGCCAGACCGGGAGCGGTGGTGCTGCTGGCTCGCCTGGACGGAATGGCCGCGGGACTCGCGGTCGCGTTCGAAGGCTATTCCACCTTCCGGGCCCGACCTCTCCTGAATCTCCACGATTTCGTGGTGAGGCCCGCGTTTCGCGGACGCCGCGTGGCCCTGGCGCTGTTGGACTCCCTGGAGAGGGAAGCCACGCGCCGCGGGTGCTGCAAGATCACGCTGGAAGTCCTGGAGAACAACGGGCGTGCCCGGCAAGTCTACGCCCGATTCGGGTTCGCGGGGTACCAACTGGATCCGGCGGCGGGCAAGGCCCTTTTCCTGGAAAAGAACCTATAGCCCGAGCACCCGGCGCAGGCGGGATGGGCGGTCGGGGACTCGGACCAGCGCTCGTCCGAGAAGGGCCGGATCTCCTTGCAGCCGAACCAGACGACGGGCACGGGTGATCGCCGTGTAGACGATGGGCCGGTCCAGGATCGGGGTGTCGACTTCCGGCAGGACGAACAGGATTTCTTCGAACTCCGAACCCTGCGCCTTGTGGACGGTGAGCGCCCAAGCGGGCTCGAGTTCGGAAATCGAGGCGATGTCGACCCAGCGGATCCCGGAGCCTGCGGCGAAAGCCGCGTGCAGTCGACCTTCGCGGGCCACCACCACTCCCAGATCTCCGTTGCGCAGACCGAGTTCCGGATGGTTGCGGCCCAGGATCACCTGCCGACCTGGGTAGTAGCCGCGGGAGTCGGGTGCCAAATGCCTCCGGAGCGCGGAATCCACCCGTTCGTTCAAGGCCACGCGACCAGACCCGCCACCGTGGAGGGAGCAGAGGATCCTCCGGCGTTCCAGCAGAGATCGAAGGCCGGAAATGTCGAACCCGAGCGCCTTCCAACGACGGAATCCCTCGACAGACGGCGATGTCCAGAATTCCAGTTCCCGGTCCAATCCCTCCGACAGCCAGGAAACCACAGGAGGATCCCGATCTGCCAGACGGGCATGAGGGAGCGCGACGAACCACGAAAAGTCGGAAGCAAGAACCCTGCGACCTGCCTGGGCGATTTCCGGCACGCTGCGAAAACTCCGTTCCAGAAGCACCAATCGATCGGCGAGAGGGTGGGATTCCGGTTTCAACGGCAGGGGTTCGAGGATCGGGATGCCTTCCGCCGCTTGGTCGAGCCAATGGGCCGATTCCGAACTCACGAAGTCACCCGCGCGGTCTCCGACCAGGTCGGAAAGGACGGCGCCGGTGTCCACGGAGGGCAACTGGTCCCGGTCGCCCAAAAGCACCAGGGTGGTGTCCGGAGAGAGGGCCGAAAACAGGACGGAAAACAGGTGCAGGTCGACCATCGAGGCTTCGTCCAACACCACCAGGCGCTGCGGCAGGGGAGACTTCGGACCGTGCCGGAAGGTGCCGTCTCCCCGCGCCCCCAGCAAGGAGTGCAAGGTGCCGGCAGGAGATTCCCCCAGGGCGAAGTCGAGGACGTTTTCGGGATCGGGATCGCCTTCCAGAAAAGACAGGGCCTGGCGCAGGCTCTCGGACAGCCTCGCCTGGGCGCGTCCCGTGGGCGCGGCGAGCGCGATGGAACTCGGCGCCAACCGCAGAAGGCGACGAAGCGCGCGCAGGATCTGCGCGACCACGGCGGTCTTTCCCGTTCCCGGGCCCCCGGAGACCACCAGGAGCGGCGCGCGAAGGGCGAGCGCCACGGCCCGTACCTGCAGCCGGTGGGGGAGCGAGGGACTGTTGGACAAGATCTGCCCAAGGATTTCGCGTGCTCGGACAGGGGAAGCCTCCCGAAGCGGAAGGGCCAGGCGGGAGAGAACCGCATCCACGAGAACGGTCTCGGCGCGACTGGAGCGCTGGAACGCCCATTCGGGATCGGGAACATCCTCGAACTCCACCAGGCTCCCCGGCTCGCCTGGTCGCTTGCACCAGGGCGCGACATCGAAAGGGTCGCGGCGAGCGAGGCCGACCACCGCGTCCCAGAGGGCCAGAAGTCCGGGCAAAACGGCACCTTCCGTATCGCCGTCGCCCTCCGCCGGGATGCCCGGCAAGACCCACGGCACCTCCCGCGAATTTTCCAGGAATTGTCTCAGCCGGGAGGATGTCGCCCGGGGAGCCCCCGAGCGGTTGGAAACGAGGAGCAGAAGGAGAAGAAGCCGCGCCCGGGGGGTTTGGCCGAACAGCCTCGCCTGCCGGATCTCGAACAGTCCCAATCTCCCCGAACCCCACAATCGCAGAGCCAGGGGTCGCAGCCCTTCCCCGACCAAATCTTGGCCCCAAGCCGAGTCGAAAAGCTCCATGGCGTTCATGTCTGCGCCCCCGGTTGGGGGCGGAGCCAATCCGCCAAGGCGCGCTCGACCAGGAAATCCTCCGATGGGTCCGCGGCGCAGGTCCAGAACGCCGACCCTCCGGCTTTGGCGAATCCGCGCAGATAGATCCAGAGGCAACCCCCGAACCGTTCGCCGGGCAGGGTGTCGCGCACGGCGTGCGCGTAGATCCGCGCCTGGAGGTCGTAGGCGTGGGAACGGACGGATTCGTCCACCGCCGCCGCCGACCACGAAGGCAAGGCGTTGGATTTCCAATCCACCACGTACCAGGCGCCCAGGTGCCGAAACAGAAGGTCGATGTGTCCCACAACCCACGAGGCAAGAGGGGAACCGGGCATCACGGGCAACCCCCTGCCGTCCACCGCGCGGTGGAATTCCACCTCGCAACGCCGGTCCATGGCGGGAATTTCGGCGAGGCGCACGGCTCCGGAGCCGTCGGGAAGGGAGAGCGGGCGGGACAAGACGCGTCGCAGCAGGTCCAGGACAGATCCGGCCGGGACCCTGCCGAGGCCGTGGTGCCGGAGAAGATCCCGGGTGGAGGACTCCATGTGGACGGGCACGGAAGTGCCGTCGAGGATCCAGGAGACGTCCGCCCCGGGAGAAAGGAGAAGCTCCAGGATCTCGTGGAGGGCGTCGCCGGTCTTCGCGCCGCGCGGAAGCCAGGAATCGTCCACTTCGGAATCTTCCCGCGGGGCGGCCTCTTCCGAGCGTCCGACGCGGCCTTCGAGGGTGTACCCCCCGGATCCCCGAACCAAGGCGGTGAACGAAGCCTGGCGCACGGTGCGCCGTTGAAGACCTAGAGCCACCAAGTCGGAGTCCGCGACCACGGCGATGGGGGGGGCGGCAAGGACATCCAGCTCGGAAGTCCGATGGATCGGCGGTTCCAAGGCTTCCCAGACACCCGAATGGTTTCCCGAGATTCCCCCTGGAAATCGTTCGACAATCGCCTTGGACAGAAGATCCGCCGGTTTCCCAAGTCGATCGCGCACCACGGGAAGTCCGCACAGGATCTGGGCCCGGGTCAAGGCGACGTAGAGGAGCCTCCGATCCTCCTCCATCCGTTGGGTTTCCACCTGTGGCGGTGCGGGGAGGGTCCCCGGCCCGACATGGACTCCACGGGGGGAGATCCAAGACCAAGCAGGGCGATTCCTTCCACCCTGGATGGAGGCTCCCGGCCCCAGGAAGACCACCGGAAATTCGAGCCCCTTGGACGCGTGCATGGTCAGGATCTGCACGCGCTCGCGCTCGGTGGCGCGCTGCAGGAGATTGACCTCGCGTGCCTCGACTTCCTCTCCTTCCGCGAGCCTTCCCAGATGCCTCGCGACTTGCACGGGGCCTTCGCCGGAAAGCAGGGACTCCAAAACCCATTGCCGGACCTGGCGGTGGTCCATCCACTGGCGATCGGCGTCCCATCCCGAGAGGATCCTGGAGGTCCATCCCGAATTGGAAATCGCGCGGAGGAGTTCCGACCAACGGCCCGAAGCGGCGAGCAGGCGCCAGCCCAGCCACAGCTCCGACATGGGTCCCCCCTCGGGGGCGGTTGGGGAGGGGTCCCGCGAGCCGACGGGCATTCCGAAAATGCGCGTGAAGGCGGAAAGGCGCCGAGCCTCCTCTGCCGAAGGGCCTTCGCCCAAGGCGTCCAGCACCACCCTCCATTCGTGCGCGGACCGCGAGGAAAAGACCCCCTCCTGCTTGTAGAGTGCCCAGGGGATTCCCCCCTCGCGGAAGGCCTGGGCGAAGGCGGAGACATGTCTGCGCCCCTGGACCAGTACCGCGAAATCAGCCCAGCAAAGAGGCCGGGGATCGCTCCAGGAATCGCCGCGGGGGATCCGAACGATGCGGCCATTCCAGGAAGCGATAGCGCGAGCCACTTGAACGGCCCACGAAGCACGGGCAAACGCGGCATTCCCGGACACCTGGGCGACTCGAACGGAGGGAGGCGACCAGGGACTGGTTTCGACCACCGGTTCGCGTTCCACGGCGCGGGACCTTCGCTCGGTTGCGTAATCGACGCCGGACCCGAACCAGGACGGCGGGGCCAGGAGGATTTCGTTGACGCCTTCCACGACTTCGGGACGAGACCGGAAATTGTCCCTCAGCAGATAGCGAAGAGCACCGGCCCGGTCCAGCGCCGAGCACGCCTCCCGGTAGGTGGCGATGTCGGCTCCCTGGAAGGAATAGATGGACTGCTTGGGATCGCCCACGAGGAACAGAACGCCGTTCGCGGCGGGTCCGGGCCGGGGGGAGAACCACCGCTGGAAAATCCTCCAGGAAGCGCTGCCCGTGTCCTGGAACTCGTCGACGATCCCGATACGTATCCGACCTCGGATCTCGGCCAGGAATCCGGGGTCCTCCAGGGCTTCGGCGAGGCGTGCGAGAATGTCGGCGTAGGAAATCAGGGCGTCCGCGCGCTTCTGGTCCGTCCAGCGGGAAAGGGCGGCCTTGGCCCAGTCGTGCACGAACATCGCCCGTTCCCGAACTTCGGGAGGAAGGTCCCGCAGAAGCACCCAATGGCCGTGGAGAGGCGCAAGCTCCCCGAGAAACTCCTGGAAAAGGGAAATGGCTTGGTGCCATATTCCGTCCGCCTCGGCCTCTTCGGGCCTGAGGATGTCGAAGCGGGGATCTCCCCCCTTGTTGGGAGACAGGTCCCCGGCGCACAGCGGAGGCGCGGCGGGGTCCAGTGCCTCCCAGTGCCGGACCAGCCCCGGGATCCTGCGTCCGCGAGGCACCGCTGGTATCCCGCGCAATGGAGGCAGGAGCTGGGATTGGATGCGTCGAACCAGTTCCGCGCCCGGCCCCGCCATGCGTTGGGCGAGCGATCGGACCTGGCTCGCGCACTCGGTGGCGTCGGGCAGGTCGTGGAATGCGGAAGGATCCACCAGGGAGCGGGCGAGGGCGGCCGCTTCCCTCCGCAGCGCCTCCATCCCATCGCGTCCCAAGCGTTCCCTCGCCTCCTGCGACCGCGTCCACCACGGGCCATCGGCCCTTTCCAGCACGGGCGAGAGGGCGCTGTCGATTCCATCGCCGTCGTCCGCCAGGTCGGTATGGAAGGGAAGGGAGGATTCGAAGGGATAGGCGCGCAGAAGGCGCAACCCAGTGGCGTGGATGGTTCCGATCCAGGCTTCCCCCAGGTTCCGGATGCAATCCTCGAGATGTTCGCGCAGCAAAGTGTCTGAGGTCCGCCCCAGCTCCTCCTCCAGTCCTTCGCGCAATCTGGTGCGAAGTTCGCCGGCCGCCTTGTCGGTGTAGGTGACCACCAGGAGATCCCGGATGTGGAGCCGATCCGCCGGCCGCGTCAGGGCCTTCAGGATCACCCGCCGCACGATGGTCCAAGTCTTCCCGGTGCCTGCGTGCGCTTCCACGATCCCGTGCCGGGAAAGGTCCACTTCCCCCCGGGATAGGTCGATGGCTTCAGGCATCGCGGTTCTCCCTCCATGGGCGGAATCTGCGCTCCATGAGGGACTCGAAGGCCTCCGCGGAAAGGTCCGGGAGACGCGGCTCCAGGAGTCTTTCCAGGAAATCCACGTGACGACTGGTGGAGTCCAGAGCTTCCTCCAAAAGCTCGCGCGTCGCTCCCTTCGTCAGCGCCTCTCGGATGGGAAGGAACTCGGCGCAGTCGGGATCCTGGGCATCGTGGGCGATATCCCGGATCCAATCGGCATCGGCGCGGTCTGGGAGAGGTTCCGACAGGACACGTCCTTCACCGCCGCGCTCCAGCCACACCAGGCGGATGGGCAAGGTGCAACCGCCAGCGCGCATGGCCGCCCCGGCGAGGTAGAGCCCGGCCTTGGCGTCGGGCCGCGCTTTTCCGCCCGCGAAGGGGACAAGGTCCAGCAGGGCGACCAGGGTGCCGTCCTCCGGTTCCCAGCTCCAGCGGTGGGTCCCTTCCAGGAATCCCAAGGGGCGATCTCGCAAGAACCTTCCCCCAACGCCCACGGTCTGGTCCAAGCCTCTCGTGATCTCCGCGACCCAAGTCCGCAGGTCTGCAGCCTCACGGTCCAGGAACTCCCCTTCCGGACTGCCGGAATTCCAGGATCTTTCGGCAAGGATTCCACGAACCGCGTCCTGCGGATCCTGGCGGACATCCCGTCCGAAAAGGACGAACTCCGTCAACGATTTCCACCTGGCCCATTTCTCCAGGCTGTCCGATTCCAAAGGTCTTTCGACTTCCTCCCGGTCCGGTTCGTCAAAGCGCCAACCCGGCCTCGCCCTGTGGAAGCAAGGATTCTTGAGGAAGGACCGGAGATCCGGGTAGCGGGCGGGGGGGAATGGGGGAACCGGCGAGGCGGTAATGCCGACGACGGCTCTGGGCGAATCGTCCGGGTCCCAGGAAGGCACATCCCAGACCGTCGGGTCGCCGGGCAGGATTCCACCCGAACGGGCGAGCAAGGGTACGGCGCGCCGCAGCGAAGTGGAGGTCGCGGTGGTCCCCAGGAACCCCTCGCCCAGAGCGGACTCCAGTTCCAGGAGGACCGGGGATGGAGATCGAAGGGAGTCCTTCTGCAGGTCGCGGGCACGCCACGACAGAACCAGGCGATCCCGCGCCGAGAGAAGGGCCAGGAGGAAGGCGTGTCGATTCTCGGCGACCGCGTCGGCGTCGCCCAGGATCCGGTGGTTCGACAGGAGGTCCAAGGAGCCCGCGCGGGCCTCGCCGGGAAAGGAATCGGCATCCAGTCCCGCGATCACGACCAGCTTGTGAGGCAGGATGTGCGAGGCCCGCAGGGGCGCGACCGTGAGGGTTCCGCTCCAAGCCTTGGAAGATCCGGGAAGCTCGGATTCCAGGATCCCGCGGAGGCTTTCGGAAAGCTCCGAGATGTCCACGGGCTCGGGTCCGCGCAGACGGAAATTGTCCAATGACTCCATGAAGGCGCGTCGCAGCGAATCTTCCTGGGGGTCCGACGAAGTGTCGAGCCAGGCGTCGCACAGATCGGCGAAGGCGATTCCCATCCGGTGCAGATCCCGTCGGTCGGGAAGCGAAAGCTCCCGGGTGTCGCGATGGAGATCATCGAGGAAGGCGAGGAAAGGTTCCGGGGCCTCGGGATCGGAACTTTCCCGATCCCGCCACGGTGGGAGTCCCCCTTCGCCCCAACCCGGAAGGCTTCCGATGTCCACCGCCTCCGAGGCCAACGACGCCAGGGCCAGCCGTTCGAGTCCGGCGCGCACGGTGTGGGCTTCCACGGCGGCGCCTTCGGCGGCGCCGCGAAGACGCCGGTCTTCGGCATCCCAGCCGGAGAGGATTCCTGTTCCTTCCATCCAGTGCGCCCACGGCAGGACATCCAATTCGGAAAGATTCCGCCGGGCTCGCACCAGCGGATTCTCCGAGAGCGAGAGGACGACCGCGCGGTCCAGCCCCTTGGTCGCGATGGAAAGCAGGGTTTTGGCCCCGCGGGCCCAGAGGCTGTGCGACGCCGTGGTTCCCAGCACAGAAATCCCGATCCTGCCCGCGTCGTTGCGTGGCCGGGCGTTGAAGACCGCCTCCAGTGCGGCGGCGTGCGACTGGGTGTCGGGGAGGTAAACCACCGCGTCGGACGGCCTTCGCTCGGGATCCTCCGAAAGCCACTGGAACACCGCGTCGCGAGCGGCCTCCATCTCGCGCAGCAGCTCTGGACAGGAAAGGATGCGGAGGCTTCCATCGTCAACGCACGGTTCACCGGCCGAGCCATCGCTCTCCCAACCTTCGTGGAGCGGTCCGGAAAGACGTCGAAGCAAGGCGGATTGGACCGTGGAAAGCAGGGTGACCCCGTCTTCCAGGGGATCGCGCACATGGTCCTGGAAATCGTGGTCCGCCGCCTGGCACCAGAGAGCGATGTTCTCGCGCGAGGCCTTCCCCCACTCGCGAAGCAGCGCGGGGTCCTTCCCCGAATACAGGTCCGAAGGAAGCGCCTGGGCCTGGAACTCCAGGCTTTCCAGTTTCCGCAACGGGATGCGCGAGACCTTTGCCCGGGGCCGCCGTCGCGAGGTGTCCAGGTCCTCCCAGAACTCCATGCAGGGATTCACCAGGTACAGGTGGACGCCGCGGGATCGCGCCAGTTCCAGCAACATGTTCCGGTGGAAGTGGCTGGACTTGTCCACGAAAAGCAGGTGTACGTCCGGACCGGACAAGTCCCGACCCTGTTCGCGGCGCAGACGATGAAGACGCGGCAACCCCAGGAATCCCGAGCCCGAAAGGGGGCCTTCGGGCGCGAAGACCAGGCCGTGCAGGTGCCGTTGCCACCGCTCCGCATCCGCTTCGGCCCCCCGGGGTGCGAAGAACGACCGGTCGGGCCAGGTGCGGTCGATTCCCTCGATCGCCCATTTTCCGTCCGCGAAGACGCTGGGTCGGTTGTACTCGTACTCCAGGAAGAGCCTAGCCACTTCGCGGGAGAGCTGCACTCGACGTCCGGGATCGATCCCGTCGCGTCCGTCGGTCAAAAAGCGTCCCACCATGGCGTATTCGGAACGGGCCAGGAGATCCGGCCCCAGGAGCCGTGCCACGGCGTGCTGCAAAGCGTCCACGCGCAGGATGCGGTCTTCGGGGCCGGGGTCGAGGGTCTTCCAGAGGAAGGATTCCAGGGTCGAGGTGGGCAGGTTCAGCACCGTGCGGCCCCGCGCGGCCAGGTGCAGCTTGAACCACTTGCCCACCGAGGGGGAGGGCACCACGATCTGTGGGGGATCGAACGGATCCGTCCAGGTGCGCCCCAGCGTCCTGGCCAAGGCATCGGCCAAAAGTTCCGGACGGTTCCCGAGGTGGAGGTGGAGGGGCATCTCGCCAAAAGATGCCTTCCGGCCCTTGGCAACGGCTCCCGGACCCGAAAGGATCGTTCACGGACAACGGATCCATCTTTCGGGACAATGGCACAGGCCCCACAAGCACCTTCCGGACCTCTTCCATCCGCGGTCCTCTTCGACTTCGACGGCACACTCGCGGACACCTTTCCCAGGTTGGAGAGGCTTCTGCCGCGGTTGGCTCGCGAACTCCACTTCCGGGATCCCGGCCAGGACGGGGTTCGCCGAATGCGAGGCCAGAACATGCAGCGCATTCTGTCGCAACTGGGAATTCCGTGGTGGAAGGTGCCCCTGATTCTTTGGAGAGCTCGCGCCTTGTTGGAAGCGGACGTGGAAACCATTCCACTGTTTCCCGGGATCGCCGACCTCCTGAGCGATCTCGACAAGGAGGGGATCGAATGGGGGATCCTCACCTCCAACGGCATCGATGTGGTACGACGAACCCTGGCGCAGATCGGAGCACCCGAGCCGGGTTGGCTGGAAGCCGGACTGGGGCTGTCGGGCAAGGCCAATCGACTGCGCGGCATGGCCAGGCGTTGGGGAATTCCGACGGGCGAGATGGTCCTGGTGGCCGACGAAACCCGTGACGTGGAGGCCTCGTTCAAGGCGCAAGTCCCGATGATCGCCGTGACCTGGGGCTACAACACCGCGCAAGCTCTGGAGGAGGCGGGAGCGACGCGGTTGGCGCAGGACGTCGGGGAGCTGCGTCGGATGCTGTTGGGCGCGAAGGACGGAGCTGAGGCCGGGAAGGAATGGAGCACTGTCGAGGAGAGGCGTTGACCTCATCGCCCAAGCGCTAGTTTTTCATAGACTGGCAGCGTTCAACACGCAGGAGAAACCGATGCTCAGACAATCCCTCGCCTTCTGCTTTGCCCTGCTCTCCCTGGCCGGAGCCTCCGAAATTCAAAGCATTGCCGATCCCTCCAATTGCGTCAAATTGCCGGAGGAATATCAGGAGACCTGCATCTCCCTGACGAAGGCCGGGCATCCCTATTCCTTCAAGGTTTTACAATCGACTCCAAGCAAATTGGTCATCGAGCCCGTGGATTCCGCCCAGAACGGGAACTCCGGCCCATCGGGCATGAAGAGCCCTGGAATGGAGGAACGCCAAGCGGCTGCCTTGGAAAAACTGGCGCAATCCTCTCAACAGACGGCGACCGCGGTGACCGTCATCGCGGGCTTGGATGTGGCGGCGGTGGTGGTGGCGGGAATCGTGTCGATCATCCTATTTCTCAAATGATCGGGTCGCTTCGTCTTCGAGGGCAGAGAAGGTCAAGCCAAGGTCAGAACCTCATCACGAATCCAGTGCAACCGGATGCGAGAGGGGGCCGGGCGGTCGAAGTGCCAAGCGACCACTGCGTCGCGCACCGCGTCCGAAAGCTCCCCCCAGGTGTCCCCTTGGGTGAAAATGGGCTCTTGCAGGCATTCGGCCACGAAACCGCCGTCTTCTTCCTGGGAAACGATGAACGCAAGTTCGTTCATACCCATTGAACATACACTCCCGGGAATCGATTCGGAAGACTCCGGCCTTCCTCGAATCCTACCGGATTTGTGTCCCATGGCCTTCCCTCACTACAACTGATGGGCGACAATTCAGGAAAATAGCGGGTTCGCTGTGGATTCAAAATCTGTCATCGTCGCGAAGGTACACAAAAGGGGCTCTTCCCGTTTTCGTGTGGGTAAAATCTTGACATAAGCTGTCATCACCATGGCGGCAATGTGGTGGTGAGGACTTTGAGTCGGAGGTATTCCTCGTCCCGGATTCCATAGGCTCGCCTCT
>Ga0181516_10000616_pt1 | contig 31120 bp, 24 predicted proteins | sample PEATcosm2014_Bin_25_FD_121104 | JGI IMG/M metagenome (GOLD analysis project Ga0181516, IMG submission 121104) | Peatland microbial communities from MTU Mesocosm Facility, Houghton, MI, USA - PEATcosm2014_Bin01_10_metaG | ecosystem: Environmental > Terrestrial > Soil > Wetlands > Peat | place... | reverse complement strand
TGCTGTTGCCCCCAGAAGTCGGCTGTTCCATTGAGGCGATCGTGTTCATGCGCGCCAACATCCGACTCGCCGGCACTCCTGCAGCTTCAAGAGAATTGACAAGACCGCTGGCCGCCGCGGTGAGGATCAGGAGAGCGATTGTCGCGCCCGCAATTAATTTCGCCTTCGAAGTCCATTTTCTCAGCATCACGCCGCCGAACAGAAAGGTAAGTGGCATGGTGATCCAGATCCCTCTGACGTAAGTGAAGGTCAGGGCGATCCCGAGCCCGGTTAGAAGACACCATGCCAGAGTCTTTCGAATCAGTGAACCGGCAGTGCCGTATCCACTCCATAGCGCGCCGACAAGGCACCAAAAAGGAACAATCAAGTACAGAGCATCGGCGTTCCGCGTTGCCCCCGTGTATGCGACGCCGAAATACATCTGAACATGTTCTGTCAAGTCGCCCGTTCTCCAAGTGACAAATCCATAGAGCCCATAAATCGCTAAGAGTCCTCCACCCACACCGAGCGCAATGATCGCGGCTTTCACATCGCCGAGTTTGCTTTGAACCGCGATTACAAGCACGACAAGGGTGGGAAAGGCACACACCTTGAAGAGAAGCAGGTAGTCGACCTGAGTAGCACCGATGACCGACAGGAGCGAACCAAGGATGTAGCACCCCGTTGCATAAAGAGCAGACCGGGTGGGCTTTGGGAGTCCCCAGATTCTGTTCATCCAACTACAAAGCAGCGCTATCCAGCACAACACGAGCAGAACCACTCCGTATGGCAGCGCGCCAAAGGATTCGGGCAAACGACACTCTGCGACGCCATAGGTCCAGAGGGTGACGAAGTAGAGGCAAAGAAAGATCCTTGTGGCGCGTCTCATGCCTGCTAAGACCGGATCGCCTTAAGCGAGATAAATTTCATCAACGAGACACTCGCGCTGGCAAGCAATTGTGCGGAGAATCTTCCTTCTGCCAAAGCTCGCCATTGGATCTGTGTGATGTTCCATCTGGCTTTTGAGTTCTTCATTCTGAAATAGCCCCCAGCCCTTACTCTGCGTTCCACGAGCATCTCAGGCAGATTTGCGAAGCTGGTCTCATTCCTGAGTCTCAGCCAGAGATCGTAGTCCTGCCAATAGTTGTCTCTATAGAGTCCCACGGCCGTTATTACCGATTTCCGCATCATGACACTGCTATGCACGAGAGGATTCTTCCAGACCAGCATTGACCTGATCTCGTCGTCGGTCTCAGGTGGCCTGAACTCGGTAACTACTCCCGAAGTTTCATCGACAATCGTGGCACCCGTCCCAATAACTCCAACCGCAGGGTGATTTCGCAAAAACATTACCTGCTTCTCGATCCTCGTTGGTGAACACTTGTCATCCGCGTCATGTCTCGCGATCAGCTGCCCCCGGCTCTGCTTGATTCCGCAGTTGAGCGCCGCGGCCATTCCAGCATGTTTGGCTGGAATGACTCTAATCCGGGGATCAACGATTCCCTGCGCTACTTCCACTGTTTTGTCGGTGGAACCATCGTCGACCACAATGATCTCGAAATCTTCAAATGTCTGTTTCTGCATTTCCTGGATCGCAGCGGCGACATAAAGCTCCTCGTTATAAACAGGGAGCACAATGGATACTTCTGGATTCTTTGACATAAGTACACACCTCATAGTTCAACAATCGGCGTCGAAAGAAGGCCGGAACTTATCTAAGTGGCTGCGAGATCGAACATCAAATAGGAATTGATATCTTACTTATTCGTTCGGAGCGCTTGGGTTAGTGTCAAGGGAGGGGCAATATTGCGCCGACTTATCCGGAACATTTGTCTTGCGCCCACATTGATCGGAAGAGTTATCCAACTGATCGACGTGACCATTCACGTGGGAGGAGCGCAGTGTACCCGGAGCTTTCGATGTCCGGAGCCATGACGATCTGACCTGACGAACGACCTAACCATGCTCCCCACCAACTGAATGTGCTGTTCGCTATGACATGGTGTTTGCATTGAGTCATCAGCCATAAGTCTTCACAGGCGCAGTCATCGGGGTTCGGGTGCGAGATCACTGTGGTGGGCATTCCCTCAGGAAGGATTCGTTCGAGCCCGACGCCGCTGTCGGCGAAACAGTACAGATGCGGATTTGCCAGGCGCTCTTTCAGTTCGCGAAAACACGATTGGTAGTAGGTCTGCGAAAGCCGTGCCATCGGCCGCGTGTCGTTTCCGCTGCCCACCAGTGTTCGAAAGTGAACCGAAACAGAGTCACAGCATGCCATCTCCGCTGCAAGGCTGCGTGTCTTTTTGTCCGGTTTATGCCTGGGAGTCAGTTCCGATCTGATCGTCGCTTCATGATCCCTGAAACATTCCTCGCTTTGCCAATATCCTTCGAGATAGACGTGTGCTCGCTGGGATCCCTGCAGAATCCCACGGTCGGCGCGGCGCATATCGTCAGCAATATAGAATCGGGACTTGGGCGGCAGGGCTCGATTTGCGCGTCGAGCAATGGCTCTTGATACTCTCCCGATCATCGTTGGCCGCAGCAAGATATCTGACGACCCAGCATCTTTGTAGCTGACGTTGAACCGATCGAGCAGAAAGCGGCGATGAAAGAGTGTGTCTTCCTTGAATCCGGAAACTGTGTCGAGCACGAGGTCAGAGCCCCTTCGCAAGGCCAATGACCGCGCCGCGGCGTAGATGAAAAGTTGGTTTCCCAGTCCGCCAAATACTCTTGCAATGACCATCTACGTTTGACCTTGAATCGCTGCCGCTGCGTTAACGCTTTTTACCTTGAATGCGCCCCCAGGGCCGGCATTTACGGCGAGGGCGCCGCTTGCTGCAAAGCGTAGGCGATTTTCGTGTTTTCCAGGGTTCTGAACAGGCCACGGATGATGAAGAAATAGGCCGGATAGGCAATTACCACCTGTGTCACGATTGAACCCAGGCAAACTCCGATAACTCCAAGCCGGCGAGTGAAAAAGATCGAGAGGGCCAGATTGGACAGGTTTGCAACGACTGATACGATGGTTTGCGCTTTCATAATCCCCGCACCATTGAGCAGGGAGCCCACGACGCTCGAGGCGGAGCTAACAACTCCCCAAATGCCCAGGACCACCAACAGCAGCATCGGAGCATGCAATGATTTTCCGACGGCGACTCTGAGAATCCAAGGGCCACCAAGAACCAGGAGCGCGCTCTGTGGAATCGCAAACGCCAGCGTGACGCCCAAAGATCCTAGAAACACTCGCCGAACCCAGGCCTGATCGCCGCGTGCGAGCGCCTCTCCATAGGCGGGCCATAAGGGGGCGATGCCCAAGTTGATCATCATTGGGACAAAGCTGAAGAGCTTCTGCGGTACCGCGTATGCGGCGACTGCTGCAGCGCCCAGAACTTGAGCAATAACAATGTTATCGGAGGCAAAGCCAATGGCAGACGCGCACTGGAGCACGAAGAACATAGCACCGAGTGTGAGAATCTTGTGCGCTGAACTTCTGCGATATGACTGCCAGGAAGGCCACAACCAAGGATGGTCCCGAAATAACAGCCAGCCATTGAGAAGAGTTGCGAGTACGACTCCAAAGGTGGAAGCAAAGACTAGCGACGCCAGACTGCCGTGCAGCGCGACAACGAGCAACAATCCAAGCAAGGAAGCGATATTACCGAATGCACCGACAGTTTGCGACGCATAACCTTGCTGAAGTCCTGTCTGCGCGCGCGTCACAACTCCCAGAGGGATGTTGATGACAAACCAGCAGTACAGCACCAGGAATGCTCTGGCTCCCTCCGCAGCGACTGGAGCGGACGTGACATTGAACAGACGTAGCCACGGCATCCGCGGAAAGATCAATATTCCGGCAACGGCAAAGACCGATGCAATGCCCAGCATCAGGAAAAGAGCGCTTGTAACATGCTCTTTGGCTAACTGCCGATCGTCTTTACCGTAAGCTTCTGAAACGGCATTTACCAGTCCATTGCCGATGCCGAGGTCGGCAAAGCCCATAACGGAGATGAGGGAGATCAGCACCATCCAGATGCCGTACCGCTCAGAGCCGAGATAGCGAAACGTCAGAGGAACTGAAATCAACGATGTTAGAAGGCTGATCGCCCTGGCGATGCCCGCTGTGACCGTAGTTAATGCTGCGCGACGGTATCGCTCCTGAGAGCGCCCGCCTGAGGTGGAAGTGTCGAATGGGCGCAAGCGCGCCAGGCTTAATACGCGCGCAAATTGCGAGAATATCTTCATTGAAAAGCTATTGGATTTCAGCAAGCCTACGGGTGCCGGGTGATTTGCTCATCTGCTGACAACGGCCTGCTTGAATGCCATCAGCGATTGGGAGAAGTTGGGGCTCCTCTTTGCGAAGTCGCAAATCAGGAGGTAAAGGCACACGCCCAGAAGCCCCAGCGCCGTAAATGCCAGAACCACAGCGGATCGATGCGGCTCGGACTTACGGTCCGGCGGGCTCGCCGATTCGACGACCTGAATGACTGTCGCTTCTTTGGCTTCATCCAGCCTGGCGGCGTCGTATTGCTTGAGCAATGAATCGAGCATGGCCTGCCGGTATTGCAGTTCGTGCTGAGCACGGAGATAGTCTAGTCCTGCGCCTGCGAAATCCTGCAGGCCCATGTCGGCGGGATTCGATGAGCGGCTGCGTTCTTCCAGCCGAGCAGTCTCTGCCTCGAGAGTGGAGAGTTGGTTTTCAGTCAATGCCACACTCGGGTTGCGCTCTGTCGAGTAGGAGCGCAACGCCTGGAGCTCCACCTGCTTGGCCGCGACCGCGGCATGCAAATTAGTAAGGCCCTCGATGGCCGCCTTGGCCTGGGCGTCCAATTGAACCAGGCCCTTTTTTTGCTGAATCTGTTGAAAAGAAAGCTCGGCAGCAATCAGATCGTCTTTGGCATGTTTCAACTGCTCCTCGTAGAAGAGGCGTCGTTGCGAGGCTTCGGTCATCGCGAGGGTCTTGGTGAGGATGCTCAGCTCCCGGGTATACGCGTTCGCGATTTGGGATGCGCGGTTCTTGTCTCCATCTGCAACGGAGATGGCAAGCAATCCACTCTTCTCTGAAGCGATATTTGTGTTGGCGGTGAGCTTTTCGCGAGCGACGGTTGCGTTCGGAGCGCCGTACAACTTCGCAAGGTCGAATTGGCTGATGATGGCATCCGCGATTGGCCGTGAACGCAGCAAGCCTATGTAGATGTCATTCGGATTCCTGAGGCTCAATCCGCCCGCCGCCGAGGCGGTAAGAGAGTTTGCCGCCGAGCCCGCCAGTTGATTTACGATTGCGGTCGCCGAGGATTGAGTCGGTTGCGGCGTCATGATTCTGGTCGTGGCCTCGTACCTGACAGGCAGCAGCAGGCTAGTGACGACGCCAACAAGCGCTGCGACTCCTGTCACTTTTGCAATCAGCCACTTGTGGTAAGTGAGTTGCGTCGCGATATCGATCAGGTTGAGGTCGTGCGCCGCGGTGCGGCCATGGAGAGAAGACTCCTCTCCCAATGCAAGGTCGGATTGGCTAATGTGAGAATCCAGTTCAATCATCTTTGGGGCCTTGGTTATTGAATGGTGCCGAGAACTGCACCTGTCATGGCCATTTGAGACAACATTTGGGCAATGAACGGCAGTTGCTGGGTAAAGCCGCCTGGCGACTTCAGCTTCGTTGGGACGACAATTGCGTCTCCGGGAAGCAAGGCAAGGCTTTGGAAGTTACCACGCCAGAACATGCTGTGGCTCTGGCTGCTAACAACAGTGCCATCGGCACGAATCAGGAAAACGCGCTTGGTATCCGCTTGCCGGGAAGGACCACCTGCATCGCGGAGGTACGCGAGTACCCGCTTTCCCTGCTCGTACCGGAAGGCGCTCTCGTTGTAAACCGCTCCGGTGACTTGAACGGTGCTGAGCCTGGGGGGGATATAGTAACTGTCCCCGTCTTCAAGCGAGATGTTCGGAATATCGGCGACAGTGTCTGCGAGGGGTTTCATGCCGAGGACGATTCGGCCGATTGGGTGAACCTGGGAAAGCTGGGCGATGACAGCTTGTTGTGCACTCATTTGGGTTTGTTGGTCGGCTGCACCGGCGCTGCCGAGCGAAGGCGTGGCAGCATATCGCGAGATGAGTTCTTTTTGCATCTGCGCAATTGACAATCGAAGTTGTTCTTCCTGTGCTTGACGAGTTGAAACACGCGTCAGCTGAGAGGCATAAAGGTAGGAATGCGACGTCAGGCCCCCGGCGCGTTCGACGACGCTTCGCAGGGTCTCGCCCGGGTTCACCCGATACACGCCGGGAGCATTCACTTCTCCACCGATGCGCACGAAGGTCGCCTGCTTCTCCATTGGCAAAGGAAGGTCTTTGCGCGAGAATATCGTGATAACATCCCCAGCTCTTAACACCTGATTGTCAGAAGATGCAGGATTGTCAAGCGCATTGCCCAGATTGAAGGCAATCAAGCGAGTACTCAAATCGCGATCGTCCAGCCGCTGGATCGCCGCATAATCCCAATCGATTTCCGAGCTATTCTCATCAATGTCGGTGAGCATGTCGATGTGCGCGTTTCCAGCCAGATGGTTTTGCCTGTCCCAATAGCCGCTTGTCACAAGAGTTTCGCGAGATGGAATCAAGTCCGAGATTCGCATTCCTTCGTGCCAAGTGAAGCGTCCCGGCTGGGCGACGTTCCCGCGGAGCGTTACTGCGTTCTCAATCTGCGGCGAGATGGGAAATATTCGCAGCATGTCTCCGTCCTTGAGCACGCGTTGCAACTCGGATGGATCCAGCGGAAACTCATCGACGCGTCGCCTTCTATGACTCTCGATGCGTTCCAACAGGACACGATCCATCCCTGCCATATTGGTCAAGCCACCCGCATCCTTCAACTCGGACGCAATTGTTGATTCGTCTTTCAATTCATAGATACCGGGCTCGTTGACGCTCCCCATAATTGCGACCTCGAAGCCTACCGGGGGAATAAAGATTACATCGCCAGGGAGAAGCGGAACGTCATGTGACTTGTCGCCATTTCGCAGTAAATCGTAAACATCGAATTCAGTCACGAGTTGTCCGGCACGCCGCAACTGAATATGCCGCATGGAACCGGTCGCCGATGGCCCACCCGAGGTAAAGAGCGCATCGACGAGCGTACTTAGCGAGCTCACGGTATAGGCGCCCGGTTGCCGCGCGCTACCCAGGACAAACACCTGGATAGAGCGAAGCTGCCCCATCGTGACATTCAGTTCAAACCCCTTATAGAGCCCGCCGACGGCTGTGCGCAGATAGCTGTCAAGTTGCTCGTAGCGCAGGCCGGCCACGCTCATCGATCCCACCTTTGGAAGAAATATCTGCCCATTTCTATCGACAGTTACATGGGAATTAAGGTCAATTTTCCCCCAGATTTGGATCAAGAGTTCATCACCCGGCCCAACCACGTAATTCGCAGGCACGGGAATTCGATCCACCGGAGCGAAGGTCGTTGGGACTTGGTCGAACAGTTGCCTGCCGTATACGTTGAGAGGATGTCCCGCTGCGTCTTCGGCAAACAATTCAAATTCGGATCGCGAGGTTATCGGGCCAACCACTCTGGAGGATGTCACAGGCGTCTCAGCGCGAGGAGGAACGATCTCAGCAGGGGTAGCACCCTTCTCATTCGCAACTGGAGCGGGAACACAATCTGGAGGAGCTGCGATCGATATGTCTGTGGGACAGACTTTGGAATTGTCGGGCTTTGCAGGAGTCCCTTGGACAGGCTGGGCGGTCTGTGCGGCGCAAAGTGCGAACGGCAACAAGAAAATGAGCAATGGCTTGAGCGTCATGATGTATGTGATTCCTTGATTCGAATTCCAAGTGACACTGAGGGATTGGCGAATTCGAAGAAAATATGTTTCGGGGGGGAATATTGCGCGACGAGTGCGGAACTTTTCCGCCACACTTTTTGAGAACCAGAGAGGCTAAGCTGAAGCAAACACGTTCTGACTACTCATCGTTGCTAACCTGAATGGAGCTAATTCCGGCTGCGAGCCTCTCTATCTTGCGATCCAGGTTCTTTAGTTGGGAGCGAAAATCATCTAATCGAAGGCCAAGAACGTCATCTCGATTCACACCGGTGAGGACGGTACGCATCGCATCCCGTGTAAAATCGGAAACGCTTCGTGCGCCGGACACTGAACAGAGCTGTTTGAGAGCAACAAACTCCTCTTCAGAAAGACGGATACTGATTGTGCGTGATCGCGGCTTGAGAACTGTCATGTCGGGTCTTGTGTAGCGGAAAGAGAGCTCATCCAGCTCCGGCTTGTGACGGAGCTAATGGCTGATGATGAAGGATGTCAATAAGGAGGACTCGGACTCAATTCGGTCTACGTGCATAAGACATTTAGACCGTTTTGATCCAGAGGATACATTGAGAAGGGCTTCGCCCCTCCCGGTCCCATGCTTCTGGATGGACCCGGCACGCTACAGCGAAGCGAACTCAACCACTTCATGTGGGCGGGTGAAACGCTTCGCCCTGGAGCTGCTTGAGATAAATGAGTCTGCAGCATGTCACTGGATAGCAGGTTTTTCGAAGTCACATGCAAAATAACAGAGAGTAACAAGCGAAGCAAGAGAAAACGTGAGACAGATGGAGTACATTTCTCATATATTCACATGCTGAGCGAGTAATTAGATTCTTTGAAATAAACGACTTACCTAATTTTATATTTGGACTCTTCTTGGCTAATTGAAGGACGTATGTAATACGAAGAGGAACGTTTGACTGGCTCTAACTACGGATCGAATCGGGTCGTAGGTGAAAGGCCTGAGCTGCATCTTAATAAAAGCGAGCAAATGCCTCTTTAGTGGTAATTCCACGGGATTGGCCGCGCGAGTTATAGGCAGGGCGCCAGACATATTGTCCTGTCATGATACATTTATCGCCGCTCGATGAGGAAGATTACTTTCCCATTTATTTAGACTCAGCGATTCTTGCTTAGCTTATCCGCTCACCGAATTTGCGAAGAGTTGGTTCCCGCGGGCACTTAGTCGAGCCGCTGATCAATTTCGGACCATCTGCTGATGGTTGAATCGGCTGAGGGCTTCGGATTCGGCTGACGCATCTCGGATCGGATGAGCGAATGCGCCAGAAAGGGCTGAATCTGATGATTTTGTAGCCCTGCGATGCTGCTCGACCGCCGTTCTTTTTATCGTTTGCGTCTCTTGCCATCGCCGCAAGTCGCCGCGATGACACGATACAATGACAGCGACTCGATGCTTAAGACAGCGGCTTTTGCTGCATCAGTTGACAGTGCTGACTCACTTTTGATGCTGGATTGCGCCGCGCTCAAGTCATGCGTGAGAGTGCGTCCGCATATTGTCGAAGGCGCCAGACTGTATCGCGTAAGGGATCGAGCATCGGGATCTTGTCCTGCTGAATCTAGATGTTATTTGCGACTTGGGAAAAATATGACTCGAGGTAATTGATGAGAGTTCTGGTCACGGGCGGCGCGGGCTATGTTGGATCACATGCTGTCAGGGAACTTATCGCGGCAAAGCATGATGTGATCGTGTATGACAACTTATCAATTGGTCATCGCGAGTTTGTTGAGGGTGTGCCGCTGATTGTGGGGGACATCGCAGACTACGATCACTTGCTAAGCGCTCTATACGGCGTTGACGCGGTGATGCATTTCGCCGCGTCCGCCTATGTCGGCGAGTCGATCGCGAATCCCCGCAAGTACTTCCATAACAACGTCGAGTCTGCTCTGCGGCTGATCGATGCGGTATTGGCGAGTGACGTTAGACTCTTCGTGTTCTCGTCGACCTGCGCCGTCTATGGGGTGCCGGATCATCTTCCAATTGAGGAGTCGTTCCCCAAAAACCCGATCAATCCTTACGGCGCGACGAAGCTGTTTTTCGAACGGGTGCTCGCCGCTTACCAGCACTCTCATGGGCTAAAACATGCATGCCTTCGCTACTTCAATGCCGCCGGCGCCCACACGTCAGGAGAGATCGGAGAGTACCATGAGCCGGAGCCGCACCTGATCCCACTTATGATGAGAGCCATTTTAGGCACAGCGCCCCCCTTGGTCGTATTCGGTAATGACCTGCCAACCGAAGACGGAACTTGCATTCGCGACTATGTTCATGTTTCGGATCTGGGCAGAGCACACGTCAAAGCCCTGGATTATTTGGCCAATGGAGGCGAGTCAATAGCCTTGAACCTGGGAACAGGAAAGGGGACTTCGATTGGTTCCCTAATCAATGCACTAAAACAGTTGACGGGGCGAGAAGTTCCCCATGAGTTCGGCCCTCCCCGATTAGGAGACCCTCCAGCGCTTTATGCGGACGCTAGCCTTGGTCGAAGAATCCTCCAGTGGGAGCCCGAATTCGGCTTACACTCAATCCTTCAGACAGCGTGGCAATGGGAAACGGTAGGTCTGCCTCGGCTTCTCTCTTCAGCAGCTCGAAACTTGTGAGATAGTTCTCGGCGCGAAGCACAGCGCGAATCTCCTATTGCCTGTGTTCAGCGCAATCCGTTCCCAATGGGCCAGTGGCGACCCTGTACTTTAGTACTGCCGGCTCGGCCGCGCATGCTCCAAAGGTCTTTGTTCTTCCTCAGCCGTAAGGATATTCTGCCCCAGCAACCTAACCCTCCGGTTACTCTGCTCCCCTGCTGTTTTTCCCTGTTATCTGCGGATTGGAGAATCCGTGCAAGGAAGAATTGTTAGCTTCCGCGCTCCCCGCTTCGCGCTCATTTCAGCCTCCCTCGTGGCCATCACGTTGGGAATTACCGGCTGCTCAAGCTTTTCCGTCTCCGATCCTGGCTACTTTGCTGCGATTTCGGCTGGCGCCAACACCATTCGCGTCAATCAGCTGATGCAGATCAACAACAACGCTAGGGCCAGCGGCGTGCCACTGACGTTTTATGTAAATGGAATTGCCGGCGGCAACGCAGAGTTAGGAACGATTGACGGCAATGGCCTCTACACCGCGCCGGCCATTGTTCCAGTTCCAAACGTTGTAACGATTTCGAGCGTGGCGACGAACCATCCAAGCTACCCTCCCGGAGCCCTGACGCTGTCGGTGTTGAATCCCATCCCTGTCCTGAAAGCCGTAACTCCCTCAGGCTTTTCAGAAGGCACAACGACTGTGACAGTCGATGGTTCCCAGTTTGTCTATGGCGCTCAGATTTCGTGGAATGGCGCCTCGGTGCCGACCACCTTTGTTTCTGGAACTCAACTGGTTGCGATGATTCCCGCGCCGAATCCGGGAACATTTCCACTCCTGGTCAGCAATCCCAATCCCGGATCGGCGAACTCCGCGACGGTTTCGGTGAAGGTGGGGCCGGGGCAGGTTGTGCTTACATTTCAGCCCGAGATGGGCACGGACGTCAGGGTGAGGAATGCACTGAACATCGGGCTGACCGTCATGGGCACTGACAACACTTCGGTCAATCTTCTTGTAAATGGAATTGCCGGCGGCAATGCTCAGGTAGGCTCTGCGGTGTCAAACCAGGACGGATCGATCACTTACACTGCACCTTCCGTCGTACCTACTCCGAGCAATGTTGTGCAGTTGACGGTAGTAAGTGTCGATAATCCCACGGTATCGATCAGCCAAAACATCTCAGTCTTGAATCCGATTCCGATTCTGACTTCCGCATCGCCGACAAACTTCAACGTCGGTGCGGCGACGGTCGTCGTTCAAGGACAGAACTTCATTTCGGGCGCGCAGGTGCTTGTGAATGGCACAGCTGTGCAAACGACCTTCAACAGCGGCGGACAACTGACGGCCACGGTTTCGCCGACCGAGCCGGGCGATCTTGACTTACAAGTATTGAATCCGAGTCCCGGGCCAGCGACCTCAGCCGATCTGATCGCGCAAGTGAATGGAACACCGCCCGTGCTGCTTGTCAGCAATGAAGACGCATCTCGCTTTCTCGATCAGGCGACATTCGGCGCGACGGATTCAGACATTCATCAGGTTTCACAGATCGGATATCAGGCGTGGCTCAATCAGCAGTTTGATATTCCGCAAGTATTGCAAGAACCGGCGGTCGAACAGGCACTCGTACTTAACAATCCGCTTTGCGCGGCCGGCGATCTTAAATGCAATGCGACGCTTTTCGTTCAGAATAATCAGAGTGAGATCTATGTTCAGAGCCAGTTCTGGCAGCAGGGCCTGGCGGGCAGTGACGAGCTGCGGCAGCGAGTGAGATATGCGCTGAGTGAGTTGTTTGTTATCTCCGGAACAACACCGGCGGTGCAGAATATGCCCCGCGGAGAAGCGAATTATTATGATCTGCTCGGTGCTGATGCCTTCGGGAATTTTAGACAACTGCTCCAGGATGTGACGCTGAACCCGATGATGGGTCAGTTCCTCTCGATGCTGCAAAATGACAAGGGCAACGCCAACACCGATCCCGATGAGAACTATGCTCGCGAGGTAATGCAGCTTTTCACAATCGGCCTCTATCAACTAAATGACGATGGAACGCAGAAGCTCGACGCGACGGGCAATCCAATTCCCACTTACTCAAATAACGATGTAATGGGCCTGGCCAAGGTTTTCACGGGATACAGTTGGAATGTTCCGGGCAATAACTCCGACACGGCGTGGTCTAACTGCTGCATCTATGTCGGCCAGGGATACGGCGAAGATCTTCTGCCGATGACGACTTACCCGAGTCATCACTCGACAGATGAGAAGGATTTTCTCGGCGTCACTATCCCCGAGTCTTCGACTCCAGATCCAGCCGGAGATTTGAAGATCGCGCTCGATACACTCTTCAATCATCCGAATCTTCCAGCCTTTTTCTCAAAGCAGATGATCCAGCATCTGGTCACGAGCAATCCGAGCCCAGCCTATATCAATCGGGTTGCCGCGGTGTTTGAAGACAACGGGTCTGGAGTGCGCGGCGACATGAAAGCGGTAATCACGGCGATCCTGTTGGACCCGGAGGCGCGCGACACTGCGGGAGATGCGAGCAATCCGCAATACGGCAAGGTACGTGAATCAGTGCTCCGCTACACGGAGTGGGCCCGGGCATTCACGGCTCAATCTCGCAACGGCGAGTACTTCCTCGGAAGCACCGAGGATCCCATCTGGGGACTTGGAGAAATGCCGCTCCGCTCGCCAACCGTTTTCAATTGGTTTGCTCCGGGATATGTCCCGCCGGGCACGAGCATTGAACAAGCCGGCCTTGTAGGACCGGAGATGGAAATGACGAATGTGACGACGGCCGTCGGCTATCTGAACTACATGCAGAATTCAATCGGCGGCACAGCGACCAGTGGACCGGATGTGTTTTCGTCTTACGGAGCGGAGCTGAATCTGGCTTCTTCGCCTACCGAGCTTGTGGACCGCGTCAACCTGCTGCTCATGGCGGGCGAGATGGACAGCACTCTACAGTCACAGATTGTGGAAGCGGTCGGCTCGATCAGCATTCCGTCGGGCGACCAAAACGCGATCAACGCTGCTCTCACTGCCAGAGTGCAAACAGCGATCTATTTGACGATGGCGTCACCATCGTTCAGCGCGCAGTTTTAAGGAGTTCCCGATGAACAAGTTCGACCGAACCCGCCGGCAGTTTCTTAGAACCGCTTCGATGGCGTCAATGGCGGGACTATACGCAAGCCCGTTTTTGTTGGAACTCAACTCGATGGCCGCTATGGCCCAATCGGCCGGCACATCGGACTACAAGGCGCTGGTCTGCGTCTTTTTGCAGGGCGGCAACGATGGCCATGGGACGGTGATTGCCACAGATCCGGACTCCTTCTCCGCGTTCACTCAGGCTCGCTCAGGAGCGCCGGGCCTGGCGTATCCGATGAATGAACTTCTGCCCATCGTATTGAAAACTCCGCAAAGCGGGCGCACATTCGCTCTCAATCCCGCTCTTGTTGGGATGCAAAACCTCTTTAACGCGGGCCGTTTGGCGATTGTCGCAAATACGGGAACACTTATCGCTCCGGCTACAAAGACCCAGGTCGTGAATAACTCGGTTCCTCTGCCCGCGTCTCTGTACTCACATTTCGATCAGACAGCGGCATGGCAGGCTATTGCTTCAAATAGCGGCAGTTCGGAACACGTAGGTTGGGGCGGATCGGTAGCGGACTTGATTGAGAGCATGAACATGAATTCAAATTCGATGTTCACCTGCATCTCGACTGCCGGCATTGCGCTGTTTTTATCGGGTCAGACCTCATATCAGCTGAACGTGACTTCGGCCGGACCAATTCCTATCTACGGAACAGCGCAGCCCCTGTTTGGATCGCAGGCTGGCACCAACGTGCTCACATCAATCCTCACAGCGGACGAAGCTAACCTATTCGCAAAGGAGTATGAAGTCGTCGTTAACCGATCAATGCAAGCGCAGGCAATCCTCGCGTCGTCGATGCTGGCGGCTGGACCGGGTGGAATTGCAGATCCGCCGCAGTATTTGAATCCCATGACCAATATGCTGGCCGACAATGCCCTCGCGACTTCGCTGCAGACCGTAGCGAGAATCATCGGCGGCCGCGCGGGCCTTGGAGTGACGCGGCAAATCTTCTTTGTGCAATTGGGCAGCTTTGACACCCATAACAACCAGGCACAGCAGGTCGCGAATCTGCTGGCACAGCTTAGTCAAGGATTCGAATACTTTGACGGTGTCATGACCTCGCTGGGGCTGGGCGATCAGGTCACAACTTTTACCGCATCGGATTTCGGCAGAACCCTCACCAGCAACAGCAACGGCACGGACCACGGCTGGGGGAGCCACCACTTCGTCGTGGGCGGCGCCGTTCAGGGTCAAGATATGTACGGACAATACCCGGTGATCGGTGTCGATCAGGCCAACGATGTGGGAGCGGGGCGCCTGATTCCTACGACGGCGGTCGATCAATACGCTGGCACTCTGGCCAAGTGGTTCGGGCTCTCCGACGGCCAGATTCGCCAGGTGTTCCCAAATTTCGGCAATTTTGGCTCCAACCCGTATCTGGGATTCCTGGGTTAGCCGGCCGGTCCCGCTTTCTCGCGGGGCGGTTAAGGCGCTACGTCTCCGCCAACTCTACCGTCTGTCACGGCAATTTTTTCTCGCGGCAAAGACACCATCGTTTCATTTGATTTTTCGAACCTTCGTCATAGTATGATCGCCAACATACAGATGGAGGTTTGAACCTGCAGATGCAGGATAAGCTGTCTAAACCACTAGAATTGCCGGTATTCTTTCGCTATGGAATGGCTGCCGCCTTCGTAGCTGCGGCACTATTGTTGTCACTCGTACTCCGGGTTCCGTTCGCGAACCCATCGTGGTTCCTGTTTCCTGCAGCGATCGTGGCTAGTACCTGGTTCTGCGGAAGGGGTCCTGGTTGGCTTGCGGTTTGTGTTGGCATTCTGGCAATTCAGTACTACTTCATTCCACCGTTCGGCTCCTTTCTCGTTCGGCCAGGGGATATCCCCTACAGCATCACATTTATCTTCTGTGCCGCCGCAGCGAATTGGCTGTTCTCATGGCGTAAACAAGCCGAGGATAACCTGAGGGAGGCCCGAGATGAGCTTGAATTGAGAGTGAGAGAACGGACCGCCGAACTAAAGAGCACAAATAACGCGCTGCTCTTCCAGATGGAAGAACAGAAGCGCACGGCAGAAGCGCTGCAAGTGACCCGGACAGAACTCGCCCGCGTGGTTCGAATCACGACAATCGGCGAATTGGCAGCTTCGATTGCCCACGAAGTGAACCAACCGCTGGCCGCCGTTGTAGCCAACGCCGATGCTTGCGTGGCGTGGCTTGGTCTTGAAACACCAAATCTAGTTGAGGCGCGGGCAGCGGCGGAGCGGTCCATACAAGGCGCGACGCGAGCGTCCGAGGTGATTACGCGCATTCGTTCGCTCATCAATAAGTCGTCTACAGAGAGGGTGCGAGTTCAGTTGAATCGAATTATCGAGGAGACGGTTGCTTTGGCCGCCGGACAAGCGTCGCGGAATGACGTCTCCATCACACTCGATCTGGTATCAGACCTGCCGTCTGTGCTCGGCGATAGAATCCAGTTGCAGCAGGTGATTCTCAATCTAATGATGAACGGCATCGAAGCAATGTCCGGAGTTACGGACCGAACGCGTGAACTTCTCGTTCGTTCCCGGCTTCAGGATGCGTGTCAGGTGATGGTTTCAATCGAAGATACCGGAATTGGAGTGAACGCCGAAACTATGGCGCGACTCTTTGAACCCTTCTTCACCACGCGACAGCAAGGTATTGGAATGGGCCTGCCCATCAGTCGTTCGATCATCGAGGCGCACGGCGGAAGGCTTTGGGCCGAATCGGTAGTCAATCAGGGCACGGCTCTTCAATTCACTTTGCCAACCTTGGAAGGCGCGGCCGTATGAAGGAACGAGTCCCGATTGTCTATGTTATCGATGATGAAGCATTAATTCGTGAAGGAGTTCAGAGCCTCATTAAATCGGTGGGCCTAAGCGCAGTCACCTTCGCCTCGGCTTCCGAGTTCATGCATGCAGAGAGGCCCGACGTTCCTGCGTGCCTGGTTCTCGACGTGCGAATGCCCGGTCAAAGCGGACTCGATTTGCAACGCCAGTTAGCGAGTGCGGGCATCTACATCCCTATCATTTTCATTTCGGGGCATGGAGACATTCCCATGTCGGTTCGGGCCATGAAAGAAGGCGCATTGGAATTCCTCACCAAGCCGGTTCGAGGCCAGGATCTGCTGGATGCGATTCAGAAGGCAATCGCGAGGGACCAGGAACTGCGAAGCGAACGTGCTGAATACGCGAAGATGCGCGGACGATTCGATTCGTTGACGCCTCGTGAAACCGAGGTCCTTAATCTGGTCGTGGCCGGCCTGCTCAACAAGCAAATCGCAGATCAACTTGGAACGAGCGAACTGACCATAAAGACCCATCGCGCTCATGTGATGGAAAAGACTGGGGCCGATTCCCTGGCGCACCTCGTCAGAATGGCCGAGAGGCTCAGGACTTCGCAACGCAAGTGAGCATCGGTCTCCTCCTAAAGCAGGATAGATTTTGCGCAATTGAATTGTTAGGCTTCGAAGTGGCAAGGGGGAAGCGCCCTGCCACAGATCGGACGACTTCAATTGAGCAACACTCTAGCCAATACCGGAATCATCGCAATTGTCGACGCTAATGAACCCCTTCGCGAGGCGTTGGGAAGCGTGCTGAAAGCCGCTGGATTTGCTACGGCAACTTTCCCTTCCGCAGAGGAGTTTCTTGATGCTGCGGATAACCAGAGCACCGCTTGCATCGTCCTCGATGTACGTCTTCCCGGAATGAGCGGCATCGAAATGCAGCGGCGGCTGACCGAGACTAATAGCTCTATTCCCATCATTTTTGTGACCGCGCACGGCGATAGCTCGCTCCGCGATCTACTGATGAAAGCCGGCGCCGCGGGCTTTCTGAATAAGCCGGTGCGAAGCGACACGCTACTTAGGGAAATACGCGCGGCAATCAAAAAAGCGACAACGAATTGACGCCTGACGAAAGCTACTGAGGAGGCCCAGACATGCTCTCTGCACCAACACAAGACGTCATCGACGACACTAATGGAGTCTTTCAGAACCGAGAACCGGTTCCTCGACGGTCTGCTCTTTCGCATGAAATAGTGGGCGACAGTCCCGTACTGAAGTCGGTATTGCAACAAGTTAGCCTGGTGGCACCAACCGACGCCACGGTTCTGATACTGGGCGAAACGGGTACAGGCAAGGAACTTGTCGCCCGCGCAATTTATGCGCGATCAAAGCGGTCCGCGCGGCCATTCATCCGTGTGAACTGCGCAGCGATTCCGCCTTCGCTAATAGCATCGGAGCTTTTTGGTCACGAAAAAGGTGCCTTCACCGGTGCGCTGCAACGTCGCCTCGGACGTTTTGAGGCAGCTCATGGCGGGACCATTTTTCTCGACGAAATCGGCGAACTTCCCATGGAGACGCAGGTTGCGCTTTTGCGCGTACTGCAGGAACGGGAGTTCGAGCGCGTGGGCAGCAGCCACCCCGTCTCCGTCGATGTGCGCATTATCGCCGCAACCAATCGCGACCTTAAGGCTGCGGTCAGCGCTGGCACCTTTCGGCAGGACATGTTCTTTCGGCTGAACGTGTTCCCCATTCGCCTCCCTGCCCTGCGCGAGAGGGCTGATGATATTCCGCTACTCGTAGAGCACCTCGTCGAGCGTTATTCGCGAAACGTCGGAAGATCGTTCAGTGCAATCGACAAGGCTACACTTGCGATGCTGCAAGCTTACTCGTGGCCAGGAAACATTCGAGAGTTACAAAACGTCATTGAGCGTGCCGTGATTCTGTCGGAAGGTGACACCTTTTCAGTCGACGACACCTGGCTGAGTAGCGTTTCATCACAGTTCACGGGCCCAATGGATCGGCTCTCTACCTCACTCGCTGACCGCGAAAGAGAAATCATCGAAGCTGCGCTTGCGGATTCGCGAGGGCGCATCTCGGGCCCATCAGGCGCGGCCGCCAAGCTCGGAATTCCTCGGCAGACGTTGGACTCGAAGATCGCACATCTACAGATAAGCAAGAATCAATTCAAGGTCCAAGAAGCTCGATAAGTAAGAGGGAGAGCTGTAGGTTAATTTTGTAGAGCTCGCCTATCCCGTTTTTGACCCCTAATTAGCAACGATCGCATCATGAATGTTACGCGGCTTTTGTTAAGAGCGTGTGCATAGTTGCGCCCATGGGGGCACCGCCTTTTGCGTCTCTGACAAATCACGACGTATCCGCGCATTGACTAAGTCGCAAGAATGCTGATGACTCAGCATTTCTGATGGTTCGTCGACTTATCTCGCCATAACTACAAGTAAATTCAACATCTCCGATTGGCACGATGATTGCATTATAAGTCGCGTCACACAGTTTCTTTCCGATCTAGATCGGAGATGCAGCGGAGGTCACGGATGACATTGAATCACTTCGGCGATGGGAATGCTCCTGACGATCAGGGCTTGGTACTCGGGAAATCTGACAATGCGGTCGAACAAAACGAGCAATCAGAGCTGCTGAGAACAAAGAGTCAGATCGATGCGTTGCGACTTCCCGCCGTTCATGATGCGCATGAGGACGAAAGATTCGGCCTAATGTCCCCAAACGAGCAGATAGCTCAGCTCCAATCAATCATCGCGATGCTCTTGGAGAAGAACGAGCGATTCCGGCAGCAGCTCGTCGCAAAGATGGATTCCTAACGGACTAACTGAGTGTTGTGCCGCTGTGTCAGTTTTTGCTTCGAGCGAGAGGAAAAGTCATGTGGAAGGTTAAACAGAGCGCGAGAGCCGCAGAGGATAAGCCGAACCAGGGCGTCCCCGTGCGTGGGCGCCGCTGGGGAGCCGGCAAATGGATCGAAACAGTGATGCTGGCTGCGGGATTGGCGCTTCTCGCTTTCTATGTCACGGCCCGGATCGAAAGCACGGTAGCCTCCAGAGCCGCCTTGGAGACATTCTCTTCCGCTGAGATTTCGACTACGACGCAACCGGAGGAGAGTGCGAAGGGCCGAGTAGTCGCTGAGATTCAAACTCCCGATCCGGATATGAGCCTTTGGGATGAGGGGAGGGTTCACGCATACGGTGCAGCGTTGTCTAGACGTTCCGGCGCGCCCTTGGCCGTACTTCGGATTCCCAGCATTGGGCTAACGGCCCCACTTTTCGACGGAACCGACAGCTTGACTCTTAACCACGCCGTAGGCAGGATCGCGGGTACGGCATTGCCCGGAGAGCGCGGAAACATAGGCATCGCTGGTCATCGAGACAGTTTTTTTAGAGGGCTCAAAGACGTAAAGCAGGGCAACGTAATTGAGTTAAGGACGACGCAAGGTACTGACACCTTCACGGTAGATGAGATCCGAGTCGTCTCACCTACGGATGTTAGTGTACTCGCGCCGCGATCTAGTCCGTATATAACTCTCGTGACCTGCTATCCGTTTTATTTCATCGGGAGTGCCCCGAAAAGATTTGTCGTCGCAGCAATCTTCACCCAACATACGGCAGCCAAGCCGACGACATCTGAGACTCGGCTGCACACACAATCACGCTTGTCAACCAAGGAGGAACAATGAACAACCTGATTCGCAAGTCACGCCAACTTACTCTGCACGCAATCAGTGCAGTTGCCTTCACTCTGGTGGCAGCCGGCGCTTCGGCGCAGGACACCACTTCAACCAGCATTCGCCATGGGGCGCCAACCATCGAGACCGAAGTTCGAAATGCACACGTGGTCTACGTCGAAGGAAATGATCTTGTTCTCAAGCTAGAGAGCGGCAAGGTCGAGCATCTCGTGGTTCCGTCGACCGAAAAATTCACCATTGACGGCAAACAGGTCATCGTTCGCGATCTCAAGCCAGGCACGAAGCTGACTCAAACGATCACGACAACCACGACGCCCCGGTACGTGAGCACGGTGAGAACGATCAAGGGCAAAGTGTGGCATGTTACCGCTCCACGATCCGTGATCATCTCCCTGCCCGAAGGAACAAATCAGTTCTATAGCGTGCCTTCGCATGCCAAGTTCATCATCAACGGCCAGCCGAAGACGGTGTTCGAGCTGCGGAAGGGCATGAAGATCGAGGCCACGATCGTGACAGATGAGCCCGGTTCGGTCATGGAGCAGAGCAAAGTCGTTGTTGGACAAGCTCCGGCGCCGCCAACGCCTCAGATGCTTGGAGTGCTTCTCTTCCAGCAACCGAAGATGCCGGCCGCACCCGAAGCGACGGTGACGACAGCACACGTGGACTCATCCGCGATATTGCCGAACACCGGAAGCATTGTGCCTTTGGCCGGCCTGCTGGGCCTGTTGGGGATCGCATCCTCTTTCGGTCTGGGCCTTGCTCGCAAGCGCTTCAACATGTGACTTCAGAGGCCGCCCGTGCGGCTGGATGTGCCGGGCGGGCCAATGAAAAAGAAACTAACTGGCGAATAGCCACAACTCAACCTGAAATGGAGAATGACGATGAAACTGCAATGGAATCAAATGATCTTAAGTTTGCTCGCGGTGGTGAGCATGCTCGGAAGCGGTTCGAGCCTGCACGCCGCGGACTCGGCCACACAAGCCACAGTCCCCGTGAGAATGACAGTAACTGCGAGCGTCGCCAACAACAAGCGCATGCCCGCAATCACCGCCCAGGATATACAGGTAAAGCAAGGGAAGCAGAGCCTCGCGGTAACCGCCCTGGCTCCCGCCAATGGCGACCTTGCCGGGCTTGAACTTTTCATTCTCGTTGATGAGAAGACCGACCCGCGTGTTGGCGCGCAGCTCGACGATCTGCGCGCGTTTATCAAAGACCAGCCGCCGACAACCTTGATTGGGGTTGGTTACATGAGAAATGCGTCGGTCCAAGTTGTTCAGAACTTGACCGCCGATCACGTCCTCGCAGCCCAGTCATTGCGTCTCCCATTAGGTTCAGTTGGAGCCTATGGAAGCCCATACCTGTCGGTTACGAGTCTTATGAACCAATGGCCCGAAAGCGGTAATCGCCGCGAGGTGCTGATGGTGACGGATGGAATCGATCGTGCACGCCACTATGGCAACTGGCGTCACGGTTACTACTCCAATCCTGACGTCGATACGGCAGCCGCAGTAGCTCAGCGCACGGGAACGAACATCCATTCGATCTATGCTCCCGGCAGCGGCCTAACGAGCCGTTTTTACCGGAACGCATTGAACGGGCAGATGAACTTGTCCAGGCTTTCGGACAAGACGGGCGGACAGTCGTTCTATCTGGGAACGCACAGCCCGGTCAGTTTCGCACCCTACTTGGCCGAGCTTCAGTCGGTACTTAACAATCAATATCTGTTGAGCTTTGAAGTCAAGCCAGGTAAAAAAGCCGGGCTGCAATACATCAATCTCAGCACCGAGGTGGCAGGTGTCAACCTATCCGCACACGACGCTGTCTGGGTTCCGGCGGGGAAATAAGCAGCCGGCCTATGTATTCACGATCTGGCTCCGAATAGCATCCCTCAGGGAATAACAACTGCTCTTTCGGAGCCAGACTTCCACTTAGTAAGAACTGCAATCACTCTGGACATAAGTAACGCCTTGATCTCGTAGATCGATCGGGCATTAAAGCGAGAAATTCAGGCTAACAAGGCTCGGCTGAGTGTCAAGCACCTCGCACTGCCTTACAGATCAACCCATTATCAGTTTTCCATGGAGTTTCTCCGTGACCGAAGCAATCTTTCGCGACATCGCCATGGTAATCTCGGGCGCATTTCTCTTTGGCCTTCTTTTCTGGCGCCTTCGACAGCCGCTTATCCTCGGATATGTTTTGGCGGGCCTCGCGCTCAGCCCACTCACGCCCGGCCCCCGCATCCACGATGTGGAGATGTTCGAAGTGATGGCCGAGGCGGGAATCATTCTTCTGATGTTCTCTATCGGCATCGAGTTTTCAGTTCCTGAATTGCTTCGCGTAAAGTGGGTGGCCCTAATTGGCGCACCGATCGGCATCAGTCTTTCCATCGGGCTTGGAATGGGTGCAGGCTTGATGTTTGGCTGGTCATTTGCGCAGGGCATAGCAGTCGGTTGCATCATCTCCGTCGCCAGCACCATGGTACTGATGCGACTGCTCATGGATCGAGGTGAATCTTCAACAGAAGCGGGACGCGTGATGATCACTCTCACCCTCGTTGAGGATCTCGCCGTCGTCGTTCTCACCGTGCTTCTTCCCGGGCTCGGTTCGCATGGGACGGTGGATTACGCGCAGATGCTGTGGAAGATCGGCAAAGCCCTCCTCTTATTGATTCCCGTAGTTCTTGCTGGTTGGAAGATCGTCCCCCGTCTCCTCGCTCGTGTTGAAAAAACCTGTAACGATGAACTCTCTCTTCTACTCGCGCTCACAATCTGCATGGTAGTCGCCGCGATCGCTGAGATGATTGGCCTGTCACTCGCGCTGGGCGCGTTTGTGGGCGGCATGCTTCTGGGCAGCTCGCATTTCGCGCATAAGCTTGCGGCGCAGACCCTTCCTATTCGGGATGCATTCGTGGCGCTATTTTTCGTGAGTGTCGGCCTGCTCATTGACCCACGGACCTGGCTCTCCAACTGGCGACTTCTCCTGGTAATGATCACGCTCATTCTCGTCGGCAAATTCGTCGTTTGGTTTGCAATCGTGCGCTTGTTTAAGTATTCAGGAAAGACTGCATTGCGCGTCGGACTCGGCCTCACTCAAATTGGCGAGTTTTCATTCGTGCTAGCCCAGATATCATTGCACTCTGGCCTTATCGGAAACGACGTTTATAACGCCACGTTGGCCGCGTCGCTTATAACGATCATGGTGAATGCGTCGCTTTTCAAGATTGTTGACTCCGTTATGATTGCGCGACCGCAGAAACAAGCTCACGCATGATACTCGCGAGTTACTGGACTTGCCCCGTGCAGGCGGAGCTGTTCTCAGAATAGGCATTTTGGGGGGCAGGTCAGTCCATGTTCCGGCGCCCTTTTCGCAACTCGACTTAGGCTGGCTAACGATGGAGCCTTGCTGATACACCCGGTTTTTCTGAGCCTCCAGAATTTCTGATAACTCGGCGACCAATTTAAGAGTAAGTGACAGTAAATACACACTTTTTGTTTGGCCGATGAATTGCACCTCTGTAGTGCGTAACTTAATTTCTTTCGGAGGCGCACGTTAGCCGCGCTGCCGCACTCAAGGAGCAGATCATGGACAAGCCAGCAGTTAACGATGAACGAATAGAGAAGGCCGCCAACCGCAGGTTCGGAGTTGTGTTTTTATTCTCCCTCGCACTTTGCGCGTTGCAGATCCCCGCACAACAAGGTGGTCAAGCGCGTGATGGGAAGCAGGCACCTGCGCCTCAACCTACGGAAAGCAATGGCCAGGGGCCGAGGGGCAGCAATCCACCTGCGCAGCCCGGGCCGCGCCCAGGCGAGAGTAAGGACGGCCAATCCAGGCCGCCGCGCTCAGGCGCCGCCGGGCCTCATCAGCCTTCTCCCCAAAATGGCGGTCCGCGAGGCAATCATGGCCGTCCAACGCAAGGGCCTTCTCGTCCGCCGATCCATGGTCATCCTCCGAACCATCCGACGTCCGGTCCGCCACGCCCGCGCCCACCTTATGGCCATGGCATGCCTCACTATGTCTGGGGCGGCGGCAATGGCTGGCGATTGCACCACTACTTCCTCGCAGACATGCGTCGTTTCGATCGCATCCACAGACATCACTTTTTCGCCGGAGGCTATTTGCCTCACGTATATCTTGCGTACATGCAGCCAATTCCACCAGCCCTGATGGTGTACTTGCCGCCAGTGCCCTTGGGTTATGAGATCGGCTACTACGGCGGATATTGTCTGATCTATGATCCGGGAACACTGCAGATCTTGAGCGTGATTGATTTGTATCGGTATTGAGATCGCTCAAAGCTAAGACGGCCCCGCCTGTTCAGTCGACGAAATTTCGCTTCTGTGCGGGGCCGCATTAGCTGAGGAAGCACTTACTCAATTGCGAAGAATCTTGGCGCATCGGGAAAACAAAGATTGAGGTGAATTGTGCAAACACGAATGATGACAAACACTCTTTTGATTCTTATTGCGGCGACGCTCTTTGTCGCGGTCGTTGGAGCTGGCCTCCGTCCGCATTCGGTGATTGCACAGTCGCGATCAGAGCGCTCGCTCTATGTCGAGCCAGGAGTGAAAATGTTGCGCGCGCCGGACGGGAGCAAGCAAGTCTGGGGCAAAGTTGTTGTTGATCTGGAAACAGGGAATGTTTGGGGGTTTCCTACGTCAACGAGCGACCCATACCCCTCCAGCCGGTTGAGCAGTCAGCCGGAGACATCTCATCCGATACTCTTAGGAAGGTTTGCCCTGGAAGATATGAACAAGTAGGGCAAGAAAGCAGGCCGACCTTCTTCGAAGGACGCTATAACTTGCATCTTCTCGATTGGATCCATTGCGCTCGCCAGCATCGTGAAACGACGATCCTCGCGCCGGTCGTCTATCTTCAGTTGCCCATGAGCACAAAGGGAGCCCAATAAGAGGGATGCGCGAAGCCTTGCGGGGCCGGCTCGTCGCTGGTGTGGGTGGACAGGCCGCGATCGTTCGCGTCCCTTTGCATGATTCCTTTCACGTTTGCCTTGCCCTGCAGCAAGTCCAATCGGGCTCGTCGCAGCGCTTCTACTTTTTCAACCTTGCCTGCGCCAGCGGCCCAGCGGCAATAGAAGTCGGCCATCAACTCGCCGGTGCTCGCGTCGTCCACCGCCCACGGCGTTGATATCACGGCTTTCGCGCCTTTGCCCAGCGCCGTGATACCTAATCCATCCACCTCGCGCCCGTCGCTTGCGGTTCCGCTGATCCCCGTTTCGCACGCCGAGAGCGGCTTGCAGTTTGTCGAGTTTTGCCTGAATCGGAGCTGGCATGTGCTCGAGCGACATTGGCGCATCTGGTGCGCTTGGAGCCTGCGCATGCAGATGTGCCGCGCAGTCGAGAATCCTCATGCAGAGGGTGACAGCGGCTGATAGGACGAAGGCGAGGGCGCGAGTGGCAAAGCTTCGGATGCGCAAGCCCCGGACCTCCTTCCTATCTGACGCCGACGGGGAACGCGAGAGTACCCTAATCAATGCTGATCAGATAAAGCCGACTCTCGATCAAGGCTGCTCTGTCGAAGAAACCCAATTACGATCCGCGGTCGGCGAGGGGCGCACCGAGCTGTGTCGCGCAACTCGATGGTTCTCAGTCAATCACCGGTCGCAGTCTTGGGCCGCGCCGGAATCGGAGTTGACCTCTTCCTGAGAATACTGACGGGCAGGGCGCTGGCAAGTCCCGCCATTGCGCGAGGGTTTTGCTTTCCATCCGTGGCCTGAGGCACTTCCTGTTTAATGTAGGCGAAAAGCTCGCCGGCCGTCACAATGCCGTCGTGGTTCCGGTCTGCTTCGCCCGCCAGTCCTTTGAGCAGGTAATAGGTGAAGACGCCGTGACCATTGCCCCAGCGCTCGTCCTCATAAGAGGACTCGCTGATGTCGCTGGCGGTAATTACGGCTCGCTCCCCCTTGGAGGCATAGTGCGCCACATATTGATTGATCAGATTGTTGCTGGTTCCCCCTTCGCCTGCGACTCGAGCCCCGCTGAAGCCGAAACTATGGCAGGTGTCTGCGATCGTAATGACTCTCTTCGCCTTCAAAATGCGCTCGAAGACATCTTGCATCTGCCACATCGGAAACGCGGTCGCACCCATGTCGTCTGCCTTTGAATCGGCGGTCAGCAGGTAGAGGTTTCTGGGGTCGTGCGGATCGGGCGCTCCGTGACCGGCAATGAAAATTACTACGCTATCTTGCGGACGCGCCTGAGTCAGGAAAGTAAATAGCGCGTGCCGGATATTCTGGGTCGTCGCCTGCTCGTTCAAAAGTAATGCAATTGAGTCGTCAGTTAGGTTACCTCCGGAAGGTGACTTCAGGAATTCCAGAAACGAGGAGGCATCTTTGTCGGCGTATTTAAGGTTCGGAATCGAAGCCCCGAAGTGGTCGTAGTTTGAGATTCCGATGACTACCGCATAAATTTTTGCCGGACGACTTTCGGGAACCTGGTTTAGGGGTTCTGCTGTAAGTCCCCGCGAGGCCAATCCGCCTCCAAAGGTAAGTAGAAAATTGAAGTATTTCTGCCTCCCAAACTGATCCTTGTATTCAACTTCCACCGAGTTTCTACCGCGCTGAAATCGAAATCCCCCAGCCGCCGTCAGATCGATACTGAGGTCCACGCCGGTTTCGCCGGAAGTGCTCTTCATCGCAATGTCCGATGCTTCGGTGTTTACCTTGGTATGAATCGTCCCGTAGTCGATGTGAGAGCCAGGATCTGGTATGTGGATCTCCATTTTCTGTATAGAGTTTGGATCTCTGTCGCAATCTGCCGCGCCATCCCCGGCTACGCGAAACTCAGCCTCTGGTAACACAAGCCAGGGATCGCGATTGACCGCGGCCTCGCTCATTGACCCGTGGACAAGTAACAAGAGAATTCCTGAGCAAGTTAGTAACCCATATCTAAAGATTGCGTCTACCCTCATGAAAACCGGCTCCAGGCTGGGGGAAGCAGAGAAATTGGCTTGATGCGAGATTGCATTCTACAGTACACTCTGTCAATTGCTAATTATGGATTCCCCTATAGCGATTCCCATACGGAGGTCTCCGATGCGCGTGTATAAGCAGTTCCTTTCCCCGATCCTGATCCTGTTAGCCACCGTGACCATTGTTGCGCCGGCGCAGTCGCCCGCTCCTGCACCCTCAGCCACTGCGCCTCAATTCTCTGACGCCGACAAGAAGAAAATTGCCGAGATTGAGCAGCGTCCCGAAATTAAAGAGGCGATTCAGGAGGCCTGGGACGCGAAACGCCGGGCTGATCTGGAGTACATCTACAATCTCAACCTCTCGGCACAATACGATGTTTCCGGTCCGCAGTATGCCAATTTTCGCCAGAGCTACGGTAGCCTCTACAACAACCCGATGTTGCAGCGGTATCTGAACAACATTGGACAGCGCCTGGTGCCGGTCGATTCGCCGAACATCTATTCTTTCAAGATCCTTCTCGATCCGATTCCGAGGGCCGAATCGTTTTCTACAGGCACCGTGCTGGTGAGCACTGGCCTCATTTCGATGCTCGACAATGAAGCGCAACTGGCCTACGTGCTGGGCCATGAGATCGCGCACATCGAGAGAAATCATATGTACGATATCGTGCGGATGTCGGTGGTCGAGCCCGCACTGAACAAGGAAAAAGAGGAATCGAACGAGCGGAAAAAGGCGATCCTCACCGCCGCAGTGGGCGTGGCTTCGGCTGGGATCGGCGCGCGAGCGATTGGAGTAACGGGCGCCTTCTTCTCTGGCGCCAGCGGCATTGCCGGCGGCTTGATTGCCAGCAACCTTCTTTTCCGCGATCACGCGACCAATACAGAGTGGAGCGACCTCTATGAGAATGAGGCCGACGAAGCATCGCTGGGCTACATTCTAGCCGCGGGATATGACGTTCGCGAGGCGCCGAAACTTTACGCACGGCTGGAATCGGCAGCATCACACGACCCGCGGATTGGCCTGGGGTTCATTGCCAAGTCTGGGCGCATGAAAGCGCGCGATGCAAAGATTCAGGAAACTCTTTCGGGCCCGATGAAAGATCTGATCACGGCCAAGCTCAAGGCGGGCGGCCTGATTGGATCGAGCGGAGAATTCAACCTGATCATGGCGACGTTGAAGCGCGACAACGGTGTGGTTGCGATCGACTATGACCTGTTTGCCATGGCCCGCGACAATCTCGATGAAGCAGTAAGCCTTCGCTCCAATGACGCGCGCGCACAGCTGTATCTAGGAAAGGTTATCTCGCTCACGGCGCGCAACGACGACGACAGGCGAGAAGCCGAAGAGCACTTCATGAAGGCCATTCAATGTGACGGAGTTCGAGGCGCGTATCCCGATCCGCATCTTGAGCACGCTCTTCATCTGATCGGTGAGAATGGCGACAAGACCGAGATTCGCAAAGAAATTCAATCTTATGTCGCGCTCTATCAGCGCCAGCACGCAGGCTCGCTGCCGACCAATATGCCGATCTTGTATGACTACCTGACCCTGGTCGGCGAGCCCAACTGGTACGCGTCACCGGCGGCCGTCATCTCCACAAAGAATGTTGAGCCGATTCGAACCGACTCGGCGGGAGCCGCTCCTGCTCTTACGGGGCCTGAGGTGATCGCTTTGGCCACGAACGGATCGGGTTCGAGCGAAGAATCGCAACCGAAACAGGTTTCACAACCGTCAACGAAGGCGCATTCGCAAGCCGCGCATCCTGTGGTGAAAAAAACGAGTACACAATGAAATTCCGCCAATTCGTGGTTCCGGTGCTGTTCCTCTTTTCTATTGTCTGTGCCTCAGCGGAGACACCCAAAATCTCGGTAGGAATAGCACCGGTATTTGACGGCGGCGGCGAAGACTTTGGACCCATCGTGGTTCAGCATCTCACTCTCTTTACCTATCAGGATCTGTTGAACAGCGCGATCGTTCATCCGAGCCTGCTCAGCCCGGGCGGCGTCTATTCTCCTCTCGACACCAGCTGGTTGACCGATTATGTGCACGACCGGCCGGAGATCAGTCTTCTCATCGTCGCGACTCTGAAGCCGATTGCCGCGCCTGTTAAAGGCCGATGGGCGATACCGGTTGAGGTCGATCTTCTTGACGCGCAATCGGGCGATACAGTCGCTACATGGACAGTTTCAGAAGAGATCGATTCCCATAAGACTCTGCTGGAATTCGGAGAGTTTGCGAAGTCGGCGCCCGGAGCAGATCGATACGACAAATATGGGCAGATCGTGAAGGGCTACGTCATTGCTGCCTCGCGCGACTTCGATAAACAGCCTCTCGGAAAAGCGTGCGCACATCTTGCCTCGCAAATTAAGGACACACTGGAAGCGAAGATCGCGGCCATGGACAAGGTGAAAACCCAGAACCTGGCGAACTTCCTGCTCTCGAAGATCGCGTTCGTCAATAATTCGGCTTCCTGTCCCGTCAATTTCCGCATCACCTACGGCTATAAACACAGCGCCTCTCACTCCTATGAACTGCTCGCCAACGGATTGGATCAGTCGACAAATCTGAACAATGGAGTTGCAACCTTCCAGGCACCTGAAGGAGAGCTATTGCTCCAGTTTTCTGTTGAGGACACGCCTTATAAATTAGTGAAGGAATCGCTCTATCAGTTTTCAACACTGCACAGTTGCAAGTTCACCAATCTGGTGCTGGATCTTGGCCCCGGGGGCGACGTGCACGCGCATTGGGATTGAGTAATTCATTCACTGCCGCCCTGTCTTAGCTTCTGTCTTCGCCTTCTTTGAACCCCGCTGTCGTAGAATGATGCCGCAACTGGAGCGTGCCTCGGCGCGCGTCGAAATTGTGCTGCCACATGCTGCTCCGCGACTTCAGGTTCAGGATGGATCGAGATGAAGAGATTGACCAAGCTGACTCGCTCGCTGATTGCTCCCATTGTGGTTTTTCCGCTCGCGCTCGGTATTCTATGCGTCATGGAGAGCCACGCCCAGTCTGACGTCACGATCAATGGCGAAAAAGTCGTCACGCTGACGCGGGCCGCGGGTTCCACACGGCCGGAGTTCACCAGCGTCACGCTCGCGCCCGGCCGCGGAATGGAGCTGCTGCAGATCACGGCCAACTTTCCCGGCAAGGGCAATGTCAACGTGCTTGCCTCGCCCGATCTTGCCGGCGCGAAGAAGATGCTCGATGTCGACGATGATGCCAACGGCGATCTCGGCTATCGACTCGGCTCGGCCTTTCTTGTTCCCTACCCCAACCGCATTCGCGGCAAACTCTCGGCCGATGGCCAGACGCTGACGACGGAGTGGCACGGTCACACGATCACGCTGCCTGCGAACAACATTGGCAAACTGCCGACGGCGGAACGCCACGCGATGCATGGCCTTATTCTGAAAGCGAAGACGGACGATGTGCGCGTCAAAAACATTCCCGGAGGCCAGGAGGTCGCAGGCGTCATTCACGCGGGCGACTTTGGCGGCCACTGGCCGTCGAAGACCGATCTCGAATTCACGATTACGCTGACGGCCGAGGCCATCGATGCCTCCATCGTCGCCCGCAACGTGGGCGGCGAAGCGGAGCCCATCGCCATCGGCTGGCATCCTTATTTCGCACTGCCCTCGGGCGACCGGACGCAGGTGCGCATTCACATTCCCGGCTCCAACCTGGCTGAGGTCGACGGCTACGACAACGTTTTCCCCACCGGCAAGCTCACGCCCGTTGAGGGAACGCGATACGATCTGCGCGCGGCGGATGGCGTGGCGCTCGGGCACAACTTCTACGACGACAACTGGAGCGAACTCGATTGGAAGAACGGCGTCGTCACGGTGAAGGTGATCGACCCGGCTGCGAAATACGGCGTTGCGATCGAAGGGCTGTCGCCGGAGATCAAGACGATTCAGATGTATGCGCCGCCGCCGATGCAGTTTGTGGCGATCGAAGATCAGTTCAACTTTGCCGACCCGTTTGGCAAGGAGTGGGGCTCGATGGATACCGGCATGGTGACGCTGAAGCCGGGGCAAAGCACCAAGTGGCACGTGCGGCTGAAAGTCTTTGTTCCCTAACCACCTGCCGTCTGACGCGGATCGTACAGGAATACAGGAATAAATGTCGTTCCTAACTTGGTAGTTTGGGTGCGGCAACTGGTGGTGCGACTGGGTTTGCGTGGGGCTCGCA
>Ga0181516_10000615_pt1 | contig 31136 bp, 25 predicted proteins | sample PEATcosm2014_Bin_25_FD_121104 | JGI IMG/M metagenome (GOLD analysis project Ga0181516, IMG submission 121104) | Peatland microbial communities from MTU Mesocosm Facility, Houghton, MI, USA - PEATcosm2014_Bin01_10_metaG | ecosystem: Environmental > Terrestrial > Soil > Wetlands > Peat | place... | reverse complement strand
GTCGCCGACGCCGCCGATCCGGTCGCGCCGATCGTGCGCCGGGCGATGGCCGCCCATCCCGAGATTCCCTCGCGCCTGCTGATCGGCGACGACCGCGTCAGCGCCAATCCCAAGCTCAACAACGTCGTCAAGGGCTGGAAGGCGGCGCGGCGCGAGTGGATCGTCATCGCCGATTCCAACGTGCTGGCGCCGCGCGACTATATCCAGCGGCTGATGAAGCGCTGGCGCGCCGACACCGGAATCGTCTGCGCCCCGCCGCTCGGCGCGCGCCCGGAAAGCTTCGCCGCCGAGATCGAATGCGCGTTCCTCAACACCTACCAGGCGCGCTGGCAATATGCCGCCGAGGCGCTCGGCTTCGGCTTCGCCCAGGGCAAGACGATGCTGTGGCGGCGTGACATTCTCGAGGCGGGCGGCGGGATCGAGGCGCTCGGCGCCGAGATCGCCGAGGACGCCGCCTCGACCAAGCTCGTCCACCGCGCCGACTTGCGCGCCCACCTCGCCAGCCCGCCGTCGCAGCAGCCGCTCGGCGCTCGGCGCCTGCGCGACGTGTGGGCGCGGCAGGTGCGCTGGGCGCGGCTGAGACGCGCCACGTTCCCGCTCTATTTTGCGCCCGAGATCGTCACCACCAGCCTGCTGACGCTCGTCGCGGCGGGCATGGCCGGCGAGGAACTCGGCCTGAGCGCGCCGGCGGCCGTGACCCTCGCGGCGGCGATCTGGTACGGCGTCGAAGCGGCGCTCGCCGCCGCCGCCGCTTGGCCGCTCGCCTGGTCGTCGCCCGCCGCCTGGATCGCGCGCGACGCGCTGTTGCCTGCTTTGTGGCTGAGCGGCTGGGCCAACGCCCGTTTCGTCTGGCGCGGCAACGTCATGTCGGCCGACGAGGAAACGCTCGTCGCCGAAGGGACCAGCGGCGGCGCGGGCGGCTAATCGCTTCGCCCGCATCCCCGTCGCAGCCGGGCTTGACCCGGCCACGACGAGGCTCGGAGATTAAGCGTCGCTGAGCGTCGGGTAATCCGTGTAGCCTTTGGCGCCGCCGCCATAAAGCGTGTTGCTGTCGAGCGGCGCCAGAACCGCTCCGCGACGCAAGCGTTCGACGAGATCGGGATTGGAAATGAACGGCTTGCCGAAGGCGATGAGGTCGGCGCGGCCTTCGGCCAAGGTCGCGATCGCGAGTTCGCGGGTGTAACCGTTGTTGGCGATGTAGGCGCCCGAGAAGCTGCGGCGCAGCGCTGCGTAGTCGAACGGCGCGAAATCGCGCGCGCCGCCGGTCGCGCCCTCGACGACGTGGATGTAGGCGAGGCGGCGCTCGCTCAGGCGCTCGACGAGATAGCCGAACAGCGCCGTCGGGTTGGAATCGGCGATGTCGTTGGCGGGGCTGACCGGCGCGATCCGGACGCCGACGCGCGACGACGGCCAGACCTTGAGGATCGCGTCGGCGACCTCCAGCGCGAAGCGGGCGCGGTTCTCGATCGCGCCGCCGTAGGAATCGGTGCGCTTGTTGGCGCCGTCGCGCAGGAATTGGTCGATCAGGTAGCCGTTGGCGGCGTGGATTTCGACGCCGTCGAAGCCGGCGCGCTTGGCGTTGCGGGCGGCCTCGGCATAGTCTGAAACGATCGCCGCGATCTCGGACGCGTCAAGCGCACGCGGTTCGGAGACGTCGGCGAATCCGGTCTCGATATAGGTCTTGCTTTTGGCGCGGATCGCCGAAGGCGCGACCGGCGCGCCGCCGTTCGGCTGCAAGGAGGTGTGCGAGATCCGGCCGACGTGCCACATCTGCACGAAAATTCGCCCTCCCGCGTCGTGCACCGCGCGCGTCGCGTTGCGCCAGCCTTCAATCTGCGCCTCGCTGTAGAGGCCCGGCGTCCAGATGTAGCCCTGCCCCTGCCGGCTGATCTGCGAAGCCTCGGACACGATCAACCCGGCGCCGGCGCGTTGGCGGTAATAGGTCGCGGCCAAATCGTTGTGGGCGTCCGTGCCCGGAGTCGCGCGATTGCGCGTCAGCGGCGCCATCACGACCCGATTGGGCAGGTCGAGATCGCCAAGGCGGAAGGGCTGGAACAGCAGGGAGGCATCGGGGTTCATGCGAGCGCCTTTCTTCTCGAGAGGAACGTCAAGCGGGCAAGGTCAGCAGGCCGGCCGCGCCGTCGTCGAGGCCGATCAGCAGCCGCGCGCCGGTCGCGTCCCAGCCGAGCGCGCTGACCGCGCCGCCGCCCGGCGCGCGCACCAGGATTTCCGCGGCGTCGACCAGCCGGCACAGCAGCGCCATGCCGTCGGAATAGCCGATCGCCACCACCAGGGCGCGCGGGTGAAACGCGACCTTGACGACGCGGGCCGAGCGCACGCCGCATTCGCGCGGCGCCTTGCCCATCGGCCCGTCCTTGTCCTTGAACGGCCAGACGATGCAGGCGTCGGCGCCGGAGGTCGCGAGCCAGTGGCCGTCGTGCGACCACGACAAGGCGCGCGTCTTGGCGGGATAGCCGGTCATGCGCATGTTGCGCGAGTCGGCGATCCGCCAGCCGTGCAACGCATTCTCCTGCATCGAGGTGACGAGGAAGCGACCGTCGGGCGAGGCGGTGACGTCGAGGTGCGAACCCTTCCATTCGAGCAGGCTCGGCTCGGCGGCGGCGTTGGGGAACCACAGCGACGCGCCATTGTAATGGGCGAGCGCCAGCCGATAGCCCTTGGGCAGAAAGGCGAGGCCGCGCACGGTGGTCGGAGCGGCCCAGGACTTCACCGCGCCGGCGGCGTCGCGGGCGCGCGCTTGCTTGCCGGCCGCCCAGGCGATCGCGCCGGCCTGCGCGGTCAGCGCGTCGATCCAGCGCCCCTTTTCCTCGGCGATCGTCGCCATGCCGCCGTCGGCGGACGTTCTGACGACGCGGCCGTCGTCGCCGCCGGTCAGCAGCGTGTCGCCGTCGCGCGCGGCGGCGAGGATCGCGCCGTCGGGGTGGGCGACGACGCGCCGTTCGGCGCCGGGGCCGCCGATGACGACCGCGCCGTCGGCGAGCGCCAACGCCGGCTCGCCGCCGACGAAGGCGGCGGCGACGGCCGGCGCGCCGGCGGCCAGCGGCCGCAGGTGGGCGGTCAGCGAGGAGGTCGGCTCGACCATGGCGCGGCGCCCGGCGCTTGCGCGCTCAGGCGGCGCAGGCGAGGAAACCCTCGCGGATCGCCGCCTCATCGAGCTGGCGGCCGATGAACACGACCTTCGACTCGCGTTTCTCGCCCGGTTTCCAGTCGCGCTGCGGCTCGCCGTCGAGCATCATGTGCACGCCCTGGAAGACGAAGCGCTTGGGATCGCCCTTGAAGGCGACGATCCCCTTGCAGCGCAGGATGCTCGGGCCGCGCTCCTGGGTGAGGCGATTGATCCACGGCATGAACTTGTCGGGGTCGAGGTCGCCTTCGAGCCTGGCCGAGACCGACTGCATGTCCTCGTCATGGTAGTGCTTCAGGCCGCCATGATGATGATGGCCGTGGCCGTCGTGGCCATGATCGTGGTCGTGATCGTCGTCCTCGACGGTCAGGAATTCCGGCTCGATGTCGAGGATGCGGTCGAGGTCGAAGGCGCGGCGTTCCAGCACCTCGTCGATCTTGACGTCGCAGCGCTCGGCGCGATGCAGCCTTGCGTAGGGGTTGATCGCGCGGATGCGCGCCTCGACTTCGCGCAGCTCGGCCGGCGAGACGAGGTCGGTCTTGTTGATGACGATGACGTCGGCGAAGGCGATCTGGTTCTTCGCCTCCGGCGCGTCGCGCAAGCGCTGGCTCAGCCACTTGGCGTCGGCGATGGTGACGACGGCGTCGAGCCGCGCCGCGCTGCGGACGTCCTCGTCGACGAAAAAGGTCTGGGCGACCGGAGCCGGATCGGCCAGGCCGGTCGTCTCGACGATGATCGCGTCGAACTTGCCCTTACGCCGCATCAGCCCTTCGATGATGCGGATCAGGTCGCCGCGCACGGTGCAGCAGATGCAACCGTTGTTCATCTCGAACACTTCCTCGTCGGCTCCGACGACGAGCTCGTTGTCGATGCCGATCTCGCCGAATTCGTTGACGATCACCGCATAACGCTTGCCGTGCGGCTCGGAGAGGATGCGGTTGAGCAGGGTCGTCTTGCCGGCGCCGAGGTAGCCGGTGAGGACGGTGACGGGGATTTTATCGAGGCTCGCGTCGGTCATGGCGGTCAAGCGCTTGCGGCTCCGGAGGATGGGGGGAGAAACGGTGCGGAACTGGATATAGGTCGGCGGGGCGGCGATGGGTAGGGGGCGGACCCGCTCGCCACGGACGCCAGACCGTACTTCAGCTAGAATAAATCCAGTCGCCGTGAGGGATATTGCCATGCCGCCGACGTTTCGCCGCTTGCTCGTCGTCGCGGCGGCGCCGCTCGCCTTCGCCGCGCCGGCTCTCGCCGCGGCCGCCAGAGACCCCGCCGACCCGCGCGCGCCGGTCGCGGCGCTGTTCGCAATCGAGAAGACCGGCCACGCGCCCTTGGCGACGCCCGCCCAGCGCGCCGCCGCGTTGACCCGCGGCCTCGCCGCAATGTGGGACAAGGCCGAGGCGCGCGCCAGCCGCGGCGGCGACGTCGCGATCGACTTCGACGTCGTCACCAATTCGCAGGGCGCGGAGGTGAAGTCCTGCGCGCTGGCCGTCACCAGACGCGACGCCAATCGCGCGACGGTCGTCGCGACGATCGATCCCGGCGACTGGCTGCGTCGGTCGGCGCGGGAGAACGTCGTCACCTTCGCGCTGTTGCGCCAAGCCGGACGCTGGCGCGTCGACGACGTCGCCGGAATCGCCGAGCCCAAAGCGTGGTCGCTGCGCGCCATGCTCGCGCGCGCGCTCGAGGCGCAATGAAGGGAGACGCCGATGCTCCTCGTTGCGTTGATCGCTCTGACTGCGCCGGCGCGCGCCGCCGGCCCGCTCGACGAACTCAGGCGTTCTTTCACCCTCGGCGGCAAGCCGGCGCCGCCCGACGTGTTCCGCGACTTCGGCGACGCCGATCTCGGCGATTCGCGGCCTTCGGTGGTCGCGATCGACGGCAAGGCCGCGATCGACTCCAACCGTTACCGCTTTCCGATCGCGCGGCGCGGCGAGTGGGTCAGCCAGAGCCGCCCGGCGGCCGTCTCGCTCAACGGCGCCGAGGAGACCGGCTATCGTTTTGTCGGGGCGACGACGAGCGGCCTTATCGTCGTCATCGCTCACTACAGCGGCGGCGGCGGCGACTTCACCACATTGCACGTCCTCGACGCGAGCCTCGCCGCGGGCTTCGACGGCGACGGCGAGCGTTACAGCCGCATCGATCTCGCCGTGCTGCGCAGCGTCGTTCTCGGCGACCGCTGGGAGGGCGAAGCGACCATCGCAGGCGACACAATCCGCATCGCCACGGTGAAGACGCCGGCGGAGGGGGTTCCCACGTCGATCGAGGCGAGGCGGCCGTGAGCGGCGCTCCGGCTTCGCCTCCTGCGAGAGCAACCGCCGCATGGCCGATCGGCGCTCGCCGTCAAGGCCGAACCCGTTGGCGCGGGCGCTCCGCGCTCCTGCGCGGCCTCGACGTCCGGCGTGCGGCTCGGGCGGTTTGCAGTCGGGAGGTTTGGCGAGCCGAGGCGGCCCTTCTGGCCGACGCGGCCCGGGCCCGGTCGGGCTTCCTTTTCGGCGCGGCCGCCGATCGCAACCTCTCGTACGTTCGCGCTCGCAAGCCGGGAGCGGAGGGCGTTCGCCCCCAACCCGACGACGTTCGCGGCGGCCGAAGTTGAGGGCAAGGACGACTTCCGGGCTGGGCGCTGTTCCTCTTCGAGGCTAGTGTCTTGCGCTCGGCGGCCGCGCCGCGTAACGCAGCGGGTGTCCTTGCCAGCGAAATCTAGAGTCGAACGCGACGCAACTGCGGCCCTGGATGAGGTTGTCCAAATGCTCGAGTTTTGGCCAATTGTTTTGACGGTTTCTGGACTTGCCACATCCGGCGTGTTTGCCCGCGCCGTCCGAAACCATTTCGTTTCCAAGAAATTGCCGCCGGGCATGAAGCTTATTGTGGCGTTGTCCTATTTGGCGATATTCGTCTACCTTTTCGCGCTATGGACGGGCGCCGCCGCCGTCTGGCAAAGAGTTGCAGGCCTGTTTCTTCAGATTGTCGCGGCTGGTATTTTCGATTGGGCCAGAACAACGACTCTGAACAACCGCCTGACTGCGGCGTTCGATACCGACGAACCCACGTTTCTGATGAGAGACGGGCCATATCGATTTGTTCGCCATCCATTTTACTGTTCTTATATCACGTTCTGGATTGGGTCGTCGCTCGGATGCAATTCGTTTTTGCTTTATGTCATTTGTGTCTTATTAATTGCGAGTTATGTAATCGCCGCATTGTTGGAAGAGCAAAAATTCAAGTCATCGCCATTCGCCGTCGACTATCAGAATTACGTAAGGGAAACCGGGTTCTTCTTTCCAAAGATTTCGACGTTGGCGACAGCGGATCGGCCGAAAAGTCGATCCCGTCCTTAAGAAACTGTTTGGCGGCGAGGCGGCGCCGAGCGGCTCAGGCTTGAATCTTCGAACCCTCGTCATTCGCGCGCATCCCGGAGCGCCGAGGATTTTGGCGGCGTTCGCTCGAGGCGTCGGCTGCAGCGGACGCTTCGGTCGTCGCGCGGACTGCGGCGGCGCGGCGGCGCGTCGGGGTCGATTTTCGCTCTCTGCGCTTTTCCAATTCTTACCGCACCCAATCGTGATTTCGTCGTTTTCGCGGTGTTAAGCCTTCTGCGTGTATTGATCGGCGCATGCCTTAAACACACCCGCCAAAGGGGCGCTTCCTGGCCGATCCTAGACTTGAAGTCATCAGCAGATTGCCGTCCGCGCCGCGCCGCGCGCCGCCCGTGTTGTTCCTTCACGGCACGTGGCACGGCGCTTGGTGCTGGGCCGAGAACTTCCTCGACTATTTCTCCGCCAACGGTTTTGCCGCCTACGCTCTGAGCTTCCGCGGCCACTGCGACAGCGAAGGCCGCGAGCGTCTGCGATTCACCCGCATTCGCGACTTCGTCGCCGACGTCGCCGCCGTCGTCGACATGCTGCCGAGCCCTCCGATTCTCGTCGCGCACTCGATGGGCGGCTTCGTGGCGCAGAAATATCTCGAAGGACGTTCGCTGCCGGGCGCGGTCCTCGTCGCAAGCGCGCCGCCCCGAGGCTTGTCGCGTTCGCTCTTTCGTCTCCTGCGTGACGATCCGCTCGCGGTCCTGAAGTGCGCGCTCACTTTGAGCCTTTGGCCGATGATCGCCGACGCCGACCGAGCGCGCGCCCTGTTTTTCTCGCCGTCGACGCCCCGCGAACAGGCGTCGCGGTACTGTGCGCGGCTTCAAGACGAAGCCTATTTCGCCTATCTCGACTGCCTCGTCTTCGACCTCGTCGACGTCCGGAAGATATCGACGCCACTGTTCGTGACGGGCGCCTCGCTTGACGTCGTAATTCGGCCGGACCTCGTCGCCGCGACCGCGCGCGCTTATGGCGTCGAACCGGTCATGTTCGAGACGATGGCGCACGACATGATGCTGGAGCGGGATTGGCGCCGCCTCGCCGACGCGATCCTGGCGTGGTGCGAGACCCTCGAAAGCGTGGCGCCCCAACACGGCTCGGCGAGAAACGCGGCGGCCGGCGATGACGCGAAATTCACGTTGCCGACGACCGTCGCGTCCTGATTCTTCGGCCGGAAACGGCGAATTCCAGCGCATTCGGCCGGGACCATAGGGTCTTTTCGGCTCGTCTTGCGCTCGCTCCGCGCGGCTAGAGGGCGCCCGTCCTTTCGAGCAAAGCGATTTGCCCGAGCGTCGCGCAATCCCCCGGCGCCGCCGCAAACGCAACGCCGAGCGCGGCGCCGGCCGCGCGATAGCGCGCGGTCAACGCCGGGGAGCCGACGACGACGGCCTGCCGCGCGCCTCGCGCGCCGGCGAGGATCTCAGCGCCGATCAGCAGGCCAGAGAGATAGTCGGCGAGGGCGTGCGCCGGCAGTTCGCGGAACAGCCCGAGCGAGCGGGTCATGAAGACCGCGTGCAGCAGGTCGCCCGGTCGCGCGAGCGCGGCGGCGGCGGCGAGGCCGCGCGCAAAGCCGTCGGCGGCCGACGCGCCGTCGCTCCCGTCCGCCGGCGCCATCAGCCGGCCCAACAAAGTGTGGTCCTTCAGCGCGGCGAAGACTTCGCCGGTCATGAAGGTGGCGAAATCGACGATGCGGCCCGCTTCGACCCGCGCCCATTTCGAATGCGTGCCGGGCAGCACGAACAGCCCGTCGGCGCGGCCGCTGGCGTCGAGCGCGCCGAGGATCTGCGTCTCCTCGCCGCGCATGACGTCGGGCGCGCCGCGCGCGTCGCGCACGCTGAGGCCGGGAACGACGAAGACGCGGCCGATCCGAGCCGTCGGGACCGCCGTCATCGCGGCGGCGATCTCCGCCGCGCCGGCCGGACAGGACGCATAGGGCGCCTCGACCCAGCCCTGACGCGAGCCGATCATGCCGCTCATGACGATCGGCAGGCCGGGAAAGCGCCGCATCCAGCCGCCGATCTGCGCCTCGAGAAACGCCTCGTGCGCGCCGCCGGCGAGGCCGACCGCCCCGACCTCGGCCTCGACGGCGTCGAGCGCGCTCCCGTCGGCGGCGGCGAGCCGGGCGCGAAACGCGCTCGTCCCCCAGTCGACGCTGATCAAGGCCGGCGAGGAGGAAGACAAAAGCGGCTCCAGGGTTGGGGTCGACCGATTCGGCGGAATTTTCCCACGTCCGCCCCGCGTAGCATAGCGCCGCGCAAAGAGCGGGCGGGGGGCTCGAGCGGGCGACGAAGACGTCGCTTCGCGCCAACTCAGCCGTTCCGCCGTTCGGCGGTCCCAGCTCGGCGGCGCGCCCGCTTGCGCCGTATCGTTCTTCCTGTAGCTTCCGGGCGCCGCGAGCGGCCGTCAGGAGCGTCAATGTCGCCGATCATTTCCGTCGCCTCCGTCACCAAGCGATTCGACTCGGGTCTCGTCGCGATCGACGCGGTCGACTTGGAGATCGCGAAAGGCGAGATTTTCGCGCTTCTGGGCCCCAACGGCGCCGGCAAGACGACGCTGATCAGCGTCGTCTGCGGCCTCGTTTCCATGACCTCGGGACAGGTCCTGGTCGACGGCCACGACATCCGGCGCGCGTATCGCGCCGCCCGCTCGAAAGTGGGCCTGGTCCCGCAGGAGATCGCGCTCGATATCTTCTCGACGGTGTGGAACACGGTCCGCTTCAGCCGCCGCCTGTTCGGCCGCCCCGCCGACGACGGCTACCTCGAAGCGCTGCTGCGCGATCTTTCGCTGTGGGAGAAGCGCGACAGCCGGATCATCGAACTTTCGGGAGGGATGAAAAGGCGCGTCATGATCGCCAAGGCGCTGAGCCACGAGCCCGACGTTCTGTTTCTCGACGAGCCCACCGCCGGCGTCGACGTGAACCTTCGCCGCGACATGTGGGCGCTGGTCCGCCGACTGCGCGACAAGGGCGTCACCATCATCCTGACGACGCATTACATCGAGGAAGCCGAAGAGATGGCCGACCGCGTCGGCGTGATCGACAACGGGCGCATCCTGCTCGTCGACGACAAGGCGGCGCTGATGCACAAGTTCGGCAAGCGGCGATTGACGCTCACGCTGCGCAATCCGATGCAGGCGCTCCCCGCCGCGCTCGCGGAATGGACGCTCGCGCTGGACGAGGGCGGGCGACGACTCACCTACAGCTTCGACGCGGACTCGCAGGGCGCCGGCATTCCCGTGTTGCTGCGTCGCCTCGACGAGCTCGGCGTCGACTTCAAGGATCTCGACACCGCGTCGAGCACCTTGGAGGACATCTTCATCAGCCTCGTCGGGCGCGTGGCGTGAGCGGCGCGATGGCCTTCAACCCTGGCGGGGTCTGGGCGATCTACCGCTCGGAGCTCGCGCGCACGGTGCGGACGATCGGGCAGAGCGTCGCGGTGCCGGTGATCACCACGGCGCTGTATTTCATCGTCTTCGGCGGCGCGATCGGATCGCGCATGCAGCAGGTCGACGGCGTCGGCTACGGCGCGTTCATCGTGCCGGGACTGATCATGCTCTCGCTTCTGACGCAGAGCATCTCGAACGCGTCGATCGGCATCTACTTCCCGAAATTCACCGGGACGATCTTCGAAATCCTGTCGGCCCCGCTGTCTTACGTCGAGGTCGTCGTCGCCTATGTCGGCGCGGCCGCCACCAAGTCGATTGCGATCGGCCTGATCATCCTGGCGACCGCGACGCTGTTTGTGCCGGTGCACATTCACCATCCCGTGTGGATGGTCGTCTTTCTCCTGCTGACGTCGGTCGCGTTCAGCCTGTTCGGCTTCATCATCGGCATCTGGGCCAAGACGTTCGAGCAGCTCGCGATCATACCGGCGCTGATCGTCACGCCGCTCACCTTCCTCGGCGGAGCTTTCTATTCGATCGACATGCTTCCCCCGGTTTGGCGCGCCGTCAGCCTGTTCAATCCGGTCGTGTATCTGGTGAGCGGCTTCCGCTGGAGCTTTTACGACCGCGGCGACGTGAGCGTCGCCGGCAGCCTCGGCTTCACGACCCTCTTCATCGCCGTTTGCCTGGCGGTGCTGTGGCGGATCTTCCGCACCGGCTATCGCCTCAAGCCGTGATCGCGCGTCAGCGGATCTCGATCGAGCGCAGGAACCGGTCGCGATAGGTGTCGAGAACGACCGCCAGCACGATCACCGTGCCGATCACGATCGGCTTGAAATTGTCGCCGACGCCGAACAATTGCAGTCCGGTGCTGAGGACCTGAAGAATGCAGGCGCCGATGAGGCTGCCGATGATCGAGCCTTTGCCGCCGCTGAGGCTGGTGCCGCCGATGATGACCGCCGCGATGGCGTTGAGTTCGTAGCCGACGCCGGCGATCGGGCTGCCGATGTTCAGCCGCAACAAATAGACGACGGCGGCGGTGCCGGCGGTCAGTCCGCTGATGGCGAACGCGGCGATCTTGTAATTGCGCGGCGTGTGGCCGGAAAGCCGCACCGCCTCCTCGTTGGTGCCGATGGCGAAGATGAAGCGGCCGAACACGGTGAAGCGCAGAATGAACCAGCCGATCAATATCACGCCGACCGCGACCAGGAAGATGGAGGGCAGCACGCCGCCGACGATCATGTTGCCGAAATCGACGAAGGGCTGCGGCAGGCCGGTGATCGTCGAATTGTTGCTCAACACCCGCGCCGCGCCGCTGGCGACGTTGAGCATCCCGAGGGTGACGATGAAGGAAGGCAGCTTCCACTGCTCGCACACCCACCCGTTGACCGCGCCGCAGGCGGCGCCGGTCCCCATGCAGCCGAGGATCGCCAGCGGCACCGAGACTCCGGCTGGCAGGCTCTTGTCGGTCATGACCAGCGCGCCGACGACGGTGCACAGCGCCAGCACCGAGCCGACCGACAGATCGATGCCGCCGGTCAGGATCACAAACGTCATGCCCGCCGACAAGACCGTATTGATCGCGATCTGCACGAATATCTTCAGGAAATTCTCCGCGCTGGCGAAATACGGCGCGGTCAGACAGAAGAAGAGCACGATCAGGACGAGCGCGACCGCGACGCCGGCCTCCCGCACCAGAAACCGCAGAATGGTGTTCCAGCGCTCGCCCGCGCCGCCGCCGCGAGTCCGTTCAGTTTGCTCGCTCAAGGCCGTATTCCTCGTAAGCCAGTGACAGAATCCGCTGCTGGTTGAAGTCGGACCTCGGCAAGTCGCCGACGATCTTGCCGTGCGCGAAGACGATGATCCGGTGGCACATCGAGACCAATTCGGGCAGGTCGGACGAGACGAAGATCACGCCCTTGCCCGCGGCGGCGAGCGCCCACAGCAGGTCGTAGATCTCCCGCTTCGCGCCGACGTCGATGCCGCGCGTCGGTTCGTCGCAGATCAGGATCTTCGAGCCGCGGAACAGCCACTTGGCGATGACGACCTTCTGCTGGTTGCCGCCGGAGAAATTGCCGACGAGTTGATAGACGGAGGGCGTCTTGATGCGCAGGTCCGTCACCAGCGCGCTGGCCGCCTGACGCTCGACTTCGGGTTGCAGCAATCCGGCGCGCGAGATCTTGGCCATGTCGGTGATCGTGATGTTCTCGGCGCAAGGCAAAGTGAGAAGCAGGCCTTGGCCCTTGCGATCCTCGGTCAGCAGGCTCAGTCCATGTCGGACTGCGTCGCGCGGAGCCTGGATCTCGACCGGAGCGCCCTCGACGAAGACGCTGCCGGCGATCTTGGGGTCGGCGCCGAACAGCGCGCGCATGGTCTCGGTGCGGCCGCTGCCGACGAGGCCCGCCACCCCGACAATTTCGCCCCGCCGCACGGAAAACGACACCGCCGGGGCGGCGGCGCTGCGCTGCAAGCCTTTGACGCGCAGCAATTCGCCGTCGACCGCGACGTCGTCGCGAAACGCGTCCTCGTCGCGAAGGCTGCGGCCGACCATCATCCGGACGATGTCGGGGATCGTCAGGCCGGCGAGCGGCCGCGTCTCCACCACCTGACCGTCGCGCAGCACGGTGACGGCGTCGCCGATCTCGTAGATCTCCTGCAGCCGATGCGAAATGTAGAGGATCGTCACGCCCTTCGATTTCAGCTTGTTGAGGATTTCGAACAGGCGCTCGACCTCCTTCGACGTGAGGGTCGCCGTCGGCTCGTCGAGGATGAGCAACTTGCTGTCGTAGCAGAGCGCCTTGGCGATCTCGACCAGCTGCATCTGCGCCACCCCCAGTCGGCTGACTTGGATGGTGGGCGCGATGTCCAATCCGACTTCCTGCAGCAATTCCGCCGCGCGCCGATTCATCTCCCTGAAGTTCACCAAGCCGTGGCGCTGAGGAAGGCTTTCGAACAGCAGGTTTTCCGCGACGGTCAGTTGCGACAGCATGCTCAATTCTTGGTGCACCACGCGGATGCCGACGCCATAGGCGTCCAGCGGCGTGCGCGGCCGATAGGGCTCGCCGTCGAAGACGATCTCGCCCTCGTCGGGCGTGTAGATGCCGGCGAGCAGGTTGATCAACGTCGACTTGCCGGCGCCGTTCTCGCCCAGCAGGACGTGCGCTTCGCCGCGCCGGACTTCGAGGCGGACGTCGCGAAGCGCGACGACGCCCGGGAACCGTTTGCCGACGGCGTTCAGCTTCAGGATCACATCATTCATGGCGTTCACCGAGGCGAGCGGCCAGGCAATCTCAAAAGGAAGGGCGCGGGTCGCCCGCGTCCTTCCGAAGTCGCATCAATCGCGAGAGACTGGCTCAGAGATCGGCGGCGGTGATCAGCTTGACGTCGGTCTTGACCCAGCCGGTGAATTTCTCACCCTTCAGCTGGCGAAGACCGTAGTCGATGCCCATCGCCGCCATTTGCGCGCCGTACTGCTCGACGGTCGCCAGCATCTTGCCGCCCTTGATCAACGGCTGCACCGCCGGGATGTTGTCGAAGCCGACGACCTTGATCGTCCCACTCTTGCCCGCCGAATCGAGCGCCTTGACCACGCCGAGCGCCATCGAGTCGTTGGCCGCCATGACGCCTTGGATGTCGTGGTACTGGGTGAGGAAGTTCGTCATTAACGTATTGGCTTCCTCGGTCTCCCAATGCGCGGTCTTGCTGTCGAGAAGCTGCAGCTTGCCTTCGGCGACCGAGTCGTCGAAGCCCTTCTTGCGCTGCTGGGCGTTGTCGGCCTCCGGATTGCCTTCGAGGATGACGACTTTGCCGCCTGGCCCGAGCGCCTTGGCCAGGGCGTCGCCCGCCAGTTTCGCGCCGGCGCGATTGTCAGGACCGAAGAAGGCGAGATCGATCCCCGCCGCAGCCTTGGCGTCCTTGTCCAGTTCGACGTCGATGTTGATCACGGCCACGCCGGCCTTCACCGCTTTGGCCAACGGCGTGACCATCGCCTTCGAGTCCGCCGGCGCGACGACGATGATGTCGTACTTCTGGGTGACGAAGTTCTCGACGGCGTCGACCTGCGAGGCGAAGTCGCGTTCGTCCTTCATGCCGACCGCCTTGAAGTCGAACTTGTCGGCGTTCTTCGCCGCGTAGGCTTCAGCGCCGGCCTCCATCTGTTTGAAGAACTCGTTGGCCAGCGATTTCATCACCAAGCCGATTTTCGGCTTGCCCGCCGCGAACGCCGGCGACACGCCGCCGGCCAAGATTGCGATCGAGCCGGCCGCGCCGGCGAGGACGAATTGACGGCGCGTGGCGCGCCCGCCAATCGACAACTGTTCGATTCTAGCCATTTTTCACTCCCTAATGTTTGTCGTTGTTATGTGACTCTATCGACGAACCGTTTCGTCTGTCCTCCTCTCAAGCAGGTTGCAGGGAAGCTTCTTGATTTCGCCCGGCCGAAGCGGCGCCGCCCGCGTTCGGCGGCGCGCAAGACTGTCGGATCTGCAACGACGTCGCCAGGAGATGACGGCGTCGACGCGGGGCCGCCGCCCCGGAAAAGAGGTCGAGCAAAAGCTGCATGGCGAGCACGCCGATCTTCGCCACCGGCTGTCCCACCGTCGTCAATCGCGGCGTCACGAGATTGGCGAGCGGAATGTCGTCGAAGCCGACAATCGAGAGGTCGCCCGGCACGGCGAGACCGAGATCGGCGGCGGCGCGCAAGCCGCCGATCGCCTGCTGGTCGGAACTGGCGAAGATCGCCGTCGGCCGGGGCGCGACGTCCAACAGGCGCCGGGTCGCCGCATAGCCGGAATCGTAGCTGAAGTCGGCCGATATCATATAGGCGGAGGGGTCGACGCCCGCCGATCGAAGAATGGGCAGCGCAATGTCTTCATAGCCCATGCGTCGCTCTTGCGCGTTCGGCAAGTCTTTGGGGCCAGCGACGCAGGCGATCAGATGGTGGCCCAGTCGGTGGAGATATTCGATGGCGCTCTTGGCGCCGGCGCGGTTGTCGCTGGCGACGAACGGACGCCCAACGACGTCTCGATCCACGCCGACGAGGGGAATCTCGAATTCAAATGAAGGGTCGATCCCGCGCGCCGGCACGAGAATGATGCCGTCGACGCGACGCACCGCGAGCGCGCGAAGGTAACGCTTCTGCCGCTCGGCCGAATTGTCCGAATTGCCGAGGATGACGTTGTAGCCGGCCGCCGCGGCGCTTCTCTCGACATGCAGGGCGAGCTCGCTGAAGAACGGATTGGTCACGTCGGGAATGATCAGGCCGATCGTCTTGCTGCGACGGCTGCGCAAGCTGCCGGCGATCGCGTTGGGGACGTAGCCGAGTTCGCGAACGGCGGTCTCGACGCGCTCGCGGGTCGCAGGGCTCACCGAAGGATGCTCGTTGATCACGCGCGAGACGCTGCCGACCGACACCCCGGCGCGTCTCGCGACGTCAACGATTTTGGCCATCGGCCGCTTCCGTGAAACGATGCAATGAAACGATACAATGACAGTAGGCGAGCGTCAATATTCCCCGTCGCCGCCGGCTGCAGACGCCGCGCTCCGCGCTGAGCGTCGCGCCGTTTCTGGGGCGCCTCTTCGCCGAACCGTGCGTCGGGTCGACCGCGCCGAACGCGACGGCCCGGCATCGGCTGAACAGCGCCGCGTCGGCCTGCCCGGACGCCCATTTGCGCGCGGTCGACAGGGAAGGGCGATCGTAACGGGAGCAAACAATTGCTTTCTGAATATCAGAATTCTGGTAGAATGTCCTTTGGCCGTCCGAGATCCCGCCATGTCCGTTTCCGCCCGCCGCCCGCCGCCCGCCGTCCGCCCCCGCACTGGAGCCATCGCCCGCTCGGCGGGCGGCGTTTTCGCCGATGCGAAACAAAAGCGCGGCCAATCCATTGAAAAGGCTCGAGACGGCGAAATCGCCGGCTTCGCCGCGGTTGCGTTTGAGCGGCGAGTCGCCGGCCAAACGAAGCCTTTGGTTTCGCCTTCGCTTCGTTTCGTTTCGCCTGATTTCGCCAGCGTTTCGCGGTTGTCGGGCGTGGCGGCGAACGCTGGCCGTCGGCCCCGTCGGCGCGGGCTCGTGAGGCGCAGGTCTCGCCGTTCACCCTGCGGCCGACTGTCGCTTGCCATGGCCCGGATTCTGTTTTAATCAATCGATTGATTAACAGAGGCCAAGATGACCGCGACCGCGAAAACAACCCCCGCTGCGCCCGCCGAAGGCCGCGGCGACGCGACGCGCCTGGCGCTGATCCAAGCCGCGCTCGACCTGTTCGGGGCGAAAGGCTTCGAGGCCTCTTCGACCCGCGCCGTCGCCGCGGCGGCGGGGGCCAATCTCGGCAGCATCGCCTACCACTTCGGCGGCAAGCAGGGCCTGCGGCTCGCCTGCGCCGATCACGTCGTCGCAACCATCCGCAGTTTCATCGGCCCGACGCTCGCCGACGCCGGTCCGGCGCCGCTGACGCCGACGGCGGCGCGCGCGCTGCTGGAGCGCGTTCTCGCGGCGTTCGTCGCCTTCATGGTCGTGCGGCCGGAGGCGCAATCGATCGCCCGCTTCGTCGTGCGCGAGATGTTCGAGCCGACCGAAGCCTTCGAGCGCATCTATGCGGAGGCGTTCGCGCCGATGCACGAGCGATTCTGCGCCGTCTGGGCGGCGGCGACCGGCGCGCCCGCCGACGCGGCGGAAACCCGGCTCGCGACCTTGGCGATGCTCGGCCAGATCCTCTATTTCCGTGTCGCGCGTCGCGTCGCCTTGCGCCGCCTCGGCTGGAGCGACATCGGGGCGCGCGAGGGCGAAGCCATCCGCTCGGCGCTGACCGCGCACCTTCACGCCGCGCTCGCCGCCGCGCGCAAGGGGGCGCCATGATCCTCGAGACCCTGTGCTCGATCGGCTTCGTCGCCAGCTGGCTCGCCGCCTGCCCGCCGCCGGCCGCCTCGGTGGTCGGCTACGTCGAAGGCGAGTACGTGCAGATTGCGCCGATCGACGTCGCCCGCATCGTCGCGCTCGACGTCCGCCGCGGCGATTTGGTGAAGGCCGGCGAGACGATCGCCACGGTCGAGACGACCGATGCGGAAATCGCCGTGCGCAACGCCGAAGGCGCGCTCGCCCAGGCTCAGGCGGAGCTCGCCAACATCCTCTACGGCCGCCGTCCGGAAGAAATCGCCGCCATCCAAGCCACGCTCGACGCCGCCAAAGTGCAAACCGCGGACAACAAGCGCTCGCTCGACCGCGAACTCGACCTCAACGCGCGCGGCTTCGCGCCCCAGGCCGATCTCGACCGAGCGCAGACCGCTTACGACGTCGCCGCGTCGCGCGTCAACGAGCTCGCCGCCAATCTCGCCGTCGCCAAGCTGCCGGCGCGCGCCGACGAAATCGCCGCCGCCCAGAGCAAGGTCAAGCAGGCTGAAGCCGCGCTCGACCAGGCGCGCTGGCGGCTCGGCCAGCGCACGCTGATCGCCCCGGCCGCGGGTCAGATCTCCGACATCGTCCGCCATCCCGGCGAGGTCGCCGGCCCGACCGCGCCGGTCGTGTCGATGCTGCCCGACGGCGCGCTCAAGCTGACGCTCTACGCGCCCGAAGCGGCGTTGTCGTCGCTCGCGCTCGGCGAGCCGCTCTCCGTCCATTGCGACGGCTGTCCAGCGGGCCTCGCCGCGGCGGTCAGCTACATTGCGCGCGAGCCCGAGTTTTCCCCGCCGGTCATCTATTCGCTCGATCAACGCCAGACGCTCGTCTACCTGGTCGAGGCGCGGCCGCTTCACGACGTCGCGCTGCGGTTGCAGCCGGGCCAGATCGTCGACGTCGACTTGCCGCAGAGACGGCCATGAACGTCATCGACGTCACCGGCCTCGCCAAGTCGTTCAACGGCGTCGTCGCCGTCGACCACATCGCGTTGCGCGTCGCGGCGGGCGAGATCGTCGGCTTCCTCGGTCCCAACGGCTCCGGCAAGACGACGACGATTCGCATGATCTGCGGCCTGCTGACGCCCGACGCCGGCGAGGGGACGGTGCTCGGCTTCGACGTGCGGCGCGACAGCGCGCTCATCAAAAGCGAAGTCGGCTACATGACGCAGAAGTTCTCGCTCTACGAGGACCTGACGATCGAGGAGAACCTGTTCTTCGTCGCGCGGCTCTACCATCTCGCCGACCGGGGTCAGGTCGTCACGAGGACGCTCGAAGAACTCGGCCTGAAATCGCGCCGGCGTCAGGCCGCCGGCGCGCTGTCGGGCGGCTGGAAGCAGCGCCTGGCGCTCGCCGCCTGCATCATGCATCGACCGAAGCTGCTGCTGCTCGACGAGCCGACCGCCGGCGTCGATCCGAAGGCGCGGCGGGAATTCTGGGACGAGATCCACCGACTCGCCGGCGGCGGTCTCACCGTGCTGGTCTCCACTCATTACATGGACGAGGCGGAGCGCTGCCACCGCATCAACTACATCTCGTACGGCAAGATGCTCGCCACCGGCACAGTGCCCGACGTCGTGCGGGCGTCCGGCCTGTCGACCTTCGTCGTCGCCGGGCCGCCGGCGGCCAATCTCATGGCGCGCATCGAGACGCTCGACGGCGTCGAGCAGGTCGCCGCCTTCGGTTCGACGCTGCACGTTTCCGGAATCGACCGCGCCCGCCTCGCCGCCGCGCTGGCGCCGCTCGCGCGCGAGGACGGCGTCGCCGTCGCGCCCGGGGAAACCAGCCTCGAGGACGTGTTCATCCACTTCATGGCGATGGGCGGCGGCCTCGCCCACGAAGAGCGGAAGCCGTCATGATCGGCTTTTCCCCGCTCAACCTCGGCGCGATCCTCGCCAAGGAATTCATCCAGATGCGGCGCGACCGCGTCACCTTCGCGATGATGCTCGCCATCCCGGTCCTGCTGCTGATCCTGTTCGGCTACGCGATCAACACCGACCCCAAGCGGCTCGACACGGCGCTGCTGGCGACGGGCCGCGACCCATATTCGCGGGCGATCGCCGCGGCGATCGAGGTCAGCAACTATTATCGCTTCGTCGCCGAGCCCAAGACGATGGCCGAGGCGGAGCGCCTGGTGGCGGCCGGGGAGGTCGAATTCGTCGTCGTCATCCCGAGCGATTTCGGCGCGCGCGTCGAGCGCGGCGACAAGCCGGAGCTCCTCGTCGTCGCCGACGCCACCGATCCGGCGGCGGCCAGCGGCGCGCTCGATTCGCTCGCCACTGTGGCGCAGCGGGCGCTGCTGCGCGTCGAGGGACGCGAGGCGGAGGCGGCCGAAGCGGCGGCGAGCGATCTGACGATCACCATTCATCGCCGCTACAACCCGGCCGGCGTGTCCCAATTGAACGTCGTGCCCGGCCTGCTCGGCGTCATCCTGCAAATGACCATGGTGATGATGACCTCGATCGCGCTGACCCGCGAGCTCGAGCGCGGCACGATGGAGAGTCTGCTGGCGATGCCGACCAACGCCGCCGAGATCATGCTCGGCAAAGTGCTGCCCTATTTCGTCGTCGGCGCGGTGCAGGTGGTGGTGATCCTCGGCGCGGCGCGGCTGCTGTTTCATGTCCCCTTCGTCGGTTCGCTGAAACTGCTCTTGTTCGCGATTCTCGTCTTCGTCATGGCGTTGGTGCTGCTCGGCTACACGTTCTCCACCTTCGCGCGCACCCAGATGCAGGCGATGCAACTCACCTTCTTCTTCTTCCTGCCGTCGATCCTGCTCTCCGGCTTCATGTTCCCGTTTCACGGCATGCCGGATTGGGCGCAGGACGTCGGCGAGATCTTTCCTCTCACCCATTTTCTGCGGGTGGTGCGGGCGGTGATGCTGAAAGGCGCGAACCTCGACGAAGTCGGCTTCGAACTGTCGATTCTGTGGCTGTTCGTCGCCGTCTATGCCTTTCTGGCGCTGACCCGCTTCCGCCGCACCCTCGATTAGCGCCGCGGCGGCCAGCGGACCGGCGCGGGGAAGGGCGGCTATCGATACAGGTCTGAAGCGATTCACTCGCGCTTTGAATCGACTGAGTTTTTCAGACCGTACAGATTCAATCTCCAAATCAAGATCGAGTCGGAATCTGGGTTTTCCAGATTAAGCCCGAGTCAGCATCTTTGACGCCGATTCTGCGGGTCGAAATCCAAGTTAAAGCTGAGTCAGGGCGTGGCGGATGACGGCGCCATCGGTTCGGCCTTCAGAATGATCGTCGCCGCTTTGGCGGCGACGCCGCCAAAGCGGCCTACGCAGATTTCGGCGCCAGCCGAGGCCGTCAATCGTCTTCAGCTAGTCGCCGCTGGCCCCGTGGCGGCTTGAAATTAAAGGCCGCCTCTTGACGGCGGACCAGCCACACCCATCTGAGCAACCGCCATCTGTGCCTCTTGCGCAATGGCCGGCTTAATTGACACCAAGCAGATCAGAACCCGCAAGATCACGCCCAGTCATCATTCGCAGCACAATCGCCCTCACCGAAGACAAATCAAAGCCAGCAGCTTGTAGCATCGCTCAGCGCTCTCCATTGCCGAAGCCCGCGAACCAAAGCAGCACCTGACCCAGCAGCAACGACCCGCTCAAATCATCACAAAATTTGGAACGAGCCGATCTGATTATGCCTGGCGTTGGCCGCGCCGGGTAGAACTTGAGTCGCGACTCCGACCTTTGTCTCTAACCGGGCTAGTGTCGGCATGATGCCCTGAGGTGGCGAGTATGACCCTCAGGATTGAGTTGGAACTGCATATCGACGTCCAGACGCTGCTACAGCTCCTGGCCTTAGTCGTAATGCTTATGCACTGACGGAGAGGGGCGCGAGAGCGCCCCTCTCTTTTTTGGCCATCGCCGGCGAAGACCCAATCTGTCGTTGGCGATGGCCAGGACCCTGACCGGTCCGGTCGCGAAGAGAGCATTGCGTTGCACAATGCAGATTAAAGCTGAGTCAGCCCAACACATTGGCGACGCCTCGAAATCCGCGCGGCATCCAATTTAAGCTTGAGTCAGAATCCCGGATTTGCAGGTCAAGGCCGAGTCAGATTTTGGCCTCAGCCGACGTCGTCGATCGCCTTCAGGAAGGCGCCGCTGGCGACAGGGTCGATGCGGTCGGCTTGCTCCAGCGCCCAGCGCCGCCAACGATCAAACGCCTCAGCGTCGACGTCGACGTCGCCGGCCGAGCGTCGGCCGGCCTCCGCCACGTAGGCCCTAATCGCGTCTGCCTGGCCCAAGCGAGTGGCGTCACGAAGCAGCCTCCTGATGCGATCGCGTTCCAGCTTCTCGATCCGCTCGCGCTCTTGGCGCTCGGCTTCGAGCTTCGCCTTGCGCGCCTGCTCGACCTCGGCCAGCCACCATTCGACTTGCCATTGGTGATGGGCGAGCCGACCTTTCCGGTATTGCGCCTCGGCCAAGACGGCGATCTCGACGACGATCTCCGTGATGAACGATTCGAGGCGGCGATCTTGGTCGTCTTCCCACCGGGCGATGACTCTGCCGTCGCCGCGCGGCGCCATCCCGGCGATGATGGAAAGTTTGTTGCTGGCGTCGACGGGCTTGCGCCCCTTCTCCGTCTTCCCTGTCACGCTGACTGGGAAGCTGTGGTTGTCGCCGACCTGGATGGTCGCGCGCTCGGCGCGCCAAAGGCTCAATTTGACCTCGGCCCTGGCGAGGCCGAGCGCCAGTGCGCTCAGCAGCCGGAGCTTCCGGTGGTCGATCGGGGAGACGTAGCGAACCGGGTAGGACGAAACCATGTAGGACGGCGCCATCCGCGCCTTCTCGGCCATTGCTACATCGTCGGCGAGAAGCGTGCGAACGAATGGGTGCGGCATTTTGAGGTCTCGGGCGACGACGATTTTGCCGACGGCTTTGACGGCGCGCTCGCGGACGCTCTCCACGGTTTCGTCGAACACCGGTGCGTCAGGCGGCTCCGGGGCCGGCGGCAGCTTCTTTGGCGGGTAGGGCCACTCCTCGAAGCCAAACTCGATCTCTTGAGGCGAGCCGAAGCCGCGCGGCGGCAACGTCGGCTTGATCGCCGACTTCTTGCCATGGGCCAGTTTGATCCAGTGCCCGAGGGGCGGAATCGGAAGGCCGGCCCGGACGGCCGCTTTCTTCAGCGCGGGATCGGAAACGCCGATCTCCGGCGCCAACGTGCGCAGGGGCTTCGTCCAAAGAAGGTCGAGGAGTTCCTGGCGGGTGAAACGGGTGATAGCCACTTGCGTTGATGGTCTTGAGGCTACCGCGGCTTCTTGGGCCGCATGCGGCTTGTCGGTTGAACCTCATGATTTTCGAGAACGACGACGAGCCAATGACGCCGCGCTGCCGATCTGGACAACGTAGCGAAACGCCGTCGCGCTTGGCGTTAACGACTTTGGGGGCGGCTCAAGAACAGAAATATCTGGAACGATTCTAGACAGCAAACGGCTTCATGTTTCGGGCGGTGGAAGCGTATGCGTATGTATGCCGACGCGATCGTGCCGGTCGAATAGCGATTAATCACATTCGGCGATCGTCGCTTCGCCTGCCAGTACGCTACCTGTGGTGTCAACATTGAAGGCGACCAGGCACAGTTGCGATGATTATTTTTACGACGGCCTTGACGACTCGATTCAGATCCTTGAAGGTCCGCGCCGTTGTTGCTTGTCGAGGGGCGACCCCAATTTCATTTTCAAATCGCTGAAGCGCCGCAGTGAGCGGCTGTCGCCCCTGAAAGCATCCGAGTTTTGTGGCGTTCGGAGCGTTCCGTGGCTGATCCCGGCGAAAGCGTTGCAGAGTATCCGCCCGTCGCGCTGACGGAGGCGATGAAGGCGCTTCCACCCGCGGCGCTCGCCGGGGCGGCGTCGAAGCTGGTCGCCGCCAGCGTCGGCGACATCGCCGTCGTCCTCTCGCGCTCGCCCGCCCACAAGCACTACTCGCTCGCCGATATTGAATGGATGATCCTGCCGGCAGTGGCGCACGGCCAGTTCTATGTCGCTGAGGCGATGAACAAGGCGACAGGCTTTCGCGCGCCGATCGCCGTCGTCACCTGGGCGTTGGTCTCCGAGGAAGTCGATTGGCGCCTCAGCGCCGACCTCAGCCACCGCATTCGCTTGCGGCCCGATGAGTGGAAGTCCGGCGACGTCGCCTGGGTCGTCGACCTGGCCGGCGCACCCGCGGGCGTGCGCCACGCTCTGCAATGGCTGAAAGCCGGGCCGTTCAAGGACAGAGACGTCAAGCTCGTCGTGCGCGACGGCGCCGGCAATGCGCGTGTCGCGCCTCTTGAAACCTTGACGGGCGAGGCGACTGGCGAGGAGCGGACGCCGTGAAGACCACATTCCGGCTCGCTGCCGTTCTTTGCGTGGCGCTGGCCTTAGCCGGCTGCTGGCGCTGGTGGCCAGACGTCACCTACCGCTACAAGCTGACGCTGAGCGTCAATACGCCGGACGGAGTCAAGACGGCGTCGAACGTCGTCGAGATTGACTACTGGAAGTTCGCCCAGGGCACGCCTCACACGGCAAGGGGGCAGGCGCTGTATCTCGATCTTGGCCCTGGCCGTCGACCGCTGGTCGCGCTGCTGACGCATATTCCGCGACAAAACGAACGAGTGGATGACCTTCGCTGGTTGGAATTCGATCCGATCAGACTCATTGCGCGTCTCTGCTTGCACATGAACAGGATTGCGACCTGGATCGACGCGGCGTCGCAATTCAAAGAGTGCCGTGGCGCCTATCCGCTGGAAATCGCTGATCTCCCGGATATCGTTACCTTCACTGACACCGCCGATCCGAAGAGCGTCCTGCTGGTCGATCCCAACGACCTTACCGCGCCGTTGGGACCCAGCGTGTCATGGCAGTCGATGACCATGGAGCTGACTAGTGACCCGCTGACGAAGGGGATCGAGAAGAGGCTGCCATGGCTAACGACTCTTCGTGGCAACCAGTTTCTAGACGGAAGCATTCTTGGGCAAGCGCGCGATTCGCCAATCGCCAATCAGCTTCAGCGTTACGACTTCAAAGCGAATTGATGAGGATGTGACGATGGCCACCGAGCAAGATGTTGAACTCGCCATTCTTTCGATGGACGCCTACAATCAAGGCGATTTGCGAGGGATGGATGTGCCGAATCAAGTTTCGATCGGCGGCGCTTCCTTGCGCGTCAATGATTCCGATTCATCTGTCTCATTTTTCGCGTCGGAATATCGATTGGCCGATGGCCAGATCGTCATCGCCTATCGCGGAACGATGTACAACGGAGCGCTTGGCCCCAACGGGGGCGACATCCTCGACGGTTGGCCCGGCGGCATAGGCATCTATTCGGCGCCGCAGGAAACGGACGCCATCCAATTCTTCCAGGCCGTCGCCGTATCGCAAGATTCAGCGCTTGGTCCAAGCGGCAGCGACGCTGGCGATTGGCAGTCCGCCGACATTGAAGTCACCGGCCATTCGCTCGGCGGCGGACTGGCCGGTTACGTGGGCGGACTCTACGGATTGAGCGGCGACATTTTCGACAACATGGCGTTTGAGTCGTCGGCATCTGGCGCCTACCAGGAGGCGTGCAATCCAAACGATCCCGATAGCGACTATTGGGACCAATTCATCTACGGCGGCGCTTCTGAGTACCCCTACCGTCCAGTCTTCTCGGGGCTGTCAGCCTTCGCGACGACTGGCGAAATCCTCAGCACAGATCGCACATTGCAAACAACGCCAATTGAAAACTTGTCTTCGAATGCCGGGAGCGATGCGACGTCTGTGAATTTACACAGCATGGCGCTATTGACGCTGCTCGTCGACGCCGACGCTAAAGGGTACACCACGTGGCAATCGATTGGGCCCGCACTCTACAATGCGGAATCTGGCGGCGACGCGTTGGCGCAAGCTGTGGGGGTGACCAAGACCGGTTGGTTCACCGCACACGACGCGATGCTGACGGCTATCGCATACTCTGCGGCCCAAGGCTCGTCGCCTTTCGGCACGGAAGCAGCGTCCTCGTATTTTCACGACGCCGACCTGCTCGGCCTGCTGGTCAGTTCGACGAATCTCTCAGATGTCCTCGCGACGCCGAGTGTCCAACAGTACCTCGCCGACATTCTTGTTCAGCACGCAGGCGATCAAGCGTGGAACGCTGGCCAGAACAATGGGGTCGATTCTGAAGATGGCAACGGCGTCTTCTCTGTCCAGGATGAAGCGCTGACGGTAAATCTGAACCCCAGCGATTGGATCAGTACGACGGCGAATGGCGGTCAGATTGTCGGTGCGAGCGGGCTCATCGACAACGTCGTCGCAACTGCGCTCATGAACACTCAATTGAATGGTGGCGTGGCCGCGCCGGCGCTGATTTCAACGGCCGCCTTCAACACGATGGACGACCCGTCCGAGATCGTCATAGCGGACTCTCCCGACACTCAAATCGACACTTCCGACGCGTCGTCTGCGGTGGTGTTTGCCGGCGCCAACGGAGGCGTCTGCGGTGGATCAAGCAACGACCTTATCGTCGGCGGAACGTGCGTCGATACGGGTGACGGGAATGATGTCGTCATCGCGCAGAGTGGCGACGAGACGATCACTCTGGGCGGCGGCAGCAACTACGTGTTGGGCTACCAGGACCCCAACACGCTGCACGATGATACGGTCGTGCTCTCAGGCGATCGTAGCGAATATGAAATCACGCACGACGCCCGCGATTCGAACGTGATCGACCTTTCCTGTCCGTCAGGTGACAGCAGCCTTCCGACCGTTGACTATGTCGCCAATGTCGGCTGTTTCTCGTTCGCCGACGAACAGGGTCTTTCTCTCAACGACCTCTTCGCCATCAAGAATGTCCGGTTCGCTTTAAGCGGCGTCGAGGCCGCTACCGCCGCACCGACTTTGGCGGCGAGCGTGATCGGCAATGTTGTCAGCGACGTCGGCAATCCCAACGATACGTTCACATACACCCTCGATCCGCTCGACCCGTCGAGCCATGATTTCACCCTGACGCCAGACGGCGTGCTGTCGCTGAATGCTGGCGTCGAAGTCGACGATAGCGCGTGGCTTTCCGACCTCAGCGCGTTGCGTGAAGCCGGCTGGAATTGGGTGATCGGCGCCACCGGCGAGATGTCGCAAAATTCCCCGCTGCCGGGCGAGAACCAGGTGTCGCCGCAGCAGTTGTTGGCTGGCACCCCCTTTGAGGCCACGGTCGAGGTCACCGACCAGACCACCGGGGCGACGACCGAGCAGACCCTAGTGATCCCGGTCACCGACCAAGCCCCCAGCGCCCTGGCGTGGGCTCCTGGGACGACGGGAACCATCAGCGACAACGCCGCGACGGATACGCAGGTTGGAACCGTCAAGGTGATCGACGACGACCCAAGCGGCTGGACGTTCACGCCGGCGGCGGGCAGCGATCCTGATTTCAAGATTGACCCGAACACCGGCGTCGTTTCGGTCGCTCAGGGCGGCATCGCCAATCTCGACAAGGGCGCCGATTGGTCGACAGAGATCAGCGTCGTCGTCACTGACGTGGCGGGAAATCAGGCGCCGCTTTCGTTGCCGATCTCTGTCCACCACGTCGACAACGCGCCAACCGCGTTCTCGGTCACGAATCCGTTGGTCGATCAATTGGTCACCGATGGGCAAGTCGTCGCAACGCTGAAGACGGTTCTCGATCCCGACCCCGGCGATACGGCGAGGCTCAAGCTGATCTCGGTGTCCGATCCGAGTCTTGCCGGCCGCTTTGCGGTTGACCCGACCGGCCAGAATATCGTCGTCGTCGGTTCTGACCCGCTGCCGGTCGAGACGATCAACCTCGGCCTGGCCGTGGTCGATTCGGGTGGATTGCAATCGCCTACCCAGACGACGCCGATCGTCGTGGCAGCGGCTGTGTTGCCGCTGTCGCTCTCCCTTTCCGACGACACGTCCGGCGGCTTGGGAATCACCAGTGACGACACGCTGAAAGGAATCGGCCAAGTTGGCGCCACCGTGACGTTCTCAGACAACGGGGTCGGACTCGGCTCAACGACAGTCGCCAGCAACGGCACTTACAATTTCAAGCCGACAGGCCTGACTGACGGCGTTCAGAATATCGTCGCCAGCGAAACGGACGGCGTTATGTCGAAGAGCCAGTCCTTGGCCTTCACGCAGGACACCACGCCGCCCATCCTCACCATCAACGGCAACGGCGGTTACTTGCCTTTGAACTCTGGGTATCCGCCCGCGGTGACGATTTCAGGAACGCTCAGCGACGCCCATCCAGCAACGACCGTGGCGGTCTATGACATTAATCAGGATTACAGTGGCATTCGGTATTTCCTAGGATCCGCGATCGTGCAGCAAAACGGTTCGTGGTCGATCAACGCCACGCTTCCCGTCGACAACAATGAAATCTATGCGTTCAGCGGCGACATGGCGGACAACACCGTTCAGACGGGACTCGTCAACATCCAATGCGGCAGTTTGGGCTGGCTCAATGGCTCAACTCCGACGATCAACGAATTTCCGACGAACGGTTCGGTGGTCGGGGCGGTGGCAGCGTATTTCGACCAGACGGCATGGAACTATTCGCTCACCAATTCGTTTGGCGGCGCCTTCGCCATTAATTCCTCCACTGGCGTTGTCACCGTCGCCAACGGCAGCATGCTCAACTATGACACGACGCCTTCCCTCAATATCGGCGTCGAGCTTACTGACCCCCAGGGCAGAAAGTTCGACCAGAACCTGACGGTTGATCTTTCGACCCATCACGCGCCGCCGACGGCGTTCTATTATCAGGCGTCGTCGGCCCTGCCTTCGTATATCACCGCGGGAACTACGATCCTCAGATTGACCGGTGTGGTCGACGTCGATCAGACCGACGGCTTCCACCTGTGGCTCGTCGGCGATTCGTCCGGCGATTTCCGGCTTTCCAACGATGGCGAAAGCATCGTGGCGGCGCGCTCCTGCACGCTGCCAAGCCAGTTCTCTCTGCGGCTCAACGTCGTAGACGGCGATGGGTATAGTATGTCGGCGCCGGCGACGATCATCTTCAATGTGACCCGGTCGCAGCAGAGCCAAAGCGCCATGACCGCTTCGACGGTTTCGCCCGCTGATGGAGCGACGTCTTCCGCCGATGTCGCCGCCAGCAGCGAAGCGATCACCGCTGCGTCCGTGTTGGCCGCCGACAGCAGCGTGAGCGTCACGCAAGCGAGCGCGCTCGCAACGCCGATTGGCGGAGACGCGCCCTTCGACGGCGGCGATTGGGGGAACGCGACCACCGCGCGAATTCATTCCAGCGCCGCGACCGGAGACGTTTTCGACTTCGGCTCCAACTCCGTGCGCGACGAGATCCTGCGGTCGCAGTCGGCAGGCGGCCTTGATCTTGCCGGCGGCGCGACCGGCCGTTCAGACTCTGACATTGCCCAGGTCGGCGCCAACGTCCTCAATCATCCGAGGTTCGGCGACAGCCTGGTCGACAGCGCTTCGGCTGGCGCTGGCAACCACTGGAAGTTAGCGGCCTGAGGCGGCGCTGCGAGGCCTTTGAGCGAGCGGGGCGGCTTCAGTCGGACGTTGGCTGGTTAGACGGCTGGGGCCGGCCCGAGTTGCGTTACACGCGAGTTGGTCAACCGCATGGGACGATGTCTACGTGACGCTTTGACTTGAATGGCGAAGGATTGCGATTCATAAGTGTCGTGACTTCGCGTCGTTTGGAATTGCCTAATGGAGACCGGATACAAATATCGGGACGCGCTCCGTCTGCTGTTTATACTTCAGCATGGTTCGCATTTGCTCGACGTGATGGACGCGAGCGGCGCCACTCGGGTCTTCGAGGGTGAGAAGCGGCTGCATGCGATCAACTTCTGGGTGCGCAATCCAGATTATCTCGCCGAGGCGCTCCTGGATCAGTACGACCAGACTGCGGAACCGGACCTGCTCGACGAGGTCAAAGCAATATTTGACAACGAGGAACCGAGCGTTCGCCTTGTGAAGATGCTTCGTTGGAAGAGGGGCGCCTTCGAGAACATTGAAGACGCCCTGGCGGTTCTTTCCTCTCGTCGGCTCATTCACACGGCAAAGGTCCCGATAAGCAACGGTAAATTCCAGCACAATTTCTACGTCTACCCGACGGCCGAGACGTTCCTGCGCGAGGCCATCGAAGATCAGCCGACGCTCGTTTGGTACCGGGAACGCGTGGCCCTCACGATGAGGGTTGCTGGTGATGGGAGCGGATACGCGCTCAAAGCAGAGCAGTATCTGAACCCCGAGTATAAGGACACAACGCTCGGCGCCTTCATTCCGAGCATCCAGGAGCGCGTTAGGAAGCGCCTGGTCGAATATTTGGAAGTCGTCGCATGAACGATCAACCGACATTCATCTCTGTCAGCGTCGCCGATTGGAGGGCAAAGATCGCCGAAGCCGCGGCGGTCGATGCGAGACGCGTCGACGACGTCATGACGAAGTATGGCATTGAGGTACAGTCCGTCCTGCCGCGTCGTCGGACGATTATGTTCGCTTCGATCGCGTTGAAGGGCACGAAATTCGGTTTGACGAAGGAAGACGTCGACCTTCCCGAGTCAGACTTCAGTTTTGAGTGGAATGACCTTAGCGCTGGGTTCTGGGCCCTCACTTCGGATGACAACAACACCGGGAAGAGTTCGATTTTGAACGCCCTTAAGGCGGCAATAAGAGGCAACTTCCCTGGGTCGATTAAGGACGACGTTTGGAGCTGGCTGTCCGAGCTTGTCGTCGGATTCAAGTTGGATGACGTGCTCTATCGCATTGTTGTGAAGAAACCTGTTCGATCGAAATCGACCAAGGCCGCAGACGACTTTCACGCGCGCCTTGAGCGCGCCGAGCGCGACTCTTGGAAGAGCGTAGCCTCCCACGACGACGGCGACGCATTCAAGGAGGCCATGTCCGACTTCTTCATGCAGGAACTTGGGTTCGAGAAATTCCGCGCCTACCACAAGGACACGGACACGCTGTACGCCCACGGCTGGCCGGATATGGCGTCGTCGTTCTTCGTAACCGGGGCGGCGAAGTCGTTCTTCAGCGACATCCTCACTGACTCCGTGGCGCTGCGACTGCTTCAGATGTTCATCGGCCTTCCGTGGGTTTCTACGCAGTCGGCCATCAGGGCTGCGATAAAGCAGTCGGAGGCCCAGGACGCGCGCATCGGAGCGGTCAACAAGCACACGCGTGATGTCGTGCTTTCTCAGATCGCTGATCTGACGACAAAACGGGACGCGCTTCAGACCAAGAAGGCGAGCCTGCCGGATCGCGACAAGATACGCCGTGAGCAGAAGGAGACCGACCGCCAACTGTCCGTCGCCATCGAGTCGCTGCGTGGACTTCGACGAGAAAAGGCTGACTTGGAAGCGCAGTTGGAGGGGGCGTCGACTGATTACGACGAGAGTCGGAACAAAGTCACCCAATTGGAAGACGAAGTGAAAGCCGGGCACGTCTTTCGACGATTGCGGCCGACGACCTGCCCGAGTTGCGATGGTTCGGTTGACAAGCCGAGACACGATCCTGGGAATTGCCCCCTGTGTGGACAGAAGAAGACCGCCGAGACTGACGAGGCGGCGGGGCGAATCGCGGTGTTGCGCGATCAGACCAAGCAGGCAAAGGCCGCTAAAGACGACCTGGAGAAGGCGCTGAAGACGCTTTCAAAGAAGCGCACGGGAGTTGAGTCCTCCATCGCGACGATGGAGGCTCGTTTGGACAGCGTCCAAACGAGCCTCGGAGATGTGGACATAAGCGAAGACGTTGACGATCAAATTCTCAGGCTGACCGGAGGAATCGAGGCGCTTGCAGGAACGGTCCCTCCTGAGACCGCCGTCGGCGTCGCGGACGATGTTCGCATCCTCAAGGCTGCCGACAAGGTGACAGGCGGATGTTTCCAAGAAATACAGGTGGAACTGCTGTCACATTTTTCGTCTGAGGTTCAACGCGTCGCGTCGCGGATCGGGGTTGAGAATTTGCAGAGCGTCGACGTGAAGCCAAACAAGTTCGCGATAACGCAGGGCGGCGCGTCTATAAACTTCGGCGATCTGAACAAGGGTGAGAACCTGCGTTTTCGGATTGCCGCAGCCTTGGCAGCGGTCGAAACTGCGAAGTGGTCAGGAGTGGGCCGCCATCCAGGGCTGCTGGTTCTTGATTCGCCAGCCGCGCATGAGCTGTCAAAGGAGCATTACAGCGCCGTTTTGGCTGGGCTCCAAGACCTCGTTAATGACAGGCCGGATGTGCAAATCGTTGTTGGGGCCCTCATGAGCGAGCAGATTTCGGACGCGGTTTCTAGCCAGCATCTGCGGTACGCTAAAGGCGACGACAAGTTGTTCTGAACGGAAAGTCAGTGACCGCTTCCTCGCCAACGCAAGCGTTCGTCGATCGCATCCGCGCAGGCGCGGACGCTCGCGCGC
>Ga0181516_10000614_pt1 | contig 31156 bp, 25 predicted proteins | sample PEATcosm2014_Bin_25_FD_121104 | JGI IMG/M metagenome (GOLD analysis project Ga0181516, IMG submission 121104) | Peatland microbial communities from MTU Mesocosm Facility, Houghton, MI, USA - PEATcosm2014_Bin01_10_metaG | ecosystem: Environmental > Terrestrial > Soil > Wetlands > Peat | place... | reverse complement strand
GTGCACCAGCCGGGTGGCGGGGCGCAACGTGCGCGGATCGCGGGACTTGCGGGGGGTGCTCATACGCGCTCCTTTCACGGCCGAAAACCAAGGCCAGGTAAGGGCTTCCGGATAGGGGCGCGCGGTCTGAGGGCCCCGATCTTTTAGCCCGTTGTTTAACGTGGCGGCAAGCCGACCGGCTCAAATGACCACGGGATGGCCCGCACTTAGCCCCCTGAGCGGCTTGGCGTCAAGATCGCCAGGCGCTAACAAAAGTTGCGCCGCTTCCGGCGAGGCCCCGCACGGACTGGACGGGAGGCGGCGGCGCTTCGAGGCTTCCATGACCACGACCACCCGCGCGTCGAAGTCGCATCTGCTCGACACGAGCGACCCCGGCGCCGCCGAGGCCGCCTATTTCAACGCGCCTTTCGGCCTGTTCGGCCGGCGCAAGATCAAGGCGATGGCCGGCCGCAGGCTGATCCGCAGCGGCCCGGCGTTCGACGACGGCCAATTCCAGCCGGCGAGCCTTGACCTGAGGCTCGGCAAGGAAGCCTACCGCGTGCGCGCGAGTTTTCTGCCCGGGCGCGGGCGCAGCGTGAAGGAGCACCTCGAAAGCTTCGACGCCGAGCGCATCGCGCTGACCGGCGAGGGCGCGGTGCTGGAGAAGGGCATCGTCTATGTCGCCCGGCTGACCGAAAGCCTGGCGCTGCTGCCGAGCATTTCCGGCGCCGCCAATCCGAAGAGCTCGACTGGCCGGCTCGACATCTTCACCCGTCTGATCGTCGACGGCGCGGAGGCGTTCGACGAGGTTCCGCTCGGCTATCACGGCGAGCTGTGGCTCGAAGTCTCGCCGCGCAGCTTCAGCGTCCGCGTTCACGAGGGCTCGCGGCTCAGCCAGATCCGTTTTCGCAGCCGCAACTCCCAGCAGATGGGCATGCACAATTTCACTCTGTCCGACGAAAAGCTGCGCGAGCGCCATGCGGCGAGCCCGTTGGTCGACGGCGAACTGACGGCGCGCGAAGGCGTGCTGCTGCGCGTCGCTCTCGGCTGCGCCGGCGACGACATCGTCGGCTATCGCGCGATCAAGAATTCAAGCGTCATCGACGTCAATCGCGCCGGCGGCTACGCGGCGGAAGACTTCTGGGAGCCGATCCGCGCCCGCGTCGACCGACGGCTGATCCTCGACCCTGACGAATTCTACATTCTCGCGTCGCGCGAGAAGGTCCAGATCCCCGCCGACCTCGCCGCCGAAATGGCGCCGATCGACCCGGCGATCGGCGAATTCCGCGTCCATTACGCCGGCTTCTTCGATCCTGGCTTTGGCCAGGGTCCGGACGGCGCCCCGTGCGCGCGCGCCGTTCTGGAAGTGCGCAGCCGCGACGTGCCGTTCCTGCTCGAGGACGGCCAACCGGTCGGCCGTCTGGTCTACGAGGCGCTCGGCGACGCGCCGGAGCGCGAAGAGCTCTATGGCGCCGGCCCGACCTCCAATTACCAGGGCCAGGGCCTCAAGCTCGGCAAGCACTTCCGCGACTTCAAAGCGCCGTGACGAAGCTGGGCCGTCGCCGCTTGTCGGCCGCGCTTGCGCCGCGCTATAAAGTCGGCGCGCGTCCCGGTCGCGGGCCGACGCGGGCGTAGTTCAATGGTAGAACGGAAGCTTCCCAAGCTTCATACGAGGGTTCGATTCCCTTCGCCCGCTCCAATTTTGCATTAAAGCGCTGATTTTGCTAGAACCGGCTGAGCCACTCAGCCGGTTCTTGCGCTTTCGGGTGCAATTCCGGTTATAATTCCGGTTAGAATCGCAGCCCGCTCATGGCCCGCAAAACCTCCTCTGGACTCCGCTTCCTCGTATTCCGCAAGGACGCCGGCAAATATGCCTACTGGCGCGTCCTCGACGCCGCCATTGCTCCCTTCGTGCGTGGCGAAATTCGTCGCTCCTGGGCTGCTGCCAGCCGCTTGAGCGGCAAACCGATCGTCAAGCTGTCGCTGCAGACCGGAGACCTCGCGACCGCCGGCGACCGATGGTCCGAAGTGCACGCGCAGGTTGAAGCTTTGATCCGTGATGCAACGAGAACCGCCAAACGGGACAGAGAGGCCAAACGGACGCTGGAGGAGGTGCGCACGCTCAGCTCCGAGCAGATAGCGACGATCGCCGGCCAGGCGCGTCATGACATACTGGCCGATCACGACGCCGGCTGGACCGATCCCGACCATTTGTCGGCGACGGCGCGCGGACTACAGCGCGCCCTCCAGGCCCGCCGGGAGCATAAGCTGAGGATTCCTTGGATGCTGGAGTTTCTCCGTTCGTTTCCCGACGATCTCTCTTTGGACGGAGTGCGCGCAGCGGCGCGCGAGATGGACGCGCGAACCAACGCGGACATGCTTGAGACCAAATCGACCTTGCCGCTCGATCGCCCGACTGCGGTCGTCGAAGAGTTGATCGCAGATCCCAATGGTCCGCCGGGCGCCATGATGTGGAAGCCGTTCGCCGAACTGCCCGGCGAACTGACGCAGCGCTTGAACGAGAACGGCGTCGAGCTACCCGAGGACAGCGACGTACGCCGCGCCCTGGCGCTGGCCGTGTTGCGCGCCAAGGAGGCCGGGCACAAAGACGTGGCGGCGCGCGAAGCCGGCGAGTCGATCGAAACGCCGCCCCGTACGGCGCCGATCAATGCCGCCGATGATGATCCAGTTCCGACTTTGCGCGGAATGCACAAACTATGGATCGACAGAAACCACCCCGGTCAAAAGGCAATCGACGACAATCGTCTCTACATCGAGCGGTTCATCGTCATGCACGGCGATCTGCCAGCCGACAAGATCAAGCGTAAGCAAGTTCGCGCGTATCGCGACCTGTTGGCGAAGTTCCCCCGGGCGCAGCCACACGAGCTCGACGGAATGACGCCCGAAGATATCGCAGCCTGGGCCGAAGCGCGTCCCGACCTTCCCAAGCTGACGCCGATGACGGTCAACGCCAAGGGGCTGGGGGCGATTTCGACCCTCATCGACCTCGCGATCAAAGAGTACGACCTCGAGGGCAATCCCTGCACCGGTCTTCAGTTGCCGATCGAGTCCGGAGATCGGACCAAGCGGATGCCGTTCAGCCTCACCGATTTGAAGCGCCTCTTTTTAGAGTCGCCTACTTATCGGAACCCGCCGAAAGTCTCCGCCGCCGGCGGCGGCGCCGCCGCGTTCTGGATCCCTTTGATCGGCCTGTTCGAAGGCGCACGGTTGGAAGAAGCCGGCCAACTGTTGGTTGAGGACGTTAAGATCGAGGGCGGAATCCCCTATTTCTACATCACCACCATCGACGACGTTGACGAGAACGGCGGAAATTCGGGCTCACGTAAACAAGCAAAGGGCCCTAGGGCGGCGCTTGAGAAGACCTTGAAGAGCCTTGCCTCGAAACGCCGCGTGCCGATCCATCGCGTCTTGATCGAGCTTGGCTTCCTGGATTTCGTGGCGCGTCGTCGGGCCGCTGGCGACAGGCGGCTGTTCCCCGAACTGAAGTCTTATCGTGGCCGCTGGACCAAGAATTGGAGCCGCTGGTGGGCGCGGTATCAGGACAAATACGTTTCCGACGCTCCGGAGAAGGTCTTCCATTCCTTCCGGAACACGTTCATCGACGCGATGCGCGCTGGCGTCCCGTTGGAGATTCAAATTGCGTTGGTCGGCCACGCCGCAGCCGAAGGCGCCAAAGGCAGAGCCAAGAACGACACGATCGACCGCTATGGCCGCGGCTATCCCATCGCGGTCCTCAACGAAGAGCTACAGAAAGTCGCCTATGACGACCTCGATCTCTCGCACCTGGCCGCCATCGCTAAGTTCTTCGACTGAACTGGCGTTTGGACGACACCCCCGATAGCGCGCGACTCGGGCTTGAGCGGCGTTTGGTTGCAGGGGCACGCAACCACCGACATCACAGGTGGCCGTCCCTGCACATCCCGCCAATTATCCTCTCGATCTAAATTCCCGGGTGCCGATGGGCTCGCACCGGCAGGAACCGGAGCTTACACCCCGTGTCATGTTACATGTTGCCCTCAATAAATCGTTCGAGAAACCTCCGTCCGATTGCGGTCAATTCTATCAACACGTGGCTATTATCGGGAGCTCTCACACCGCCGTCTTGAACGTGCAGCAGATTCAATCCGCGCGATTCGCTCACGAGGCTCATCAGGAGCGACGAATCGAATTGGGGAAACTTTGACTGCAATTGTGGGAAGTGACAGATCGCGCGGGAGGTCGGAGGATTGTTGGCGCCAATTTCATGCACTGCGCCAAGCACCGAGATTGCTCCAATCGAAAGTGCTTCGAGACATCTTACAAGATGGTCAAGCTCTTCATATGAGGATTTCTTGGGATCATTTGGTTGAAGCAGCAAATTGGCAAGCAGCGCAGTCGCGGCTTGCAATTTTTCCTCACGATTGGTGCGAACAATTACAAGGTAACACGATTTGAATAACTCGGAGAAATCATCCATTTTGACAGCGTCAATATCGATGCGCCCATTGAGAGCCATAAGTTTTTCTTCAAGTAGTGCTAAAGCCCTACGAATACCTCGCTCCGTTGAGGTCTGAACGTAATCGCTGATGAGGCTTGCGATGCTTCCGCCGACGAACGGAACAGCACTTAGGGCAGCCTTAATCGCTGCAATTACATGATCCCTTGGAGCTTTCGAGATTTCGATTTCATGATTTTCGCTCATGGGGTTATCCCCTCGCTTGGGGAGCTCGACCCACCGCGGGGAGTTCTGAAACCCTAAATCCTCTTGTAACAACATTCTTTCGCTCCCTCAACGTCGGACAGCAGGAGAATGCGGAGCAAAGCATCCACCGATTCCACTCGAATCGGCGACGGCATGGCTCCGGACCCCACTGGCGCGCCGTCCGCTGCGCTTCGGCAATCCCATCGGACATCATTTTGCCGGCGACGCCGTCGCTGGCATTTGCGCCCTGGAAAAGGTTCATCGACGAAGGCGTCGATGCTGAGCCGTGGTCTTCTGAGCTTTTGGTACAGACAGGCGCGTGACAGGCATCCCGGCACCTCCTCGCTAATCTAGCAAGAGCACATGGTGTCGGTTGTCGATCGACCACGATTTGAAACGAGTCAAGAAGCTCTGCCCGAGCAGCAGACTGCCTTCAATCTTCTCGACACTCGCAGTAACGTTCTCAATTTCTCGATCACCCACGGTCAATTGTCTTAGTCGAAATGTCTCAGAGGGGACTGTTGTCCCATCAGCAAGTTTATAATTCTGAGATCCAATAAAATCCTCACTTCGAAGCGTTCCTGTACGCATTAAGGTGAGAACCACATCGGCTGGTATGCTAACGTCCGACGCCCCGCTGTCGATAATGAAGTTCAATGTAAGCGAGTTGTTTATTAAGACGGGCACAAAGAAAGTGCCACCTTGCTCTTGTAAGCGTATTGCCGACGTGGATTCACCTGGTCTCGATGTCGCCGTTTGCGTTTGGGTACGCGGCGGTGGTGCTGAAAACGCTGGGCCTTCCGGGGGAAACTGCCCACGAACCGCACACTCAACTGGACGGGTCAGCGCCTTCGGGTTCGCGCATAACCAGCCGAGGGCGCTCTGCGCCTCGGGAAAGCCTTGTTCGGCGGCCTTGCGATACCATGAGATCGCTTGCCTATAGTCCTTCGGCACGCCCGCGCCGTGTACGTACATCTCACCGATGTTGAACTGCGCCGCGGCAAAGCCTTGCTCGGCAGCCTTGCGGTACCAGTCGAGCGCCTTGCCGTAATCCTGCTGAACGCCGTGGCCGTTTTGGAACATGAAGCCGAGTTTGGTCTGCGCCCCGGCAGAGCCCTGATCAGCGGCCTTGCGGAGCCAATCAAGCGCCTGACCGTAATCCTGCGGAACGCCCTCGCCGCGCTGGTACATCTCGCCGATGGCACCCTGCGCCGCGGCAAAGCCTTGGTCAGCGGCCCGGCGGAACCAAACAAGTGCCTGAGCATAATCCTGCGGCACGCCCTCGCCGTGTGCATACATCACACCGGTTTCGAACTGCGCCTCGGCGAAGCCTTGGTCGGCCGCCTTGCGGAGCCAATCGAGCGCCTGGCCGTAATCGTGGGGCACGCCCCGGCCATTTTCGTACATCCATCCGACGGAATATTGTGCCCTAGCATCCCCCTGTTCAGCCAACGGACGCCAGAGCCGCACTGCCGTCGCGTAGTCGCCGCGCTGATATGCGGCCTTTGCATCCTCATTCGGTCCCGCCACCGCAACACCGAGCAGGCTGAGTGCGACAAGGCCGCCGGCAAAGAAAGTTGTGATCAGCCGTTTCACCGCTCGCTCGCCTGGGAGACAAGAAACGCCGTGCAATAGACGCCCGCCGCTATGAGTCGTCAAACCGTGTGACAGCCGGAAGCGTCACGCGTGGCCAATGCCAGATGATGTGGTGCAGCATGCTTAGGTGATTACAGGATGGCCCTTGTCATACCCGCTGGTGCGGCGTATTATGACAAGGGACGCCAGCCCGCTCGGCGCTTCGCTTCTTGCAGGCCGGCTCACTCCTCCCGTCGGGCAGCGCCCGAGCGATTTGAAGCATGACCGACGCCGGTCCAATCAAGCCCGCTCCTCGCAAGCGCAGACTCGTCGCGCGCGCCAACGTCCGGCTGACCGCCGACGAACTCGCCGAGTTGAGTGAAGCCGCCGCCATCGCCAAGCTGTCGTTGAGCGAATACGTCCGGCGGCGATCCCTCGGCCGCCCGGTCATCGCGTCGGCCGACCTGGCGACAGTGAGCGAACTGCGCCGCCTGGGTGGCTTCCTCAAGCAGGTCCACACGACAAGCGGCGGCGCTTATTCGGAGGCGACGGCGGCGGCGATCTTAGCGATCCGGCGCTACATCGAGACGATGAGCGCGTCATGATCGTCAAGAAGGTCGACAATCCGGACAAGTCGTCGACCAAGGGCGAGCGGATTCGCGGGCTGACGAATTACATCCGCACTCCAGAGAAAGAGGACAAAGCTGAGAAATGCGTCTTCGCCGGCGCGCGGGGGTTCATTTGCCAAACGCCGGACGCCCAGCAGCGCGAAATGATTGCGCTGGCCCAGGCGGCCGTCAGAAGCCCCGATCCGATATCACATTGGATCTTGTCTTGGCGCGAAGGCGAACAGCCGACGCCGGCGCAAGTCGAGGAGATCGTCACCATCTTCCTCACCGTCATGGGGCTAGTCGACCATCAAGTCGTCTACGGCCTGCACGCCGACACCGACAATTGGCATCTCCACCTTGCGATCAACCGCGTCCACCCGGTGACGGAGAAGGTCGTCAAGCCCAATCGAGGCTTCGACAAGGAAGCAGCGCACCGCGCCATCGCCGAAATCGAGGCCAAGCAGGGCTGGGCGCGCGAGGCGGGCGCGCGCTATGTGACGCTGGAGAACGGTGAAATCGCGCGCGCTGGGAGCGAAGAGCGCACCGAGCCCAGTCAGCGCGCGAGAGATTTCGAGCGCCGGTATGGCGAGAAGTCGGCCGAGCGCACCGGGATCGAAGCGTTTCCCGACATCCTGACGCGAGCGACGAGCTGGTCCGAGCTTCACGACTTTATGGCCTCTGCCGGGATGCGCTACGAGCAAAAGGGCAGCGGAGCGCTCATCTGGGTGGGCGACCAGCCGATCAAGGCGTCGGCCGCAGCGCGCGGCGCGTCGCTAAAGAAACTCATCGCCCGGTTTGGCCCCTATGAGCCCGGAAAAGTCGCTAAGCCGCTGGAGCCGCATCCGGTCGAGCCGCTACACTTTCCGTCAGCGCCAGGATGGGCAGAGTATGAGAAGGTCCGGCACGACCACCTGAGCGCAAAGCAGGCTGCGGAGGCCGAGCTGCAGCGGCGTATCCAAGCCGACAAGGAGCGGCTCACCGCCTCGCATAAAACCGAGCGCCAGGCTGACTTGGGCGTCGGTTCGTGGATTGGCCGCGGCAAGGAGCTGAACGCGCTGCGCAGCGCCATCGCCGCCCGGCAGGCGATCGCCTTGGCGGAAATGCAGGATCGGCATCGCTACCAACGGGCCGAACTGAAACGCAAGTTCAGGCCCTTGCCCGATTTCGACGCGTGGCTAGCGACGCAGCGGCGCGACGAATACGTCGACGCCTATTGGCGGGACCGCGATAACTGGCCGGGCGAGATCGTCGGGCCAACCAGTTTCTCCCCGACGCCCAGGGATATACGGGGCTTTGAGGGTGTCGCGCTATCCGGCAGTGTGTTTTACAGTCGCCGCGGGAGCAAAGAGGACGCCGCCTTCGTCGACCGCGGCAACAAGATCACGATCTACGGTTGGCGCGACGCCGACAGCTTGCTGGCGGCCTTGCAACTCTCCGCCGCGAAGTGGCCTTCCGGCTTCGTCGTAAAAGGGAATGACGCGTATTTGGCCGCCTGCGTGAAGCTCGCCGCCGAGCACGGCTTCAAGGTCGTCAATCCGGAGCTGCAGGACGCGATCGCCAAGGAGCGCGCGCGCCTTGAGGAAGCCCGCCGGAAGGCAACTGAGGCACGGGAACTTCACATATTCCAGCAATATGACGCGGCGATCGGCGCCGACCGCTACCGCATCATCGCCGAGCGGCGCCGAGACGAGGGACCAAACACGCTTTTCGTCATCGACGGCAAAGGCGAAGGCGCCCACGGCCTCACCGCAGACCTCGTACCGCAGCGTCTCGCCGCCCTGTTGGCGCACCAGAAGCGCGGAGACGGCGTATTCTTCACACCGATTTCTGAAGGCCGGCATCATATTGTGATTAGGGGCATGACCACGCCTGACCTCGATCGCTTGGAAGCCGACGGCTATCGGCCGGCCTATGTCGCCAACGCCGCGCCGTGGCTCTTTGAGGCCGTCATCAATGTTGAAAAGCTCGGATCGCCGTTCGACGCAGAGGTGGGAGAGAGGCTCGCCACGCGCCTCAACGAAGTCTACGGCGATAGACAAGCCGCGGCGGGCATTGAGCGCCATCGCGCGCCGGGCTTCACGAATTTCCTGATGGCTCCGCATCGAGCCGGCGACCCGTTCCCCCTCGTGACGATCGCGCGCGCCCAGCGTCGCGATTGTCCCCAAGCGCACAAGCTGTCACGCGAGATCGAGGCCGACGTCCGCCGCGCCGCCGAGACGGCGAAGGCGGCGACCGCCGCCAACAGCATCGGCGCCACCACACTGACGGCCCGGCTCGACCAAGCGTGCGCTGCTACCACCAATTCCGCCGAACGCCTCTATGCGCGCCACTACCGCGACCTAACCGCCTCACTGGACGATCGGCGGCGCGTCGACCCCTCGCGCGTCGACTTGATGATCGCGATCCGCCTGCGCGTGACCGGCCACAGCGAGGAGCATATCTTCGAGGCCATCGCCGCCGGCGCCACGAAAGTGGCCGCCAACAACAACCGGGCGAACGTCTCAACCTATGCGCGCCGGGCGGCAAAGGCCGCCTTTCGTCCTTCTGGCGCACGCCTCGTCGAGCGAAAGGTCGGCAATCGCGGGACCTGGCATCAGTTGGAATCGCGTCCGAGCGTTCCCGCCGCGCCAATGCGGCAACCGACGCCGCAAACTGCGCCCAGTTCGCCGACGCGTGTTCCTGTTCCGCCCGCCCCTGTTCCAGCCGACGAAATTGTCGCCCTGAGGCAAGATCCGGCTGTGACCCGAGCCGATCTGGGGTCGCGAAGCCAGGAATCAGCCCTGGCCGAATACCGCGCCAGTGTCGAAAGCTACGAGTCGGCGCAGCGGCAAATCGCCGATCAGGCAGCGCTGCCTGAGGTCTCTTCGCTCGTTGTGACGCCGCCTCCCACACCCGCGACTCCGGGGGTCACGACCGCCACCAGGACGCCTCCGCCGCCGGAAATGGCAGAACCGACGGGATCGTCGCCCGTAACGGCAGAGCCCCCATCGCGCACGGCGCCCATATCAAGCGACGCCTGGCTCGCTCTCGGGTCGAATGATCAGGCGTACGCCGCCCTCGCCTTTGCTTCGTCGATTGAGAGTTCAAGCGCCGATGTCGCCGCGTGCCTAGCTTTGATGTCGTCGCCGGCACTCGGAATTGGCGAACGCGCCGCCGAACTCGGCGCAAGGCACCGGCGCGGCGAAGGCGCGACGAACGACCCAGAAGTCGCTCTGCTACACGCCGCGCCAAGACTTCAGCCGACATCGGAGCTGGTCGCCGCCTTTCAACGCGTCGGCGCCGTTAATATCGTCGCGGCGATGATCGAGAGGCTCCGAGAAAGAGAACGTGGCCCTTAATGGCCGGGAACGGACCGGAAGCTTGCGGAAATAGCGGGGGCCCAAGCGGACATTCATTGGCGATAGGCTTATGGCTCCTGTCGACCCGAAGGGGAAGTTCGCCTCTCTCAGAAATCACGAATTTCGAAAGAGGCGCAATTTGAGGTAATGGAGCTTATGCGGCTTTGGCGACGCTCATAAAACTTGCGCTTGTGTATTAACTATGGTATCATTTGTCAAACTTAGTTGATACGGGGTTACACAAATCCTATGAATCCGCAACAGTGTCGTATGGCGCGGGCCGCTCTCGATCTGGGAGTGCGCGACCTCGCCAAGATCGCTGATGTCGCTCCAAACACAATCGCCCGCTTAGAGCGAGGTGAAGGAATGCATGCGCGAACTACGGCGCACGTCCAAGGAGCGCTTGAAGCAAGGGGTGTAATTTTTATCGATTCGAATAGCATGAGCGCATGGGGCGGCGCAGGGATCAGGATTGGCAACAGCGTCGAGAAGTCTGCGATGGGCAAGTTATTCGAGGCCATGTATAACGCTACCGACGTTGAACTAGCACCAGCACAAACTTATGACGCCTTGCTTGAGATTTGCGACCAGTATCTGGACATCGTGCAGCACGAAGGTCGAGAGCCTGATGTCTGGGAACGGTTCTATTTGAATGAGGCTCTCGTAAAGCTGCAACGAGGCGAAGTTCACTATGCGGCCTCATATTTTCGTCAAGCGATCACACCACCAGACAATCAATCTAAAGGCTATCCTATCGCGACAGACACGGTAGCTACGGTTGCGTTGTGTGATCTTCGACATTTTCGAAGGGCAGTACAGAGTCTTAGAGCTAGAGGATTTCAGCGCCCACGTTATGAAGTGAATGACGAAGTTGCATAGCGCACGAGTCTACAGATGTCGGACAGTTACGATCAGAAGGCCGCCGCCTTGCAAAAATTTACGGAAGCAGGGGCGGACCACAATTGTCCGTTCTGCCAAGGCAGGATGATCTCGGAAATATCGCCGGGCGATAGGATTTTGTTTCTTAACGGTGGGCGCGCGGGGCTTTCCGCGACGGTATCTGCGCATCCAAGCCCAATAGAAGCAGAATTCTTAGTTCATATTGATGGAGATAACGACGATACTTTGGAGCGCGTCTCGCATAGCCGCGATCAATTTGTGATGGCCAACTCGCAATTGGTACAGAGCTGGATGTGTCCATTTTCAATGAAGGATCTTTGTGCGCTAGAAGACGCCACCATCAGCGGTATGTTTCGTGCACTTGAATCGCGCGCGCGGACTATTCGGGTTGAAGTTGCAGAAACGCTCGCAGCCGTCGCTTGGGGTCGCCGTCTGCCAATAAATGGGGAGACACTTTGGACAATGCTTCAAGTCCATGGCTTCGATGAAAATTGGAAATCAGACTTTTGTCTACTGTTCGATTTTGGTATTTCTCTACTTGTTGCGACCCATCGACGCTGCCCAGTCCGGAAAAAGATTGTAGAACCAATGTCCGTCGACTACTGACGCGATGTCGTCTTTGCGGTCGTCGCGGTAAGTCCGGGAGTGCAAAATTCAAGAATTTTGACGAAGTGATTTTTGCGCGAAATTCGAGGACTTTTGAGAGACCGAAGGCTGCTCGCGTGGTTGAGCCTTCACCCTCACGTGTGAAATTGAGACTAAACGAACGCCCCGCCCTCACCCACCTTGAATGCAGTGATTGGCGGCGAAAAGTAGTACCTTACGGCTCTTCGCAAGCGACGTCTTGGCTATCATCGGTAGGTAGGGCTTTGGCAGCGAGACCATGAACTCAATCGTCTGCGCCTTACTCAAGAACGGCTTGATCTCGGCGGCAGGAATGTCGGTTATGACGTCAGTAATCCCGGCGTTCTCTTGGACGACGACGGGCTCCTGAACGTTCCAGGACGATAAATCCGTTCGAATAAGGACGTCTTGGATCAATGACTTTATCTTATCGGCAGGGCCGTTAATTTCCATTCCGAGGAAGAGATGCCCCTTGAGCCGCTCATCGCAAAACACGTCGAGCTGCTCCTCGCGCTCGACATCGGACGCCGGACGCAAGAACGCTTCGTAGCCATTTCCTCGAAAATTGATGCGCCACGAGGCCTGCGCGGGCGGGTCTTTCCCCGAGAGCATCTTGATGACGCGGGGCTCGCTCCGTTCGAACCCGCTCCACTCTTCGCCGGGGTACTTTGTAAGGCCCCACCCTTCCGCATCTTGGCGGGAAAGCCAGAGGATTTTGTCAGGCGCGACGTTGGTCACGAACGCGGCGACGGCCCCATATGAGACCCCATGCTCAACGGCGTGTTGGCTAAGCGCATCATTACAGGATGGCTGCGGCACACCATTCAGGGCACAAGAGTGCTGCCCGAGGAGCCCATTCTCTTCCATCGTTCGGTTTTTGCCCGCGATGAAGACGATCGAGGCGCACGCCGACGCGCACTTGGCACCGTCGGGAACGACCGTGTGGAACGGGTGCTGATCCATCAGCTGGGATATCTTCAACGCCTCGATGACGTTGCCGCCGGGGCTGTCTAAGAGCAGCACCGGAAGACCGTAGGGCAGCGGGTTCACCTTATCGGCTGCTTGGGCGAACTTGTCCGCCGTTCCCGCATCGATGACGCCGGTGAGCTTCACAACCGCATGACCACGCCATTGCTCAACAGTCACTTCGCCGGCCGAGGCGGCCTGCCAGAAGATGAAAGGGACGGCCGCCAACCAGGCCGCAACAGCGCGTTTCGCGTGCAACAGGCGGAATCTCGTGGGGTTTGGCGTGCAATGGGTCGTGTATGTCTCGTTACTATGTACTCGAGCGCGGGAATAGCAACGGTTCGGCACGATGTTCTCAAAATCGTGAGTTTTGAGAACCGCGCCCGATTGCAAAAGGTAGACTGCATGCCAATTTCCGCTTCCCGCCCACGTCGGTCGTCCACTCCTTCGCCGGAACGACCGCTTCGGAGTTGGAGCGACGAGCGGTTAAATGGCGTTCATGGGCGCGAAGCGGCCACAAGGGCCAGGGATTCTTTTGTCCAGGAAGACTGAGTTTCTTGGGGGACAGACCCCGAAATTGAGCGAACAACAGGGCGCTTCGCGTCTCGCTTAGCCATAAGCGCCGCCTTCCCGGCGGCGACCGATAGAGATCTGTCAGGACCCCGTCGCCGCCCTGCGGCGCGGCGCGCACCTTGAGCCTGACGACCCGACGGGCGGCCTCCCCGCACCGTATCCCGGCATCCTGCGACAATGTTGCGGCGCCGGGATTCACCAGCGCTCCGGCCCTACGCAGCCAACTATCGAGCACGCGATGCGCGTGTTCGAGCTCAGGGCCGTGCGCACCACGACCAGCAGAAGTGTCCCAATGACCGTTCAGGAAAAGAAACGTCAGCTCACCGACCTCATCGCCCAAGCCACCCGCATCCTCCACAAAATCGAGGCTTCGCCCGGAGAAGCCGGCGAGCCATCGGCCGTCACGAGCACGCCCCTGCTCCATAAGGGCGAGCCCGCAAAAACATGGCCGCAAAGCACGACCGATTGGCCAAGGTTGAAAGCCGATCGCGTCGCTCGCGTGTCGCACGTCTTCGACGGAGAGGCCTTCCAGAGCAAGTTCCGGCCCGGCGAAACCCGGCTCGTGTACCGGGCCGCCTGCAGCGGGCTGCGCCGCGTCGCGATGACCTTGCGCGTGCCCGTCTTCAAAATCGGAACCTGCGCGACGGGCGGCCTCAACAACCGCATCCGCGAATTAAGAGTCGAGCCGTACGCGGCCGCCTGGCCCGACACCGGCGGCTACCGGGTCGACGACGACTTTGCCGAGTGGTTTCCGTCTCTGCTGAAAACCCGCCTGACGCCGTCGCCGCACAGCCCGGTTCACGTCGACCCGAGGGCGTACGTCGTCACCTTGCCCGTCGACATGACCCCCGACGAGTTCGAAGCAGAACTGCAAAAAGTCCTGCTGCCTGCACAGCTATTCCGATGGTTGGAGTCGTCCGACGGCGTGCGCCACTGCCAAGCACTCAACGTCGCGCCGGAAATTGGCAAACGCTCGACCGTCTACAACCGCGGCGACGTTTCGAAGCTGTCGCCCGCGACGGAATTGTACGTATTCCGGGCGCAAAGCGACCCGGACCGTCTGCTGGCCGCGCTCGAGGCCATCATCATCAAGAAGGTCCTCGGAGACAAAGGCGCCTGAAGCAATGACACCGCGCTGGTTCTCAGCCTAACGGCTCCGAACCGGCGCAGCCGTCGGCGCCATTCGCCACCCACAGTGTCGCTGAGCGAGGCGTCTCGTCGACGAGCCATCATCTTTGGTCGCGTTGATTCCGGGCGCGTAACAAGGCTAAGGGGCCAGCCCCTCGCGCGCCGCAAGTCGGATTTTTGCAGGGACCGTGGCTCGCTGCGCTGCGCCCGCACCACTCCCTTCTCTTGAGCAAAAATCGACTTGCTGCTTGCTTCCCCCGGCCTCGGCGGCGGCCAGGTGCATGGGGGCCATGCCCTGGCCTGATCATGACAATAGAAAGGGCGCTGCGAATCCCCGCGGCGGCACCGTGACGGCGCCGACGAGGGCAGGACTAGTTGTTAGGGGCGCAATTCCAACTGCGTGGCCCTGCGTTCAGCGACCCCAAGATCAACATCACAACCCGCAAGCAGGATGAGGGGCTCGCCGCCGCGGACTCTTGCCCGCCAACCAAAAGGAAAGAAATTGATGCGTCGCGACGATAACTCTTGGCCGTTCCCACCTAGCGAGAGTGGGGGCCAGCAAGACGCAGGGGCAGATATCGTTCACTCGTCAACCGAGACGACTATCGACATTCCGACGTCGGCCGGCTTGGTGCGCATCACCACCACGATCACCACCACCGTCACGGTCATCGAGGCGGCCGGCGAATACGACGATCCGAGCGTCGACAGCGGGATCTGGCAACCCGCCACACCGCTGACGTTGCCGTTGCCGACCAAGCGGAGGAAGCGCTGATTCAAGCGAATACGCTGGCGTGCGACGCGGAACCGGCCAACACCCGACCGACAAGCAGCCAACGACAGCCGGTAGCTCCCACTCGACTAAGACAAGCCGATAAGGCGCTCTTGGTCGCCGGCTTTGCGCGCAATGGCCCGAGATCTGGAATTCTCGATTCTCGGGACAACGAGGGGCGGCCATCGAGAATCGGAAACAATTTTGGTTATAAAGCTGGTTATATCGCGCAAGGCGACGGCCACTGAACTCATTGCAATTACTGACGTTTCAGCACTCAGTAGCGGTTTCCCTTCGCCCGCTCCAATCTTTTCAAGATTTCAGCGTCATCGCTGCTTCGGAACTCTGCTCGGCTTCACAGCTTGGGCCACGGTCGGCCACTGCATGGCGGACGGCAGGAACCTAGTGGCCGCTCCGTGGCGCGACACTGAACGCTACAGGTGGAGTTCAAGCACAGAGGCGCCCACATCCTCTTCCGTAGGGGCGCGCCGAAGTCGACCGCCCTCAGGAGTGGGCCAGGCGCCGCGCCGAAACGCATTCGGACCCGTGAAGCGCTCGCCAGGCTTCGATGCGCCGCTCCAGCGTGGTGCGCATCTTGCGATTGAGGCCAGGATGACGCCGGCGCAGTTCCAGAAACACGCCTATCACGCGCATGTTGGGCGCGGCTTTCTTGCGATGGCGCGCGGATTGGCCTCGTCCAGCGGTCGGCGACGCGTAGGCCTGGCAAGTCGTCGATTCGCTAGCATCGAGACAGATCAATAGATTGCGTCGGCCGCTCCCGACTGCCTTTGGACTCGAAAGGCGCCTGATCGTCGCTCCGTTCTCGCCTTGATCGCCGTGCCGCGGACGAGCCGAGCCCAAGCAAACAGCGACTATAACAACATGCTATAATGTAACCCATCGTCGTTCGCATGCTGTCAAGCGCCCGGGAGTCGGCGCGGACAGTCGCAGGCAGATTGACGGCCACGGCCTACTGTGCGAGCGACGCAGAGGTTTGCCTCAGTGCAAGCCATGGAGGAACTTCAGTGGTGCAGACCAGACCTCTTGCCAATCTCAACGGCCAGGTCACGGAGATTTTGGCTCTCAAGATTCTCCACGGTGAATATGGCGCCGAACAGTCATTGCCGCCTGAGAAGGAATTGCACGAGAGTCTCGGGGTGAGCCGCACGACCCTCCGCGAGGCCGTCAAGAACCTCAGCGCGAAAGGGCTGGTGACTGTAGGGCCAAGCCGGGGCACGAGGGTTCGCCCGAGAGCCGAGTGGAACCTGCTTGACCCAGAGGTGCTTCGTTGGCGGCTGGAATGCGGCGTCTCTGTGAAGCTGATTCAGGATATGTACGAGCTCAGAGAGTGCTTTGAGCCGGCCGCCAGTCGATTTGCCGCCGAACGTGCGTCACAGGCGGATCATGCGGCGATCTGGAAGGCGTTTGAGCGTCTTGCGGCGAGCAAGGAAACTGGAGGCGATCAGTCGGTTGCCGCCGACGTCGATTTTCACGTAGCGATACTTCGCAGCGCCGACAACGACTTGCTGGCGTCATTCGCCAACGTCGTAGAAAGCACTCTGGAAGCGTCCTTCGTGGTCGCGCGAATTCGCCGAAATCTCTCCGAAGATGACGTCGCCCAGCACGCCGCTGTCGCCAAAGCGATCTTGAGGCGGAACGGCCTGGCGGCGAAGCGGGCCACCGAACGGTTGCTTGAAAAGTCGAAGGCGGCGCAAATGGAAGCCGCGGCCAGCTCCCAGGAGGACGAGGAAACGCGGCATGCCCTGTTGAGCGCTGCGACTCTGAAGCGCAACAATTCTGCGGCGAAGCGGGTCGCCAAGCGGCGGACGGAAACGTCGTAGACAGCGCAAAGAAAGCGGCGGCCGTTTCCGCGGCCTGCGCGCCAGGCCAAACGCGCTCAAGTTGACGCCAGCTCGATCACGATTCCGTCTTCTTGGGCGCATGCCCGGCTCGCAGTTGCGGTAAATTTGCCGCCGATCGCACGCGCTCAAGAACGTCGCCCAGCATTTTGCGCATGGCTGCGCGGGCACGATCAGGCTTTTGAGTCTCAATCGCCAGCAAGACCTTCTTGTGCGCGCTGAGATCACCCACCGTGTGTCCGAAAAGAGCGTTGGTCGTCGGCACGCTGAATTGCAACGCAGTATGGATCAGCGCCGAAAGCGGCTGAAACATGCGGTTATGTGTCGCCGCGAGAATCGATTCGTGAAAAGCGGCGTCGGAGGCGACAGGGTCCTCCCCGCCAAGCGAGGCGTTCTGCATGCTTTCAAAAGCAGCGCGGGCGGCCTTAAGGTCCTCGTCGGTCCGGCGTTCTGCCGCGAGCGCGGCGGCCTCGCACTCGAACGCCAGCCGCATCTCGAACAGCTCGATGATAACTTGGCGCGGGGTCGCTGTCTCACGCAGCCAATCGAGGACTGCCGGATCGAGGAAATTCCAATCCTTCGTCGGACGAACTCGAGACCCCCGACGCGGGCGGGTCTGCAGCAACCCCTTGGCGGCGAGGATCTTGACCGCCTCGCGGGCGGCGCTGCGGCTAGCCGTGAAGCGCGCGCAGACTTCTTCCTCACCGGGAATGGAGCTGCCAGGCTGGTACATGCCGCCAACAACCTCTCGGCCAAGGACATTGGCGATCTCGCCTGTGACGGTGGAATTTTCGTGGCCGGTCATTGTCTGGGGTTCGGTGCTCAGGAGGCCAGTCATAAATGCCGATAGGCTGCGCGCCTAGGGCGTGGAGTCAATGGAGCGGAGCCAGAGTCGCCTCGGCGTCCCGGCGATCGCACAAAGTGCTCGGCCGAGCTGGCGACAGCTTGCGCGTCGCGGAAAATAAGAGAGAGGAAGCTCGCGACCAGATCGAAGCCGGCGCGCCCAGTCGCTTGACCATGCCCTGGCATAGGAATGAGCCCGGCGGGTCGAAGAGCGTCGTTCCATTGTTGAGCCTGAGCGCGATGCCGAGCCATTGGATTAGCGAGGAGAGCGTCACTATGACTTCCTCCCGCCAGCGGATGCTCTTACGCCCGAGCGCCTCTGTTCGGCTACATCAGACTTATCCGACAAATGAGATTGAAGCAAGCGGTCCAACAATGATAGGAAGCGACGCATTGGATTAGCGAGGGCTCTTCGTGGCAGCTTCCACATCTTCCATGCAGTCGGTTGTGCTGCACAAACGGCTGGATCTCAGGATTGAAGAACGGGTCGTACCTTCGGCCCAACCAGGCGAGGTGCTGGTGCGGATCGAACGTGGCGGCATCTGCGGTTCCGACCTCCACTACTACAATCGCGGCGGTTTCGGCACGGTTCAGATCATGGAGCCGATGACGCTCGGTCACGAGATCGCCGGGAGGGTTGAAGCGCTCGGCGCCGGCGTCAGCTGGCCCCCTATCGGAGCCGTGGTCGCCGTCAATCCTGCAAGCCCGTGCGGTAAATGCGAATTCTGCCGAAGAGGTCAGCCGATTCATTGCCTCGATATGTGCTTTCTCGGCTCGGCGATGCGCATCCCGCATGTGCAAGGCGGCTTTTCACAGCACGTCGTTTGCCGCGCCGAAAACGCAGTGCCGCTAAAGAGCGGCGACGCGGCGGCTGGCGCCTTCGCCGAGCCGTTCGCAGTCTGCCTCCACGCCGTGGGCGAAGCGCCCGTCTATGGCGGCCGCGTGTTGGTCATGGGCTCCGGCCCTATCGGCTCACTTCTGGTGACAGCCGCGCGTTTTGCCGGCGCACGCGAGATCGTGGTAACCGACGTGAAGGACGAACCGCTCGTCTACGCCCGCAAGGTCGGCGCTGATCGCACGATCAATGTCGCCGAGCGTCCGGAAGACCTCGATCCGTTCGCGGCGAACAAGGGCTATTTCGACGTGATTTTCGAGGCGGCCGGTCAGGGCTCGACCGTCGCCAGCGCGCCACAATATGTGCGGCCGAGGGGCACTGTGATGCTTGTCGGCCAGGGCGCCACCGCCCAGCTCGCGGTGTCGGGCGTCGTCACCAAGGAGATCAATCTGCGCGGCGCCTTCCGATTTGGCGGCGAGTTTGCGCTCGCCGTCGACCTTATCGACAACAAGCGCGTCGATGTCTCTCCGCTTCTCAGCGACACCCTGCCCGCCGCGAAAGCCAAAATCGCGTTTGATCTCGCGGGCGACCGGTCACAATCGATGAAGGTACAGCTTGATTTCGTCTGACTATCTGAATGGTCTGTTTGGTCTTGCCACTAAACGGGCGCTCGTCACCGGTGCAAGCCGCGGGCTGGGTCTTGCCTTCTCCACGGCGCTCGCGTCAGCGGGGGCGCATGTAGTTCTCGCCGGCCGCAGCGAGGCCGCGCTTGTAGCGACCGCCGAGCGGCTCCGCGCTGACGGCGCCGACGTTTCACATGTCGTGCTCGACGTCACCGACACGGCTTCCGTCGACGGCGCTGTCAGGGAAGCCGGCGCAGTCGATATCCTCGTCAACAATGCTGGGATCCAGCATCGCGGGCCGCTCGAGCAGTTCACCGACGACGACTGGCGCCGGCTGATGGCGACCAATGTCGACGGCGTGTTCCGCACGAGTCGATCCGTCGTCAAAGGCATGATCGCTCGCGGTAAAGGCGCAATCATCAACGTGTCGTCGGTGCAGAGCCTGCTCGCCCGTCCCTCAATCGGGCCCTATGCCGCGTCGAAAGGGGCGATTGGCATGCTCACCAAGTCCATGGCTTGCGAATGGGGCCAATACGGCGTCCGCGTCAACGCGCTTGCGCCGGGCTATTTCGACACCGACCTCAACGCCGCGTTGGCGACCGACGCCGACTTCTCGAAATGGCTCTCGGGACGCACGCCGATGCGCCGCTGGGGCGACGTCAAGGAGCTTACCGGCGCGCTTGTGTTCCTCGCCTCTGACGCCGCGAGCTTCGTCACTGGGCAAACCTTGTTCGTGGACGGCGGGATCACCAGCGTCCTTTAGCTGGCAAGACGGTCTCTCGCGGCCCTCGATGCTGCCGGCGGCGAGCAGAGTACGGATGTCGGTTTGCCGCGCGCGACGGGTTTGGCGTCGTGGTCAGCCTTCGCAGGGGCGCGTTGCCTTGCTTTGCGAGACTCGCGCAAGAGATTTTGGATGGCGCTGTACTCGGCGTCCGTTCTGAAAATCACGGACGCAGCGTCGACAGCGACGCGCGTGTCGTGGGTCAGTGAAACTTGCGTCGCGCATCCGACGCCTCGCGCCCGCCATGGCGCGCTCCAAGCTTGCGGTAAGTCGTCGCGGCCCAAGCCGCTCGGCGTCAAGAGGATTGACTCAATGCTCGAAATGACCATGATCACATGATGCGATGTTGACTCGGAAAGCCTTTCGGTTTCGGGCGCATTCGCGATGATCCGCCGGGCGCCGCCATCGAGCGAGGTCTAAGTGCGAAGGGGGGGGAGCCAAGAATTTAGACAAGAAACTTGGAAACGAAGGCTCGTCGAGCCCGACGCGACACAGACCTGGGATTTAGCCAGGTCGCAAACATAATGGGAGGAAATTGATGAACTATTCGCGTGGAATCGCTGTCGCAATAGCAGCAGGCCTGACCTTGAGCGTCGTTGCGCTTTCGCCGGCGCTCGCTGCTGACAAACCGACGTTGGCCTTCGTCGCCAACGGGGCTTCGGACTTCTGGAAGGCGGCGGAGGCCGGCATGAGGAAAGCTCAGGCCGAGGTGCCTGACTACGCTCTCGTCTTCAGGTACCCTGACGTGGCCTCCGTCGCCAACCAGCAGGCGCTGATGGATAACCTCGCGACTGCGGGCGTGAAGGGCATCATGGTTTCCGCCGTCGATCCGAAAGCGACGGACGTCCTCAACAGAATCGCGGCTGAAACTGCACTCTTCACCACCGACTCCGACGCGCCCAACAGCAAGCGTATCGCCTATGTCGGCTCGTCCAACGTTCTTGCCGGCGGCCAGGCGGCGGAGATCGCTAAGAAGGCGATGCCGAATGGCGGCAAATGCATGGGCTTCGTCGGCTTGCTTGACGCCGCCAACTACACGGAGCGCGCGCAGGGTTTCGTCGAAGGCCTCAAGGGAACCAAAATCACGCTCGTCGATACGCGTGGCGACGGCATCGACCAAACTCGCGCCAAGAGCAATGTTGAGGACGTCTTGACGGCCGATCCCAGCATCAACTGCATGGTCGGCTTCTACTCTTACAACACGCCCCGCATTTACGAGGCGCTCAAGGGCGCCGGCAAGCTCAGCCAGATCACGGTCGTCGGCTTCGACGACGATCCGATCACCCTCGGCGGGGTCAAAGAAGGGACGATTGCCGGAACCGTCGTGCAGCAGCCGTTTGAATGGGCTTACCAGGGCTTCAAGCTGATGGCGGCATACCTCAAGGGCGACAAGTCCGGCATCCCGGCGAATGGTCAGATCATCATCCCGACCAAGATCCTCTATGCGGGCGACATCGACGCCTACGCGGCCAATCTGAAGGCAATGTCCGGCAAGTGAGGTAAAAAGGAGCCGGCTTCGGCGCGACGCTCGAGTCCGGCTTCCTCTTCAGCACGCGTGACATGGGGCGGCAGCCAATGACCGGCTTGCCGCTCCAGGAGAGTTCGTCCACTTTCGAGCGATCATGACCAGCGTCGCCGCGCACACTGAATCGGCATCGGCCGAGCCGTTCCTGACACTTACCAACATCCGTAAGGTGTATCCGGGAGTCGTCGCCCTATCGAACTTTTCGATGAGCGTCAGCCCGGGCGAGATCATCGGCCTCGTTGGCGAAAACGGGGCGGGTAAGTCGACGCTGATGAAAATTCTCGGCGGCGTGATTGCGCCAAGCCAAGGCGTCATCGCCATAGACGGCGTCTCTCGCCCATCCCTGACGGTCGCCGACAGCATGGCCGCCGGCATCGCCTTCGTGCATCAGGAACTCAATCTTTTCGACAATCTCGACGTGGCGGCCAACATATTTATTGGAAGAGAGCCGCTCGCCGGCGGTCTTTTCCGCTTCGTCGACGAAAAGAAGCAGCACGAGATGGTCGTCCCGCTGCTCAAGCGGGTCGGCGCCAACTTTTCTGCGTACGCGCCGTTGGCCAGTTTGTCGCTTGCACAACGTCAGATGGTGGAAATCGCAAAAGCGCTGTCGGTAGACGCCAGGCTGGTCATTCTCGACGAACCGACTTCGATTCTGCCGCTTTCCGAGACCGAGAAGCTGCTGGAGGTGATCAGGGCGCTGAAGGACGATGGCATCAGCGTCATTTTCATCTCGCACCGCCTCCATGAGATCGAGTTGATCGCCGACCGCGTCGTCGTGCTGCGCGACGGCGCATTGGTCGGCACGCTCGACAAAGATGAGATCGATCATCAGCGCATGGTCAAACTGATGATCGGTCGCGACATCAAGGTGCCATCGGCGCCGCTCGCCAATGCGCCTGGCGATATCGCGATGTCAGTCGTCGGCGTTCGGACGGCCGCTTACCCCGCGCAACCTGTCAGTCTCGATCTGCGCAATGGCGAAATCCTCGGCCTTGCCGGCCTCGTCGGCTCCGGTCGGACCGAGCTCGCACGCGCCATGTTCGGTGTCGACCCGATCTACGGCGGCCATTTCGAACTCCGCGGCGAGGCGTTTCGACCCACCCATGCCTCTCAAGCCATCGCTCGCGGCGTCTTCCTCGTGCCCGAGGACCGCCAAGGCGCAGGCGTCCTGCTCGACATGTCGATTGCAGAAAACATCTCGTTGCCGAACCTGCCGGCGCACGCCACGGGATTCTTTGTGAACCGCGGCTTGGAAGTTCAAACCGCCGAGACGCAGAAACGCAATCTCGCCATCATGACCCCCAGCGTCACGACGCGCACGGGCTCTCTGTCGGGCGGAAACCAGCAGAAAGTCGTTCTTGCGAAATGGCTGGCGATGAGCCCGAAAATCATGATCTTCGACGAGCCGACCCGTGGCATCGATATCGGCGCTAAGGCGGAAATCTATCGCCTGATGCGCGAGCTGGCCGACCTCGGCGTCGCCGTGCTGATGATCTCCAGCGATATGGAGGAAGTGATTGGGGTTTCTGACCGCATTGCCGTGATGCACGAGGGCCGCGTCGCCGGCATTCTCGATCGCGACCGGTTCAGCGGGGAAAACGTGCTGCTGTTGGCCGTGGGCAAAACCATCGGCGCGAAGACGGGACCATGATCGAAATGCATCCCAGCCCGGCGCGCAGTGGCGCCGCCCCCATCGGGAACATCGAATGACCAAGAAAGATTTGGGACTGCTGATCCTCATTCTGGCGGTCGGCGCGGTGGTCACGATGATCAACCCGCGCTTCATATTGCCGATCAACATCGCCAACACCGCCAACCTCGTCGGAATGTTCGGGCTGTCGGCGCTCGGTCAATCCATCGTCGTTCTGACCGGCGGCATTGAGCTGTCGGTCGGCTCCGTGATTGCGCTGCTGGGCGCGCTGTTCGTCGACTTGATCGCCACCCAGAACATCCCGTGGCCAGTCGCTATCGCGATGATGCTGGCGTTGGCGGTGATCCTGGGCCTCACCCACGGGTTGCTCATCACGAAGTTCAAGCTACCGCCATTCATCGTCACGCTTTGTGGTCTGCTCATTTATCGCGGCGTCGCCCGCTTCTATACGCGGGACGCAACAGCCGGCTTCGCTTTCGGTCAGAACTTTCCCAACCTCGAGTTCATGACCGCCGGGCGCTCATTCGGCGTGCCAAACTCGTTCATCGCGCTGATCATTGCCGCCGCCATCATGTGGGTGGTGGTGCACCGGTCGGTGTTCGGTCGGTACCTCTATGCGGTCGGCAAGAATGAGGAGGCAGCCCGCTTTTCCGGCATCAAGACCGACCAAGTGATCATCGCGGCGTATGTCATCTGTCAGGTGTTGACGATGTTGTCGGCCATCTATTTCGCCATGTACACCCGCTCGATCTCGCCAGCCTCCCACGGCAACTTTTATGAGCTTTACGCTATCGCCGCTGCGGTGCTCGGCGGATTTTCGCTGCGCGGCGGCGAAGGCTCGATCATCGGCGCTCTTTTGGGCGTGGTGTTGTTGCAGGAATTGCAGAACCTGGTGAATCTCCTCGGTATCCCCTCGTCGTTGAACTTCTCCGTTGTCGGCGGCGTGATCTTGCTCGGCGTGCTGGTGGATCAGCAATGGGGCTCGTTCCGCGAACGACGTCGGACCGAGGACGCTGCGCGCGGGCGCGAAGCAAAACAGGCGCCCGCCGAGTAGCCCAATGAGAAAGACAAATGCGAGTCGGTTAGCTCAGCCCGCGACGCCGGTCCCAGCGGACGGCCTTGGGGTCACAGCACATGCGGAAATGTCTGTATCGACAGCCGTCGAGACGTCGCCCTGCTTTTCGGTTTGAGCCGTTTACGATTGTGAAACCCGGCAGTTTCCAGATGATCGCCGTCGATTGGGGCGCGACCCGATTTCGAGCTCATCTCGTCGATGCGGACGGGCATGTGGTCGCCAGTCGCCGCAGCGACGAGGGGTTAGCCACACTTTTCGGCGGCGATTTCGAGGCGATCCTCGTCGCCAGATGCGGCGACTGGATTGCGGCGCACCCGGGCATACCCTTGGCGATGGCCGGCATGGTCGGCGGTCGCAGCGGCTGGCGCGAAGCGCCCTATGTCCCCTGTCCCGCAGGGCCGGCGGAGATCGAGGCGGCGCTTCTGCGCTTTACGCTCGCGGACGGGACGCCAGCGTCGATCGTGCCGGGGGTCGCTTCCGAGGACGAGCGCACGCTCGATGTCATGCGCGGCGAGGAAACCCAGATTCTCGGGACGGGAGCGACGGACGCCGTCGTCGTCCTGCCCGGCGCCCATTCCAAATGGGCCGTGGTGCGTGGCGGGCGCATCGTCTATTTTCACACGTATATGACAGGCGAGTTTTACAGCCTCCTGCGACAGCATTCGATCCTGCGTCTGCTCGACGGACCGGTCGAACCCGCGCGCGAGACTGCAGCGAGGGACGCGGCCTTCGATTCCGGTCTCGTTGCGGCCGGTCGGCAGGGCGGCATCCTGCATCAGGCTTTCATGGCGCGCACCGGCGCACTCTTCGGCGCATTCTCCGGCGCCGGCGTCGGCCAATTCCTTTCGGGTTTGATGATAGGGGCCGAAATCGCCGCGGCCAGGGCGCTGGTTCCATCCGATCTTCCCCTTCATCTCGTCGCCGATGGAGAAGTGGCGCGCCGCTACCGGCGTGCGCTCGCAGCCGTCGGCCTTTCTGCGACGACTCGCGGTGGTCGGGAGACGTTTCTGGCCGGCCTTTCCCGCCTAGCTCTCACCCGCCGGAAGGCTGACCACCATGACTTCTCTTGATCGCTTCGAGACCCAATTCGCTCGCTGTCCGTTCGTCGCCATCCTGCGTGGCCTCACGCCCGAAGCCGCCGTCGGCGTCGGCGAGGCGCTGGTTGCCGCCGGCGTCACGCTCATCGAAGTGCCGCTCAACTCGCCCGAGCCGCTCGTGTCCATCGGCCGCATGGCGAAAGCGCTAGGAGATCGGGCGATCGTCGGCGCCGGTACGGTGATGACGGCCGAGGACGTCGACCGAGTCGCGGAGGTCGGCGGCGGTCTGATCGTCTCGCCCCATACCGACGCCGACGTCATCCGCGCGACAAAGGCGGCAAGCCTGGTCAGCGTCGCGGGTTTCGTGACCCCGACCGAAGCTTTCACGGCGCTCGCAGCCGGCGCCGATGTGCTCAAACTCTTTCCCGCGGAATTGTTCAGTCCGGCGATCGTCAGAGCGATCGGGGTCGTTTTGCCGAAGGCGGCGCGGCTGCTGCTCGTCGGCGGCGTCGATTCCGAGACTCCGCGTCTCTATGCAGGCGCCGGCGTCGTCGGGTATGGCGTCGGCTCCGCTCTCTACCGCCCGGGCGACGACGCGCAGAGCGTCGCCGAGAAGGCTCGCGGCTTCGTCGCTGCGCTGTGAGACGATGCAACTCGGGCCGCGAATTCCGAACCGTTCATTGCCGCCAAGAGCCGATCACACCGACGAAGAGCGCTCATGAAAATCACCAAGATCGTCACCTTCATAACCCCGCCGCGCTGGTGTTTCGTGAAGATTGAGACGGACGAAGGCGTCTCGGGTTGGGGCGAACCGGTGCTTGAAGGGCGAGCTCACACAGTGGCCGCGGCTGTCGACGAACTCGCCGACTACCTCGTCGGCAAGGATCCCGCCTTCATCGAAGATCACTGGACGATCATGTATCGATCCGGCTTCTATCGTGGCGGCGGCGTTCACATGAGCGCGGTCGCCGGCCTCGACCAGGCGCTATGGGACATCAAAGGCAAGGCGCTCGGCGTGCCGATCCATCAGCTCCTTGGCGGGCGCCTGCGCGAAAAGATACGGGTCTATTCCTGGATCGGCGGCGACCGACCGGCCGATACGGCGGCGGCGGCGCGTGAGGTCGCCTCGCGTGGTTTCACCGCAGTCAAGATGAACGCGACGGAAGAACTCCAGTACGTCGACAGCCACGCCAAGATTGACGCGGTGATCGAGCGCGTCCAAGCGATCCGCGACGCGATGGGGCCGCACTTCGGCATCGGCGTCGACTTCCACGGTCGCGTTCATCGACCAATGGCGAAGGTCCTGGCCAAGGAACTCGATCCCTTCGATCTGATGTTCATCGAGGAGCCGGTGCTCAGCGAGCATCGCGAGGCGCTGAAGGAGATCGCCAACCACACCTCGACCCCGATTGCGCTCGGCGAGCGGCTGTTCTCGCGCTGGGACTTCAAGCAGATCCTATCGGAGGGTTACGTCGACATCATCCAGCCCGATCCCTCGCACGCCGGCGGCATCACCGAGACCCGCAAGATCGCGGCGATGGCCGAAGCCTACGACGTCGCAGTGGCGCTGCACTGTCCACTCGGCCCGATCGCGTTGGCCGCCAATCTGCAAATCGACGCCGTCACGTACAACGCCTTCATCCAGGAGCAGAGCCTAGGCATTCACTACAACGAGACCAACGATCTGCTCGACTATCTAACGGATCCGAAGGTCTTCGACTACGGCGACGGCTTCGTCGCTATTCCAGATGGCCCTGGCCTCGGCATCGAGGTGAACGAGGAGATCATCGTCCGTCAGGCGGCGATCGGTCACCGCTGGCGCAATCCCGTCTGGCGTCACGCCGACGGAACGTTCGCAGAATGGTGAGGGTCCGACAGCATACGCGCAGACAGAAAGGGGATGGGCGGAACGCGCCGCTAGGCGCCTCAAGCTGTTCGCCGATGTCGGATAGCGCCCTGCCGAGGAAGCGGGCGGATTTGGCGGCGCGGCCGTCCCTGAATCGCGCGTCGTCTGCCCATCGCGACGCCGACGCCCGCGGCGCAGTCGTCGGCCGATGGGCCGGCAAACCTCAGATGTTGATTTCCGCGGAGAACTGACCTGGCGGCCGGGATCTTTCCATTCAGCGACGCGGCTGGCGCGCCGCGATTTGGCGGAATCGCTTGCCGTCGCCGCCCATCGACCTGAAGCGCCGCGAAGCGGCCTCGAAGGCCGCTCCAGAACGCGCGCTCGCCGCCAGAACCGCTGATGGTTGGTCCAGCCGTGGCGCCGCTTGGCGCCCTCGCGTTCCAGAAACGGCCGATAGACCTCTCCGGCAATCGCTGCGACGTCCCCTCGTTCGACGACGCCGCCATTCGCGTTCCGGCGCAGCCGCCGCCGCTCGGCGGCGCATTTGGCCGCTGCCTGCGCTTACAAAGCCTTCGCGAGCGTCGCGCTCTTGGTTCTGAAGCCCTCTTTGACTCAGCGTCCTCCGCTGTTGGAACCGGGTCGAGGAGAACCCGCGCGCAAAGATACGCGCAAAGATAATGGACGCCGTTGACGCGCATCGGACGCAAGGAGGAGAAGGGCGATGGGACCCGCCCGTGTGCGCCGGCGCAAGCGTCACGACAGGCTCGACGCCATTTAAGCCATTGATTTTGCTACTAGAGCGGCTGGTGCTGCAAGAGAGGATTGAACTCTCGACCTCTCCCTTACCAAGGGAGTGCTCTACCACTGAGCTACTGCAGCCTTCGCGCGCGGAATCTTGCCGCGGCGGACGGCGGGCTTTTGCCATAGCGGGGCCGCCAAGGCAAGGATAAGCGCCGCCGCAGGCCGTCCATTGGGGCTCCTGGGCGAGCTGGGTCAGGGCTTGCTTGGCGCAGCGGAAGCCAACCGCGCACTTTCGTCGCCAAGCGCGTCAAGGACGGCTGCGCCGGCCGCCAGCCGGTTTGTCGCGCCTGGCGGGTCAGGCCGCGCCGACGCCGAGCAGGTCGTGGAAGTGGATGATGCCGACAACCTCGCCCGCCTCGACCACCAACAGCGCCGAGATCTTGCGGCTGATCAGTTCCAGCGCCTCGGCGACCAGCGCGTCGGGAGCGACCGTGCGCGGCGAGCGGGTCATCACCTCCTCGACCGGCGTGTCGACGATACGGTGCGATTTCAGATGGCGGCGCAGGTCGCCGTCGGTGATGATGCCGGCCAGTTTGCCGGAATCGTCGAACACGCCGACGCAGCCGAAACCTTTGGCGCTCATTTCGAGGATCGCGTCGGCCATCTTGGCCCCGACGCGAATGCGCGGGATGCGGTCGCCGCGATGCATGACGTCGCGCACGAATGCGAGCTTGGCGCCGAGCTTGCCGCCGGGGTGGAAGACGCGGAAATCGCGCGCGGTGAAGCCCTTGCCTTCGAGCAGGGCCATCGCCAGCGCGTCGCCGAGCACGAGTTGCATCGTCGTCGAAGTGGTCGGGGCGAGGCCGTTCGGGCAGGCCTCCTGGGTGTTGGGCAGGCAGAGGCGAACGTCGGCCTCGCGGCCGAGCGCGCTGTCGCCGTTGGACGTAATGGCGATCAGCGGAATGGCGAAGCGTTTGGCGTAGGTGACGACCGCCGCCAGCTCGGGCGTCTCGCCCGACCACGAAACGGCGATGACGACGTCGCCGTTCTGCACCATGCCAAGGTCGCCGTGGCTGGCCTCGGTGGCGTGGACGAAGAACGCCGGCTGGCCGGTCGAGGCGAAGGTCGCGGCGATCTTGCGCCCGACATGGCCCGACTTGCCGAGGCCGGTGACGATCACCCGCCCCGGCGCGGCGGCGATCGTCTCGACGGCGCGGCGGAAGGCGGCCCCGAGGCCATCGTCGCCAGGCGCTCCGAGCGCCTCGGCCATCGCCGTAAGACCTTGTTGTTCAATATCAATCGTGCGCAGCCCGGCGGCCACGGCGTCGATGGCGTCGATTGTCATGCGCGCTCTTAGCACGACCGCCGCCGCCAATCATCCCCGTGCGCTGAAACGTCCCGCCGTCCGCCCGCTTAAGCGCCCGTTAACCATACCGGCCTAACCCTCGAAGCGCCCGTTAAGCGGCTGACGCGCGGGCGAAAGGAGCCTTCGTGCGGTCGCGTCGGGTCGAGCTTCGCCGCGCTCGCTGGGTCGCCTTCGGCGCGCTGGCCGCGGGGCTCGGCGGCGCGTTCACGCCGACCGTCGCTCAGGACGCCGAGCTCGGTCTGCGCGGCGCGACGGACATCGTCGCCGACGCCGCCCCGCCGCTCGCCCAGTTTGCGCCGCTTCAGACGCCCGACGCGGCGACGTCCGCCCCGGCGACCGCGCCGCCAGTCGACGGCGCCGCCGACGCCAACGCAAAGACCAAGTCGGCTAAGGCCAATCACACCAAGCTGCCGGCGCTGAAGCCCTATCCCGGCGCGCAACGGCTGGGCTTGCGCGGCGGGCCGACCGACCTGCAAGCCGTGACCCCGGCGCCGACCGTCGCCGCGCAGCCGACGCCGCAGCGCCGCAATCCGGCCGCCTACGACAAGCCGTTCGATCCGACCGGCGTCCGCGTCGGCGACCTCAAGCTGACGCCTTATGTCGAGGAGGACGGCGGCTGGGCCTCCAATCCCGGCCTGAGCGCCGGGCCGCAGCGCGGCAGCGCCTTCGAGACGACCGAAGCGGGCGTCGGGCTGCAGTCCGACTGGTCACGCAGCGATCTGCATGGCCAACTGAAAGGCGCCTACACCGATTATTTCGACGATTCCGCCGCCAATTCGCCGACGGTGAGCGGCACGCTCGACGGCCGCTACGACGCAAGCCGCGATCTGTCGTTCGACGCCGAAGGCCGCTTCAATATCGGCGAGCAGACGCTGACCTCGCTCGGCCTCGGCTCGGGAACGGGGTCAACCACGCATGCCCTGGTCTCGACCTATGGCGCGACCCTTGGCGGCGCGCAAAAGTTCGGCGACCTGACTTTGGCGTTGCATGCGACACTCGACCGCACCACCTACGCGAACGCCGAGACCGACGACCTCGCCAGCGACGATTTCAACGATTGGGGCCTGCGCGGCCGCGTCTCCTACCGGCTGAGCGAGGCGATTTCGCCCTTCGTCGAGCTCGGCGTCGATGCCCGGCGCTACGATTCCGCGATCGATTACAATGGCTACGACCGCAATTCCGACGGCTGGCAGGCGGTCGCGGGCGCGACGCTCGCTTTCACCCGCCAGCTCACCGGCGAAGCGAGCTTCGGCTACGGCGCGCGCGCCTACGTCGATCCGCGCCTGCAAAATTTCGGCGGTCCGGTGATCGACGCGTCGCTGGTCTGGTCGGCGACGCCGTTGACCACGTTGACCGCGAAAGCGCAGACGACGCTCGGCGACTCGGTCGCCGTCGGTTCGTCGGGCGTTTTGACGCGCGCCTATTCGCTCGACGTCGCCCATGAGCTCACGCGCGCTTTCACACTCGGCGCGACGGCGAGCTGGTCGGGCGAGACATACGTCGGCGTAACGCAGCGCAATTCGACCACGACCTACGGACTGCGGGCCGAATATCACGTGTCGCGCGATCTGGTGCTGAAGGCGAGCGCAAGCCGTCAGATCTACGATTCGAACTCCGCGAACGCGAATTACGTCGCCGACGTCTTCATGCTTGGCCTCAAGCTGCAGCGCTGAGCCGCGTCGCCTAGCAGGCTGTTGAAGAAGTATCCCGTTTCGCCTTGAGGACGGCTTCGTCGCCGTTGTGGTAGGCAAACTCGATCTCGATCGTGCCGTCGTCGAGCAACTCGGCGGTCCCATCGCCCTCGAC
>Ga0181516_10000613_pt1 | contig 31316 bp, 23 predicted proteins | sample PEATcosm2014_Bin_25_FD_121104 | JGI IMG/M metagenome (GOLD analysis project Ga0181516, IMG submission 121104) | Peatland microbial communities from MTU Mesocosm Facility, Houghton, MI, USA - PEATcosm2014_Bin01_10_metaG | ecosystem: Environmental > Terrestrial > Soil > Wetlands > Peat | place... | reverse complement strand
TTTCGCCCGTAGAGACACCGGAGAGAACTTCCACGAGATCGCCTTGCGTTGCGCCCAACGTAAGGTAGCGAAGCTGCGCGATCCCCTGGCTATCGAGAACATAAGCGCAGGAGAGCGAGCCACGCGCGACGACTGCGGAACGTGGAATGAGTATCGCCTGCTTGGTGCCATTGGAGAACATCGCCGTTCCATACATGCCCGCGCGAATCTGCGTAGACGAAGGCAGATCGATCTTGACGAGGAAGCTGTGACTGCTTGGGTCGGCGGCAGGAACGATCTCGACGACGGTCCCGGGCGGGTTAGAGGATGATGCGCTTTCGATGGTCACCGGCACCTTCATCCCCTTGTGAATGGCGCCGATGGCGGACTCATCCACTGAGGCATCAAGTTGCAGCGATCCAGCCTGATCGATCTTAAGCAAGGGCACGCCCGGCGCGGCCATGGTTCCGGGATCGGCCATCCGCGTCGTTACTACGCCTGCGAACGGCGCAGTCAGCCGCGTATAACTCAGCATTGTGCGTGCCCCGCTCTCCTGGGCGCGCACCGCGTCGGTCTGCGCTCGTACTGCCTCAAGGTTGGCGGCCGCAGCCTCGGAGCGCCGAGAGACTTCGTCCAGCTCCTGCGGACTTACGCTCTTTTGCGCGTCCAGTTGCTGGTACCGGGCCAGTGTGCTTGCCGCCAGTGCTGCATTTGTTTGCGCGGCAGCCTGAGCACTTTGCGCCGCCTTCACACCTGAATGCGCCTGCTCCACGGAAGAGTGTATCGCCGCATCGTCGAGAACTACGAGAGTCTGCCCGGCACGAACACTTTCTCCCTCTCGCACCAGTACCTGCTGAATGCGGGCCATTACCTGTGCGGAGATGACCGCGGATTGCTCGGCTTGAACAGTTCCAGTGGAACCCAGGTTCAGCGGCACTGTCTGCTGGCGGCTTTCGACAACCTGTGCCGTAACGGTTTGAGGCGTTGATGGTGTGGTGGGAGATTCACCACCGTGGCAACCGGCAATCAGCGCCGCGGAAGCGGCAAGCAAACTAGACCATAAGACATTCTTCATTGCAATTCCTCCGCAGCATCGGGAGTCAGTGTCCCGGTTGCGTATAAAAGTTCGCAATAGGCCATGGCATTGCCATAAACGGCATGCCAGTAATTCGATTGGCTCTCCCGCTCGGCGTCCTCAGCCCGCAGAAGGTCGGTGATGGTGGCAAGACCGGCGCCATATCGATTCTTCAGAATGCGAAGACTCTCCGCCGAGTCGCTCATAGCGGCGCGCGCCGTCTCCAGAGAGAGCTCTGCCGTTTTGCGATGGATGTGCGCCTGGCTTACCTGCAACCGGAGATGTTGCTGCGTGGCTGACACTTGAGCATCGATCTTCTGTTTCGCAGCGCTTTCGCGGCCCAGTTGGGCGCGCTTGCCCATTGGCAGAATGTCTACACTGATCTGCATGCCGGCAACCCAGTTGTTTCCGCCGGTGCCGACAAAGGATGTGCGGTCTGCTTCCCAGCTTCCGTATGCGCTCACGCGGGGGCCGAAGTCGGATTTCGCCGCGCTTACGGCCGATGCTTGTGCCGATTGCGCCTGCCCAAGTGCCATCAGATCCGGGCGCGCCTTTGCGGCGGAGGCGATCTCGTCTTCTAGCGCGCCTTGGGGAAACGTGTGCGGCTCAATCGGCTTAAGCTCGCTTTCCTTGAACTCCGGCGCACCCATCGCTTCGCGCAACGATGCCCATGCAAGTTCCAGGTCTCCCTGGGCCGCAATCAATTCCTGCCTGCGCGCTGCCACATTCACTTTTGCCGACATTCGATCTGACTCCACGGCCAGGCCGGCCTTCACGTGATCGTCCACAGAATTCAGCAGTGCTGCAGCAGTCTCCTGCTCGTGCTGGGCGACATCGACTGCTCGCTGTCCGTAAAGCACTTGCTGATACGCCCCGACAACGCGGAACACGATCTGCTGATCCACCGCCTTGGCGGATGAGGAGGCGCTTTGCCTGAAAAGATCGGCTCGGTGGATCTCTTTCTGTGTCTTGAACAAGTCGAATGCCATCCACTGCCCGGAGAAGCGCGTGGAAAAGTTGCCAATCGGCTGTGGCCGGTTCAGGGCATTCACATCAAAGTCGGCTTGCGCAAATTTGTGCTGTCTTAGCTTGGCGCCGAACACATAAACTGGATCGTCTCCGCGGGAAATGTCCTCTGTAAAGCCGAGTTGGGGCAGGAGTGCGGTGCGTGCCAGGGCGGCACCCGCTTTGGCATCCTGATTACCCGCACGCGCAATTGCCGCCGCGGGGCTCTGCCCCAGAGCCTGATTGATGGCTTGCCGAAGTGTCAACTGTTCTTGCGCCGCGGTGGCCAGTGTCCCCATGCAAAGCAGGAAGATCAAGCCTAGAGAATGATAAATACGAGAATTCATCGGGAAATGTCCTTGGTTTGTACTTCCACTTGAATAAAGTCACGGAATGACGATTCCGTTACAAAAATGCGTCGGATCAGTTTTGGCAGAGCGTGCGGCACTACTTTTGATAGCGCTTCCCATACCGGAATTTGAAGAGACTAGAGACAAGGCAAACCGACTAATTGATTTGCAATGCTCTGGGGAGTGGTCTCTGGATGGAATGGAACGGGCAGACAGGACGCTTTGCCCTGATGGCAAGAGCTTACGGTTTAGCCGACCGCGTGAAGGGATCTTGCTTGAATGGTTCCACCGGAAATCCGAGCCGCTCCACTAGATTTAGTCGCCACTGAAATCCGACGCGGAACCGGACAAAATATCAATACGATGTGAGAGGGCGTTCCTAGGATGAACTTCCTGATGTGCGGGAGAGGTGTCGCAGATCGACCCCGTCTGTATTGCACCACGATAAAAGCTAGTTCTCCGTCCGTTCTTGTTTCAGCCAGATCGTGGCCAGGTGCATGCAATCCTAAGCACGGATTCGAATCCCCTTATCAGGGAAATACAATTCCCTGATATAACGATAATTATTCCCTGTTCCGTTAAGCGAGAGCAGATGAGATTGACGAGCATAAGCCATACATGTTCAGCACTTTCGCGGATCCACAAGTTAGAATCCAAGGTCAAATCTATGATATTTCCCTGTATTTTTCCCTGTTAGCAGGGAATTTGGCCCGGAGAGCGGTTCGCTCGCGACTCCACCCTCCGCCAGCTTATAAAGCAAATCGTTGATACTATTAACAAATAAAATGAAATAAACAAGTTAATAAGACATTGAGACGTGGGCAGTGTGCGGCTTGGGACGCCCCGTGCGACTGGTTTACCTTACACGATTGGGAGCGCCTTACAAAGGTGTAGAAATTCTCGCCCGTTTTTGCGGTCGTTGATCGAATCCCAGACCATCGCCGTCTTTTCAGCCCATTCGGCGGGCAATCTCATGTGTCCAGGATCAATCGTGGTGGGACTATTTTCCAGCATGTCGCCCACCGCCGAAATGTATCTCGCCTCAAACCTCTGCGGCGTCTATCAGTAATCAATGAATGGATTCCAAAAGCCGTCTGGTAAGAACGGTGTTCTCTCCCGCCCGGCGTTTCTTCGCGCAGCCAGCCCCGGCCTGCTTGTTCGAAGAGCGTTGAGACCAGAAAAACCATCTTGAGATTCGGAAGATGGCGATTCATCTCGACGACCTGCCCATCTGACTGCTCGCCTGATTTGATTTATGCCGCCCATCGCTAAGCGGAAATGGATTTCAGGCAGCGCTGAGCTGCCCAATCTTCATGGGGGAATTCTGCCACATCCCGTGCATTACAATTGCTGATTTGTTACGGATCTTGACAGAGCAACCGGGCCTTTAGCGCATGCATCTGACATTCTCAAGGCAATTAAGAATGAACACGAGAAGTTGTAACCACACGGATGCTTGTTGGTAGACGCGGGTCGAAAGGCATCCAGTCTGCCCGGTGATAGCCGGTATTCGCCGAGCATGAGGAAATCCAATCAAGAAGGTCGAATGATGAATACGCCGAAGAACGGCTGGTCCAATGACTCCAGGACGGGCTGCGCTCTCCCGCCACTTGACCTCTTTGCGAAGGACCCTGAAACCATCGCTGCGTCGCTGGCATCGAAAGAGGTGTCTCCCCAAGGTCCTGCCGCAGGAATGAGGGTACTCTCGTTTTATATCAGGCATTCCGGCAAATCACTAAGCGCCTCCAGGCGCCGCAGCCTTGAAAAGGCAAAGAAACTTCTCTCGGCGCGCGTGGATCAGTCCCTTAAGGAAGAGCTAGGGCAGAGGATTGCCTAGCTCGAGGACTGGACCGAAGTCAAACTGAGCGTCGCCGCGATTTCACAACTTGCGCAGCGACGGATTTCAGCCGCTTCCATTTCGAGCCTCCGGTGCTCGCCTTGCGAAGTAATCATTGAAACAGCCGCTGCATCGTCATCGCCAATTCCGTGCGACGATCACCTGGCAACCGCGTCAATTGTTCCGCAAGATCCGCGCTCGAAAACTTTCGCATCCGCATATCCTACAACTCTTGCTCGGCAACCGAATGCGTCTCCCCAGCCGAATATGTTTCGCGGCCGGTTGTAGAAGACTGTTATCCAATTACTTAGATTTGACCCAAGAGACGTTTCCTCCCTCATCCGCAAAATATTGGATCAGGAAATTCGATGTTTATTGAAAATCCAACTTTGGTGTTATCGCTTACGAAGATCTCATATATTATGCTTCAAACCATAACTTCTGAGTTTGTGGATCGAGAAGGTTCATCTGCTGGACTGCGTGGGCATGCTCTTCGCTTGCAGCGGTGTCCGTACATTCCAGCAGTACATATTTTGTAATCTCCAAGCGCGCCCTCAGAGACGCCAGCAAAGGTAGACCTATGAAAGATCTCCAACGTCATGCCCGTGCTTTGGGTATTCCCTTTGCCTGCGTTCGCACATGTCATTGCCGGTAGCTGCACAACAGGACTTATGAACAAAACTCACTACGCTGCGTGGATCCTATTTATCGCTCTCTTGTCCGTGGTTACAAGTGGTTGTGGCAGCACCATCAAGTCGCCTGTTAGTACCGTCGTCTCAGGAAGCGGAGGTGGATCAGGCAACGGAACAGGCCCAGGTAGTGGAGGAGGGTCAGGAACCGGAGGTGGATCGGGAAGTGGGGCAGGCCCCTCCAATGGAACAGTTCTCTCCAATCTCGAGGCGAGCGGCGTGTGGAATAGCTGGGGCGAATTGGCGCCACTCTATGCGATCTGTTCAGCGCCTTGTCCAGGAGTTACCTGGTCAATGTCGCAGGGCATACAGTCGACCTCGCTGAGCGGAAACGCAACCCGGTTCAATCTTGGCGGAACCATTCCATACTCCGATGTACTTTGGTCTCTCCCCCTTATCGGACAGTTTTCGACACAGGGACTCCCCGATTCAAGTCAAACGCTCCTTCCCACCTTGCATAACTTCACTTACGATGCCTGGTTCTACGTGACCGACGCGTCCGCCACACAAGCTCTCGAGTTCGACATCAACATGTACATGAGTGGGGTAGGAATGACGTGGGGTAATCAATGCCGCATTGCAGGCGGAAACGAATGGGACATCTGGGACAACGTGAACGCCGCATGGGTCCAAACTGGAGTAGCCTGCAATCCCATCATGGGTGGCTGGAACCACGTTATCATCCGGGCCGAGCGAGAGACAGACAATTCCCTCCTTTTCGAATCGATTGAACTAAACGGCGTAGCCTCCGACATCAATAAGACCTATCCGCCGTTCACCGTTCCACAAAGCTGGTGGGGCATCACCGTCAACTACCAGATGGACGGCAACTTCAACCAATCGGCAGATTCGACCTACCTGGACCAGTTCACGTTTACCTACTGGTAAGAGCCATCCACGCACACGGTTCCGAATCCGACAGGCCTTTGCCGCCGCTTTTTCTTCACAACAGGCGCGAAGGGAATCCGGACGGTCACCCGCCCCCAAATCAGCAATTTTGACCTACGAAGACGATCGGAACGAATAGCTGCTTCGCCTCGCTCTTGCATCAAATCTATTGAATGAAGCATTGCCGAATTCATCATTTCGAGGCTCTTCATGAAATCACTCACACTTCAATCCATCCATCTGGCAGCCCTGCTGCTATTCTCATTCGGCGGATTGTCCTCATCCTCCCAGACCCAGGCCACTCAGCCGGTCGCCCCGTCCGCCATGCCCAGCGCGGTCCAGGATCCCACGCGACCCGAGATTCAGCCCCGGCTCGATATCGACCGTGATCCGATTCCCTCTCCCGATTCTGAAGTTACCGCGGCCGTGAGCAGCAACTCGCCTTCAGACACCAACGCAATTGTTAACTCACCTGCGCCTTCCTCTCCCGGCAAGGCGGCCGAGCTTCAGAAACTGCCGAACGGGATGTACACTCTCCATGCGGATGTAGATGAGGTTTTGCTGAATTGCACGGTAATTGACGAGAAAGGCCGGTCCATCGAAGACCTCAACCAAACGGACTTCCAGGTGTGGGAGGACGGTGTTCCACAAGTCATCAACTCAGTTCAGCACCAGGACCTCCCCGTCTCGTTGGGCATTCTCGTCGACAACTCGGGTTCAATGCGCGACAAACGCTGGACGGTCAATGCGGCCGCATACCATTTATTAAGGGCGTCGAATCCGCGCGATGAAGCATTTGTTGTAAATTTCTCCGACCGCGCCTTTCTTGACCAGGGCTTCACCACCGACCTAGTCGCGCTGAATCGCAGCCTCGCACGTTTCGATTCCGGTGGAACCACGGCCATGTACGATGCGGTAGCCGCTGCTTCGGATGAACTCGCCAAACATGCAAAGCTGCGAAAGCAAGCGATTCTGATCATTACCGATGGCGAGGACAATGCATCGCGGTTAACACTGGATCAGACCATCCGCCGCGTCCAGAACCTGGGAGGACCCGTGGTCTATTCAATTGGGCTTCTTTTCGACGCCAAGCCCGGGGAATCCGAGAGAACCAGAAATGCCTTGGAAACGCTCTCGCGGGCAACTGGCGGCGTCGCCTATTTTCCGCGTTCCCTCCAAGAACTGGATGGCATCGCCGCAGAACTTGCACGTGACATTCGCGACCAATACACCGTCGACTACAACGCCTCCAGATCCGCCAGTCTTGGAGGCTATCGGGTTGTGCACGTAGAGGCGAGAGCGCCGAACCACGGACAGCTGACAGTTAGGACGCGTCGCGGCTATTACGCCGAGGCCGCTCATCAGACTGAAGCTAAGCAGGAAGCTCAACAGTAAATTGCGCGGTAACTTCCCGAGAAGGTAGATTCGACTTCGCCCGACTTACGGTAATGATCCGGACCGTCAGTGCAAGTGGAAGTCCACTTCAATCACCATCTGCACGGATACCGGATGCCCCTGGTACAGCGCCGGCCTGAATCTGTACTGCCGCACCGCCTCGACAGCTTTTTGGTCCAGCCCCATGCCCAGATGACGAACCACTCGGACATCTTGGGGATTTCCCTGCGAATCGACAATCAATTGAATCGCGGCGGAGCCCTGGTAATCCGCGCGGCGAGCTTCTTCAGTAAACTCGGGTTCGACGGAATGGAGGACCTCGGGCGCGCTGACGCCTCCACCTACGCTCATCAGACCGCCTCCGTAGCCGCCGCCAGAGCCTGGGCCTGCGCCGACACCGCGCCCCGCACCCACTCCGCCACCCATGCCAAACCCGAATCCGGAAGCGCTTCCGTTTCCCTGCGACGCCAGTGCGACTTGCTGCGACTGGGGCATGCCGAGATTCGGCAACTTGTTGCTGTCTGGAATTTTTATTTGCACTGTCGGCTCAACGGGCAACTCCGGACCCTTGACTCGGACGATCTGCGGAGGCGCGAGGGGAGGTTGAATTCTCACAATCGTTGGAACATGTCCCTTGGTGGGGACCACCAAATGGTGCTCCCCGCCGCCGCCTCCGCCTCCCGGCGCCTTCTCGACCGGCAGCACCGGTGGAGGGGGATCGTAAAGCGTGAAATCCAACGGCGTCACATTTGTGTTCGCCATCTGCGTGATTCTGGTGTGAGCTGTCATCCCCCACCACACCACAAAGGCGATAGTCAAGACGTGGATGATGAATGAAACTGTTGTAGAAGTCCGATCGCGCTCGCGCCCCCGAGGCTCGAGCCCCTGAAACATCGGCGCTCCCACAACAGCATACTGATTCGAGATCAAACGAGGGTGGGCCGGTATCGTCCGCGAAGCAGGTGCATCAAATTCCACCGCGAGCGACGACCGGTTGAATGAATCTGTCACCGGCACCCCCTCGTTTGAACCCGTTGCCCATTGACTGCCATGCAACAGCGAATTGGATATTCCTGATTCCAGATGGCCCATGGTCTCTTGCCAGGATGAAGATGTCCCCGGCTCTCCTCTCTTGATTGGCTGCAATTTGGCGATCGCCTGCACTGCTCAAGGTCTCTCGCCTTTCTCAACGGCTGCGGGTTTGTTGCCTAACTCACCAGATTCCTTTATCGCTTCCCGTAAGTTTTTGTCCGACCAGAGCTGCCGTGGCAAGCCAAGGCAATAGACTGAGGCGGGCGCCATTTTGCAATTCACCTCTTGCCAGCGCGCGAGCAAGTTGCGATCCGTAGAGACGAACGGACTGCGGCGTGATCGGGACTCGCAAAAAGCCGCGATTGTAGTAAACTTCGTCTCCGCGAAAACGGGCTGAAGATGTCACAAACCTTGGCAAACCGAGTCCCGATCCACGATAGCCTTCCACATAATCCGACACAATCGCGAGATAGGTTGCCACTCCCCCCCAAATACCCGCTTCCCGCGCCAGGGAATACAGATTCACGAAGTCGATCCCGCCCGCATCCGACAAAGTGGCAGTGTCGACGACGTCACACAGCCTGAAGTAAAAATGGCGGTACATTCTTTGCAGAGTCGAGATCAGCACACGATCGGAGTTGGAAGGAACATGAAACCCGAGACCGCCGATGAAGACCGGCTTGCTGCGGTCCACCAGAGCGGATGCGATAGAAACCTGCTCTCCAGTTTGTCCAAGCCGGCCTATGTGCACTTCAACCGCCTCCGGCAATCCTGGAATAATGAAGTTCCATTTGTGCGCCAGGCGGTCTCCCCAGCTTTGTGAGGCGACTCGCGCGTCGAACTGGCTCTCCATGAGTTTGAATACATCTCTCTCATCGGCGTTTGTATAGAGATCCAAATCGCTGCCCATGTCCGGCCAGTGGTCGAGCGATTTGATGACTGTCACCTCATGCCCTTGCTCCTCGAATGTGGCGCAAATATTGTGCAGGAATATCAGGGACGTTTCAATTTGAGCGCGCTCGGCGGCCAGTGCGCTTTCTGCCCACTCGGCTCGCTCCGAATCCCCCTCCTCGCGCATAAGGCTATGGATTGCCGCCAACCCACGCACAATCACATGGTGCGATCGAGCTAACCTCAACAGGCCTTCAAATCCTTCGTGTTTGACGTTGCAGACCTCACTTTTCAGTTCCGCTCTGGCTGACAAATTCGGCGAAACTTCATATCGCGAAGGCAGTAGTAGCTTCGAAAGGAGGATTAGCGATTTGTGCGAATGCGAATGTGCTGCAACGCTAGTCATGTTCTCGGCTCCTTCTCGATGAGGGATAAAGTTGCAGCAATTAGTGCGGAAGTTTAGACGCCTGATGCGAAGGTGCACCATCTGTATTCGGAGACAACGGTCGTTGCGGTGCTGCCCCGGAACTCCCTGGCCCGGCGCTGCCCCGAGGAGTGAGTTCGATGGGACCCGTTTCCCGCCGGCGCGCCTCGCTGTATCTGTCCAGTGCACCGTCGACGCCGTTATTGCTGCTTGATGCTACTGTCAGAAGACTCTTCCCTTCGGCCAGCGGTTGCGTTGCCAATCCTACGCGGGCGTTCGAATCGCCGGCTTTCTGGGCTTTTTCATAGAAAAACTGTGCCGATTCAAGATCGCCGTCCATCTCTGCCACGTAGCCGCGATTGTTCAGTGAAAATGCGTCCAAAGGATCCAACGCGTAAGCTTGCAGAAAGTCCTGCCTCGCCGTCACCCAATCATTTTGATTCGCCGCCAAAACTCCGCGGATGTTCAACGCCGCTGCCTGTGACGCATTGCGACCCGCTTTCCGCTGCTGACTTTCAAGACGCGCAGCATTGGCCGCGGCCATCTCGCTCACTGGCTTTCCACTCCAGGACTGGTCCGGCGTAACAGCTACAGCGTCCTCGGAATGTGAAGTGGCAACCATTCGGTAATAGTTCAATGCGCTTCCATAGTCGCCAATTGACTCCTCGGCTACTCCAAGGTTGTTCAGCGTGAACGGATTGCGCGGATCCAATTGCAGCGCTTCACGGAGAAGAGCAGCCGCTTCAAATCCACGATCCTCCGACAAAAGCCTCATGGCATTCACATTCATGCGATTTACTCGCATGGGTACGTCCTGCAGGCTCTCCAGTGCGGTCATCATCGGCCGCCCTTCAAGGCGCTTTATGTTGCTTAGGTCGATGTCTGCATTTGAACCCTGTTCCGATGCGAGAGCGTAGAACTTTTGCGCCCAATCTATTTGCCCTCTTAGCTCGGAGATGTAACCGAGGTTGTTGAGGGTGAACGGGTCGGCAGGATCGTAGAGATATGCCTTGTAGAAGAGAGATTCAGCCTTCTCGTACTGACGCTTTTTTACGGCTTCAACGCCTTCCCGATTCAGGCGCTGAACAGGCGTAAGTTCGCTGCGCACCGGAATGGTGATAGTCATGGCGTCACGTGCCCAGCCCAAATAACATCCTGAGCTTGCAATCGCAACGCCGACCGCCATTCGTTTGAGTGGTGTTCTAAGCATTGTGTTCTCGTCCCGTTTCGTGTCCGCGACGGGTCGGGCGCCTGGCCACACCTCGACCTCCGGCACGCCCTGCCCTGCGGCTCATCTTGCCTTAGGGACACACCCGATTTAGATGCGCCGCAGGCAATCGTGTTGCCTCTGCTTTGCTAAAACGCAGGCCACCGTGAGCCCAATATCGTCATCAAAATGGTTGTCCAACAAACTTCCGGCAATAATAAGGGCGTGAAGTATGAAACCAACTCGAACCTTAATTACAATCGGCGCTGTTGCCCTGATTCAGGGATTGGTTGGAAGCGCGCAATCGCAACAGCGCTCCGAATCGAGCCCTGCTTTGGCAATTGATAGCTCGACAAGTAAGTCGCCCGGGCTGCCATCCGCTCCCACGGGAAAGAGCACAATCATGGGAGGGAAAATCCAAACGGTGGATCCTGTGCGCGACCAGTTCTCTCTAAAAGCCTTCGGTGAACGGCCGATGAAAATACTGTTTGACGAGCGCACGCAACTCTATCGCGATGGAACGAGAATTCCTCTGCGTGAATTGGGCAAGGAATGCCATGTCTCGGTTCAGACCGTTCTGGACGGAACGGACGTCTTCGCATTGAGCATCCACATCTTGTCCCAAGCGCCGCAGGGCGAGTGCGAGGGCCAGGTATTGAACTTCAATCCAGATACGGGTGAATTGGCTGTTGAATCCCCGCTATCACCCGAGCCGATCAAACTGCTCGTGCCGGCCAATACGCTCGTCGTTCGCCTGGGTCAGTCGACCTTCACTTCCAAACGAACCGGATTATCCGATCTTACTCATGGAGCTCTGGTCTCGGCCAAATTTGCGCCAAATCAGCAGGGACGGCCCGTCGCAAGTCAAATCGCAATCCTCGCGATCCCAGGATCTGAATTCATACTCGCTGGAAGTATCTCGTTCCTTGATCTCAACGCTGGACAACTCGATTTGGTCGACCCAAGAGATGACAGACACTACGGAATCTCCTTTGATTCCTCCCGCATCCCTGCGACACGCAGTCTCCACCTCGGAGACCGTATCAGAGTAACCGCAAGCTACCAGGCTACCGGCTATATGGCGAACGGCATTACTGCCTATTAAGCTTCCTGTGCTAAAGCCATCACTCTTCTCTTGGTAAGAATGTACCTATGGACCCATGCTCGCGGGTGTGCATGGATCGTATCCAAGCGATTGAGCCGTCATCGGAGTTGGCGGGGTCGGCGGCGTGGCCCACGGATCATTGGCGAAGTCAAAAAAATCAAGCAGGTCCGGCTGAGCCGCATCGCGGGCCGTCAGGTGTGCAGACCCGTTGATAAACCGGTTCTCGACAAATTTGATCACTGCCGTGTGATCCATTGGAGTGTGGGACACATAATGCCGCCGTGTGAATGGCGAAATCACAATGTTCGGCAGGCGGAATCCGAGTTGTGCCGCAAATCCCTGGACGGCCGGAGCATCACCGGGGTTTCCGCCCGGATTAGCCGTTGACAAATCGCAATGCAGTGTAGGCGTCCCGCCCGGAGGCACGCACGGATAGTAACTATCGGCGTTCACAGCGATCTGCGAGATATCGGGAATTGTCCCAAAAGACGCATTCGTGAAGTCGTTGGAGTGGCCCGGGACCGGTGGAACATGATCGTATGGTCCGCCGCCTTCGTCATAACTTAGGAAGAAGGCCGAGTCCTTCCACGAGGGGCTATTCATCAGTGAATTCACGATGTTTGCCACTTGTTCCTGACCAAGCAGAACCGACTGTCCCGAGCCTGGATGTTCATCATTGTTACCATAACCGGCCTCGATGAAGGCAAAACTTGGAAGCGTACCATTCGTCAAATCCGTGAAGTATTGCATCAGCGGGGCAATGTGGCTTGGATCAATGCAAAACGAGTTCGACGAATCACCAACTGCACTCGATGCCACCGTAGGGGAAGTACAAGCAGCGCCCGTCGGATTCTCGTGGAGATACTGATACGAATAAGTCAAATTGGAAAAGTCGGTCGCTGGGTACTCCGCGCTCGATCCACCCGGGCAGTCGCCTACACCAAGGCAAAGGCCCTCCGCAACCGTGTAGTAGATCTTCCATGACACCTTTGCCTGATCAAGTTCCTGAAAGATATTCGGTATGTTGAGTTGCCCTAGACCGTCCTCACTACCCGGATCCTTCACCAGACCCTGGGTCGTGCCTCCCGTAAAAGTAGCAATCCGATTTGCGATACTCTTGCTCGAAACGGGTGAAAACCAGCGATCAGACACCGCGAACTGCGATGCCATATAGTAGTAGTAATTCAGAAGGCCCTGGTCATAGTAACCCATGGCTCGCTTGCCGGTTGTATCCGTAAAGCTCCCGGCACAACTGCCGCCAGCCCCCGAGGCCGCGCAGCTGCTCGCATAACCCTCGGCATTGTGGACGAAGCCATCCATATTGATCGGGCGAGTAACAAGGAAGTTATAGCGATTCACGTCGCCGTAGCTCCCTAGCCAATCAGAGCTCAGATCATCCACACAGGAACTTTTGAATTTGAATAAGCCGTAAGACGTCCCTTCATCGTCCTGGTTGCCGATCGTGCTCAGCTTGTCGTCGATTCCGTCGACATCGTACTCCTTGCCGTCATCTCCCACGTTCCATTTGTTCGTTTTGCGGTAGGGATTCAGCATGCCGAAGTAATTGTCGAAAGAGTGGTTCTCTTGCAGCATGAAAACCACATGGTTTATTGATTGGATTGAACCCGTCGACGTTCCTGGCGGCGTGCCGGACGTAGTGGCGCTACCTCCAAGTTGACCGCCGCATCCAGTGATTAACAGGGCAAAGAGAAAGCCAGAATTACTTATCAAAAGAATCCGGAGAAGGGATAAGCGCACGCACAGCTCTAGCAAGATGTCCTCCTTCGCGGTGCCTTTAGAAGCACGCTTGTCAGAAAATGACGGGGACCAGGGAACGACAACTCACAATCGTTTCATTGAAGAGGCCGGGCTAGTTCTGGTCTTCCGCCTGGCAGGTTGGGCCATTCACAACCGAATCGCATTTCATTGGATGGCCGCTCATAATGCATGGATGCCCGGCGCATTTCAAAATGAAGCTCTCTTTCCCGGCGCGACAGAAGTCGCATTTTTCCCCTGGCTTCTGTGCCGGTTTTTTCAATCATCGACGGATAAGATTGAAGACATCTCACTCCGCACACGATTCTTGACTGGCCAATCCATGCGACGATTCGAGGCCTTCGCCGTATTGGGATAGTACCCGTCCAGTTCACGACTCCTCTGAGGTTTCAGACTCGCGCCCGACAAATGACTCGGCAAAGTCACCTAGTTGTCGATAGTCGCTGACAGAGATCGAACGGAGACGCTCAATCATCCCGTCTCCCTTCCGTGCCGATGACGGGACTTGCTCACTCCAATCGAACAGAACATTAGTAGAGCGGTTGCCGCCGAGCCATGATCGCCAGCGCTTTTGATAAGTTGCTGGATCGTCTATTAACTTTTTGCGCCTTTTAAGTTCAAACCAGCGAAGGTAATTGTCTACAACCTTCGTCATAGTCATCTCAACTCCAGCAGCACAGTTGTGCGCGGCCATCTGCCGCTCCAATTCAGATGACTGAAGAATGGCGATCAATTGCTGCGCAAGATCTTTTGGGTCACCCACTTTATAAAAGCGGATAGCCATATCCTCATCCGCAGCCATCCCTCTGAAGTCAGGGATGTCGGCGGACACTATCGGGACTCCATACTCACATGCCTGATGGGCGGGGCCGCTCGGTCCGGTTGCGGAGTCATAGGGCATCACTACAATCGAAGCCGATTGATATAGCTCGGGAATATCATCCTCCGGAACGTAGCCGCGGAAATCGACCGGCAGACCTGGAGGGAGTGCATCGCGCACCGACTCCCAATATCCCGCCTTCGTGTGGTGATTGGCGCCGGCAATGACCAGTCTGGCGCTGGGTACCCTTTCCAGTACCAATGGGAAAGCCTGCATCAAGGTTTCCAGCCTCTTATAGGTTCCCCAGTGTCCGATGGCCAGTATGCGTCGTTCCGGATTGCCGCGTTTCGTGAAGTCCGGAGGAGCAGGGACAATTGCGAATGTTCCATGCGTGCTGAGCATCACGTTGTTGGCGGAATATTTCGTCGTCAACGTTCGGCGGTAGCCGGGCAACAAAACCGACAATGAATCTGCTTTGAGCAAAGCTCTTGTAGCCAGATCGGTGCCGATACGAAATATTCTCTCTCGCCGGACGCCTGCCGCGGAGAAATCGACGTGTTCAATAATGTGGTGGAGAGTAACATGCGAGTAGAAGCCTGCAGCTCGAGTGAGAGCGGGTGCGGAAAGTCCGGCGAACGCCGCAAATGGATTCTCCGGCGTACCAAAGCTCGAGAAGACAAGGTTGTACCACACGACATCCGGCTTCACTCTCCGAATCGCATTGAGCAAACGCAGCGGTGTTCCGAGGCTACCGAATCTCCAGCATCGGATCACATTGAAACCCGGAAGCTCCGGCCGCTCATGTGCCTTGAGCGACTTTCCGTTCTTATCCGTTGCGAATTCGTAGTCGGTCAACTCGTCCGCAAGGATGGTCAATTCAATGTCGGAATTGCGCTGCAGTTCCCGCGCAATATGAAACGCGTACTCATTCAACTGGCGTCCGCTGGGTGGAAAAGCCGCAACAAGACATATTCGCATCGCATTCCGCCTTCAAAATATGCTGACTTGCACATAGGGCCTTAGCTGTTGATTTTGACTGCCCGCAAAGTTAAAGAAACTCTCCTCCTGGAATCCTGCCGAAAACCGGATTGGATATTTTAATGTCACCTCTCCGCTTTGGTCATCGAACCTGCGGTGAAATTGCATCGCGTACGAAAGTGAGACACCATTCTGCATTGCGTCGTAGACATGAAACCCTCTCGTGCTCGAGAATGCCGTCGATGCCTGGATGTCCCAGTTTCGTTTCGGCGCGAAGTGAATAATTCCTGCCGGACGCAGATTCTGCGCAATCGCCGACTTTGCCCCTACCACTCGCCATGCTCGCAGGTCTCCCACTACCGCCTTTGCGTCTAGTCGCTCGGAGAATCTTCGCTCAATACCCACATACGACGCAGTGTAGTAATCCTGGTAGTTGGCGGGTGAGAACATCTCCTTGTTGGCTCCCCACCCAGTCACAAGCGCCGTTTTGCCCCACGGGGCTCCGACTCGGAAGTCAACAGCACCGGCCAGTGCGCGCGAACTCAAATTGCTCTCGGTAAATGGTCCGGCCTCGCGGATAAAATAACCGCTGACGGATACCGCGTTGAAAAACGAGCTTGTCGAAACGTAGGTGAATACTCTGATGAGGTTTTGATTCATTTGAACCGGAGACAAAGAATCGCGGCGGATTGTCCCTTGAATCCCGCTGTTGAATGTCAGAACATTGTTCCCCATCCGGATTGTCGGGTTTACCCCAAAGTTGAATGTGTAATCGGTCGTATCGCGATTGACAACCGAGTTAGTGCTGGGAACTGAAATCATCCCTTGCGCGCTTCGTAACTGAAAGAATCCGCTTGGAGTTGGCAATTGACCGAGATGCACATGGAATGCGTCCGTCCATTGCGTTTGCAAGGAGGATCGCGGCGGCGGAAGAAGTGCGGGATCAGAACTTGGCACTGCAAACGTTGCGTCGAGTTTTGAGTCCAAGACATAAACGGTCGTATCTTCAAAGATTGGCTCAACCAATAAATCGGAGAGCAAGCTCACCGTTGGAGTGACGCGCAATCCTTCGTCCGCTCCAGCTTCACGCATGCCCAGTTCCGCAGACTGATCCTCGCCTTGGGCGTAGGAGGCCTGGGCAAACGCAGTCAGGGCCTGGGCGTTTTGATGCTTTTGACGAAAGACGTTAGCCTTTGCCAGCAGGTATTGGTATTGAGGGGCGCTGCCTTCCGAGACGTTAATTGCATCTAATTCAGCCTGAGCTCGAACCGTATCTCCCAATGCAAGGTAGTTGTCCGCGAGCCCAAGGCGCACCTCTGCGTCCGGCGCCGCGGCCGCCTTCGCGCGTTCAAGATAACTCTGTGACAGCTCATATTCGTGCAAGGAACGAAAGACATCCGCTGCTTCGATCAGTTGGCTGCCGCTCTCCGGCGCCGTATCTCCTGCTTCAGCCTCCATCAGTGCTAATGCAATCTGTCTCTCCGCTTCTTGTGAATGGCCCTCTTGCGCCATGAGCCGAGCGATCGCTAGACGTACGCCTACACGATCGGCGTCCGAAACAATCAGCGCCTTCTGAAAGCGCTCCATCGCGGCTCGCTGATCGCCGAGCGCGCTCAGAGCTTGCCCAGTAGAGGCAAATATCTCACTTTGCATGGCCGCCGGCATCGTACCGGCATGAGCTTCGGCCAACTGGATATACCGCGATGTCTGATCCCGGTCTTGAAGACCGGCATACGACCGTGCCTGCAACGCGTAGATGCTCGCGTTGTCGGGAGAGAGTCTTTCCGCGCTCTCAAGCTGATCGATCGCTTCACGGTACTGCCGCATAGCAAACAACGTGCTCCCCAATCCAAGGTAGAGAGTGTCATCCGCGGGAGAGAACTTCAAGGCGGCCCGGTATTCGTTCGCTGCTTTGGTAAGTGCCCCCTCCCGGCCATATGCCGTTGCGCGAACCACGTGAATATCCTTGGAATCGCCCATCGCCTGTTCTGCGAGTTTCGATTGCATTACAGCTCTTTCTGACTTGCCCAAGTCGAGATCCGCGTATGCAAGGCCCAGGTGCGCCTCTCCATTGTTTGGTTCCTTTGTCAACGCTGACTCAAAATCAGTCGCGGCCAGTTGCGGTTTGTGAAGGTCGTTCAACATGTATCCGCGGTTCACGTACGCCGTAACCACGCTTGGGTCCCGCTGAAGCGTCTCTGTAAAATCCTGCCGTGCTTCCTCGCTAAGCCCCTCGTGCTTATGTACGTAGCCTTCGAGCAGTGGAATGTCTGGTTCTTTCTGAAGAATGGCGAGATACTTCGAAGTCAGCTCAAGTAATTCGTCGTACCTTTCAAGATGAAGTAAATCGTATCCAAGATAGACCGCTACATCCCTGTCGTTCGGAAGCAGTTTCATCGCTTCTTGACCAACCCGGGCGGATTCCTCGTATTTACCTTCAAAGCTCAGGTATCTCTCTTCTTCGCGAAGCACCTGGGGGTTAGATAGCATTTCACTCGTCACTCGGGCAAACCAAGCTCCGGCTACGGGTATGTTATGTGCTTCGATAGCCGCATTCATTCCGCCTGCGACTATCAGGGCGTTGTGCGCAGCCAATTCGTATCCCTTGGCGTAAGCAACTTGGGCAGAAGTGAACTCGCGGCCGGCGGTGTAAAGATCTCCAAGAGCCAGGTAGGCAACGTGTGACGAAGGATCCACTTGCTCCAGTCGCCGAAAGTATTTTTCGGCGTCTTGAACATTCCCTGTGGCGCGCGAGGCATAACCAAGCGAGGTAAGCGCCAGCCGGTTGTCCGGGCTTTTCGCAAGAACCTGTTTATAGACGTCGATCGCTTGATCTGCGCGCCCGAGTTTCATCAGGATATCGCCATTCAGTTGCAGATTGTTGCGATCGAGACCATTGATTGCCAACGCTCCTTTGATGTCTGCCAATGCGCCAGCGGGATCGCCGGCATTCAATTTGATTAGAGATCGCAAACGCAAAAAGTCTTCCCTGCGCGGCCCGGTGCCGTCGGCCGTGTTTATTTCAGCCTGCGCGGTCTGGATCTCATGATTCGCAGCCCCTTCGTCGCCTAGTTTCTGATACATTGCCGCGAGATCCATGTGCAGTTGGATGGCATAGAGTGCTCCCTCGACTGGATCTGCCGGCAAACGTGCCAGGGCGACGTTGTATTCATGCACGGCATCCGCATCGCGCTCCTGCAATTCCGCGATCTCCCCTCGAATCCTGTGCACCCTGTAGTGTTCCGCGTCGACAGCGGTAGCGCGCTCAACAAATAGATTCGCTTTAGTGATCGAGCCGACGGCAACCTGAGCCTGTGCGGCTGCAAGCTGCATATCCAGATTCCTTGGCTGTGCAATCGCAGCCTGCTCGTAGAATCTGGCCGAGTCGTCCAGTTTGCCGTCAAGTTGGTAAGTGTAGGCCAGTTCCGCGATAACGTCCGGCTTTGGATTACGAATGGACTTGAGCGCTGCGATTGATTCAGAGTATCTTCCGGTCTCGCGGTAGAATCCCGCCATCGATCGCTGGACGTCGGGATTTGCCGGGGCGCGCTTCTCAGCTAATGCGAGGTAGCGGCTTGCCAAATCAATCTTCTTCAGTTGCCGATAGCACAACGCCAGGAGCAGCTCCGATCGCGCACCTGGATAGATTCGCTCCGCGCTTTCGAGCCAATCGATCGCGTTGCTGTAATCCCTCGACCTCATGTATAGATCTCCGAGCAGGAGCGCATCGTCTCCGCGTTTCGGATCGATCGCCAACAACTGCATCAGAAGTCGCATGGCATCTGCATTCCGCCCCATCACGCTGTAGTCCTGCGCAAGGCCGGAGAGCCCGTCGGGTGCCGAAGGACTAAGGCGGAGCCCACGAGCATACGCATCTACCGACAGTTGGAGCTTTCCGTCGAGTCGAGCCGCATAACCAACCAGGAACCATAAATGCAGATCGTCGGGTGCGGCTTGTGCCGCGCGTTGAGCATAGTCCAGCGCAAGAGAATAATTTCCCCGCTGCAAAGCCAACTGTGCGGTGCGCGCGAGGCGCGCGTTTTCGATATTCGATCCCCAGCCCAGCTTGGATTGGGTCTGGCCGGGTTGAGGCTCGGATGACTTCGATGCGCCGGACCCTACCTGGTAAGTCTGCGCGCAAACCGAGCAGGCTACAGCTACGGCCATTATCGACAATGCAACCCTCAGGAATCCAAGTTTGCCAATCAAGGGGCGTCACCACCGTAGCATCAAGTTGACGTATATGATTCGCAAACTGTTTTTCGGGTTGGCTAACTCGGGCGCTGGTGTGCTCTGCGATACGTCTTGAGATGTGGCGCGACGGACGATCTTAGGTAAGGCAACCTCTGCAGCATATTCAACAATCATATGGTCAGCACGATTGAGACGATTGAGTGCTTCGTTCAGAGCTTGCGTTTGATGCGTAATAACGCGGCGCCAATCCGAAGGTCCACTATTTATTTGCAATCGTTTGAATTCACTGCTTCTTTGCGAGGTACACGTGCAGCGCTCTGAGTCGATCGATTCCGCACCGCGGCCCATTCCAACCGGGATGCTTCTTTTGGCGGTCGTTGTGGTTCACTTGCCACTTCTCCTTATGCAGCTGCCGCTGAGGTCCTACGATACGAACTTTCATATTTTCTTTGCGTCCCATTACGTCCATCACTGGTTCGATCCGTGGAATCCAAAGTGGTATGCCGGCTTTTCCCAGACCACATATCCGCCCCTTCCGCAGCAGTGGGTAGCCCTAGTGTCTCGAATCCTCGGCTTGGACATGGCCTATATGGCGGTTCAGTTAGCGGCCATGCTGTTGCTCGTCCTGGGTGTCTATCGGTTCTCCTTGCTTTGGGTCAGCCCCCGCGCCGCATCGATCGCGGCACTTGCGAGTGTTTTTCTCGGTTCGGAAAGTTTCCTCGTTTATTCCGCAGGCCAATTAGCGACGACGTTCGCAGCTCCGATTTATTTGAATGCTCTCCCGTTTTTGTACTCATGGGTCCGGCACGGCAACGGGCGCTCCTTAATAAAAGCAGGCGCAATGTTCACGGCCGCCGCAGCCGCTCACCACGCTACACTCCTCTTTGGATCGATACTTTTCGCAGTGCCTGTGGTTGCCTTGGCGTTTCTTGATCGTCAGGATGGCGACCGGCTTTCGGTACCGTCGTTTGTGGGCCGCATAGTGGTGATTGCGGTGATCGCAGGTGCTGCGATTGCGGTCGTGCTTCTTCCATTCTGGATTGCACTCATACACTATCCTGTCACGCAGACCCCCATCCCCCACCCCAGCAGGGCCAACTTCATACTGAGCCCTCAGTGGGGTCTAAACTACTTCGTCATCCCATATGGAGCTTTGATCCTGGCTCTGCCTTTCATCTTTGTGCGCGGCTCAAAGGCCGTTCGTCTCCGTCCCTTGCTTTTTGGCTTCTGGGCAGCATTTTTGCTTGGACTCGGTGGAACAACTCCAGTTGGTCATCTTTTGCTGGGACGTGCGTTCGACGTGCTGACCATGGAGCGTTTCAGCTATTGGGCAACCTTACTTGCTCTACCATTCGTGGGAGTTTTGTCCATTGAACTCATTGATGAGTATCGAGTGCGCGCGGTAATCGCTTTGACTGTTGCCGCGGCCTTTACGTGTGCAGCGGCGGTCGGCTGGTCGACTTACAGACCCGCGGATGCCGAAGACTTCAAGGTAGACACGATCGCCTCCTGGCTCAATCGCGACGGCCACGATCAGTACAGGTACTTCACGCTGGGATTCGGCAACAAGATTTCGCGACTTGCGATGATGACTGAGGCCAGCAGTGTGGACGGCGAATGGAACTCCGGACGAATGCTTCCGGAATTAACTCGCTACGGCGGTGGCGCGCTCACAAGTTCGAAATATTTCGGCACACCAGGTCTAGACGCGCTTCGCGCCATGTTGGCGCATGCGGACAATTACGGATTGAAATGGGTGTTCGTGCGAGATCACTACTACGATCCTCTTCTGGCTTTCGCGGGCTGGCGCGCAGTGGACAACCTCGATGACAGCACCATTACCGTATGGAGCAAGGACGGAGTACCGCCGGCCACAACAGTGAACGCACCTCAAATGCCTCCTCGCTGGCAGGGCCTCATGTGGGGTATTCTCCCGCTTGGCAGCAGCATCCTTGCCTTGCTTGTCATCCTGATTCCGGAGACACAACGACGCAATGTCCGGGCAGAGTCGCCCCTCGCCGCACGCGACACCTTCGCGCATGGGAGGCTGTTCTCATGAAGAAAGGAGGAATCCTCGCTGCATTCTTAGGCGTTGCCACCGTGGCACTCATCGTAATTGGAACGGTATGGCCCGTGCCATCCGCGCTTGCCTTTGTCGGCGGACAGGGCTTGCTCCCTTCGTCTTCAACTCCTGAGGCGGCGATTCAGAATCTTGGCGACGAAATCCGCATGCAAGCATGGCACAGGGCGTATGACGGTCTCGCCAACAAGGCGCAGTTTACCGAACTTCAGTTTATGCGCGACCTGACCGGATACGCCCCCTGCCTTCGCACCTATGCGACTCTCGATAGCTTTGAAGTATTGCCTACCCATGCGTCAGACAATGAAGCCGACATTCAGTTCAGGCTGCATTGGTCCACCGTGGTTGGAACCGCAATCGACACACGCGACGTCCATGTCGTGAGAAATGGAGATGGCTGGGCGCCCGAATGGCCCATTGCCAAGGAACCCGTCGTTCCCCCACAGGTTATTCCAGTGAATTATCTCCGTTGGGACGTGATCAATCGCGGCTCTGGGGATGACTGGGCGGTTCAGGATGTCGACGCACCGCATGTGAGCATCGTGGACATGCACCCGGTTCAGCGTGCAGAGGGCGTTGTGGTCATGGGCGAACTCCTCAATGAGGATGTTGTGCCCGCTTATGTTTCGGTCAAGGCAACTCTGCAGGCAAAAGACAAATCACCAATCGCCACCGAAGACAGCTTTGACCATATTTCTCCCCTGCTTCTGCCCAAGCAAGTTACCCCGTTTCTTATCGTTTTTCCCAATGCTTCATTGTCGGATGTGGGCAGCGTGCGCATGACACCTTTTTCAGCGCTCGTCGCGGCCTCGGCGGATCCCGTAATCGAAATCGATAGCGAAAGCTTCAATCCGGCGCCCGGAGCCACATTGACCGGGAAACTCATCAATCAAAGTGGTCAGGCCGTAAACGTCGCACATGTTCTTGGAACCCTTTACGACAAGACCGGCCAGGTCGTCTGGGTGGTGGACAAGTATATCGACGGCGCGCTCTTGCCACAGACCCCAGCGCCATTTGAGATCCGCATTCCTGAAGACCTGGCAAAGAATGTAAGCAGCGAACGCACGGTGGTCGCATCTTACACATTCGGAGGTCACAGTTGAGACCCCAACCAGCATTGCTGTTCGGCAGCCTGATATTTGCCTCAATCCTTCCGGCTCTTGCACAGAGCGGCAGTCTCAGTTTGCCCAAAACAGTCGAAGCCGGCAGCGCGTTCACGATTCAGAGTTCCGGCAATGGCGCTGCAACCCTGTACATCGTTGGCCTTGGTCAGGTACTGAAGCGCAATGTGCAACTCGGTCAAGCAACAATCTTTCCTTCCGGGTCGCTTTATAACGCCGGCCTCTATCTGGCATTTCTATCCGCAGGGTCATCTTCCGATAGTGGGCAATTCGAGGTTGTGCCATTAAGTAGGCCTTCCGACCTGAGTTTCCTTGCCAAACCTTCGCGCCTTCCTGTTGGTCTGCATGATGGCATCACGGGCGCAATATATGTCTTCGACGCCTACCGCAACCTGATCGTCGCCGCAACGACGGCGTCGTTTCAACTCTCGAATCCAATCGGCGCCCTCCAAAAGCGCACCGTGACCACGAGCAACGGCGCAGCGTGGGTAGGAATGGATTCCACGCCCCAGGAAGGCATCGACAGATTCGTTGCTCAAGTTGGCGATGTCTCCAGTACCCGCGTCATCCGGCAGGTTCCAGGCGATCCGTGCGGGTTGAAGATGAGCGCCAAGGAATCAGGACAACAGGTCCATTTGGAGACCGAACTCGTGCGCGACTGCAGCGGCAATGCGGTACCGGATGGAACCATTGTCACATTTACCGAGGCATACAACGGGGCCCGCTCCACTGTCGATGTGCCTGTGAAACGGGGAATTGCTCAAACGGAAATGCCTGCCCATCACGGAGCCACTATCTCTGTCGCGAGCGGAGTTGCGATGGGAAATCAAATCCGGTGGGAGAAGTAGCATGCTGAGGTCTCTACTGATTCTTTGTACGGCCTTCGCCGTCGATTCGGGTGTGACGACGGCCCAGGCCAAAGTGCGCGTGGAGGCCATGGATCTTGGGGGGCCACATCCACTCCAGCAGCAAACCGCCGACGCTGCCATTCGCGACTATCTGCAATCCTGGCAAAACTTGCAATCCGCACTCGAACTCAATCGCGCAGACCTGCTCGATCCTGATTTTGCAGGTGATGCCAGAGGAAAACTTACCAAAACGATAGAGGACCAGGCCGCTCTTGGCATCCGCACCCGCTACCGCGACGACTCGCACGATCTTCAGATCGTCTTCTGTTCACCCGAAGGATTGTCGATCGAGTTGACTGACGATGTCGAATACGACGTGGAGATACTAGACCATGACAAGTTGGAGACCAAACAGCACCTGCGCGCCCGCTACATCGCCGTATTGACCCCTTCTGACTCCCGATGGAGAGTGCGCGTTTTCCAGGAGGCGCTCGAATAATCGCCTCGCCCCGAGTTGGGCGGGCGCCGGGTTTTGAATCAACAAATCATTTCGAGAAAGCAAGGTAAGAAGCATGCGAAGAGATTGAACCAAGGTCAAATTTTCAGGAGTTCATCATGATCTCAGTGGTTGTTCCCATTTATAACGAAGAAGAACTCATCGTACGTTTTCACGAGGCAGTCGCAAGGGCTCTGGAGAGTGTTACTGACGGTTGGGAGGCGGTGTACGTCAACGATGGGTCCACGGATTGTTCTCTCAAGCTATTGAGAGATCTCCAGGAAATGGATTCGCATGTGGTTGTGGTTGAGCTTTCCCGCAATTGGGGACACATGGGCGCCATCTCAGCCGGCCTGCACACCGCAAGCGGTCGCGCTGTGATCTTAATGGATGGCGACTTCCAGGACCCGCCAGAGGTGCTGCCGCAATTGATAGATGCATGGCAGAGAGGCGCTGAGGTAGTCGTCGGGGTAAGAAGGAGCCGCCAGGAGCGGCGAGTAATCCTGGCCAAACTCTTTCCCCTCTTCTATCGCGTCCTCGGAACTCTGTCGGATTATCCCATTCCCTTAAACGCTGGAATCTTCAGCTTGATGGATCGCAAAGTGGTCAATTCCATTATCTCGATGCGCGAGAGAAGCCGCTATTTGCCAGGTCTGCGAGCGTGGGTCGGCTATCGTAATTTCATTGTCCATTACGATCGCCAGGACAGAGCCGGCGGCGAGGGCAAACTATCGTTCATCAGCCGAATCAAGTATGCAATGGATGCGATTACCAGTTTCAGTTACAAACCATTGCGGCTCAGCTTCGGGTTGTTTGGATTCGCATCTTCCATGTCCGTTTTTCTGTTCTTCTGCATGCTTCTTTCCAGCAGTCCGGTAGTTACGGCGGCGCTTGGTGTGGCGAGTGCGGTGTTTTTCGTGGGCGGGCTTCTACTGTTGTCGCTTGGGCTTCTCGGCGAATATGTTGGACGCGTATACGATGAAGTCCGTGGCCGGCCACTCTCGCTCATCAGTCAAATTCATCGTTCTCAAACTCCGCTCGAAACTGAGGCCGACATGATGGCGCTTGAAGCGGGCGCGTTCGCCATCGAACCGGAGCGCTACCCTCGAAACGGAACCACCAGGGCGGCTTAGCACAGAAATGATCATTTAAGTAACGGCAGCATTCGCAGGGCTTTGAAACAGCACTAAGGCTTAGTCTGAGGATCGTGCGCGGTCGCCGAATGGGAATTCAGAGTCGGTTCCTGCTTCCCTGATTCGCAATTGGGAATGCCGCGCTCGATAGCCGTTCCTTCCTCGTAGTCGTTCCAGGTCTCAATCATGAGGAATGGAATCGGATCGTCGGAATCAAATTCCCTGCGCCAGAGATTGGATGTGTCAGCATAGGTTTGACCGCAGCGGGCCGACATGTGACGGTTGAGTCCCCAGGACGCTTTGCTGTCATCAAAAATGGCCCACGCCCCTCCAACAACGATCTTGTCGGAGTATTTGTTCCGCATCGTTTGATAGAAATTGCTCAGGAATTGCTCACCCCAATTGCTTCCGTCCGCTGCCCATCCCTTCTCACCAGGGTTAATCCACGCATAGTAACCATCGAATGCATCGGCAGATGGGCCTGGATCGTTCTCATAGATAAGCAATGGTGCTGGGTTCCACCTGCTCACTATAGCGCGCACCTTGTTCCAATCGGTATGCCGGCCCTTTGGAAAAATAAAAATCATGGGCCTGCCCTCACATGTCATGTATGCCTCATGCCCCTTTGCCTTCGCAGAAAGGTAGGTGTCGTGAAACATGGTGAAATCCGCTATGGCCTCATCCGTTGCTGGGTCTTCCTGATCTGTTTCGTCGTACATCATTGCTACTTTGAACTTGCTCTTTTCGGCAATTCTTTGCATCAGGCCATAGCTGCGGTCGATAAAGGGCTCCCGGTCTCCGTACCAGTCCACTACGAATGCCGATATCCCCATGGCCTGCGCATGGTGAATCTGACTTTCTATTATCCCTGGATCCTGCGAAGAATAGCCGGCCGAAATGTGCTTGGGATGCCCGAACCAAGCTTCATACAATGCGATGAGCTCCGGCGAGTTTCCCGCCGCTCGATGCTGCAGCCGCGCCGCAGCGCTCGGCTTGGGGACTGAGCACTCGTGGGGCAGAAGAAGGAATATGAGAAACGCTGTCCTGAAGCGACTAAACATGGGCTCAAACACTTAGAAGCACCTTCTAGTAATTCAGGTTGTCGCCGTTGAATTACAAATCTCCGGGCTTCACTCCGGGCAGCCAGAATCCGTCCTTTAGCATCACAAGGTTTGTCGCTTTCCGTTGATTTCTGCGCTTGATTGCGATCCTTTTTCGGCGCAATCAGAAGGAGATGTAAGAGCGTGGACAAACTTCTCACCCATAAGGCTGAAACGCTGCAGGCAAAGATCGTTTCGGGGAGCGCCGTATTGCTGTGTGGCTCAAGCCTGACAACGGCCATCAACCTGGCTTACAACATTGCCGTTGCGCGCTTCCTCGGCCCTCAGGGCTTTGGACACGCGACCGCCGTAAATACGCTTCTTACGCTCATTTCTGCTGTTACGCTTTCCTTTCAGATCGTTTCTGCAAAGGTGGTGGCGCAACAAACTTTACCTGAAGGAAAGGCCGCGGCCTACCGCGGTTATCATCTGGGCGCATGGCAATGTGGACTCATCATTGCACTCATGCTGCTGCTGTTTCAATCGCAGATTGCAGCCTATCTGAATCTTCCCGATCCCGTTCTTGTGGCTCTGCTCGCGATCGGCACAGCTTTCTACGTCCCGCTGGGAGCCCGTCGGGGTTACATTCAGGGGACCTATGGATTTCTCCGCCTGGCCGTCAATCTCGTTCTGGAGGGAGCGGTCCGTTTGGGCGGATCGTTTCTTCTGATCCACTTCGGGTACGGTGTCCGGGGAGTGATTGGCGCAAACGCCGCCGCAGTTGCAGTTGCATATTTCGCGATCGCACCCAGATTGACTGCACGTGTTCCAAACCTCAGGCGTGACTTATACGCGCTTCGTGAAACTTCTCAGGCTTTGGTCTTTTTTTCTGGCCAGGTGCTCATCAACAACTGCGACATCGTGCTTGTAAAGCACTTCTTTTCCGCACAGGCGGCGGGGCTCTATGCGGCCGTGGCCATGGTGGGGCGCGTCATATTTGCTTTTTCCTCAGCCGTCGTGAATACCACATTTCCTTTGGTGGCAGCCACTCGCCATGAAGAAAGGAAAGATCTCAGCGTCATCGCAACCTCGCTCTTGCTCGTACTGAGCAGCGGATCAGTGCTCGCTCTCGGACTATGGATCGCTCCTGGCTGGATTTGGACAACGGCATTTGGACCCGGATTTGAAATCACCGGCAGTTATGACCTTCCCTATCTTCTGGCCCTCTACGCGCTCACGACGGTGGTTTATTCGCTCAGTGTTGTCATCATCACCTTCGAAATGTCTTACAAGATCGCAAATACATCCTTGGTGCAGCTGACATTCAGTGCGGTGGTAATCACCGGCATTTGCCTTTTCCATTCATCTCTGCGAGAAGTCATCATGGTGCAACTGATTCTGATGGTCATTCTTTTCACCTTTGTAGCCATACCGTTTCTTATAGATTCGCTAACCGATCCCAAAGCCCCGTTGCAATTCGGCGACAGTCACTCGGTATCGCTGATTCGCCGGGTTTCAGAAAATGAGGTCATCGCGGAGTTTCTCAAGAGTGACTTCCACTATCCGGAATTCCAGGAGTACCGAAAAACATTCCGTCCCATTGTGACCAGGCCTAATTTCAACGATCAAGGCGAAAATGCAAAACGCCGTGCCCTTCTATTTATCAAGCATCTTGCCCTTTGGGATGAGATTCCTGAAGGCACCGAATGGCATGAGGTAGAGCTTAACCAGAGAGACCTGGGCCAGATCAGAATGTTCCCGCGGGCCCATTGGCTGAAGCTCGCACGCGGCGATTTCTCGATTACTGCAGTCACAGAGCACTTGCGCGCCAAATGGCACGTAATGGACCCCTCATTCCTGTCGAAGATTTCCGCGATCAAGCATCAACTTCTCCTTGAAGACGTCGAGTTCAACGCGGTAATTCTGATCGGCGTGAGTGAAAACGGACCATTGACTGTCCTTGATGGGAATCATCGCCTGGTGGCGGCAATGCTCGCATCGCCATCCGGCCTGCCAAAGCTTCGGTTCATGTGCGGACTATCGCCCCGAATGACGGACTGCTGCTGGTACAACACGAACATCGTGACACTTTTCCGCTACTGCAGAAACCTCTTGACGCACATTGTGCGCAATTCTGAAGGCGAATCGGTACGCCTGTTGCAAGATGCCGGATGAGGGCAAAGCGAATATCACCATGAGTCAACTTGCAGTCACAGTGAAGCAGCTCCCGGAAACCTTGAGCGTCGATCAGGGGCAGCGCCTATTGCGCGAATTGGGCCCCGGCTTGACCAGTAACCGCCCTTGTTTTGTGTTCGACTGTTCCAATCTTCGCCAATTGGACAGGGCAACGCTCCTCTTGCTGCTCAGCTGCCTTGAAGAAGCCATGAAAAGTAATGGCGACGTACGGCTTGCGGCGGTCTCTGCAGACGCGAAAGCCATTCTGAAATCCACTGGGGTCAATCGTCTGTTCAGGATTTTTGATTTAAGCGCAGACGCCGTGCGAAGTTTTTATGGATGTCTCTACGATGTAGTTCCTAACGCAAACTCGTTTCGAGGATCCGGCGAGGTTCACGAATAGGCGTCTGACAAGCGTTCTCATAGCAGATTCATGACGCGCACGATGCGCGGGGACGGAGAATTCAATGAGGAACACGAGTTGCCTGATCAGAAAGTTGATCGCTGGTTGTCTGGTCATCTTAGTGACAGCGCCGTTTGCACAGGCCGCCCCTGCATCCTACCAGCAAACAATGCCCAACCAGTCATCGCCGAGCCCTCCCCCAATTCAAGGGCAAGCGCAAGACTCGGACCCCGAATCCACTGGACGAGCAGCAAGTGCAACCTCGGCTCAGAATCCGCTGCCTGCCGCGCCAAACACCGATGCCTCGCAAAGCACGAATCAGAACGGGCAAACCGGTCTTTCGCAGCCCGTTGCCGATCAGCAGCAAAACGGCGTCACGCAACCGGTAGGCACGGCTGCGGCACCCTATGAAGAAACGACAGGAGTTACGGCCTCTAGACCCGCCGGAGCGGTAATTGCACCGGCAAAGCAGCGCCGGGCCCGTTCATTCATTATCAAGGTTGGCGTGGTCGTCGGAGCCTGCGTCGCAATCGGAACGGTCGCGGCACTCTCCCATGCAAGCCCCAGCCAGCCGCATTGACACCGGCCAGGATACCGAACTGAAACAATTGTGGAGCATACCGATGCATGGTCGCCGTGAGAGCAAATCAACCAGTTGGATAAGCTTCTCCGGCATTGACGGCGCCGGAAAAAGTACCCAGATTCAGTCCCTTTACGCGAGACTGAAAGAAGAACGCGTGGACGTTTTGTTGCTCACATTTTGGGATGACATTGCAACTTTCAGACGAACGAGGGAAACGGCCGCGCAAATGCTATTTAGAGGTGACAAAGGGGTCGGAACTCCTTGCATTCCAATCGAGCGCCGAGACAAGAACATGCGCTCTTGGTTCATGACCTGGGTGCGGTTGTGGTTATACTTCCTTGACGCCGCCGTACTGCGAATTGTGGCGAGCGAAGCAATGCATGCCGATGCAGTTGTTGTAATATTCGATCGCTACATTTATGACGAACTCGCGAATCTTACTTTGCACGGTCGAGCCATGCGCGCTTATGCCGCTTTCATCATGAAGTTGGCTCCGAAACCGCATTTAAGCTTTTTGCTTGACGCGGATCCGGCCCAAGCACGCGCCAGGAAACCCGAGTATCCTCTCGAGTTTCTCCGGGGGAATCGGCTGTCGTATCTGACTCTGAGCGACCTTGCCGGCGGGATGACTATCATCCACTCGACCACGATCAGCGATGTCGAACGAGAGGTCCTGCGACACACAATGGGCGTAATTTCCATTGACGATCGCAGTAACAAGGGGAAGCTAGACTCATCGTACTCGCGCCCAGCTGCCTCTTGATTGCTCATTTGCCGCTGAGCATCCGATAACCTTATCGCATTGAACGCCCGCAGGATCAAGCCTGGACAAGGCTCCTCACCAATAGAAAAGGCTGAAGTTGTCCAGATAAGTGGTATTGGCCGACTGGACGGAATTCCCGTCCATCTGGTAGTTGACTGTTATTCCCCACCAACTGGCGGGAACGGTGAACGGGGCAATGGTCTTGTTTAAGTTAGAAGTCACGCCGTTCTGAGTTATCGACTGGTACAAAAGGTCGTTGTTGGTCTCCCGTTGTACTTGAATCGTTACGCGATTCCATGCATTGTTTCTTAGATTGCACGCAATGCCAGTGGGAACCCATGCTGCACTTGCATCGTTCCATATGTCCCAGTCCCCGTCGGCGAGGTGAGAACACTGAGTTCCCCATAACAACCCGACTCCATTCATGTACATGTTGATGTCAAACTCAAGGGCTTGCGTAATTGAGTAATTCGTGACGTAGACCCAGGCGTCATAGGTAAAGTTATGCAAAGTCGGAAGCAGCGTGTGGCCGGTGTCTGGCATGTTTTGAGTCGTGTTTTGGCCAATCAATGGGTTGGTCCACAGGACATCGGAATATGGAATACTTCCACCGAGATTGAACTGAGTCGAATTTCCGCTTAGTGACGTGGAGCTGACATGCTGCAGACTTGACCATGCGACGCCCAAACACGAGGAACAAATGTCGTAAAGCGGAGCTAACTCCCCGTATGAGACCCATCCAGCGCCGGCCTGAAGGCTCCAAAGGCCTGTTCCCACAACTGTGACGTTGATCGGTGTGTAGGAGGCCCCGCCACAATTGTCCCATTCCTCCACGACCGTATGCTGACTGCCCGATGGAAGGGTCAACATGGTGTTCAGACTTGCGCCGCCCACAACATAGACAAGCTGATTGTTTACGTAAACCCCCATCGATGCCACGCCTTTTGAACAGCTGGTTGTGGCCGTTGCGGTGTAATTGGCAAGCGGACTCACGTATCCATTGTTCTCGGGGGACGCCACGAAGACACC
>Ga0181516_10000612_pt1 | contig 31398 bp, 26 predicted proteins | sample PEATcosm2014_Bin_25_FD_121104 | JGI IMG/M metagenome (GOLD analysis project Ga0181516, IMG submission 121104) | Peatland microbial communities from MTU Mesocosm Facility, Houghton, MI, USA - PEATcosm2014_Bin01_10_metaG | ecosystem: Environmental > Terrestrial > Soil > Wetlands > Peat | place... | reverse complement strand
CGGCAGCTGGGTGACCAACATCTGGCGCATGGAGGAGCTTGTGGAGAGGATCGTGCGCTGGGGCATCCACCCCGAGACCCTGATCACCCACCGCTTCGCCCTCGACAAGGTGAGCGACGCCTATTCGCTCATGGCCAGCGGCAAGTGCGGCAAGGTCGCGGTGGTCTTCGACGAGGAGCTGAAATGAAAGTCGAAGCCACCGAGTACGCGGGCTGGAAGGCCCTCAGGATCTCGACCCCCCAGCTCGAGGCTATTGTCACCCTCGAGGTAGGCCCCCGGGTTATCCGGCTGGCGGTCCCCGGACGGCAGAACCTGTTTGCCGAGTTTGCCGACCACAAGGGCGTCAAGCAGGGCACCGAGTGGCTGAGTTTCGGCGGCCACCGCCTGTGGCACGCCCCCGAGGTCATGCCGCGGACCTACGAGCCCGATTTCACACCGGTGCCCCACCGGATGAACGGCGATGTCCTCGAGCTGAGGCCCTTGGTCGAGCCTGGGACCGGGCTGCGCAAAGAGATCGACATCACCGTGGTCAAGGACCAGGTGCACCTCACCCACCGCCTCGTGAACGAGACGGTCTGGGACGTCGAGGTGGCCGCCTGGTGCCTGTCGGTCATGGCCCCCGGCGGTACGCTCTACGTTCCCCAAGAGCCGTACTTTCCCCACCCCGACGTGCTGACCCCGGCCCGGCCCCTGGTGCTGTGGCCGTTCACCAACATGGCCGACCCGCGCTTCACCTGGGGCGAAAAGCTCGTCCAGATGCGGGAACGCGGCGGCGTGACCAAACAGAAGTTCGGCCTGGGCAACACCCGGGGCTGGGCCGCCTACCACGTGGAGGGCGACCTGTTTCTCAAGACCTTCGCCCACAGCGCGGGCGCGGCCTACCCCGACATGGGGTGCAACTGCGAGTTCTTCACCATGCCGGGCTTCCTCGAGGTCGAGACCCTGAGCCCCCTGGTCAAGCTTGCCCCCGGCGCCAGTCTGACCCACCACGAGAACTGGAGGGTGGTGCCCGAGTTCGCCGTTCCCAGCGACGAGACCAAGGCCAAGAAGGCCCTCGAGGCCGAGCTCGCCGGACTCCCCATTCCCCCAGGAGGACACCGATGAAAGCGTTTCAACACGACCCCGAGGGGATCGACCCCAGCACCCTGCCGCACTTGACCACCGCCGGCGGGCTCAAGATCCCCGGCCTCGGACTAGGCACCTTCGGCAGCGACAGCGTCTCCGCCGACGCCGTCGCCGCCGCAGTCATCGAGGCCGTCCACCTGGGCTACAGGCACATCGACTGCGCGTCGGTGTACGGCAACGAAAAGGAAATCGGCGCGTCCCTGAAGACTCTGCGCGACCAGGGTTTGGGCCGCGACGAGCTGTGGATCACCTCCAAACTCTGGAACGACAAGCACGCCGAAAACGATGTGATTCCCTCCTTCGAGAAGAGCCTCAAGGACCTCGGGCTGGACTACCTCGACCTGTACCTCGTCCATTGGCCGTTCCCCAACTTCCACCCGCCCAAGACCGACGTGGGCTGGCGCGGTACCGACGCGAAGTCCTTCGCCCTCGAACGCTACCTCAAGACGTGGCGGAAGCTCGAAGAGCTGCAGCGCCGGGGCCTGGTGAGGGCCATCGGGACGTCGAACATGACCATCCCCAAGCTTGAATCGCTCTTGCCCGAGGCCTCCATTAAGCCTGCCGTCAACGAGATGGAACTGCACCCCCACTTTCAGCAGACGGCCCTGTTCGACTACGTCCGGAGCCACGGCATCGTCCCCATCGGCTACTGCCCCCTAGGCAGCCCGGGGCGGCCCCTGCGCGACAGGACGGCCGACGACACCGTCGACATGGAAGACCCAGTGGTGGTCGGCATCGCCGAGGCCCATGGGGTTCACCCGGCGGCCGTGTGCCTGGCCTGGGCCGTCCAGCGCGGGCAGATCCCCATCCCCTTCTCGGTGAAACGAAAGAACATCGTGGCAAACCTGAAGGCCGCCGCCGAGCTGAGGCTCACGGCCGCCGAAATGACGGCCCTGGGCACGATCGACAGGAACTGCCGGCTCGTGAAGGGCCAGGTGTTCCTGTGGAAACAGGGGCAGAGCTGGGAGGATTTGTGGGACGAGGGGGGGACGATTACCCCGGCGTGAGAGGGTTCTGGCCTCGATCGCGCTTGGCGTGGCAGAATACAAGACCTACGGTCGCCGTCGCCTTGGTGGTCACCGAGGGAACCATGACTTGCGATGAGGTGTGCGTCCTATGAAGAACCTGTGGGTGGTTGGGAGCATCAACATGGACCTGGTGGCCGAGAGCCCCAGGTTCGTCGAGCCCGGCGAGACTTTGACGGGGCTCTCGTTCCGCGAGTACCCCGGGGGCAAGGGCGCCAACCAGGCCGTCGCCCTGGCGCGGCTTGGTGCCCGGCCCCGCATGGTGGGCTGCGTGGGCGACGACGACTATGGCCGCCGCTACCTTAAGGTCTTTGAACAGGAAGGAGTAGAGGTGTCGGCGGTGACCGTCGCGGGCGAGACTTCTACAGGGCTCGCGCTGATCGAGGTCGCCGGCAGCGGGGAGAACCGCATCCTGCTCATCCCCGGGGCCAATGCGACCGTTCAGCCCGCCCACGTGGACAGCATTCTTGGCGACGTGAAGGCCGGAGACCTCGCCCTCCTCCAGCTGGAACTCCCCCTCACCACGGTGGCCTACGCCATCGCGGAACTCAAGCGGCGGGGCGTGGTCATCATCCTCGACCCGGCGCCTGCGGTACCCCTGGACGCGAAGTTGCTGGCTCAGGTCGACTACTTGACCCCCAACGAAACCGAGGCCCGTCTCCTCGGGGCGGCCACCGGGGCGCCCCAGTCGGGGCTCGAAGCCGCCCAGGCTCTGCAGCGGCAGGGGGTCGGCACGGTTATCCTCAAGGCGGGGTCTAGGGGATCGTTCGTGGTGGGACGCGAGTCGGTCACACCCGTCGCCCCGTTTCGGGTGCAGGCCATCGACACGACCGCGGCAGGCGACTCGTTCAATGCCGGCTTCGCGTTCTCGCTGGCCCAGGGCACGTCGGTGTCCGAAGCGGCCCGGTTCGCCAACGCCGTGGCAGCCCTGTCCACCACGGCCAAGGGGGCCCAAGGGGCCATGCCCGACTTTGCCGCGGTCTCGAAGTTTATGGGGAGTTCGGCCTCGAACGCGTGACCTGCGGCGAGAACGCCCGCGACCACTTGAACGCCAGCATCAGCAGCGAGATGAACACAAGAAACACCAGCCGCCGGCCAAACGGGCGGTTGAAGGTGGAGTAGTCAAGCGCGGCGGCGTCCAAGCGTGCCGTCTCGTCCGCGTCGAGGGTGAAGTCGAGGGCGCCTAGGGAGTGTTCCAGCTGCTCCAGCGAGCGCGTTCCCACCAGGGGGACGACGCCCTTGCTTATGGCCCACTGCAGGCACACCTGCGACATGGTCTTGCGGTGCCGGACCGCGCAGGCGTGGATTGCCTCCCTGAGTGGCGCCAACTGCTCCATGGTCAGGCCGACGCGGCGGGCCAGACGGTTGGAGGCGAAACGCTCGGGCGTGAGGCCGTCGGTGAGCAGCCCCTGGCCCAGGTCGCCGTAACCCACTACGGTCAGGCCCAGGTCGCGGCAGGTCTTCACCGTCTGTTGCAGGGCCTCGGAGCGGTAGACGAGAAGGCTGAACATGAGCTGGTTGGCCACCAGCGGAATTCTTTCTTGCCGCGCGACGGCCGCGGCCGACCTCACCTGGGCGGCGTCAAAGTTGGACACGCCCAGGGTCTTGAGGTGGCCGGCGCGGATGGCCCGGGCGGCTCCCCTTATCCAAACGGCGGGGGACCGCAGGTGGACGGGGCTGTGGATGAACGAGAGGTCGCAGGCCTCGACGCCCAGACGCCGGTTCGACGCCTTCTGAGAGCGCACCACCGCGTTGGCGGTCCACCGCCAAAACGTGGGGAGGAATTTCGTGGCCACAACGTGACCCGAGGTGCCGAACCCCAGGCGGCCCAGCCTGGCCTCGGAGCTCCCCCCGCCGTACCCCTCGGCGGTGTCGATGAACGTGATCCCCGCCTCGCGGGTCCGCTCGCGGATCCGGACGAGGGTCGCCTCGTCGATGACCCGGCCGGCCACCTTGAGGTCGAGGGCGCTGTCCCCCCAGTGCATCGTCCCGATGCCCAGGGGGCCTTTGACAACGGGTTCGCTCAAGCCGGTCAGCGCCTTCGGACCAGCTGGAACTTTCGTCCCAGGTAACTGAAGATCGACCCGAACCCGCTCCAGATGTGGACCAGGCGGGTGAACGGGAAGATGAGGAAGAACGTGAACGCCATGAACATGTGCGCCCTGTAGATCCACGGGGTGTCGAGGATGTAGCCCAGGGCGTCGGGCCGGAACAGCAGAAGGTGCTGCACATAGTGCATGAACTTCACGATGAGCTCGCCGTCGCGGTGGGCCTCCGACGACGAGATGAGGATGCTGAACAGCCCCAGGTTGAGCACGCCGAAGATCCAGAACAGCAGGACGACGTCCATCACGCTGCTTGTCTTGCGGACCCGGGTCGCGAACAGGCGCCGGCAGATCAGGATGACGAGGCCTATCCACGCCATGACGCCGGCGGCCAGGCCCATGGACCACGCCAGGAGCTGCTTGAGCGGCGGCTCGATGCCCAAGGCGTGGAGCACAGCGATGGGCGTCAGGAAGCCGACAAAGTGGCCCACGAACAGCAGGAGCACCCCCGCGTGGAACAGGTTGTTTCCCCAGGTCAGCCAGCCCCGGGACAGCAGCTGCGAGCTGTCGCTCTTCCAGCCGCGCTGGTCCCGGTTGTACCTCAGCAGGCTCCCCAGGAAGAAGATTAGCAGCGCGATGTAGGGGTAGACGTTGAACACGACGAATTGGAAGTAGTCCATCAGCAGGCTCCTGGGTACGCCGGGGTGAAGGCCGGTTCTTCGGCCCATTCGGCGTCGAGTTCTTTTTCCGGGTGCACCGGGGGCAGTTCGCGGTCGTGGGGGTCGGCGAAGGACAGGAGAGCCGGGAAGACGGCGGCGTACGGGCTGCCCTTCTCGGTCAGGCGCTGGGCCAGGGCTTCAAGGATGGGGGCCGAGCCACCCAGGAAGTCGGCGGCCTCGGAGGGCTCGATCACGCTGCAGAACTCGAGGAAGGCGGGCAGGTAGTCGGGAAGTTCCTCGGGGACGAGGGTGAGCCCCGCGGCGTCGTAATGGTTCTTGAGGTCCACCATGGCCTGGCCCCGATCCTTGGATTCGCCGTGGACGTGTTCAAAGAGGTGCAGACTGGTGGACCGTCCCGTGTCGAAGCGTTCCACGTAGCTTTCCTGGAGCGCCCACGGGTCGGTGGACTGCAGGTAGTCCAGCAGGGACCGCAGCTTCGGTTTCAACCCGGCGGCCAGGAGGCTGTCCTCGATCGCCCGGCGCAGTTCGGGGACGGCGGCGACCAGGGTCTGGTCGGGGTAGGTCAGCAGGGCGCCCAGCGCCTTGAGGGTGAGGTTCATTTCTTACCTCCCAGGTTCATGGGAGCGCGCATCGGGTCGGGGACGACGGTGGAGCGGCTGCCGAACAGGTCGGAGCGTTTGGGAGTGTGGCTCTTAGGCGTGCAGCCTTCGCCGTCGCTGAACCCGCAGCCGCCCCTCAGGTCGTAGGCGTTTTCGGCGTACTCGCGGTGGCTGGTGGGGATGACAAACCTGTCCTCGTAGTTGGCGATGGCCAGGTAGCGGTACATCTCGCCGGCCTGGGCGGCGGTGAGCCCGGCGGCCTCGAGGACCTCGGGCTTGTCGACCTTGTGGACGCTCTTGAAGCGCATCCACGCCCGCATGGAAAGCAACCTCTCGAGGGCGCTCTTGACGGGCGCGGTGTCGCCCGCGGTGAGGAGGTTGGCCAGGTACTTCAGGGGAATGCGCAGCTGAGACACGTCGGGGATGGGGCCGTTCATGTCGATGTCGCCGTGCTGGGCGGCCGTCTGAATGGGCGAGAGCGGGGGCACGTACCACACCATGGGCAGGGTCCTGTACTCGGGGTGGAGGGGGAAGGCGATCTTCCAGTCCATGGCCATCTTGTACACGGGGGAGTTCTTGGCGGCCTCGAGCCAGTTCTCGGGGACGCCGTCCTTGCGGGCCTGCTCCTGGACCGCCGGATCGAAGGGGTCGAGGAAGAGGTCGAGCTGGCTTTGGTACAGGTCGGTTTCCTTCTCGACCGACGCTGCCTCCGAGATCCTGTCCGCGTCGTAGAGCAGCACGCCCAGGTAGCGGATGCGCCCGACGCAGGTTTCCGAACACACGGTGGGCTGGCCGCTCTCGATGCGCGGGTAGCAGAACAGACACTTCTCGGCCTTGCCGAGGGCCCAGTTGTAGTAGATTTTCTTGTAGGGACAGGCCGTGACGCACATCCGCCATCCCCGGCACTTGTTCTGGTCGATGAGGACGATGCCGTCCTCCTCCCTCTTGTAAATCGAGCCCGAGGGGCACGCCGCCACGCACGCCGGGTTGAGGCAGTGCTCGCACAGCCGGGGCAGGTACATCATGAATGTGCTCTCGAACTGGCCGTAGATCTCCTTCTGGACGGCTTCGAAGTTGGCGTCGCGGCTGCGCAGGCTGAACTCGCCGCCCAGGATCTCCTCCCAGTTCGGTCCACCGACAATCTTGTCCATGCGCTCGCCCGTGATGGCCGATACCGGCCGCGCGGTCGGCGGGTGCTTCATCTCGGGGGCCGATTGCAGATGAGAGTAGTCGTAGTCGAAGGGCTCGTAGTAGTCGTCGATCTGAGGCAGGTGGGGGTTTGCGAAGATCTTCGACAACAGCAGGGGCCTGTCACCCATGCGGGGGACGAGCTTGCCGCCCTTGAGGCGCTTCCAGCCGCCCTTCCACTTGTTCTGATTTTCCCAGTCCTTGGGGTAGCCGATGCCGGGCTTGGTCTCAACGTTATTGAACCAGGCGTACTCCATGCCGGGCCGGTTGGTCCAAACCTGCTTGCAGGTCACCGAGCAAGTATGGCAGCCGATGCACTTGTCGAGGTTCAGCACCATGCCGATTTGAGCGCGAATCTTCATTTCCTGGCTCCTTCAAGACTCTTGGCCATGGGCTCAACCCCATCCATCCAGTCCACCTTGTCCATCTTGCGGACCAAGACGAACTCGTCGCGGTTGGTGCCTATGGTGCCGTAGTAGTTGAACCCATAGCTCAGCTGGGCGTAGCCGCCGATCATGTGGGTGGGTTTCAGCACGACCCGGGTCACGCTGTTGTGGATGCCGCCCCGGGTGTTGGTGATGGCGTTGCCGGGCATGTTCACGATCTTCTCTTGGGCGTGGTACATCAGGCACATGCCCTCGTTCACCCGCTGGCTCACCACGGCCCGGGCGCTGATGGCGCCGTTCACGTTGAACAGCTCGATCCAGTCGTTGTCGACTAGGCCTGCCTTCTTGGCGTCGACCTCGCTGATCCACACGCAGGGGCCGCCCCGGCTCAGGGTGAGCATCATCAGGTTGTCGGTGTAGGTCGAGTGGATGCCCCACTTCTGGTGCGGGGTGATGAAGTTCAGGGCAATCTCGGGGTGGCCGTTGGGCTTGGCCCCCAGCATCACCGCCACGGCCTTGAGGTCCACGGGCGGACGGTAGGCGCACAGGCCCTCGCCGAAGTCGAGCATCCACCGGTGGTCCTGGTAAAACTGCTGGCGGCCGGTGAGGGTGCGCCAGGGGATAAGCTCGTGGACGTTGGTCCACCCCGAGTTGTAGCTCACGTGCTCGCTCTCGATGCCGCTCCAGGTGGGGCTCGAGATGATCTTGTGCGGCTGGGCGACCAGGTCGCGGAAGCGCAGCTTCTCGTCCTGCTTGGCCCGGGCCAGATGGGAGTGCTCCCGGCCCGTGAGCTTGCTCAGAGCCTCCCAGGCCTTCACGGCCACCTCGCCGTTGGTCTCGGGGGCCAGGCTCAGGATCACCTCGGCGGCGTCGATGTCGGTCTCGATGCGCGGGCGGCCCTGGGCCGCGCCCTGGTTGGTGACCGTGCGGTTGAGCTCGCCCAGGAAGTGCACCTCTTCGTCGGTGTTCCAGGTGATGCCCTTGCCGCCGTTGCCCAGCTTCTCGAGGAGGGGGCCCAGCGAGGTGAACTTGGCGTGGACGGCCGGGTAGTCGCGCTCGACCACGGTGATCGAGGGTGCCGTCTTGCCGGGGATGAGGTCGATCTCGCCCTTCTTCCAGTCCTTGACGTCAAGGCTTTGGGCCAGCTCGCCGGGGGTGTCGTGGAGCAGGGGGGTGAGCACGACGTCCTTCTCGACGCCCAGGTGGCCGGGGGCCATGGCGCTGAAGGCCTGGGCAATGCCCTTGTAGATGTCCCAGTCCGACCGGCTTTCCCAGTTCGGGTCCACGGCCGCCGTCAGCGGGTGGATGAAGGGGTGCATGTCGCTGGTGTTCAGGTCGTTCTTCTCGTACCAGGTGGCGGTGGGGAGCACGACGTCGCTGTACAGGCAGGTCGTGGACATGCGGAAGTCGAGGGTCACCAGCAGGTCGAGCTTGCCCTCGGGCGCGGCCGCGTGCCACTTGACCTCGGTGGGGTGCAGACCGTGGGAGCCCAGGTCCTTGCCTTGGACGCCGTTCTTGGTTCCCAGCAGGTGCTTGAGGAAGTACTCGTGGCCCTTGCCCGAGGAGCCCAGGAGGTTGGACCGCCACACAAACAGCACCCGCGGCCAGTTTTCGGGGGCGTCGGGGTCTTCGCAGCTGAGCTGCAGCGAGCCGTCGCCCAGGCCCGTGACCACGAAGTCCTTGGGTTCGAGCCCCGCCGCGCCGGCAAGCTTGGCCACCTGGAGCGGGTTGGTCTTGAGCTGGGGCGCCGAGGGGAGCCAGCCCATGCGCTCGGCGCGCACGTTGTAGTCGATGAAGCTTGAACTCAGGCCATGGCGCTGCTCGTGGGTCTCCGGGGCCAAGGGCGAGCGCACCTCCTCGACGCCAAGCTTTTCGTAGCGCCACTGGTCGGTGTGGGCGTAGAAGAAGCTCGTGGAGTTCTGCTGCCGGGGCGGCCGGCTCCAGTCGGTGGCGAAGGCCAGGGGCAGCCAGCCCGTTTGGGGACGAAGCTTCTCTTGCCCGACGTAGTGGGCCCAGCCGCCCCCCGACTTGCCGATGCACCCGCACAGCATGAGCACGTTCATGATGCCGCGGTAGTTCATGTCGCTGTGGTACCAGTGGTTCATGCCCGCGCCGATGATGACCATGGACTTGCCCTGGGTGTCGTGGGCGTTCTGGGCGAACTCCCGGGCCAGGGTCGCGGCCACCCGGGCCGGCACGCCCGTGATCTTCTCTTGCCAAGCGGGGGTGTAGGGCACGTCGTCGTTGTAGTCCTTGGCCGCGGCGCCGCCGAGGCCGCGGTCGATGCCGTAGTGGGCGGTGAGCAGGTCGAATACAGTGGTCACCTTGGTGTCGCCAGCGGCCAGCTTCAGCGTCTTCACCGGGACGTTGCGGACCAGCACGTTGCCGCCCTGGTCGTTGGCGGTGAAGGCCTCGGTGGCGGTTCCCGCGAAGTACGGGAAGGCCGCGGCCACGACCTCGTCGCGGCGGCCGATGAGCGAGAGCGCCAGCTTCACCTCGTGGCCGTCGCGCCCGTCCTTCTGCTCCAGGTTCCACTTGCCCGCGTCTTCCCCGGGCTTCTGGTTCCACCGGAACCCGATCGACCCGTTGGGGACGGTCAGGGCGTTGGCCGTTTCGTCCCAGGCGACGGTCTTCCAGTCGGGGTGGTTGGCCTGGCCCAGGTTGGCGTCGAAATCCGACGCCCTCACGAAGCGGTCGGGCACCCAGGTGTTGCGCGCGGCGTCGTGCCGGAGCCGGACGAGGAGGGGGAGGTCGGTGGTCTTGCGGGCGTACTCCTGGAAGTACTCCGAGGGCTTGTCGACGTGGAATTCCTTGAGGATGACGTGGCCCATGGCCATGGCCAGCGCCGCGTCGGTGCCCTGCTGGGGGTGGACCCACAGGTCGGCCAGCTTGGCCACCTCGGAGTAGTCGGGGGTGACCGCCACGGTCTTGGCGCCCTTGTAGCGCACCTCTGTGAAGAAGTGGGCGTCGGGGGTGCGGGTCTGTGGAACGTTCGAGCCCCACGCGATCAGGTACGTCGAGTTGTACCAGTCGGCCGACTCGGGGACGTCGGTCTGCTCGCCCCAGGTCTGGGGGGACGAGGGCGGCAGGTCGCAGTACCAGTCGTAGAAGCTCATGCTCACCCCGCCAATGAGGCTCAGATAGCGGCTGCCGGCGGCGTAGCTGATCATGCTCATGGCCGGGATGGGGCTGAACCCGATGATGCGGTCGGGGCCGTAGTTCTGGATGGTCGAGACGTTGCTGGCCGCGATGATCTCGTTCACCTCGGCCCAGGTGGAGCGGACGAACCCGCCCAGACCCCGGCGCCGCTGGTAATCGATGCGGCGGTCGGGGTCGGCCTGCAGGGCCTTCCACGCCTCGACGGGCGCCAGAGTAGCCCTCAGTTCACGCCAGTGCTTGAGCAGGCGGCCGCGGACCAACGGGTGCTTGAGCCGGTTGGCGCTGTACATGTACCACGAGTACGACGCGCCGCGGGCGCAGCCCCGGGGCTCGTGGTTGGGCAGATCGGGCCGGGTGCGGGGGTAGTCGGTCTGCTGGGTCTCCCAGGTGACGATGCCGCCCTTGACGTAAATCTTCCAGCTGCAGCTGCCCGTGCAGTTGACCCCGTGGGTGGAGCGGACGATCTTGTCGTGCTGCCATCGTCCCCGGTAGCGCTCTTCCCAGGTCCTGTCCTCGTGAACAACGGCGCCGTGGCCGTTCGAAAAGGGTTCTTTTGGTCGCAAAAAAAAGCTCAATCTGTCGAGAAATGGATTGGCCATGGATGATCCCCCCGGTCGTAGATTCCTCAGTCTCACCCGGGGTGGTCGGTCCTTCTTTGAGCCAGATCAAAGAAGGACACGAATCTTAGCCGGCGATCCGATGGAACAGGACGTTGTTCTCGAGGTGGACGTGCTGGTGGAGGTCTGTCTCAAAGTCCCTCAGCTCGTCCATAAAGGTCCGATAGGTCGAGCACGCCCACACTGGGTGGGCGTACTGGTCGGTCAGTTCTCGGAACTGGACGAGCAGGGCGCCCGCCTCCTCGTGCTCTTCGAAGAAGGGCGCCAGGGTGGCGGCCACCCCGGCGTTGACGCCGGGCCCTGCGGCGATCAGCGCCGGGAAGAGCTCGGCTTCCTCGCGGCTCAGGTGTTCGGACAGTGTCTTCGAAAGCCGAAAGACGCCGGCTTCCAGCTTGGTCAGGCTCTTGTGAGCGTCGCCGTGGGCCCGGACCACCTTCGAGGCCAGGGCCTCGAGCCGGGGCAGCTGGCGCTTCACGTAGGCGTGGTGATGGTTCACGATGTGCTCGATCAGGCGCGGGGTGGGGAAATCGGCGGGGTTCTCGCCAGGGGCGGACACGGCCCGGGCCGGGAGGGCCGCCAGGACGAGCTCAAGGGTCCTGGGGTCAAGCTTCTTCTCGGCGGCGGCCTCTTCCAGGGTCAGGTGTCCGCCGCAGCAGTAGTCGATGCCCAGGCTTGAGAACACGGCCCCGAGGCTGGGTTGGGCCGCGACAAGCGAGCCCACTGTGGGTTTCATGGCATTCCTTCCTTCCCTTTCAGTGTACGTGAGGGAATTTTCAGGAAGCTTGATCTACCGCAAACAACCTAAGTTAGGTGTTCCTAACCGCCGCCCCACGGGTGGTAGACCGCCTCGGGCGACCCGGAATCATCGATCTCGACGAACCCCGTGGAGGCCGCCAGCGCCTGAAAGTCGCCTGAGCCCTTCCAGTCCAGCACCCCCGCTTGGGGGGACCAGGGGAGGAACACCGTGGCGCCGGGCGCCGCCGCGGGAACGCCCGGGACCGGCACGCGCCGCCGCGGGACGCTCCTCCCCTCGGCGGCCAGGAGCCAGCGCACCACGTACCGCCTGAACGAGAACAGGCTCGAAACGGGGTTGCCGGGCAGCCCGAACACCAGCGTCCCCGGGCCTTCCGGGCGGTCGGGGAAGCGGCCGCACCACAGGGGCTTGCCCGGGCGCTGGGCGATCTTGTGGAACAGCGCCGTGGCGCCAAGCTCGGTGAGCACCCCGGGGACGAGGTCGAGGACGCCTGCCGAAACGCCGCCTGTGAGCACCAGCACGTCGAGGCCTGGCAAGAGCCGTTCCAGCCCCCGGGTCAACCCGGCGCGGTCGTCGGGGAGCACGGCTTGGGCTGAAGCCCTGAGGCCCCAGGCCCGGGCTTCGCCCTCGATGGCCGCGGCGTTGCTGCGCCGGATCTGCCACGGCTGGGGCCGGGCGCTCACCTCGACAAGCTCGTCCCCCGTGACGGCCAAAGCCCACACGGGGCACCGGACCACGGCCACCGGGTCGACGCCCACCGACGCCAGGCTGTGGAGGTGCACCGACCGCAGCAGCGTCCCCGCGGGCAGCAGCACGTCTCCGCCCCGGTAGTCGGTGCCCCGGCGGTGGACGTTGGCGCCGGTCTTGGGAGCCGGCCTTCCCTCGGCCAACGCGACGGCGTTGCCCGTGCGTTCGGTGTGCTCGTAGGGGATGACGGTGTCGCACCCCGTGGGAAGGATGGCGCCCGTGGCCACCTCGACGGCGGTGTTTCCGTCGGCGCGCACGAGGGGCGGCCGGCCGGCGCACTGGAGTCCCCTGACCGTCCAGGCCCGGCGGCCGTCGTTTTCCACGGCGTAGCCGTCCATCGCCACCCTGTCGTAAGGGGGGCCGTCGCGGTCGGCGGCCGTGGGCAGCGCCGTTACCCGGCCCACGGCGTCTTCGAGGGCGACGAACTCGGTGCCGCCGGGAAAGGCCAGCGCCGACAGGAGGCGGTCGGCCTCAGCTACCGAAATCATGGGTTCCCTCCTCGCGGTGATCGAGCAGCTCCACGGGTGAATGGATCAGCGCCTTGCGCGGGCTGAAGCACCCCGCGGCCACGAATTGCCACAGCCGTGGCCCCGCCTTGGGTTCGTAGAGGGCGCACAGGGGTTCGGGCAGCCCGTCGGCACCCCGGAAGGCTGTCGCAAACTTCAGGGGGTTGCGCCCGGCCGCCAGGGCGGTCACCGCGCCTTGGTCCAGCCGGGGCAGGTCGCAGGCGGCCACCAGCCAGGCCGCGTCGGGCCGGGCCTCGAACGCCGAGAGGATGCCCGAAAGCGGCCCCCTGCCCAGGAGGGTGTCGCGGATCTGCGGCAGGCCGCTGCGGTCGGCAAGGCCGGCCAGGTCGTCGGGGCAGCTCACGAAGACCTGGCTGCAGAACTCCTCCAGCAGACCGAACACGCGCTGGGCTCCGCCCCCGCCAGGTGGGACGCCGGCCCCGGTAAGGACGAGGCCGAGGAGGGGTATCTGGGCCGTGAGACCGTCCCAGAACGCGCGAATGAACTCGGCCACGGCGGGGGTGTCGTCCCGGCAAAAGTACGGGACGGGCCACGGCAGGGGGGGCGGCGACGCCCAGGGCCCCGCCACGGCCAAGGGCGTTTGGGCGCGGAAGGCCGGGTCGGCGGCGATGGCCAGCTCTTGGTCGAGGACGAGAATGGTCGGCACCGGGCAGGGCTTGTGGCCCTCCAGCAGCAGCGCGTCCTGCTCGAGGAAGTCCAGGCGGCCCAGCACGGGGTTTGCCAGCCCCCGGCCGATGGCCGCGCGGTGGGCGGGGTCGCTGATGGCTACGACGGCCGCACCGGCGTCGGCCAGGGTATGGGTGTCCTTGCCGGGTTTGTCCATGTCGAAGCGCCGGGCGTCGCGCTTGAGGTACGCCAGTTCCAGGCCCAGCAGGGGGACGAGTTTGGCGGCCAGCGTCGTCTTGCCCGAATTCTGGTAGCCGACGAGGGCGATCTCGTAGGGGTGGTGGGTCCAGTCCGAACGGTTCACAGGCCGATCATCCTAGCGATTTTGTCGGGAATATGAGAGAATAAGGTATGGCCTCGCCCAGCATGCACGAAACTTTGAACCCGGAAGTTTGCCACTGCAGCCCCGAGATCCGGCGGGGAGTCATCGAAGGGCTCACCTTTATGCGCCGGGCGTCGCCGCAAAGCCTCGCGCTTCTGTCGAAGAACCTGAGGTCCGAGGGCATGCCCGAGGGACGAGAAGTCTCGCCGCTGAGGTTTCCCAACGGGCTGTTCGGCGTCGTGGCCCGGGGAGCGGTGAAGGTCTACCGCTTCGTGGGCGACGATCAGTTTGTCATCTTCGACGTCTTGGCCGCCGGCGATTGGTTCCTGTACGGAGACCCCGACGGTCAGGGAATCCGCCTTTACCAGTACCCCGACCAGCTGTCGACCCTGACCACCAGCTGCGTCCTGACCATGGACCGCGACAGGTTTGACCCTCTGATCCAGACCGACCCCAGCCTCATGGCCGCCTTCTTCGGCGCGCTGACCGCCAAGCTCACCCAGGCCAACGAACGCTTCGTCAGGTTTATGGCCTTCCCCGCCGACCACAGGCTGGCTTTCCTCCTCGACTACCTTCACGGCAAGGGTCCCAAGAAGCACGGCTACCCCGGGCTCATTCCCTTCAACCTGACCCGCAAGGATCTGGCGGCCATGGCCGGGCTCACCCTCGAAACCGTAAGCCGCACCCTCACCGTCTTCGAAGCCGAGGGTCTGGTGCGCTCTGGCCGCGGCTGGGTCGAGATCGTCGACTTCGCGGGTCTGCACCGCCGCAGTCAGCTCGAGGAAGTCTGAGTCCCCCTGGCGTCGTTCTCGTCCCATCGGCTTCTTCCGCCTCCCCTCAACCAGCGGTATAGATCCGAATTCTCCCGTTTTTGTTGATCTACATCAAACAGGCTCGTTTTTCGGCCTGCTAATGTGGCGTCGTCCACCACAAGGAGTCGATCATGTCCAATACCTACCGAATCAAGGGGTCGCCGGCCCAAGGGCTTTTCGGAGCCACAGTGGCCTTCTTCATCGGCCTGGCGGCCGTTGCCCTGTTCGGGCCCACGGCCAAGAGCCTGGCCAAGACCCTCAACCTCGACGCCGTAAGCCTCGGCTTTCTGATCGGCATCCCCTCGCTGATGGGCGCGCTTCTTCGCATCCCCTTCGGCGCCATGGTCGAGACCACGGGCGGCAAGATCCCCAACCTTATTCTGCTGACCTTTGCCTTCATCGGCATCACGGGACTGGCGCTGACCATCGGCCACCCGACGTTCTGGACCCTGGCGTTCTTCGGAGCGGTGGCCGGGTTCGGGGTCGCCACCTTCTCGGTTTCGATGGCCCAGGTGAGCTACTGGTACCCCAAGAAGAAGCAGGGGACGGCAAATGGCATCTACGGCGGCGTCGCCAACCTTTCGCCCGGCATCGCCAGCCTCTGGATTCCCATGGCTCTGGGCCTGTACGGCGCCCAGAACACCTACTGGCTGTGGCTGCTGTACCTGGGCATCGGCGTGCTGCTCTACCTTGTGTTCGGCAAGAACGCCCCCTACTTCCAGCTGCGCAAGCAGGGCGCTCCCGAGGCCGAGGCCCGCAAGCTGGCCGCCGAGTACGGTCAGGAGCTGTTCCCCCAGGGCACGGCCGTCGAGTCGCTCAAGACCACGGCCAAGTTCTGGCAGACCTGGATCCTCGTGGGCGTGTACTTCACCACCTTCGGCGGCTTCCTGGCGTTGACCGCGTGGTTCCCCAATTACTGGCAGACCAACTTCGGCCTTCAGCTCTTCCCCGACGCCGTGGGCCTTACGGCGCTGTTCAGCCTGGGCGCCAGCCTGATGCGGGTGGCGGGAGGGTTCATCAGCGACAAGTTCGGCGGCGAGAGGACGGCCTTCGGGGCCATCGGCATCACCGCCGTGGGCGCCGCCCTCATGATCTTCTCGACGGGCAACTTCACCCTGGCGGTCACGGGGCTCGTACTCCTGGCCATCGGCATGGGCATCAACAACGCGTCCACCTTCAAGATCCTGCCCCAGGTCATCCCCAGCGCCATGGGCGGCGCCTCGGGCTGGATCGGCGGTCTGGGCGCCCTGGGCGGCTTTGTGTTCCCCATCCTGCAAGGTCTGTTTATCCACGACCCCAAGGTCGCCGACCCCGGTTACAACCTGAGCTTCCTGGTCTACCTGGTCGCCGCTGTGGTGAGCCTCGTCCTGCTCGTCGTTCTGACCCGCAAGAAGAAGTAAGAGGCAGCCATGTCCAAGCACCTGATCGTCGTCGGCTCCGGCATGGCCGGCGGAAAGCTTATCGAGGAAGTCCTCGCCAGGAACGCCGGCTGGAGCATCACCGTGGTCGGCGACGAGCCGGTGGGCAACTACAACCGCATCAAGCTGCTGTACAAGCTGCTGCGCGACGAGGTCGAGGAGTTCTTCCTGAACGACGAGGCCTGGTACCAGGCTCAGGGCGTCAACGCCGTCCTCGGTGTCCGCGCCGAGCGAATCGACGCGGCGGCCAAGACTGTGCACCTGGCCGACGGCCGCGCCCTGGCCTACGACGCCTGCGTGGTGGCCACCGGCAGCCTCCCCTTCGTCCCGTCGGTGCCGGGCATCGAGCTTCCGGGCGTGGGGGTGCTTCGCAACGTGGCCGACGTGGGCACCGTCCTCGAACGCCTCGAGGGCAAGACCGAGGTCATGGTCGTCGGCGGGGGCCTGCTGGGCCTCGAGCTGGCGCTCATCCTCAAGGCCATGGGCAAGCGGGTGACCGTGAGCCACCTGATGCAGACGCTGATGGAGACCCAGCTCACCCCCGAGGCGGGGCGCACCCTCCAGCGGACCCTTGAAGGCAAGGGCTTCACCTTCCTCACCGGCACCTACATCACCGAACTGCTGGGCTCCAGCGCCGGGGTCGAGGAGGCCGTGTTCAAGGACGGCCGCCGGGTAAAGACCGAAGTGGTCCTGTACTCTACAGGCATCAAGCCCGACACGCGGCTGGCCAAGGCCTCGGGGCTGGCGGTCAACAAGGGCGTGGTTGTCGATGCCCAGCTGCGCACCAGCGACCCCTCGGTGTTTGCCGTGGGCGAGTGCCTCGAGTTCGACGGCAGGACCTGGGGCCTGGTGGCCCCCGCCTACGAGCAGGCCCGAATCGCGGCGGCCGTGCTGTGCGGTGAGGATGTCGGCTACGCGCCGGGCAACCTCCCTCCCACCCGGCTCAAGAGCGACATCCCCGTCATCGCCATGGGACTCCTCGAGCCCGCCGAAGGCGACCAGGTCGTCGGGTTCTCGGACCCCCGGGGGCTGGTGTTTAAGCAGCTCATCGTCAGGGACGAGAAGCTCGTGGGCGCGGCGCTCATCGGCGAGGACCTGAACGCAGACGCCGTGGGCCTCCACTTTACTGCGGGCATTCCGTTGCCCAAGCGCAGCGCCGACCTGCTGTTCCCCGGCGCCAAGGCCGGTGAAGAGGTCATGGACGCGCGCCAGTGGCCCGACAGCCTGCGCGTCTGCGACTGCGTGGGCGTCGATGCGGGCATGCTGCGCGCGTCCATCGCCGCGGGCAACGACACCCTCAACAAGCTCATGGCTGCCACCAAGGCGGGCACCGGCTGCGGCCAGTGCAAGAGCAAGATCAAGGCAGTACTCATCGGCCAGCTGGGCCAGCTCAAGGACGACCCCGCCGACAGGTACTTCGTCCCCGGCATCCCCCTCGACCGTACCTCTCTTGAAGCGTTCCTCGTCGGCCGCGACCTCAAGTCGGTGTCGGCGGTGCTCAAGGCCGCCGAGGGCAGCCGCGACGACCCCAAGACCCGCCTGGGCCTGGATTACCTGTTGGGCTACGTGTGGAAGGGCGCCTACGAGGTCGAAAAGGACGGCCAGAGCGCCAACGACCGCTTCGGCGGCAACATCCAAAAGGATGGGCGTTTCTCGGTCATCCCCCACATGCCCGGCGGGCTCACCACCCCCAAGGAGCTCAAGGCCCTGGCCGAGGTGGCCGAGGAGTACGGCGCCCAGCTCAAGGTCACCGGCGCCGACCGCATCGGCATCTTCTCCGTCAGGAAGGAAGACCTCCAGGACGTCTGGGACAAGCTCGAGATGAAGTGCGGCCACGCCTTCAGCAAGACCTTCCGCGCCGCCAAGGCCTGTGTGGGGTCGCAGTACTGCCGCTTCGGCCTGGCCGATTCCCTGGGCCTGGGCGCCAAGATGAGCGACCGCTACCGGGGCGTCACAGGCCCCGCCAAAGTGAAAATGGGCATCTCGGGTTGCCCGCGCAACTGCGCCGAGGCCACCATCAAGGACTTTGGCGTGGTGGCCGTCGAGGGCGGCTGGGACCTGTTCGTGGGCGGGAACGCCGGGGGGCACGTGGTCGCCGCCAAGAAAATCGCCCGGGTGAAGACCGAGGACGAGGTGATCCGCATCGCCGACCGCTTCTACGAGTTCTACCGGAAGCACGGCAAGTACGGCGAGCGCACCGCGCCCTTCGTCGAGCGCCTCGGCCTCGAGAAGGTGCTCGACTGCATCCTGTACGACACCGAGGCCAACCTCAAGGCCCTCGAGGACGACTTTGCCCTGGCGCTCGCCAACTACCAGGACCCCTGGGCCGGCGGCGTCGATCACGAGCTGGCCGTCCGCCGGGACTACGACCCCGAGAAGGCCTACGGCAAGGACCGTGCGAAGAAGGGCAACGTGCCCGCTCCGGCTCTTCCCCCCGACGGCTGGCTCGACCTGGGTCCCTCCGAGGCTCTGGCGGCCGGCGACAGCCGCGCCTTCGACGTCCCCTGGGGCGAGGTGGCCGTTTTCCACGGCCGCGACGGCGCCTGGACGGCCAGCGAGACCCGCTGCCCCCACCTGGGCGGACCCATGGTCGACAGCCACTTCACGGCGGGGACGCTCACCTGTCCCCTCCACTCGTTCTGTTTCGACGGGACGACCGGGGCATGCGCCAACGCCGAGGTGGCCAACCTCAAGGTCTGGGCCGTGGAGGTCAGGGACGGTCGAATCAGGCTGAAGGCCTGACGCGCCCGATTCGCCGGGCTCAGACCTGGCTTGAGTTGAAGTTCCCCTTCTTGCGCTTGGCTTCGGCCAACGCGTTCAGCTCGACCACCGACCGCACCTCGAGCCTCACCGCGCCGCGGTAGCCATCCTTGACCGGCACCTTGAGGCCGCCGGCCAGCCTGGTCTTCGCCTTCTTGATGGCGTCGGAGTACTGGGGAAGCCACTGGGCCTCGGCGACGAGCATTTCGTCGGCCATCTGGTCGATCTCTTCGGGGGTGCACACGGCGCCGGTGAGGGGGTCGAGCATGAGGGCCTGGCGCAGCAGCGAGTCGCTGCCCTCGACGGCGGCCAGCACGGCAAGGCGCTGGACGCCTACGCTCTGGCTGCAGATCGCGGCCGGGCCGGCGGGCAGCGGCGCCAGGGGCGGAGTGTGCATGCCCAGCCTGTCGACGTAGCCCGGCACCTCGACGATGGCGTCGGCGGGCAGGTTGGGAATGGTCCCGTTGTTGACCACGTTGAAGTGGCCGCGGTAGATCCGGCCCGTCTCGAGGGCCTCGACGATGCGGGAGCCGTGTTCTTCGCTCCGTTCGGACTCGACGTAGGCGTACGGGGGCTCGGCAATCCACTGGGGAAACTCGGTCTCGAACCAGTTGCGGCTCTCGAGGCAGTAGCGGAGGTAGCCCCCGGTCTCGCCCTCGATCCAGCTGTCGAGGTCGATCCACTTGGTAAGCTCCTCGGGGCGTTTGCGGTACCACATCAGGTACTCGCTCAGGTGGCCGTTGGACTCGGTGGAGTAGTAGCCGAAGCGCTTCATCACGTCGATGCGGCACTTCTCGGTCTTGGAGTAGCGGGGGTGGCGTTCAAACCCCTCGGTGAGGCGCCCGGCCCAGTCCTCACCCCGGTAGAGCACCCGCGTGTACCAGGTCTGGTGGTTGATGCCCACGCAGTCGATGTCCACTTCGCCGACGGGGATGGGGTCGCGGCCCGTAAGCAGGCCCAGAACCTCGGCGATTTGGTGGTGGCCGTGCTGCACACCGTGGCACAGACCCACGCAGCGCACGCGGCCGTACACGTTCGCGGCCCACGTCATCATGGCCATGGGGTTGGAGTAGTTCACCAGCAGCGCGTTGGGCTCGGCCACCTCGCGGATGTCCCGGCAGATGTCGAGCATCACGGCGATGCCGCGCTGCCCGTAGAAAATGCCGCCGGCCGCCAGGGTGTCGCCCACGCACTGGTCCACGCCGTAGCGGAGCGGGATCTCCACGTCTTTGGCGAAGGCCTCCAGACCGCCGATCCGCGGCGTCATGAACACGTAACGGGCGCCGGCCAGCGACTGCCGGCGGTCGGTGTAGGCCTCGATGGAGATCTTGAGCCCGGCCGCGTCGATGTCGCGCTGGCAGAGCTTGCGCACGAGTTCGAGGTTGTGCTCGCTGATGTCCATGAACCGGATGGTGACGTCTTTGAACTCGGGAACCGCCAGCAGGTCCCGCAACAGAATGCGGGTGAAGCCCACGCTTCCCGCGCCAATGAAGGTGACGATGAATTTCATGCTGGCATTTTAGGCCGCTTCCGGCGCCAAGTCTTGGTCGTTTGGTTGTGCAGTATGGTAAAATAGTCATATGTCGGCGTTTCGGTCTTTTGGTGTCCACTTTGGGGGAGGCCTGCTTCCCGGCGACTCTGCGGTCCCTGTGACCATCATCAGCCTGGGCCGCGAACGGCAGTCCGGCGCCGACTACCACTGGAACAACGAACGCCACGGCAGGGTGGCGGCCCACGTGTTCCAGTACACGCGCCGGGGCCGGGGCGGCTTCGGCGGGGCGCCCATCACGCCGGGTCGGTGGTTCCTGGCCTCGCACTCGCGGCCCTACGACTACCGCACCGAGCCCGGTGTCAACTGGGAATTCGACTTCGTCATGCTGTTCGGCCCCTTCGCCGACGCCGTGGCGCAGGCGATCCAGACTGAGGCCGGCTGGTGGGAAGCGTCCGCGTCGGGGGCCGCCGTCCGATTGGCCGACTTCCTGGAGGCTCTGGACCAGGGCGAGGCCGTGGACAGATGGACATTGAGCGCCTTTGGCTACGCCTTCCTCACCGACCTGCTCCGGGAGCACGACAAGCCCGCCCCGGCCGACGTGCTGCGCCAGGCCGAACGATGGTTGTCGGGGCGGTGGGACACCGCCACGCTGACCGCGATGGCCGCGCATTTCGGGTACCAAGAGAAGTACTTCATCAACTGGTTCCGGCAGAAGACGGGGACGACTCCCTACGCCTGCCTGACCGAACTGCGCCTCAAGCGCGCCGCCTCGCTGCTGGCCGTCACCAACCGCACTGTCGGCGCCGTGGGCAGAGAGGTGGGCTTCGCCCAGGACACGTACTTCACCAAGGTGTTCTTCCGGCGCTTCGGCCTGACCCCGTCGGCGTACCGGGCCACCCACAAGGGCTCCATGCCCGCCGATGAGCTTCTTTTTGTTACCTGAGCCGTCCCGGGTGCTGGCCTCTCTGAGTTAACTAGGTTAAATTGAATCCAGAGGTAACCTATGAAGATCTTGATCCTATTGTTCTTGAGCGCCGTTCTTACGTTCGCTGTTTCGGCCCAGGACATCACTCTTCCGGCTCCGGCCGCCACCGTCGGCGTTGACCTGGCCACCGCCATCCAGAACCGCACCGTGGCCCGGGCCTTCGTGAAGAAGGACGTTCCGGCCAAGGACCTGTCGACCCTGCTGGCCGCCGCCCTCGGCAAGCGCGGTCCCGACGCCATCGCCAGCGCCACCAAGGCCGGTCGGACCGTGTCGTTCTCCGGCGACAACGCGTACATCAATATGTACGTCCTAGACGCCAAGGGCACCTACGCCTACGACGCCGACCGCAACGTCCTCAAGCTGCTGAGCGCCGGCGACTCGCGCGCGGCCGTCACCCCCGAGGCCATGGCCAACGCCGCCTTCATGGTCGTCTACACCGTCAACGAAGCGCTGACCCCGTCCTTCCTCAAGGCCAACCCCGGGATGTTCCTCACCATGGCTCACGCCACGGCGGGATTCTCGGCTCAGAACCTGGCTTTGACCGCCAGCGCCCTCAAGCTGTCGTCCATCGTGATGTACAACCTGAAGCCCGCCGCGCTCGTGACCGCCGCCAAACTGCCCAAGGACGAGGCGCCCTTGTTCCTGGTCCAGGTCGGCGCCGCGAACTGAGTCCGGTCCCTACTCCCACTTGAACAGCCACGCGGCTAAGCCAAGGCAGACGGCCGTGAACGCGCTTAAGAAGAGCACGTCGGGCGCTGTCTGAACCAGGCCGGAGCCTTCAAGCATGATGGCCCGGGCCGCGTGGATGAAGTGGGTGAGGGGGAAGGCCTGAGCGACCTGCTGCAAAACCTGGGGTGTTCCTTCCAAGCTGAAGAACACCCCGGACAGCAGCATCATAGGGAAGGTCAGCAGGTTCAGCAGGCCGCCGGCCAGCTCTTCGTTCTTGAACCGGCTCGCAAAGACCAAGCCCAAAGCAATCATTGAGAACGCGCCCAGCGCCGTCACAAGCAGCAGATCAAGGTAAGAGCCGTCCATGCGGAAGTGCAGGAACAGGTTGGTGCCCTCGTAGACCACCGCCGAGGTGACGATGACGATGAGGAAGCGGCTCACACCCTGGGCCGTCACGAACGAGAACGCCGAAACCGGGGTGGCTTTCATCCGGCGCAGCACGCCGTTCTTGCGGTAGCGCACCAGCACGTAGCCCACGCCGAACAGACACCCGAACATCAGGTTCATGGCAATGACGCCCGGCACCAGCCAGTCGACGTAGCGGACCGGCGCGCCGGTGACCACATCGCGCTGGTACGGCGTGCTGCCGGCCTCGAGGCTCACCAGAAGGTCGACGATCTTGGTGTTCTTGCCCTGATCGTTGATCCAATAGGTCTTGGCCGCAGTGTCGACGACGGCGTCAAGACCGTGTTGCCGGAGCTTGTTCATCAAGGCCTCGCGATCGGCCGCAACGTAGGGGATGAACTGCACCTGCGGCGTCTTGAGGAAGGGAAAGCCAGGGTCGTCGGAACCCAGCAGCCCCACCTTGAACAGGGTGTTCGAGTTGCCCGAAAAGGCAAACGCGAACCCCACTATCATGACCACAGGGAACACGAGCGACCAGGCCAATGAGCCTCTGTCGCGGACGAATTCCATGGTTCGAGCTTTGACCATGGCATAGAAGGCTTTCATCGGAATCTCCTCAGGAACGCAGGGTCGAGCCCGTCAATTTGATGAACAGGTCTTCGAGGTCGGGTTTGTGGATGCTCAGGCCTGTCAGGTCGCTTCCCTCGGCCAGCAGCTCTTTCATGGTCTTGTCGAGGTTCTCGGTCTGCAGTTCGCGCCCTGGCAGCCGCACGATCGCGCCGTTGAAGTGTTTGTGAAGCAGCTTGTCGGGGGTGTCGATCTCGAGCATGCGCCCGTGGTCCATGATGGCCACCTGGTCGCACAGCAGCTGGGCCTCGTCCATGTAATGGGTGGTCAGGACGACGGTGGTGCCCTGGGCCTTGATGCCCCGGATCAGGTCCCAGAAGTTGCGCCGGGCCTGGGGGTCGAGGCCCGTGGTCGGCTCGTCGAGGAAGACGATCTCGGGGTTGGGGACGATGGCCAGGGCCAGGAGCATGCGTTGTTTCTGGCCGCCCGACAGCTTCTGGTTGTCGCGCTCCAGGATGTCGTCGAGGGAGCAGAGCGAGATCAGCTCGGCCATGGGCCTCGGATTCGGGTAGAACGCCGAGAACATCTCGAGTGTTTCTTTCACGGTAATGAACTCGGGCAACGCCGTGTGCTGGAACTGAATCCCCACCTTCTGCCGGAAGGTGGAATCGATGGGCTTGCCCCGGAACTCTATGGTGCCCGCAGTCGGGTCGGTGATGCCCTCCATCATCTCGATCGTCGTGGTCTTGCCCGCGCCGTTGGGGCCCAGCAGGCCGAAGCAGATGCCCTCGGGGATGCCGAAGGACACCTTGTCCACGGCCGTTAAGCGCCCGTATTTTTTTTCCAGATCCGTCACATTCATGATGGGAGTCATGGAAGACAAGTTAGTCGCGGGCTAACTTTCAGGCAAGCGGGTTCGTGCTAAATCGGACCCGCCGTAGCCAGTCTCGCCCCGATCTCGAAGGCCCGGTCGCAGTCCTTGGGGAAGCGTTCGGCCCTGACCTTCGCCTTGTGCTCGGCGTCGAACAGGGTGGCCACGTACTTGCTGTAGTCGTCGAACTGGAGGGTGTCGTTGACGGTGATGTACTCCGAGGTTCCCCCAAGACTGGTGAGCCGCTTCTGATACGCGTCAAAGATTCCGGCGTAGTTTGTTTGCGCCATTCCCTCTTCGGGCATGCCCATGGAGTAGAGGAAGGCCGACGAGACCTTTCCTTTGTAGACAGTCCCGTAGCCGGGGGTATAGGTCAGGGGAGGGAAGAGCAGCCTTTCGAGGAACGAGCGCATCTCGCCCGTGACGTTGCCCATGTAGATGGGTGAGCCCAAGATGAGGACGTCGCAGGCCTCGATCTTCTTCAAGACGGGCGTCAGCTCGTCTTTCATCGAACACATCCCAGGGGTCTTGTAGCCCTTTCGCTTGCACTGAAGGCAGCTCGTGCACCCCTTGTAATTCAGGTCGTACAATTGGAAGACCTCGGCGTCGGCACCCGCCGATTGGGCCCCTTCGACGGCCTTGGCGACCAGGGTGGCCGTGTTCCACGTCTTGCGGGGACTGCCGTTGATAGCGATGACTTTCATGGGATACTCCTTTCCTGCTGAGCCAGCTTCTTGAAAACCTTGAAGTACACGAGGATTGCAGCCGCGAGCAACATGCCGCCCGTGAAGTAAAACACAGCCCTCACGCCCGCGTGGGCGGCCACCTGCCCCCCGGCGGCCGCGCCCCCGAAGAACCCCAGGTACCCGGCCGACATGGTGAACCCGTACATCCGCCCCGTGATGGACGCGGGGGTGATGCGCTTCACAATCGAGTTGAGCGCCGGTGCCAGGCCGCCGGTCACAAGGCCGAGCAGAAACCTCATGATCATGAGCTGCCATGGGTCGCGGACGAAGGCCTGGGGAATGCACAGAAGCCCGGCGGTCACCAGCCCGATCACCAGAACCTTGTGCGGCCCTACTTTGTCGGAAAGCTTGCCGAGGACGGGGGAGGCGATGATCATGGCCAGTCCCGACGCCGAAAAGACGAGGCCCGCCATCAAGGCGATGTGGGTGGTGTCGGTGGTCAGCTCGCCGATGTAAAGCGTCAGGATGGGCTCGATGGACGAGGCGGCCAGGTAAACCATGAAGAAGGCCACAAACAGCACGAGGGTCGTCGTCTTTTCGGGGACGATGGCCCACGCCTCCCTGGTCCCCAGGGTCTTCTTGTCCTGGCGGACGAAGGACTCCTTGACGAAGACGGCCGTCAGGACGAACACGATGAGCATCGAGATGCCCGTGAAGAAGAAGACGTCCCTGAAACCGAAGGTCTCCCCGATGTACCCGCCGATCATGGGACCCAGCAGCGAGCCGGCCATGCCCGAAGTGGCCAAGGTTCCCAGTGCGGCCCCGGCGTGGGCCTTGTCGGTTTGGGTGGCGATGAGGGTGGTGCAAGCGACGCTGTAGCCGGTGATGACGCCCAGAAGCAGCCGCAATACGATCAGTTGCCACACGTCCTGCGAGAAGCCCGTGGCAAACACGACCACCGCCATGCCCAGACTGGCGCGCAGCAGCATGGGTTTGCGGCCGATCTTGTCGGCCAGGCGGCCCCAGATCGGCGAAAAGACCGCCGAGGCGACAAACGTGACCCCGAAGGCGATGCCCGAAAACTGCGCGACCCATGACGGGTTGTCGACGCCTAAGTGTTTGATGTAAAGGGGGAGGATGGGGGCGATCTGGCTGAAGCCGACACCCGTGACGAACATCCCCACCCAACAAACGATCAGATTCTTTTGCCAAAGCTGCATGAAGCGGTAAATCCACCTGGGTTGAAGTCTGGACCAACGGCGACGCCTGATCAAGGGTGCGGAGGGAGAATCGACTGGGTTGAATAAGTCAGGTTTCCTTTCTAGACTGCTAACGGAAAGCGCCCCAGGGCGGAGGAGGAATTATGAAACCATTCCATTTCGGGTCGGTCGTGACCATAGCCCTTGTTCTTGCGGGCGCACCCCTGTTTGCCGATGGTACCCCCATCAACCCGGCCGCCTTCGACGCCATTGTCGCGAAGGGACCCGTGGCCGACGCCGCCACCGTGGCCGCGAGCGACTGGGCCACGAAGATCAAGAAGGCCGGCGTGCTCCGCCTTGGCGGAACCCAGACCTCGAATCTGTTCTCCCTGCTCAACGAAAAAGACGGCAAGCTTCGCGGTTTCGACGCGGGGCTCGCCCAGCTGATCACCCGGTACATTCTGGGCGACCCGAGCAAGTTCGCCTTCACCCAGGTGACCTCGTCCACGCGCGAGCAGGTCCTGATTAACGATCAGGTGGACCTGGTCTTCGCTACGTATTCGATCACGCCGGCGCGCGCCGAGAAGATCTCGTTTGCAGGTCCCTACTACACCTCGCAGGCCGGCGTACTCGTCAAGGCCACCAACAACTCGATCAAGACGTACACAGATTTGGCCGGCAAGAAGGTCGCCACCCAAGCGGGTTCGACGGGTCCGGCTATCCTGAAACAGTACGCGCCCGCCGCCACCGTCCTTGAATTCCAGACCCACCAGGAAGCCGTGGACGCGCTCAGGCAGGGCCGGGTCGACGCGTACGTCACCGACTACACCCTGCTGCTCAACACGCTCAGCCTGGGGACGGGCGACGTGAAGCTGGGCGGCGCGCCCTTTGGCGCCGAAGACCCCTACGGCGTGGGCGTCCCCAAGGGCTCGGACGCGGTGGCCTTCCTGAACGCCTTCCTGAAGAAGATCGAGGCCGACGGCACCTGGGCCAAGCTCTGGACCGTGGCCATCGGCGAGCGCACGGGCAACCAGGACGTGCCCTCGCCCCCCGCCCTCCGCTAGCCCCGCGCATGGACGGTTTGGCACGGCTCCTGAGCGATTTCGGACCCGCGTTCGCGCAGTCCGCGCTGGTGACTTGGCGGCTGACGGCGATCTCGTTCGTCCTGGGGCTTCTTTTGGGCATCGTGCTCACCGTCCTGCGCGTGCTGCCGATCCGGCCGCTCAAGGTGGCCGTTGGCGTCTACATTGAAGTCTTCCGCAACATTCCGACAGTGGCCCTGCTCATCGTCATCGTGTTCGCCCTGCCGTATCTGAACGTGGTCATCGACTATGAACCCTCGGTGGTCCTGGCTCTGGTGCTTGTCTGTTCGGCCTTCGCCGCCGACAACCTGCGCTCGGGCATCAACACCATCGACGTGGGGCAGATCGAGGCGGCCTACAGCCTGGGACTGAGCCTTGTGCGGACCACCCTCACCATCGTGCTGCCCCAGGCCTTGCGCGCCGTCGTCCAGCCCATGACGTCGCTGCTGATCGGCATCATGCTGTCGACGGCCATCGCCTCGCAGGTGCCCGTCCCCAACCGGGAGCTGACGGGGCTGGTCGACAAAATCAACACAGACACCGCGTCGGGCCTTCTCACCTTTGTCGTGGCGGCGGTCCTCTACGTGGGCAGCGGGCTTGTGATGTCGTGGGCCGGCGCGTGGCTCGACAAGAAAGTGAGGATACTCCGGTGAGCGCGCGCAGCGTCGAAGAGGCCCTGTTCGACGGCGCCGACGCCCGGACCGACACCGTGGTGCGGGTCGCCACGCTCGCAGCCGTGCTGGTCCTCGTGGGGCTGGCCGTCGTCATCGGCCTGCAGTTCCACCAGGCCGGCCAGCTTGAGCCCAAGCTCTGGGAGTTCTTCAGCTGGGCCACCACTTGGACCTTTCTGCTGTCGGGGCTGATGGGCACCCTGGCCTCGGCGGCCATGGCTGCGGTGATCGCCCTGGTGGGAGGGGTGATCCTGCTTATGGGCCGGCTGGCCAAGCCGTGGCCGGTCAGGTGGGTATCGGTGGCCGCGATCGAGTTCCTTCGGGGCGTCCCGAGTCTGCTGCTGATCTACTTTTTCTTCCTCATCTTGCCGCCGCTGGGGATCAAGATGAACGCGTATTGGATGGTGACCCTGCCCATCGGTCTCAGCACGGCGGCCGTGGTGGCCGAGGTGTACCGGTCGGGGGTGCTCGCGGTCCCACGGGGCCAGGCCGAGGCGGCGGAAAGTCTGGCTATGAGCGGCCGGCAGGTGTTCTTTAGGGTCGTGTTCCCCCAGGCCGTCCGGTACGTCATCCCTTCGCTCATGGCCCAACTTGTGATCGTGGTCAAGGACACCACCTTCGGCTACGTGGTGACCTACGGCGAACTCATGCAGACGGCCAAGGTGCTGATCGCCAACTACAACTCGCTGGTCCCCGTGTACCTGACGGTGGCCGCGATTTACTGCCTGATCAACTTCGGCCTCTCGAAGGCGTCCCAAGCGGTGGCCAAGCGGCTGCGGAAACCCGCCCGGCGCGCGTTACTTTAGCTGGAACTTGCCCACCTGCGACTCCAAGAGGACGACGGACTCGCGATTCTGGACGCTCAGTTCCGTCACTTCGGTCACCGACTCGACGATCTCCTTGGCGCCCAGGGCCATTTCAGAGGCGCCGTCGTTAATCTCTTGGGTAATGGCGGTGAGCCGGTTCATCTCGTTGAGGATATCCTGGCTTCCGGCCAGGATTTCGGCGGACTCTGCCCGGATCCGGCCCAGCACCTGGTCGATGCCCTGGATGGACTCCAAAACAAGATCGCCCCCCATCCCCTGGGTCATCATGGCGTTCTTGATCTCGTAGTCCATCTTGTTCAGCATGGTGACCTGTTCCAGGATGCCGTCGAAGCTGGCGTCGGCCTCGCGGGAGGTCGCCACGGCCGTGTCGATGGACTGCTTGATGCTTGCCAGCACCGTTGAGATCGAACTTGTCTGCTGAGCCGAGTTCTCGGCAAGCTTGCGGATCTCATCGGCCACCACGGCAAAGCCCTTCCCCGAATTGCCCGCGTGGGCGGCTTCGATGGCCGCGTTCATCGATAGCAGGTTGGTCTGCGCCGCGATGTTCGAAATGACGTCGCTGGCCTCGAGCATCCCCTCGGCCGCCACGCCGATCGATTGGATCAGGTTGACGACGGCGCTCACCTTGGTCTTGCCCACGTTGGACGCGGCGGTCAGCTGCGCCAGGTTGGCCGTGTTCTCGGTCTGCTTTCCTGCCAGGGACTTGATGGAGTTCGAAAGCATCTCTACTGCCGACGAGACCTGCACGACGTTGGCCGCCTGGCTCTCGATGTTGCCGTTCACCGAACCGATGTGGTGAGAGATCTTCTCGACTGTGGCCAGGGTCTCGGTCACCCCGACGGCCTGAGTGGCGATCCTGTCCTTGAGCGACTCGAGGTTGGCCATGATCTCGACCACCGCCGCCGAGGTCTGGGTCATGTTCGCCGACAGGCCGGCCCCGCTTCGCCCCAGCTGGCCGGCGGTTGCCTCGATGGTCTGGATCATGTTGTACAGGCTTTCCAAGAAGGAGTTGAAGCTCGACGCCAGCGCTCCCAATTCGTCCTTGGAGGTCACGGGCAGCCGGCTGCCCCGGTCAAGGATGCCCTGCTGGACTTCGCCCAGCCGCCGGGCCGTCATCACGATGGGCGCCGAAATGGCGCGTGCGATGACCAGGGCGCTGACGATGCCCGCGACCATGAGTCCCAGCATCACAAGCAGCAGGACGGTAACAAGGTCGCGGGTGCCCTGCTGGAACTCGCCCTTCTCGGCGGCCACGGCCAGGGTCAGGTCGGTCCCGGGCACCGAGGTGTAGCCGACCACGATGTTCCTCTTTTCAAAGTAGTACTCGCCCGTGCCCTTCCCATTGGCGATCATGGCCTCGAAGGTCTTAGCCAGGGGAACGAGGGTGGGGTCGGTCTTCGCGGCTTCGATAGGGGCGAACTGCTTGAGCACCAAGTCGGCGTCGGGATGGGCCACCACGACACCTTTCTTGTTGACCAGATAGGCATAACCGGTCTTCCCGAAACCCATGGTCTTGATGAGGGTCGTCAGCGCCGTGCCCTCCATCCTGGCGACCAGCGCCTGCTTCACCGCGTTGCCGACCATGACGGGGACGGCGGCCATGACCACGGGCTTGCCCGTCACCCGGCTGATCAGCACGTCCGAGACCACGGGGCGCCCGCCGAGGGCGGTCTTGACGTAGTCACGGTCCCCCAGTTGGGCGGTGGTTGCCTCAAGCACGTACTTCGCCGTTCCGTCGGGGGTCACAATGGCGAGATCCTGATAACCGTGGGCTTCGACGTCGGGAAGCAGACTGGGCTTCTGAATGGTCCAGTCAAGGGTTCGTACCCTCGCGCGGTCGGCCAGTTCTTGAAGCACCTGGAGGCGGGTAGACAGATCCTTCGCCACTAGTTGGGCGCCCAAATTCACCTGTGCCTGGAGCACCTGGACGACCTGGGCCTCGACGGCGTTGGATCCCAGCACTACGGCCACGCCGCCGATGGTCGCCGCGACGACGAACACGACGGCCCCTCCGGCCAAACTGATCTTCCGGGAAAGCTTCATGGTTACCCCCGCACTCGGATTAACTACTACCAGTATCGTCGATGTGGAGGTGATTTGCGCGGAGAAACAGGGGCGGAGGGGAGCCGTTCTACTTTGACCCCGCCAGGGCCTTGTCGAGGGCATCCAGCTGTTTCGACATCCAGCTCTGATAGTGTTCGCCCGGGGGCATGGTTTCGGATACCGGGACAACGGGGATGCCAAGGGCCTTGGCCTCGGTCTCCAGCTTGGTAGTGATCGGCGTGATGGTCTGAACGTTGTAGACCAAGACTTTGCCCTTCTTGCTGGTAAGCTGAGACTCGGCAAGGACGGCGTCGGCGGGCGAGGGATCGTTGCCCTCGGCGATGGCCTTGTCGAAGGTCCACGGGGTCAGGACGTTCAGCCCGATGAGCTCCGACTGGTACAGAAAGATCGTCTCGGTCAGGACGATGGGGGTTCCGGCGTACTTTTTCTTGAGCCCCGCCAGCTGGGCGTTCAGTTTCCCGATTTCGGTCTTCAGGGCAGCCAAGTTGGAGTCGTACTCGGAGCCGTGGGCGGGATCCTTGAGCTTCAACGCGTCGGCGATGGCCTGGGCGATCACGACAATGTTGTCGGGGTTGTACCACACGTGCTCGTTTTCCTTGGGCTTGACGGGGGCGAGGTCGAAGGCGTGGATGGCGACGCGTTTGCTCCCCGGCGAGGTCGCCATGAGCTTGTCGATCCAGTCGTCGTAGCCGCCGCCGTTGGCGACCACCAAGTCGGCGTCAGCGATCTGCTTAGCCGTCTCGACGTTCGACTCGTACTCGTGGGGGTCCATGTTCGGGTCCGACAGAACGCTCAACACCTGCACGCGGACGCCGCCGATCTGCTGGCACAGGTCGCCGTAGATGTTTTCGGCAGCGACCACCTGGACCGCCGTAGTCTTGTCGGCGGCCGCGCCGCTGTGGCCGCAGGCGGCAAGGCTAACCCGGATTTCTCACGATGGAAAGGAAGGGGTGCGAGCTTTCTGTTATAATTGGTTTGACGAGAACTAATTAGACAGAGGAGGCATCGCACCCCCATGGAAACAGATTGTACTCAGTTCGAGTTGGCGCT
>Ga0181516_10000610_pt1 | contig 31410 bp, 21 predicted proteins | sample PEATcosm2014_Bin_25_FD_121104 | JGI IMG/M metagenome (GOLD analysis project Ga0181516, IMG submission 121104) | Peatland microbial communities from MTU Mesocosm Facility, Houghton, MI, USA - PEATcosm2014_Bin01_10_metaG | ecosystem: Environmental > Terrestrial > Soil > Wetlands > Peat | place... | reverse complement strand
GGAGCATAGATGAAGCAGGTAGCGGCCCTTCTCCCGTACGGAGCATAGATGAAGCAGGTAGCGGCCCTTCTCCCGTAGGGAGCATGGATAATAGCCCAGGACAAGTCCGCCGCGGCGGACGCAGTCCTGGGTCAGCATCCAACAAGAGCCCCCGTCCCGTAGGGACGGTGCGAAGTCAGCTCAAGATGCACTTTTCAATGAAATCAATCATTTGCAACCTCGCTGGAGAGTCGTTTCTTCTTAGGGCCAGGTTCCCTTGTTGCGTCCACTCGTACGATTCAGAGCATCTGTAACTGGGAATTGGAGGCGGCGCTTCCAACTTCTTTAACCCCAAAATAGAGGAGAGCGGCCAACCTTGCGATTGGCCGCCCTCAGGTTGATGAAAAACCCACAGCCTTGAAAGGGCACGGATTTATCCGTGCCACAAGTCCCGCAATTTCAGGCCGGCTTTAGCCGCTGAGGGATGGTTTCAAGCTTTGTCAGCAGTCTAAGGGCGGCCAACCTTGCGGTTGGCCGCCCTCTTTGCGGATGCACCAGGCACTAGGTCTTATGGCTGGTACCAGGTAGACGACTGAGCCTGGTTGCCGTTGGTGTCCTGGACCTGAATCGACCAGTTGTAGGGAGTCCCTGCACTAAGCGGTCCGGTCGGCGAGCTGGAATCCCCGGGAATCGGATCGGTACCCCAGGTAAGCGTGCCCGTGGTTCCGCTGCCTCCGGACGTTTCGGCATAGGTGAAGCCGCTGGAGTTGGAGTTGTTGCTGGGTATCTGCCAGATGTTGTTGCAACTGCCGGAACAGTTGCCCGGCGAGATATAGAACGAGTAGACGTAATTGCTGGGGTTGGCCGGGAAGGTCCAGGTAAACGTGGGCGTGGTGCTGGTGCTGCTCGTCGCGGAGGGCGACAGGTTTGTCGCCAGATCGCTGGGGCCTACAACCGCGCCTGTGCTTCCAAATGCGGTTACCGCGCCGTTCACGGTGCTGCCTGTGTCCTGGCTGCCGTCGCTGTAGGTGACGGTGAAGTTGTACGTGTCACCGACATTCGGCGTTCCGCCGGGAAGTGTGGCCGAGTAGTCGAATTGCTGGCTGCCGCATGTCGAGCAGGCGCTGATGTCAATGGGCTCCATCAGATTCGGGCCTGAGGCAAGCGTGACGGCCACGGGCAGCTTGTTCGCCTCGCGGACCTGGACGTCGATCTGGTAACTCGTGGAAGGCGAGCTGCAGCCTGAGCAGATGCCGGATTGGTACTGCGTGGTCACTGTCGCCGTGCTGTTGGTGGCGGGCAAGGTCAGACTTTGGGACATGGTGCTGCCGGACACGGTGACCCCGCTGGAATTGTTGTCTCCCGTATTGGTCACGTCGTTGGCGTCAATCTCTCCATCGTTGTTCTGGTCCACGATCCCGAACAGGACATAACCAGAACCGCTGGGGATAGTCAGCGAATAGCTGTTCCCGGAACCGCCGACGACCGGGCTGGCAACCTCAGTGGCGTAGATGGCCGAGGGCCCATTCCCGCTGCTGCTGTTTTGGTAGATGCCGATATACAACGGCGCTCCCGCATTGAGAGTAATACCGCTTGGAATGGTAACCGCGCCGGAGACCGTGGTGCAGGTGCCGTTGCAGGCTGGCGTGCCTATGACCACGCCCGTAAAGCCGGTGACCCCGCTGCACCCGCTCGATGTGTAATTGCACCAACCCGATGGATGCGGATTGGCAGTGTCCAGCGGATTAAAGGACCGGACCTGGAAGTAATAGGTTTGGCCGCTTGTGAAGGAGTTCGCGCCGGTGACCGTATTGTTGAGGATCCAGATATTGGACTTGGTTCCAATCGCCGGGAAGGTGTGGCTTCCAGCAACGCTGGCGAATTGTGCGCCGCCGGTCCCGCCGCCAAGTGTGGAGCTGGTGCTCCATTCCACCGTGTATTGCGTCGCGTCCTCTTCCTTGTTGCTGTTTGTGCTGGGTGTGAACTCGATCAGCACACCCGATGCGTTGGGGATGATGCCGCCAATCGCGGCATTCGAACTCGGCGTAGCAAAGGTGGGATTGGTCATTGTGACGGCAGCATTGGTCACGTTCGCGCTTGTCACAGTTACTGAGGCGGCGCCCGTCGGGTCAATTGCGTTCTGCGAACCTTGTCCAAGCGGATCCATCCAGGCATCCAGCGTATAGCTGCCCGGCGGCACCCCGCGGATAGTGAAGGCGCCTCCCGAAGTCAGCGTGGCGTTGGTGATGCTGGTGCCCGGCGCGCCGTACGAGCCGCAGCTGTTGTTGTTCAACACCAGATAGGTCTGCCCGGTCTGCGCTGTGCCGCCGGTGGTGTAGGACACTGTGCCGGAGACCGTGTAACCCACCACTGCGTTGAAGTTTTCTCCCGTTACGTTATTGTTGGTGCTGTTGTTCAATGGGATGCCGGTGTAGCTGGCGGGATAGAACAGTGAACTTGAAGCTCCCGGGATCGACGGCGTGATGGTGTACGTTCCGTTGGGAATGCCGGCGAATGTGAACGATCCATTGCTGCCGGTTTGCACCGATTGCGCTGGGCTCGTGTTGATGGTCACCGTGAAAGTGGGTGCGGTGGCGCCGCAGATGTTGTTCATCGAGATCTGGCCGCTTACCTGCGAGCCGGCGCTGTTGACCACAATGCTGTATGAGTTGGTCTGGTTGGAGCCTACGCTGTCGGTCACCTTCACGTTAGTCAAAGGCACCGCGGTGAGGGTGGTTGGCGTCCCGGTGATGGTGAGTGAGCTGCCGCCTGAGCTTGTGGCAGTCAGGCCGTTCGTCAGAGCAAGCCCGGCTCCAGTGACGGTCGTTCCGTTGATTGACCAGGTATAGGGAGAGACGCCGCCCGAGACTGTGATGGCTCCGTTGTAGGCTTGGTTCTCGGTCGCGGCTCCCGGAATGGTGGAACTGGGCGTCGGCAGCGTGACCGGAGTTGGCGTGCTGATCGCGATGTTATATCCGTTCTGAGTGACCGACGCGTTCGTCGTGGTATCGGTCAAGGTTACGTTGAAAGTGACCGTTCCGGGTGTTGCCCCAGGCGTTCCGCTTATGGTCAGAACCCCGCCGGCCGGACTTGGGGTCAGGTTGTCGGAAAGGCCCGTCACCTGCCAGGAATAACTGCCGCTGCCGCCCGAAGCGTTGATGGCTCCGGTGTAGGCCACATTTGTGTACCCGGTGGAAGGCAGTGAGGACGGATCAGGCGCGGGTAGGGATAGCGCGCTGTAGACCGTGATCGTCAAGGCCTGGAGTGCGGTGTTGTTGCCCGAGTCCTTCACATTTGCGGTGAAGCTGGCGGTTCCGGCCTGGGTTGGCGCGCCGGTAATCACACCCGCGGTCGAAAGGCTCAGGCCGTAGGTCGCCAGGTTGCTGGAAGTTGCCGTCCAGGAGTAGCCCGCGCCCGTACCGCCGCCGGCCGCCAGTGTTTGCGAATAGCTTGCCCCCACGTTTGTGGCCGGCAGAGTCGTCGTGGTCACCGTGAGCGCGGCGTACACCGTAAAGGACATCGGTGCGGATATGGAATGGCCTAGCGAGTCGGTCACCTGCGCCGTGAAGTTAACGGTTCCGGTGCTGGAGCCCAGGTTGGTGGATGACAGCAGACCTGTAGAGGACAGGCTCAGGCCGAACGGCGCCAGGTTGTTTGCGCCCGTGGTCGTCCAGGTGAAGCCCGTGCCCGAGCCGCCCGAAGCAGCCAACTGCTGCGAGTAAGCAGCGTTGACAGTTCCCGATGCCAGGGTTGTCGTGGTGATGGCAACGGACGCTTCGATGGTCACCGAAATCGGTGTCGTGGCCTGGTTGCCAATCGAATCGGTCACGGTCACAACCAGGTTCGACACAACGCTCGATGAGGTCGAGTTGGTCGGCGTTCCTGTAATCGTGCCCGTTGTCGAGCCGATGCTCAAACCCGCGGGCAGCGTCGATCCGCTTGCCGCGGCCCAGCTCCAGGCGAAGCCCGTGTTGGTGCCGCCCGATGCCGTAAAGGTCGTCGCCGGGTAACCCGATCCCGGATAGCCTGCTGGAATCGTCGGGGCGATGATGCTCACGCCCGCTGCGATGGTCACCGAGAAGGTCGCACTCGCGGTGTTTCCCGCTGAGTCCGTCGCTGTGATGCTGAAGCTCGGCGTGCCTGCCGTCGTCGGCTTGCCGCTCAGAACGCCTGCCGTCGAAAGGCTCAGGCCGGCCGGCAGCGTCGAGCCGCTGGATACGGCCCACGTGTAGCCCGTGCCCGAGCCGCCGGTGGCAGCAAGGGTCTGCGAGTAGTTTCCACCCACGTAGCCTGTGGGCAGAGTCAAGCCGGTGGTGATGCTTACTCCGGCATTGACGGTGATGGAAAAGTTTCCGTTGCCGGTATTCGATGCCGAATCAGTCGCCGTAACGCTGAAGTTCGTGGTTCCCGTCGTCGTGGGAGTGCCTGTGATGACGCCGCCGGAAGAGAGGCTCAATCCTGCGGGAAGCAGTGTTCCGTTGGCAAGCGCAAAACTGAAGCCAGTGCCCGAACCGCCTGTCGCCGCGAGTGTCGATTGATGATAGACCGATCCAGCATACCCTGTGGGCAGCGTGGCGGGCGTAACCACCACTGCGGGATAGCTCACCGCAATCGAGTAAGACTGGGAGAGCGAGTCGCCAAATGTGTCGGCGGCCTTGATGGTGAAGTTGAATGTTCCCGTCACCGTGGGCGTTCCGATAATCGCGCCGGTGGCCGCATTTAGAGTGAGCCCGGTAGGCAGGGCGCCCAGGGTCAGGCTGTACGTGAGTGCGCCGGCGCCGCCGCTGGCTGCCGCGCTGCCGGTGTAAGCCACGTTGTAGGTCGAGGTGCCCGGCACCACGCCGAGAAAAGCGATCGGCGGGGCCGCATTGATTTGCAGGCCCAGAGCCACGGTCGCGGTCAGCGCCGTTGCCTTGCCGGAGTCGGTGAGCACAAAGGTCAGGTTGGTGGTTCCAACTGCCGCGGCCGTCGGAGTCCCGGATATCGCGCCCGCCGAATTCATGGTCAGGCCCGCGGGAAGCGTGCCGCTCGTGATGCTCCATGTATAAGGGCCGATGCCGCCGCTCGCCGCCATCGTCGCGGAGTAGGCTGTGCCCACTGTGCCTGCGGCCAGCGCGCCTGTCGTAATCGCAGGCTTTGCCGGCACCGTGATCGTCGCGGTTCCTGTCTTGGTGGCGTCTGCAACAGAAGTTGCAGTCACGGTTACCGTAAGAGCCGTGCTCGATGCAGCCGGAGCCGTATAGGTCGCCGTGCTGGTCGTGGTATTCGACAGCGTCCCCCCGCCACTCACGCTCCACGTCACGCCGGCGGCATTCTTGTCATTCGTCACGGCAGCGGTGAGAGTCACCGCATCTGTCGCATCGACCGTCGTCCCTGATGCTGTTACTGCAACGCTCGCCGGTTGGGAGCTACCGCCGCATCCGGTCAAATAGATTCCCGCAACCAACAAAAGGCACACAAGTGCCAAACTCTTCCGTGACATACATTCCCCCAACATTCAGCGTTTTTGCAGACAATTCACCCTAAGCTCGCTGCACACGTATGTCCATACATCCTTGGTGCTATGAAAAGATGTTCATTGCATTTCTCTTAGACATGCAGAAGTCGCGCATGCACGTGCCGCGCCCATCGTGCGGCGTATGCTCATGCTCAGATCGGTTGCGTGGAGCTGCCGCCCGGCGCCGTTGGACTCTTTTCCAGGTTTTGGGATCCCCGAAATCGATTGCCTTTCGCAAGTGCTTGCGACTCGGAGCGAAAGGGGTGCGCAAATTGTGTATCTCATTCGTTAGAAGAGCAAAGGCATCGATGGAAACGTTAGACGAGAAAAAAGCATCGATGGAAAGCTGCCATTCGACGAGCCTCCACAAGAAAGGAGCGATCCACCTGGACCTCATTGACTGAGGTCAGCTTCCCAATCGCCCAAGCCGTGCTTGAAGTGCGGCTGCTTCCCCTGACTTTCCCGCCGAATTCGTCAGAGAATTGAAGGTCACAACGTGCAGCTGCTTCCTGTCTTCCAGGTCTACCGGCAGGGGAAGGCCGGAAGCGGAGGAGATGAGGCCTGACTCGCGCGTCGTTCTGTAAAGCAACTCCGCTGCCGCGGCGTCAAGTGGTTTCGAGAACAGGAAACCCTGAATGTAATCGCAGTCCAGCTCACGTAAGGTGAATAGCTGTTCCTTCGTCTCAACGCCTTCGGCGATGACCTCGAGTCTTAGCGAGTGAGCCAGTTGCATGATGGCCTTTACAACGTTCAGACCGCTGTTTGCTTTGCTCGGTTCACTGATGAAGGACCGGTCGATCTTGAGACAGTCGAAAGGAAGTCGTTGAAGGCGGCTCAGCGAGGAGTATCCAGTCCCAAAGTCGTCGATTTCGAGCCGTACCTTCATCGCCTTCAGGCGGTCAAGGGTCGCAATCGTCTGCTCGGTGTTTCCCATAATAGAGCTTTCGGTCATCTCCAGCGCCAGAGATTCAGGGGCCAGCCCACTTTCGGCCAGGGCGAATTCCACGTCTTCGACTAATCGCGAATCGCTCACCTGCCGGGCGGAGACATTGACACTGATTGTGAGAGCGGGATCGGGTGCCAGGCTTTTCTGCCACTCGGCCATCTGGCGGCAAGACTCGCGCAAGACCCAGCGGCCGAGGTGGACAATCAGTTCACTTCCCTCGGCGATGGAAATGAACTCTCCGGGTGGGATGAGCCCGCGTTCGGGGTGATTCCAGCGAACCAGTGCCTCGAAACCGCGAATGCGGTGATCGATGGCCGAAACGATCGGCTGATAGTGAAGGACGAGTTGCTGCGCGTCGATGGCTTTGTGCAAGTCGGTCTCGATTTCAAAGCGAGTCACGACTTGCTTGCGCAATCCTTCGTTGAAGAATTCGAAGCGTGCTTTACCATTGGTCTTGGCGTGATACATGGCGGTATCCGCATTGTTCAGGAGTTCTTCCGGTGTGGCGCCGGTGGAGCTGAGAGCGATTCCAATGCTGGCGGAGACTAGCATGCGGCGGCTCTCGAAGTAAAACGGCTCGCCTAGCCGCTTGAGCAAACGCTCGGCAATCGTAGAGGCTTCGCAGTTTTGCTGAATTTGGCCGAGGAAGATGGCGAACTCGTCTCCGCCAATGCGCGCTACTACGGATTCCCCGGCGCCGTTCCTGGGTGAACTGGAGCGGATCCCGGCGCGTAGCCGTCCGGCGACATCGATAAGCAGCTCATCGCCTGCTGCGTGTCCGAAGTTGTCGTTGACCAGTTTGAACTGGTCGAGGTCGACGAACAGGACAGCGAAGAGCTTGTCTTGCTGACGGGCGGTCTCGATCGCGGACTCGAGTCGATCGATGAAGTAGAGCCGGTTTGGCAGGTGAGTGAGCGGATCAACGACTTTGCCTTCGGTGATGTCCGTCTGCGAGCCGGCGATGCGGATCGCTTGGCCGGTTGAGTTGCGGACCGCGATACCACGGCTCAGAGTCCAGATATAGCCGCCGTTTTTGTGGCGCATTCGGTATTCACACACGAATTCCGGGGTCTTGCCTTCGCAATGCGCGACAATCTCAGCGCGAACCCGCTCGCGGTCATCGCCATGAATCTGGCCGAACCACTGTTCTGGATGGGTCCAGCTCTCGCTCTCTGAGTAGCCGAGCATTTGGCCCCACCGGGTGGAGAAGTAGATTTCACCGGATGTGAGATTCCAATCCCACAGGCCATCGTTGGCGCCGCGCGCGGCCAGGGCATAGCGCTCCTCGCTCTCCTGAAGGGAATTGAGCGCCTTTTGGAGGGCCTGCTCGCGCGATTCGATCTGGCAGAGCATCTCATTGAAGGAATCGACAAGAAGGCCGGTTTCGCCGCCAGACCGGATGCCGGCGCGCACCGAGTAGTCCTTGCCGGTCGAAATTCGCCGGGCAACCGCGGCCAGTCGCACCAGGGGATCTCCGATGAAGCGCGCGAATTGCAGTGCGGCCACAAACGTGGCAAAAACAGAGACAAGAAGAACGAGAATCGCGATCTTCGCATATTCGAGAAGCACGGAGCGGAACCCGCGCAGATCGAAGACAAGAGCAATCGTGCCGGTGCGTTCACCGTTGAGCAAGACACCACGGAAAAGGATGAGAGACTCTCCGGCAAAATAGGCTCCATCGCGGCGGCGCGCGGGAAAGTCCAACAGGCGCGGATCGCCTGAACTGCGGTATCCTGCAAAGATTCGCCCCTGGTTGTCGTAAAGACAGGCAACGAGGACACTCGGTTCCGTGGCCAGAGCCTTCAACATATCTTTCGCAGTTCCCTGATCGTTAAACGCAAGGGAAGCAGCGGTATTTGCGCCCAGGGTGTCGGCCAACGCGGTGAGTTCTCGAACCGCATTCGCGCGATAATTCTGCCGCTCGTAGATAGCAAATCCGAACGAAGCGAGCAGGACGGCAAGCACGCTGGTGCAGAGGATCAGCAGAGCCAGTTTGAATCGGATCGAGGAGTTTCTGATGTTCATGGCGTCATTGACCCGGTTCCGCGGCGGCGGCCTGGGTCACCGAGGTAGCCAGGATCAGAATCCGAGAGCTGATCTTGAGATGGGATGAATCGGCGGCTCCAAGGTTGACGTCGAAGCGGATCTTGCCGTCCTCCAGGTGGAAACGAATCATCCCGCCGTCAGACAGGAAGTTCGTGGTCTCGCCCACCGTAAGAACTGGAATCCCGCGTAGACTTTTGACGATTGCCGTCTGGCGTCTGCCCTCGTCCCGGCTGAGAAAGAGGATATTGCAGCTCTGGATTTCCTGCGATTGGCTTATCAGGCGGACGTGGAATACCCGCCCTCCGATCGCCTTGCCCGCGATGGTGTTTTGCAGTTCCCGACGGCGCGGCTCGTCGTCGAGGATGCAGAGTTTAATGGAAGGGTCTCCTGCGTCCAGGACGCCCGCAGGCCAATCTACAAGCTGCGCGAAGTGGAAAAGAAACGCAGCCTTAACCGCGTACTCATCGGCAGTGGATTGGGCTCGGGCGGGCTGCGGCACTCCTGAAACGAGAAGGAAGATGCATAGAAGCCCAAATATCCGTGCAGAGATACAGATTTGCCCAGGCGACGCTTTCTTGGCCGAATTGTCCGATGCTCGATGCACAATCGACCTCAGATCAGAAAGACCACGTGATTTTGGCGTAGGCTGCCCGTCGCATCAGTCCGGGCTGCTCGGAAGAGCTTGGTCCGGCATATTCCGGATGAAGATCTTTCAACAAATTCTGTCCCGCCACACTGATGGATAAACGCTCTCCGGCGTTCCAGATCAAGCCCGTATCCAGACGGGTATAGGAAGGAATGGCGGGGGCTGGGAGACGGTTGACGAAATATGCCGAGGAGTTCCATTGCAGGCTCCGAGGCAGGCGTATGCTCGAACGCAGCTGCGCTTGATGGTCTGGAGAGCCGCCCTGGGTTGCTGCGGCGTTTGAGAACTCCTGGCTGCCGGCCAATGTGTGCATATGCATGGCGAGGAATGAGTAGCCGGGACTCAGGGTCCAGGCACTCGTCACCTTCCAGTTAGCAAACAGTTCAAGGCCGTGTGTTTCCCCGCCCAGCCCATTCCCCTCTATGTTGGAGGCGAGTACGTGCGTCGGGGGTGGATTCGTCTCGACAGTGGTCGTTCCTGGCTCCACCGAGATCAGATCGCTGTAGCGATTGTAGAAAATGGTTGAGTCTACTGAGAACTTACTGCTCCATGAAGTCCGGTAGCCGGCCTCGTAGGCCGTGAGGTGTTCGTTCTTGAAGTTAGGGTTCCCTAAAAACCTTACGACGACAGGCAGGCCCGGTCCGGGAAGGGCCGCGTAGGTGATGCTGAATCCGGTGTCGCCCCGCGATGGAGTGCGATCGGCTTTTGAGACCGCGCCCCACATCATATTTTTGCTGCCTGGCGTCCATGCCAAACGCGCGGACGGTTGGAAATCGAAGCCAGTGTAGCTGTTGTGCTCGACCCGGGCGCCAAGACTGAGTTGTAGGCGGTCGGGACGAATTGCGATCTCATCCTGCACAAACATGTTGAAGAGTTGGGTGACCTTATCGGCTGGAGTGAAGACGATTCGCAAGGTTGGGTCGGTAGCATCCGAATTGAGACGGTACCCAACTCCCCAGACCAGGTCGTGCCTCGCCCCCAAAAGCAGGCGATGCTGAAAATCGATGTCCAACGTGTTCAAACCGAATGTGTAGGTAGTATCGCCGCGATTCGTTCGATCGAAGTAGATCTGGAGCGAAGTTCCTGAATTCGGCGACACCGTATGATTCCAACGTGTAAGCAGGTTCCAGCCCGAATAGATATCGCGAAGAGGGACGGTCGAGGTCACCGCGGGGTTCAGGGATATAGGTATTGTCGCCATCTCTCCCGCATTGCCTCGCTTCGCTTCTCCTTCCGTGGTGAGGGAATCCTTTGGAGACAGCGTGGAATCGGCGCGGAATCCACCGTGTACGAGGCGCCAGTCGTCCTGACCGCTGATCCCGGAAAAGGTTTCCAGGGCGTTGTATTGGGAGCCTTCAGCATAAACGCGGTAGGTTCCAAACCTGCGAAGCCTGCCCCCGTAACCAATCGTTGCCGGGCCGGTGCTCCCATTGCCAACGCTGGCGGAGGCAAAGCCTCCATGCGGCTCCTCGGTGCTCCGGGTGATGATGTTGATGACGCCGTTTACTGCGTTCGATCCCCATACGGCGGCGCCAGGTCCGCGAATGACCTCAATGCGCTCGATGCTGTCGAGGGGAACGTTCTGGGAATTCCAGTAGACGCCGGCAAACATCGGGGTATAGACCGCGCGGCCATCAATCAGGACGAGGAGTTTATCGGAGTACTGGCCGTTGAAGCCGCGGACACTGATGGCCCATGCGCTGGCATTGATCTGGGCCACATCCATGCCGGGAGCCATGCGCAGCAGGTCGGGGATATTGAGCGCGCCGGAACGGCTAATATCCTCGCGAGAGATGACGAAGACGGCTGCCGCGGTCTGTGAAGTCTTCTGCTCCCTTTTGGATACTGAGGTCACCTCGATGTTCATCAGGTCTTCGAGGCTCTTCTGGGTAAAGTCGGGGGTTTGTGCAGAGAATGCTGGAAATCCGGGAAACCCGAAGAGTCCAATCCAGGCGACAATCAGGACCCGTCGGATGACTTGCTGACGAATTGTGGCCAAACCGAAGAGATAGGATAACTTCTGGCGAAGACTAAGCAACAATATATGTACCTGCATGATAGTGAACCTGCTCTGAGCCTCTGCCTCAAAAGCACGACTGTATATGACCCGAAAGTTCTCGCAGTCTTCCAATTCTCTCCCGCCCATGACAAAACAGGCTGCGGAAAAACTCGCTCGGGCGGTAGGCCGGGGTTTTAACCCCGGCATAAGTCGCACCGAATCAAGCGGGCCTTCAGGCCCTGAGGTATGCTTTTGGGGCCTTGCATTCGAATTCAAGCCTTTTTCCGCAACCTGTAACGCCATCTGAAAGAGCGACATCGATCACCGCACGAGCGCCGTCGCGGGCGTTTGCTTGGCGAGAAGCAATTCACTATCTTCGGCCCAGATCCTTAGCCCGCGTCAATAAACCATATCGGCAACTACATAGAAAAACTTCAGTATTTCCGCCGCGCCTTGGTGTAATTTAATGCACGCCTTTTCACTCGGCTGGATCGGCTAGATCCGGCCCTCGATTTTGTTGGGTTTTTCGGGAGCGGTTTTGGAACTCCTTCTGAAACAGGGTAAAGAGGGGCGGGTCCCTATTACCTGGAGAAGCTGCACTAGGAAGAACGGCCCCATCCGGTCGCATCGCCCGCGCTCACCCGCGTTCCCCTGATCGGCCCGCTGCTGGGAGCCACCATCGGACGGATCGTCAACCCGCCAGTGTGCATCCGCCAGGAGCAATGGGTCGGTTTGGCACTTCTGGTGCCTCTTGCCTCCCGCCCACTCACTGAGGCGCACCTTCCACAGATGTCCGTAACTGCGCGGGACGCGCGTGATGCTACCCTGTTGATAGCGTGGCTTCGACACTGACATTCCATACCTCCACTCCACAGGAAGAGGAGAATGTTGCGATTGAACAACAGTGCGCTGAAGTGACCCAGCCTATTTTATCCATGGTGTATGTTATTCATTCTAAACGTGGCCCCGTAGCTCAGCTGGATAGAGCATCGGTTTCCTAAACCGCAGGTCGGCTGTTCGAATCAGCCCGGGGTCACCATATCTTCTTTCTCGATTTCGGCTTGCCTTCTGCAGCAGGAATTCAACGGCAGGTTTTCCAGAACTTCACCTTTGACTTCATGCTCGTTTGCGTTTATAAAAATTGATGTCATGGAAATTCGTTCCATGGCATCACGGCTGCCCATTCAATGCGCAGCGCACTTAACCACCGTAATCGCCAGGATGTTCGGGAAGGCGGTGAAACTCCGCCACTGCCCCGCAACTGTGAGCGCCCCTGTCACTGTGACCGTCAACTCGATCACGGGATGAGATTAGGAATTCAGCCAGGGCTCTTCCTCCTGTCGCGGAAGAACTGGAAAACCACTGGAGACGGCTTCAAGAGCTCGTTTGGAGGGCTCGTCTTTGGGAAGGTGGCTGGAACAAGCGCAAGTCAGGAGACCGGTCCTTGGCGTCTTCAACCGCTTTCACGTCCCGAGGGGGACGAAGGAGCCCGTCATGCCTGTTTCCTCATTCTTGCGCTCTTGTCAGAGCCGCGCATTGCAGCGCGTCTTAGCCACCTTCCTCTTCTTGCTTCTCAGCTCAGCCTGCCAGGCTGCCTCCATTCGCGGTGTAGTCACCGACGCCTCCGGCGCCAAAGTCACCGGCGCAAACGTGGTTCTTATCAGCAATGGACAAGTGGTTGCCTCGGCCGTCTCCACAGCCGACGGCAGCTTTCAAATCACGACCGGAGTCGACGGCCGTTTCTTCCTGGTGGTTTCAGCCAAAAGCTTTCGCCAACTGCAGACGCCGGATTTCTACGCCGGCCGTCTCGACAGCATCGAGCGCAACCTGGTGCTTGAGCCGGAGTGGGTGCGCGAATCTATAGTGGTCACCGCGACCGGAACTCCCACCCCTCAGCCGCAAACCAGTGCGGCCACCACCGTGCTCGGCCCGCTTGACCTCGCGTTGCGTGATGACATGGTGAGCGTTCTGCGGCTGATGCCCGGCACTGCCGTCGCGCAGGACGGCCAACGCGGAGCGCAGACTTCGCTCTTCGTCCGTGGCGGCGATTCTGACTCGAACAAGATTCTCCTCGACGGCGTCAGCGTGGGGGATATGGGCGGGCGATTTGACTTCGGGCCCCTGTCGACCACTGCTGTTGAGAGCGCTGAGATTTTTCGCGGACCCAACTCGAGCCTCTTTGGCACCGATGCGGCCAGCAGCGTGGTTAACCTCACCACTCCTCACGGCACCACGAGCTTCCCCTCGATCCTGTTCCAGGGCGACGCCGGAAATTTCAGAACTTCGCGGGAAGAACTCGAAGTGGCGGGCGCACACAACAAACTCGATTACCTGGGCGCATTCAGTTGGCTGCAGAGCGCCAACTCCATCCCCATGGACGAATACCACGTAGCCACCTCGGCGGCCAATGTTGGCTGGCAGCTCAACGGAAGCACGCAAATTCGCGGCACGCTCCACTACGGCGTCGATGCAACGGGGGTTCCAAACACGTGGGACTTCTACCGCATTGCCGACGACCGCAAGGAAGGCGATCAGGATCTCTATGGCGCGGCTACGGTGGAAAATCAGACAACACCCGGCTTCCACAATCGTTTTCAGTACGGCCTCACGCGCAAACGGGAGCAGTCTCAGCAGTGGTATCCGGCCGGCATCTGCATCCCCGCCGGAAGCTGCAACGGTGCCGCAAACTCCTTCACCGGCGGCAACTTCTACGGTCTGCCGGTCACCATTCATGGGGCCAACGGCTATAGCGCCATCGGCCCGGCACTCTTGAATTACAGCGCTGCCAACGGGAGCGTCTACCCCAACCGGCTGGACTTGATCTCAAATCGCGATCAGTTCCTCTACCAGGGCGACATCCATTTGACGCCACACTTGTTGCTGTTGGCCGGTTTCCATTATGTGATTGAGCGAGCAGCCGAACGTGAGCCGGTCTATTTCATCGACGAGTCCCTCAGCCTCAACAACTACGATTATGTTTTCGGCGCGCATGGCGACTTTAAGGACCGCCTGTTCTACACGCTTCGAGGAAGCGTAGAGCACTACCAACTCTTTGGCAACGACTTCTCGCCAACTGCCGGCCTTGGCTTTTTCGCTCTGCGTCCGCGCCCCGGCATCTTTAGCGGCACCAAGTTGAACTTCAGCTTCGCGCAAGGCGTCCGCGAGCCTGCCCTGACTGAGGAATTCGGATCGCTGTTCAACGTCTTGAAGCAAAACGGCGCACAGACGACGATCCAACAGTTGGGGATCTCGCCAATCGAAGCTCCCACAACGCGTACGTGGGAGGGTGGCGGCGAGCAGGCCTTCTGGGGCGAGCGCATCGTCTTTCGCGCAGACTACTTCCATAACCAGTTCGGTCGTGCCATCGAATCCGTAGGCGCGGGACTGGTTCCCGCGTTGCTGCCCAATTTGACCGCCCAGCAACAACAAGCGCTTGAGGCTACTCTCCAAAGCGAAAACGCCTTCTCGTTGGATCTCAACTCGCTTGCCTTCCGAGCCCAGGGCATCGAATCCACTGTCGAAAGCGGAATCGGCAAAAACATCTTTCTCCGCGGTGGATACACCTACCTGGATTCGGTGGTCCAGCGGTCTTTTTCCAGTGACAATGCGGCCCTGCTTGGCGGCTATGCACCCACCTTCAACGGAATCCCGGTCGGTATTTACTCTCCGTTGAAAGGCGCTCGTCCCTTCCGGCGTCCGCCCCACACGGGCTTCTTCACCGCCAGCTACGCGGGCAACAAGATCACCGGCGTGTTTACTTCATCCTTTGCCAGCCGCAGCGACGACTCCACTTTTCTTGGCTACGAAGACCTCAATCAACTCAATTCGCTTGTCCTTCCCAACCGCAACCTCGATTTCGGCTTCGCCAAGCTCGACCTGGGCGGCAGCTACCAGTTGCAGTCGTGGCTTCAAATCTACGCCCAGGCGGAGAACCTGCTAAGCCAGCAGCATATCGCGCCCATCGGTTATCCCAGCCTGCCCATGAACTTCCGCATCGGCCTTCGCATCCAGTGGGGCATCGGAAGCAGCCACTAACCGCGCCAACACGGCAAACTGCCAGCCACCACGCCGAAGGGGCGCGCGAGTAAATTCCGCACATCCCTGCCGCTTGAATTCCTCACCTCTGAAGAGCTTGGGAGGCTTTCGCGATGCGACAGTTCGCCTCCCTCCTTTTCCACAATTCAAATCATTAAAACATCGAGAAAATATTGGACTCCACTTCGAGAAATGGCCCACGCTGTCACAAACTATAAGAGATCACAAAATTTTAGAGATCCTCACTTCCGCTGCGGCTTAGGCCGCCGCGTCTATTGACAACTCAGGTTCTCTGGAGTGAGCCGGCGGGCAGGATACCCGCGAGTATCCCGTCTCTGAAGTTCCTGTCAAAAATTGACTGTCATCCTGAGCGAAGATTGGCGCGTATTTTGCGCCGATCGTAGTCGAAAGCCTGCCCTGAGCGAAGTCGAATGGGGATCTGCGGTTCTGGTCCTCAACTTATGCAATGAACTTCAGGGACAACACTCTAGAGAAGAAAGTCCTAATGTATATTGTCAAATATTTTATTTATATTATGAAACCACACTGGATTGATCGGACATCTCTTATCTTTCCTGTTGAAAACCTGCCCTAAACCCCGTTACTATTGGATTCCCCGTGGTTACCTGTTTCACGTTTTCTGTTGCCGAGGTATTTGCATGATTTGCCCAAAATGCCAATCTGGCTCGATTTCGATCATTCCGGCAGAGATTCGTCTCTATCGGAACGGTCCGCGCACCATGAGTCATCCCCCCATGACACCTTCCCCGGATGTGCACGTCTGTCTGGATTGCGGCTGGTCTGAATTCTCAATCCCCCGAACCTGGCTTTCCGCCGGATGGCTGCAGTCACTGCGTCCATCGGCCTCGCCGGTAGGGAATGTCCTCGAGTCCTCGATCATTCCCGCAACTTCTAACTAGAGTTGCCGCAAGGCTGTTGTGACTGCCACGAACAGCAAACAATTTCGCGCGCAAAAAGGCCCCCAGCCGAAGCTGGAGGCCTTTTGTTCTTGCCGGAACCAAGCGCAAGGCCAAGGAACAGCAAGTCGCTTTGACTGACCCCTGTTCCCTGATCCCTGTTCCCTGCTCTTAGTACATGCCGTCCATGCCGCCGCCGTGACCGCCGCCTGCCGGAGCCGCCTTCTGCTCTGGAATCTCGACAATCAGGGCCTCGGTGGTCAGCAACAGAGCCGCGATCGAAGCTGCATTCTGCAGCGCCGTGCGCGTCACCTTGGTCGGATCGATGACACCGGCCTTCACCAGGTCCTCGAAGTGTCCCGTCAGTGCGTTGTAACCGAAGTGCTGCTCCTTTGACTCGAGCACCTTGGCCACAACAACCGCACCCTCTTCGCCGGCATTGGCAACAATCTGCCGCAGCGGCTCTTCGAGTGAGCGGCGAACAATCTGTGCGCCAATCTTCTCGTCGCCTTCCAGCGTCGCAATCAACTTGTCGACCGCCGGAATCGCCCGAACCAGGGCCACGCCGCCGCCGGGGACGATGCCTTCCTCGACTGCCGCGCGGGTGGCGTGCAGTGCGTCCTCAACGCGAGCCTTCTTCTCCTTCAGCTCGGTCTCGGTTGCCGCGCCCACCTTGATGATGGCAACGCCGCCCACCAGCTTGGCCAGCCGCTCCTGCAGCTTTTCCTTGTCGTAGTCGGAGGTGGTCTTTTCAATTTGAGACCTGATCTCCTTCACGCGGCCTTCAATGTCCGATGCCTTGCCGGCTCCGTCCACAATGGTGGTGTTGTCCTTGTCGATGGTGATCCTCTTCGCTTTGCCCAGGTCCTCGAGCTTCACGCCTTCCAGCTTGATGCCCAGGTCCTCGGTGATGGCCTTGCCGCCGGTGAGGATGGCAATGTCGCCCAGGATGGCCTTGCGGCGATCGCCGAAGCCCGGAGCCTTGACAGCCGCAACATTCAGCGTGCCGCGCAGCTTGTTCACAACCAGGGTCGCCAGAGCCTCGCCCTCAACGTCCTCGGCAATAATCAACAGTGGCTTTCCGCCACGAGCAACCTGCTCCAGAAGGGGCAGCAGATCCTTCATCGCGCTGATCTTCTTCTCATAGATCAGAACGTAGGGCTCGTCCAGAATCACTTCCAGACGCTCGGCGTCGGTCACAAAGTACGGGCTCAGGTAGCCGCGATCGAACTGCATGCCGTCCACTGTCTCCAGACCCGTGTGCATGGTCTTCGACTCTTCAATGGTGATGACCCCATCCTTGCCCACAACCTTCACGGCATGAGCAATAATGTCGCCGATCTCCTGGTCGCCGTTTGCGGAGATCGCGCCCACCTGGGCAACCGATCCCTCGTTCACGGGCTTTGAAAGCTTGCCCAGGGCGCCGCCCTCGGTCCACTTGCCTTCCTTGTCGCGGGTGCCGATCACGGTAGCCACGGCCTTCTCAATGCCGCGCTTCAGGGCCGTCGGGTTGGCGCCGGCCGCCACCGTCTTCACGCCTTCGCGGAAGATCGACTGCGCCAGTACCGTTGCGGTCGTCGTGCCGTCGCCGGCAACATCCGAGGTCTTCGAAGCAACTTCGCGTACCAGTTGCGCGCCCACGTTCTCCAGCGGGTCCTTCAGGTCGATCTCTTTGGCCACCGTCACGCCGTCCTTGGTGATGGTGGGCGAACCAAACTTCTTCTCGATTACAACGTTCCGGCCCTTGGGCCCGAGCGTCGCCTTCACCGCGTCCGCGAGGATGTTCACTCCGCGCAGAATCGCTTGACGGGAATCTTCACCGTGCAGAATTTGCTTTGCCATTTCATTCTCCAGTGATCAGTGAACTGTGTTCAGTGATCAGTTTTTAGGTTTGAGCTTTCAAGCTTGGGTTGAATCACATGGTCAGGATGCACGGTAATCGCGGCCAAAACCGACCACTGTCCACTGTTCACTGACCACTTGCGCGCGAGCGCGGCTACTTCTTTACGATGCCGAGGACTTCTTCCTCGCGCATGATCAAGAACTCTTCGCCATCGATCTTGATCTCGGTGCCGGAGTACTTGCCGAAGAGGATCTTGTCGCCTGCCTTCACATCCAGCGGAAAGACCTTGCCTTCGTCATTCGACTTGCCTTTGCCCACGGAGATGACTTCGCCCTCCTGGGGCTTTTCCTTGGCGCTATCGGGGATGATGATCCCCCCACGGACGGTTTCGCCCTCTTCCAGACGGCGGACAAGTATGCGGTCATGGAGCGGGGTGAATGTGGTTACTGCCGATTTTGTTGCCATTGCTTCGCTTCTCCTTCACGCGCGAGTCGGGTTGAGCCCGGCCCGCGGGTATTGAGTGGTTTTCGAAAAAAAGCCCGGAAATCCGCGCAATTCAGGCCCAAATTACCAGCACTGAGCGCCGGGTCAAGCAGTTTTGCTAGTTCTATGCTAGCAGTCCCGCCTTCCAATTGCTAAAGATAGAGCAGCCTCGCACGCTTGTCAAGAGTGTTTCTGTTAAAATATGAGTGTAATACGCTCATAAAGTATGCCGCGCAATACGTAGCCCTCCTCCTCCCGCCCACCTATCCCCCACTGTCGCTTCGCCCGTCAAACCGATTACAATAAATCCCATGTTTCGCCGTTCTGCTCTTCGCCTCAGTCTCTTCGCGGCCGCCATTGCTCTGGCCGTCTGTTCTCTCCATGCCGGCGCCCAGCAGGACAATGCCAGACGCGGCCGCAAATACAAGGTTCCGCCTCCTTCCTCCCGCATCGAAGTCACCGTTCTGCGCGACGTCAATGGCAAGCCCATTGAGAATGCCGCGGTCATCTTTCATCCCATCGAGGGCGACAAGGACAAGGGCGTCATGGAATTGAAGACCAATCAGGATGGCAAGTCTGTCATTGATGTGATTCCAATGGGCGACACGGTGCGCCTGCAGATCATTGCCCGCGGCTTCCAGACCTATGGGCAGGACTACAAGATTGACAAGGCAGCGATGTCGATGGAAATCCGAATGAAGCGCCCCGGCGAGCAGTACTCGATTTACAAGGCCCACGACGACACGGTGGATTCCGGCCCCAGCCCCGGTGCGGACAACCAGACGAGCCCAAGCAAGCCCCAGCCTCAGACAAACTAGTCGGCCAATGCGTAATCTCCTCTCCCTGGTAGCATGACCGCTTGATTATGTAATTTAACCCATAAACTCGGGTGCCCCAGGTCCCGCTTTTGGGACCTGGGAGAGTACAAATTCACACGGTCGCGGCAATCGTGCTGTCTTCCTAGGCGACCATAGTCCGCCGCGCCGGACAAAGGGAGTCAAGGGACCTGCGGTGAACGAGGCAGGTTCACGTTCACAGGCCTAGGGTTCTTTCTCGGGACCTCTGAGACTGTACGCAAAAGCACTGGCTCTGGCGCCCTGCATTCTCAGCCTGAAATGTGCTTTGATCAGAGTTATGCAATCGAAACTCCTCCACGGCAAATCGGCACTGGTAACCGGCGGAGCCAAACGCATCGGACGCGAAATCGCCCTGGCTCTCGGCAATGCCGGCGCCGATGTCGTCATTACCTATCGGACCTCCCGACAACAGGCAGCACAAACCGTTCGCGAGATCGAGGCTCTCGGATGCCGCGCTCTGGCGCTCGAGTGCGACGTCCGCTCTGAAGCCTCCGTGCGCAAAGCCGTAGCCACAGCCGCCGCCCACTTCGGAAGAATCGATCTGCTGGTCAACAATGCCGCTGTCTTCGCCTCTTCCGCTCTCGATCAAATCAGCCTCGAACAATGGGACTCCGTCTTCGAGACCAACACGCGCGGCCCGTTTCTGGTCGCCCGCGAAGCACTCAAACACCTCCGCGCCGTTCACGGCCGAATCATCAACATTGGTTCGCTCGGTGGAATCCGTGCCTGGGCCGGACACGCCCACTACTGCGCTTCGAAGGCCGCCCTGCACATGCTTACGCAAGCCATGGCCAAGGCATTTGCACCCGAGGTGAGCGTCAACTGCGTTGCACCCGGTTGGATAGAGTTTGAACAGCCCGAACCCAGCGAGCCCAGGGACGCCAGTCGATTTGCCGCCCGCACGCCCATGCGGCGAAACGGAACCGTAGACGATGTGGCGCAGGCTGTCCTCTTCTTCGCCACCGGGCCCAGCTTCGTTACCGGTCAAATCCTGGCCGTCGATGGCGGCTTAGGACTCAGCTAGGCTGTATTGACATACAGGCAATCTGTAAGTGCTCGATAAATAAAGCGACTGTCATCGGGAGCGGAGTAAATAAAGCGGCTGTCATCTTGAGCGAAGCAGGCGCGGCCTTTTGCGCCTGCGCAGTCGAAAGACCTGCGGTTGCTTTTCGTCCGCATGCCCATTCTGAGCGCGCCACCCTCACGCATCTTCATCAAATCTATATGTCGACACGGCCTGGGGACGATTTTGAAATTCCCTCCGATTCCCTACCGTGCAAAAAGCCGATCCCAGAGTCTTCTCGCGCCTGTCTTGGCAGCCACATTGCCGGTCGCTCCAGCGCTCTCTGCATAGTGCCTTGCATTGAACTTCAAAGGCACATGCTCCCGCAGTCCCAACGGTTCAGGCTGCTCTGGCCATTCAATTCCCTCCACCGCTGCCCGCGGATTGGTCACGCACAGCCGCCGCGCCGTCTCTTCCCCCGCCCGCCCGGCCACATAGTCGTACGCATTCTTCAGGTGGGGCGGCCGCCACGTCATCCGATGCGCGTCCGTAGCCAGAAAGTGAATCCAGTTGCGATTGAGCATTTCGTTGGTCAGGTCCTCTGCCATCTTGCCGCTCCGCCCATAGAGCGCGCTGCCAGTTACCTGGATCAGGCATCCCATCCGCATCCACTCAGCCAGCACTTCAGGATCGTTTTGCACCGGCGGATATCGCTCAGGATGGGTCACGATGAGCGTGTAGCCGGCTGCCTGCAGCCTCTGCATCGCATCGGTCAACTGCGGAGTCATCGGAGTATTCGGGAATTCGATCAGCAGGTATCCCTTGCCGTTAATCGAGTACCGGCAGGGATCGCTCAGCGCGGCAAAGATATTGTCCGCGGACATGTGGAAGTCGCATCCCAGGCTCAGTTCGACAACGCCCTCAAGAAGCCCGCGCAACTCGCGGAACTTCTTCTCGATCACGGCATCGCGATACGGGTAATCGTCATTTGCATGAGGAGTGCAAACGATGTGTCGAATCCCGTCCCGGGCGGCCTCATGCGCCATGGCCAGCGAGGTCTTCAGGTCGCGCGGCCCGTCGTCGACCCCGTAGATCAGGTGATGATGAATATCGATCATCGGTCCCAGTCTCCAGGCCCCTGGGCGCAGTCCTTAACGCGCAGCCAGTACTTCAATCCCCAGAACCTCAATCATCGAAGCAAAAATCTTCCAGCCGTCCTCCGAGCCCAGCAGCCGCTCGCTCGACCTGTCGGGATGCGGCATCATTCCCAGCACGTTTCTTCCCGCATTGAGGATTCCGGCAATGTTGCTCAGCGAACCGTTGGGATTGGCTTCCGCCGTCGTCTCTCCTGTCGGAGTAACGTAGCGGAAGGCAATTCGATCCTCGGCCTCCAGGCGGCGCAACTCATCCGGCGCGCAGAAGTAGTTCCCTTCCATATGCCCGATCGGAATCTGCAGAACGGTGCCTTCGGCCAACTGATTCGTGAACGGACTGTCCGCTGTCTCCACGCGCAGATGAACCTGCTTGCAGATGTACTTGAGCCCGGCATTGCGCATCAGCGCCCCCGGCAGCAGCCCGGCTTCGGTCAAAATCTGGAAGCCGTTGCAGATGCCCAGCACCAGCCCTCCGCCCTCGGCAAAACGCTTCACCGACTGCATCACCGGCGAAAACCGCGCGATGGCTCCCGTCCGCAGGTAGTCGCCATACGCGAACCCGCCAGGAACCAGGACCGCATCCACGCCTTGCAGATCCTCGGAGTCGTGCCAGAGAAACGTGACCGGCTGGTGAGCCACCTCGGCAATCACGTTGTAGGTATCGTGATCGCAGTTCGAGCCAGGAAAAACCAGAACGCCGAATTTCATGCTTTCAGGTTAACAGTTTTCCCGCGTTGAATCAGGCCGGCTTTTCCACTCCAAAGTCGCGAGTGTCGCGTCCCTCAAGTGCTCTCCAAAACGCCCCTGTGCCCCACTCTGTCATTCTGAGCGCAGCGCAGCGGAGTCGAAGAACCTGCTTCTTGGAATTCCGTTGCTAGGGCGGGACTCGACGCACTCCACCTCCCGAAGCTTTGAAAGGGCACGAATTCATTCGTGCCGAAAACGCCCAAAAAATTCAACGGGCATCCGGCGCGGCCGACTTCCGTCGCATGGGTGGGATACCACGAAGCTCAACCGGCCCGTTCATGAGGAGCAGCGAATCGAAGGACCCGCATTCGCTTCTACCTTCCCCTGAACACCAACTCCATTGCCCTGCCCTTCGGAAAGCGCGATAAGTTCCGGTCGGCGGCCATCCGCGCATCACTCCATTTCCGGACCCTGCGGCGTTTTTCCGTTATCCATCCGGCGACCCCGGCTGGTCGTCTTGATTGACGACAATCCGGCAGGAACTCGAAAATCGGACGGAAATAGAACGAGGAGCAGGCCAATCAATCCGCTCCTCTCCAGGAAACGTGGCTCTTGCAGGTCGCAATGCGAGCAATATTGAGCAGTTCCGAGCTGACGGATGTCGGACACTAATACAATCGGGAGTTCCGCCCGGCTCTGCTGGGAATGCAGTCACACTTCGAGAATTCCAGGAACATATAGGCGCAGATTCAGGGCGTGAGATTGCTCTATTCATTCGTTGAGTCATTTTTCCCATAAACTGCAGCAGGAGTCTGCATGCCCGCTACAGGATTATCGGTCAAGGCACAGACCGGCATCGCTGGATTCGATGAAGTCACAGGCGGCGGTTTACCAAAGGGACGGACAACGCTCCTGGTTGGTGGACCAGGTTCGGGCAAGACCATATTCAGTGTCCAATTCCTTGCCTACGGCGCAAAGGTATGCAAAGAGCCCGGTATTTTCGTTGCCTTTGAGGAAGCGCCAAAGCGAATTGTTGCCAACCTAAGGGGCTTTAACTGGAAACTTGAGGAGTTGCAGCGGCAGAAGTTGTATTTCATGGACGCACAGCCTATGCCCGAACTGATCCAGTCGGGGAACTTCGATCTAGGCGGATTGCTGGCGGCTCTGGAAACCAAAGCCAGGGAGATTGGCGCCCGCCGCATCGTCTTCGATGCCATGGATGTCCTGTTGGCGTTGCTCCCTGATGAAGCCATGAGAAGGCGCGAGATGCACCGCCTGCACCAGTGGCTATTGGACCACGAATTGACTGCCCTCGTCACCGCCAAGGCTGGCGGGCAGGAGCTTGGATCTCCTCACGAGCAACCGTTCGGCTTTATGCAGTTTATGGTGGATTGCTCCGTAATCCTTAACCACCGCGTGGATCAGGGTGTATCGCAACGCAATCTGCGGGTCCAGAAGTATCGCGGCTGCAGCTTCAACGAAGATGAATCGCCATTTGTGATCGGCAAAGACGGATTTGATGTTGCGATGGCGCACACGCTCGGCCGGGCAGATGCTGAAGTATCGTTTGAACGCGTCTCCAGTGGCGTCAAGCGGCTGGATACAATGCTCGGCGGCGGCTACTACCGCGGCGCCTGCGTGCTGATCACCGGATTCCCCGGAACCGCAAAGACAACCCTGAGCGGCGCATTCGCCGAGGCGGCTTGCCGGCGTGGCGAGCGCACCATGTTCGTCAGTTTTGATTCAGATGGCTCAGAGGTAGTCCGTAATCTCACATCGGTGGGAATCCAACTCGCCCGCTACGTGAAAAGCGGGCACTTGCGCATGATCTCGGCACGCACCATCACAGGCAGTGCAGAGACCCTTCTGGTGCGTATCAAGTCCCTCGTGAAGCAGCATAAGGCCCGCTGTCTGGTTATCGATCCCGTCTCCGCCTTATCGAAGGCAGGCAATGAGTTGACTGCGCACGCGGTTGCGGAACGCCTGATCGACTGGTCGAAATCAGCCGGTATTACTCTGGTCTGCACCAGCCTTCTGGATGAGGTCTCGGGGCCCGCTGCAAACGCCTCGCCGCTCCAGGTATCGACGATGGCGGATACCTGGATTCACTTGAACTATCTGGTACAGGCGGGCGAGCGTAATCGCGGGATGTCGATCATCAAGTCCCGGGGCACGTCCCATTCAAACCAGGTTCGCGAGTTGATCCTCAGCGACAAGGGGGTAACTCTGGCAGATATTTATACGGCTGGCGGCGAGGTCCTGATGGGCACTCTGCGCTGGCAAAAGGAAAGCGCCGAGCGCGTGACAAATGAGGTAGCCGAGGTCGCAGGAAAGCTCAAGCGCGTTTGCCTCGATGCCGAGGAGGCTGTACTCGAGGTGCGAGCGAAGTCGCTGAAGACAGAGCTCGTTGCCAAACAGGTGGAGAAAGCATTGCTGGTTCGAACGACAGAAAGCCGCAAGCGGGAGCTTTCCGGCGGCCGCCGCCGAATGCGGGAGCTGAGAGGCGCCGACGTTGCGAAGCCCGCGAAACCTGCGAGAAAGAGATCTGGCAATGAGCCGAAATCCTAGGTTCAAGTTCCGGCTCTACGTCGCCGGGGACACAGAGAATTCCGCCCGCGCGCTCTCAAACCTGCGTGCGCTTTGCGGCAAGCTTCTGGAGAATCGGCATGAGATTGAAATCGTGGACGTATTTCGCGAACCAGGCCGAGCCCTGGAAGATCGGGTTTTTATGACGCCCACTCTCGTCAAGCTCAGTCCAGCCCCCATCCAACGGATTATCGGCACCCTCAGCGATACGGAGTCCATTGTGCAGGCTTTGGGATTCTGGACTTTGGCAGTATGAAACAGGCACAGGCGACACCGCCGCTGGATCACGATCACGAAGTATCTGCATTGGTCGAGTTGCTGTCGAAAACTGGCCAGCGCCTGGAGGAACTGACGGCAGGCGAAGTGGATACCGTGGTGGACCGCGACGGCCGGACACTCTTGTTGCGGGGTACGCAGGAACACTTGAGGCAGAGCGAGAATGCCAGGCAGGCCGCCATCCTGAACGCCCTTCCCGCAAACATCGCACTTCTTGATAACGACGGGAAAATCATAACGGTGAATGACTCCTGGCGGAGGTTTGCCATTACGAATCACATGAATTCCGGCCCAGGAAATGGGATTGGCCTCAATTACCTGGAGATTTGCGACAAGGCTCGTGGAAATGAATCATTTGACGCTCAGCTGGCGGGCTCTGGCGTTCGTTCGGTCCTGAACGGTGGCGCTAAGAGTTTCGCGCTCGAGTACGCATGCCATTCATCGACGGAACAAAGATGGTTCCTGATGACGGTGACACCCTTGGAGGATGACCGCTCGAGCGGTGCCGTAGTCATGCACATGGACACCACAGCCAAGAAACTGGCGGAGTCCAAGCTTCTGTTACTGACAAAACGTCTTTCCCTGGCGACCGCCGTGGCCAAGGTGGGTGTATGGGAATGGGACCTCAAAAGCAATACGCTGACATGGGACGACACCGTGTTCGCAATCTATGGTTTCACACCCGCGGAATCGATATCGTACGAAAGATGGTCTACGGCGGTTCATCCGGAAGATCTGCCGGGAGCCGAGGCGACATTGCGCAGAACGATCGACGAAAAGGGCGAGGGAACTGCGGAGTTTCGCATCGTTTTACAAAATGGCAGCATCCGAAACATTTCATCGGCTCAGAAAGTGGTTCTTGATCAAAACGGGAACGTGGGTCGGTTAATCGGCGTTAACGTGGACGTCACCGATCGCATGCTGGCGGAAGAGGCCTTGCGGAGCAGTGAAGCGCGCATGACCCATTTGGCCGAGCACGACTTTTTGACCGGCTTGCCGAATCGTTTGCTTCTGAACGACCGGATTGGCCGTGCAATCGAGCTTGCACGGCGTAACAAGAGAAAGGTGGCAGTACTTTTCCTGGATATGGATGGTTTCAAACACATCAACGATTCCCTGGGCCATCCCACGGGCGACATGCTCATTCAGTCCATCGGCAAAAGCCTGGTGGAATGTGTGCGCACCTCAGACACGGTAAGCAGGCAGGGCGGCGATGAGTTCATCGTGCTGCTTCCCGAAGTTGAACATCCGGAAGATACCGTCGCGGCCGCAAAAAGGATGCTGGAAGTTGTAGCCAGCGTCCATTCCATCCCCCAGCACGACCTGCAGATTACTTGCTCCATTGGCGTCAGCGTCTACCCCGATGACGGCCTGGATGCGGAGACGCTCATCAAGAGCGCGGACATCGCGCTATACCAGGCAAAGGAAAATGGCCAATCGAGCTATCAGTTTTTCCAGCCGGCAATGAATGTCAGAGCCGTAGAGAGGCAATTCATCGAACAGAATCTGCGCCGTGCGCTCTCCCGGCATGAATTTGCTCTGCACTACCAGCCTATTGTCAATCTAAAAACACAAGCGATTACTGGGGCGGAAGCGTTGATTCGCTGGAACCATCCGACACGAGGGCTAATCTCTCCGGGAGAGTTCATCCCAATCGCCGAGGACTCCGGTCTTATCCTCCCAATCGGCAGTTGGGTACTCGAGGAAGCGTGCAGGCAGGTCCGCGCCTGGAGGGATGCGGGTTTGCCGGAAATGACCATGGCAGTAAATGTCTCCAGTCGGCAATTTCAAAGCGCGAACTTTACGGAAAATCTGTTTCGAATCCTCTTCGACATCGGTCTTGATCCGAAGTTCCTTGAGTTGGAAGTAACCGAGAGTCTTCTTATGAAGCGTCCGGATTTCACAGCATCCATCCTTAACACGCTGCGGGAAAGAGGAGTACAGGTCGCGATCGATGATTTCGGCACAGGCTACTCCAGCTTGAGCTATCTGAGCAAACTCCCGATTGATACTCTCAAGGTTGACCAATCGTTTGTCCGCCAAATCACAAAGACTCCCAATGAGACGAGCATTGTGGCCGCTATTATTGGCATGGGCCAAAACCTCAAGCTAAGAGTCGTCGCAGAGGGCGTGGAGACTGTCGAAGAGCTCAAATTCCTTCAGGCCCTGGGCTGTGAAGAAGCGCAAGGATATCTATTCAGTCGACCGGTAACTTGTGACAAATTTGAAGCACTAGTTGTCGGGCAGAGCGTATCGCAAAAGCTTTGGCCCGGGATTCCCAAATTCTCATAAGCGGTCAAGCAGAATAGTCAGTGCACGTGCTTGCAACAGCTGTTTGCGGGTTGCGCCTGTATTACCGGCAATTCTTCAATTACCACCCGTGCGCTACCGAACGCCCTCTCGCCGCGTTCGAAGTTCTGGATGAGCCGAATGTGGTCGAGACGGCATTTCGCCTTTTGAGCGGCATCGTTGACTCCATGCAAGATCTTGCAGCCAACACAACTGACCGATCAAGAAGCCGAAAGCTTGCCCTGTGCGTAGTCGAAGGGGACCTGCTTCTTGTAAACCCGTCGCATGGGTGGGATACCACGAAGCTCAACCGGACCGTTCATAAGGAGCGAAGCGAATCGAAGGACCCGCATTCGCTTTTACCTTCCCTAAACACCAACCCAATTGCCCTGTCCCTCGGAAAGCGCGATAAGTTCCGGGCCGGCGACCATCCTCGCATTCCCCATTTCCGGACCCTGGTGCGTTTCCGAGGACTAATCGTTGTCATCCCCAAAGCGTGCTAAATGTCCGCGTCCTTCGCCACGCGGTAGTTCGCTACGGAGAATGATCGCTGTTTCCGGTTCCAGACTGCTCCGTGTCACTGCGCCTTTGTGACAGGTTTCCTACAACTCGCGCAGGGAGACGGCGACCGGGCGCAGTGCCGCGCGCACGGCGGGCAGCAGGCCGCCGAGAACGCCCATGGCCAGCGCGAAAATCAATCCCATCACGAGCAAGTTGAAAGTGATCTTGAAGGCGAAGGCAATGTTCGAGAAGGTCTGGAAATTCATGGTCTGGGTTGTCATGCCGTTGAGTGGAAGCACGACCACGCAGCCGAGAATGCCGGCAATGAACGAAATCAGCAGTGCCTCGAACAGGAAGGAAAGGATGACGCTCCAGCTGGAGAAGCCGAGCGCGCGCATGGTGGCAATCTCGCGTCCGCGTTCGGCGACGGCCGAGTACATCGTGTTCAGAGCGCCGAATACCGCGCCAATCGCCATGATGGCAGCCACCAGGCCCCCCAACACCGTGATCAGCTGCGTCATGGCCGACGATTGCTTCGCGTAGTAATCCACCTCGCGCTCGACTTCCAGATTCAATTGAGGATCGGAGGTGATCGAATCCTTGAATTTGTCGAAGGCCGCGGGTGACGTGAGGTGAACGGTGGCAGATTGAAAGATGTTTTCCGGGCGCTTGAGCACCTGGTTCAAAATGGGCGCGTCGCACCACATTTCGGAATCGAACGACGATCCGCCCGCGTCGAACACTCCCACCACATTCCAGTGCCCGCCGCCGAAGTTCACGGTGTTGCCGACGGTCAGGCCCGCGTAGGTTTTCGAGGCATTCTTGCCGACGACAAGCTCGTCCAGGCCGGAATGGAACATCCGCCCTTGAACGATCTTCACGAATTTCCGGATTTCGAGCACGTTGGGCGAAACGCCGCGAACCTCCACGTTCGCATCCGTGCCGGTACTGATCAGCGGTATGGGAACCACGCCGACGACTTCCTGTGTGACCAGCGGCTGGCCTGCCGCATCGCGCGCTACGCCCGGCTTATCCTGTACCAGCTTCACGGAATCGAGAGTGATGCCGCCCATCATTTCCGAAGTCGAGCCGGCACGCATCACCAGCGCATCGTCGGGCGTACCCGAGGCCACCAGCGTGGCCCGGAAGCCGCGCGCCAGCGAAAGCATGGCCACGAATACACCGACCGTCCCGGCAATGCCCAGAATGGCCACGATGGTGGAAGTCCAGCGCGCCCGAATGCTGCGGAAATTGTAGGAAATCGGCACCGATCCGATCAGCGGCGCCAGCAGTCCGGCAACGATCCCGCCCACGATAACCAAAGTCAAGAGCAAGGCAGCAACGGCCGCCAGAGTGATCAATACACCGAAAATTAGTTTTGGCATCATGCTCAAACCCTCCTGAGGGCATTGATCACGCTCATGCGCATCGCGCCATAGGCGGGAAGAATTCCGCTGGCAAAACCGACCACGAGAGCGGCGATCACACCGTATGCCAGCGTTTTCGCTGTAACCAGAAGCGGCGGCAATAGTCCTGCCATGGATCGGCTGAGCACTGGAATTGCGACCAGCGCAAGCAGCAAGCCCACACAACCGGCAAGTGCGATCGCCATCGACTCGCTCAGGATGAATCCAAGTACGACGCGATCCGGGAATCCGATCGCCTTGAGCACACCCAGTTCATTCGTTCGCTCGCGCACGGAGATGGCCATCGTGTTTCCGGTGACCAGCAAAAGTGTAAAGAATACGACGGTTCCGATCGACATAATCAGGAATTTGATGTTTCCGAATTGCTTCACGAAGCCCTGCGCAAACGCGGATTCGGTCTCGGTCCTGGTTTCGTAGGGCGAATTCAGGTACGCCCCGTCGATGGCCTTGGCGATCCGCGGGGCATCGTCGGGGTTAGCGATGCGAACCGTGTACCAGCCAACCTGGCCTTTGACCCTGTCGGGTACGCTCTCTTTGAAGTATTCCCACTGGAACCAGAACTGGGTCTCGTCGTCTTCCGGTTTTGCGCCGTGGTAAACACCGTCGATATTGAACTCAAAGGGTTTACCCGCCAGCCCATAAATGGTCGTCTTGATTGGAATGCGATCGCCGATCTTCCACCCGAAGCGGCTCATGGTGCCCGCGCCGACAATCGCGCCCTGGCGGTCTTTCAGGAACGTGTTCCACTGGTCGTCGGGAACGATGAGTTCCGGGAAAACCTGCCGCTGGTTTTCCGGGTCGATTACAAACTGCGGGAAAAAGTTCTTGGGATCCTGGTACACGCCGCCGAACCAGTTGTCGTGTGTGATGTACTTTACGCCCGGAATGCGCAGGATCTCATCCCGGTAGGAGAGCGGGATGGTGTTGATGATGGAGGTGCGATTGATGGTGACGAGACGATCCGCGCTCACCACGTCCGCTCCGCGGCTGAACGCGTCGTTCACCACTCCCAGCAGCGCAAACAGAAACAGCGCCACCGCGAACGAACCGATGGTCAAAACCAGCCGGGCCTTCTTGCGAAATAGATTGGCTAGAATCAGTCTGCTGAATTTCATCAGGCGCCTCCCGCCACAGCGCCTTGCCCCGCCCCCGCTTCTACCAGCACGCCTTTCTCGAGATGCAGGGTGGTATGGGCCTGGCGCGCAACCACCGGGTCGTGCGTTACCATCAGCACTGTTTTCCCGTATTCATTCACCAACCGCTTGATGAGTTCCATCACTTCGTCGGCGCTTTTGCGGTCCAGGTCGCCGGTGGGCTCGTCGCAGAGCAGGAAAGTGGGGTCGGCGATGATGGCGCGGGCAATGGCAACACGCTGTTCCTGTCCGCCGGAAAGCTGGCGCGGATAGTGGCCCATGCGCTCGCCCAAACCTACGATGGAAAGGGCGGTTTCAACATGCTTGCGGCGTTCGGCCTTGGAGAGCTTGGTCAGCAGCAAGGGCAATTCCACGTTCTGGAACGCGGTGAGCACGGGGATCAGGTTGTACATCTGGAAGATGAAACCAACGTGGCGCGCGCGCCAGTCGGTCAGCTTGCCTCGGGACATGTGCGTGATTTCATCCCCGGCCACGCTGATGGTGCCGCGTGTCGGAACGTCGAGACCGCCCATCAGGTTGAGCAGAGTGGTCTTGCCCGAGCCGCTCGGCCCCATGAAGGCCACAAAATCGCCCTTATCGACGTCAAGATTCAAGCCCTGCAAGACGTCGATGTCCTCATTGCCGCGGCGGTAGGTTTTGTCCAAGCCGCGCACTTGAATCAGACTGCCTGCCGATCCACTGCCATCCACGCGTACCGTCATCAACGCTCCTTGATCTCCGCCATCTCCGCTTGCTCGCAGGGATGATGGTGCCCATCGCAAGGCATTCTGTGAACGAAACAGCAGCACCAAATCACAACCGAATGTGGACAAAATCGCAAAAACTCCACTAGGGCCTGTTAACACTACCTGGGCGGGCATCGTTGCGAGCGCAAATCCGGCCAGACCCAGGGCCCCCACCGGACAGGTCTTTGTCCGTGGGGTGAAGATGAAGCCGAGCCCGAAGGCTGTGGCGGGCCCACAGTCAAGGGCGAGAATGAAGTATGGCCGAATTTGCGCCGCAACCCTTCGGGCCGGGGCCAATTTTCCTCATTTCGTCGTTGCTTGTCGCTCCAGTAACCAGTTACAGTTCGCTCCTCGCGCCTC
>Ga0181516_10000608_pt1 | contig 31476 bp, 38 predicted proteins | sample PEATcosm2014_Bin_25_FD_121104 | JGI IMG/M metagenome (GOLD analysis project Ga0181516, IMG submission 121104) | Peatland microbial communities from MTU Mesocosm Facility, Houghton, MI, USA - PEATcosm2014_Bin01_10_metaG | ecosystem: Environmental > Terrestrial > Soil > Wetlands > Peat | place... | reverse complement strand
TTACGGTCGTGCCCAGGCGAGGATGCGCGCCATCGTGGCCGGCTCGCCATGGCTGCACTGGGTCCAGGCGATGCCAACCTACCGGCGGATGATGCAGTGGGATCGGCGACACGTCGGCACCGTGGTCGCTTGAAGGCTCGCTCAGGGCGCTGAGGGTGCAGGGGCCGACTTGGTCGCGATGTACCACGGACACGTGCACTCGCGAGGCGGGTCGAGAGGCTGCTGCCATGGCGTGGCGTCTGTGGTGAGCTTGCCCAGGCATCGTGAGCCGAGTCCGAGTTGGCCTGTACGGATGTGGTCGCTCTTGGGGTGGCCGCAGGAACAGAGCGCTGCGGCGGCCGCGGCGGCTGCAGCGGCCTCGGCCTTTTCTTGCGGCGTCTTGAGGACGCCCTTGATCATCGTCTGCAAGGCCGACTGCTGAATGAGTTGAGTGCCGACGTCCCGGATCTGCTGCCCGTCGAGCGGCACGTCTCGACCATCCTCCATCCGGATTGTCACCTTCGCGCTGGGTGGAGTCAGAAAGCTCATCAGGCCACCCAGGAGAAAACGCACGCCATCGGGGGTGAGCGGCAGCGCGGCGGAGGTGCTCTCGGCGACCTGCGCGATGCGGTCGCGGGCGTCGGCGATCGCCTTCTGCCGACGCTCGCGCGCGGTGTCCTCGACCGCCTGAACGGGTTCGCGCGGCGCGCGTTTGCCCCGCGCCTTCTTTGCGCTCTTCATGGGCGCTCCCGGGCGGCCCGGCGCCTCATGGCCGCCAGCGTGCGGGCCGCGCGGCGGAGGTTGACCCTTCGCCAGCTCCAGCGACCAGCGAGGATCTCCCCGATGGCCCAGTAGGAGGCGCCGATGATGCTCACGATCCAGACGACGATCATCGTCATGGTGTTCGTGCCCTCTCGGCAACGCGGGCGCGGGCGAGAGCGTCGCGACCTGCGGGAGTGAGCCAGAGCGGGGTGTCGCTCTGCAGGCCCAGTGGCAAGTCGTCGTCGAGCCGCGAGCGTACGAGCCCGAGCGACAGCAGGCGCGTGAGGGCGGAGCGTGTCGTGGGGATGGAATCGACGCGCTTGCCATCCCAGGGCTTGGGCGCCGAGGCGAGGTGCTCCAGGGCGATCCGCTCGGTGGAGCTGAGCCGAAAGGTCATCCGCTCACCACGGGGGGGCGAGAAGCGAGAAGGCATGGGAGAAGGCCAGGCGCTGGGCGTCTTCCAGGTCCAGCTCCATGAGCGCGAGCACTTCGTGGTTCGCGTGGGCGCCGTGCTCGACGGCCTCGCCGTGGTACGCGATGGCATCGGAGAGCCAGTGCAGGTCCCGCGTGGCCGTGAAGAGCTGATACGCTGCGATCGCCCTGGCGCCCCACTTGTAGGCGGTATCCCGTTCGATGTCCTGCTTGCTCGTGGTGCTCAGCTCGTCGCGCGCGGCCTGGATCGCAGAGGGGTCCATGGATCATGAACTACGATGGGTTCACGCTTCGTGCAAGCCGTTGCCGACGGCCCCATGCCCGTCCGCATTGCGCATCTGTTCGACAGCCTGTATAACAATCGCAGACCCATGGCCCGCCGACTCGCTCAGATCGCCGAGGAGATCAACGCCCGCTTTCCGCTGCTCGTCGCCACCATCCAGGAAGGCTACTGCAACACCGATCGGAAGCTCGCGGGGACAAGGCTCATTCATCGCGGCAAGGGCCGACGGGGCAACCGGCTCATCGTCCGGTGGCGGAACCTGCCGATAAACGATCCGCAGGCGAAGGTGTTCGACCACAACGCGGCCGAGACGTACCGGCGAAACGAAGAGGTGGAGGAGTGGGTGAGGTCGGTGGCGCCCACCCTCGTGAAGACGCCCAACAAGACGAATGGAGCGTGGTGATGCCGCGTGGATGGTTGGATGCGGCGCAGCTTACTGCGATGGCGAAGCGCGCCGCCGCGTTCGAGTCGGTCTCCCTACTGTTTCGCTGGCGCCCCGGACGGCAGGGCACCGGCTACCGCAAGATGCTCCTCGCGGAGGGCAAGTGCTGGGACTGCTACCTCATCGACTACCCGCCCGGCGCCGGGGTGCCGGACCACCGGGACCCGGTGCCGGGCAAGCAGCACCACCGGCTGAACATCACGGTCTGGGGTGATCCGCGTCGGTTCGCGGCGCAGACCGACATCGTGGCGCAGGTGCGGGATGAGTTCGAGTTGTGGCTCGGCCAGCGCATCGTCCGGTTCCGGCCCGACCACATCACCCACTCGGTCAGGCCGTCGCTTGAGCGCCGCCTCGTCCTCAGCATCGGGTGGGTCAGGTGAGCCTTCCAGCTACGCCGCTGGCTGGGGCCAAATCCGCCTTGCCTCGGTGTTCGACGCGCTGTATAACAGCGGCACCGGTACCCATCGTGTCCACGCTCTCCGCTCCCGTCACGTACATCGCCAATCTGGTCCCCAACCCGGACGAGGTCTTCGCCCGCCTTCGTGACGAGCTGGCGTGGGAGCGACGGGACACGACTCCGCGCAGCGAGTACTACTGCAACGACAGCCCTAAGCCCTACATCTACGGGCGGGAGCGCGGTCGCCGGCTCTACGAGCCACGCCCGTACCACCCCATCGTTCTGGCCATCCGCAAGGATCTGGAGGCGCGCACTGGGGCGGTGCTCGACGTGTGCTTCCTCAACATGTACCGGGACCAGACCGATCAGCTTGGCTGGCACGCGGACGACTCGCCCGAGATGGACGACGCGCGTCCCATCGTGACCGTGAGTCTCGGCGCGGAGCGCGAGATCTGGTTCCGCCCGAACGGCAGCCCGAAGCCCGTGGGAGGTGCGCCCGATCCGAGTGTCGAGCGCCTCTTGCTCGGCCACGGGAGCGCGGCGATCATGGCGCCGGGCATGCAGGACCACTGGCAGCACCGCATTCCCAAGGGCAGTCGGTCGTGCGGTGCGCGCATCAGTCTGACCTACCGCGGGTACGTGGGTGGTGAACGATCCGAGTTGCCTCCGAGGCTGCGCAACTGGAAGAAAGGGACGCCGCAGATCGGCGCCTTTCTCCGGACGCGCGATGGATCGACCATCACGTTGGTCGACGACAGCGCGAACGAAAAGCAGGAGACGCTCCTCCTCGCTTTGATCCTCGGGTCCCAGAAGATCCCCGAGGAGATCATGGGCGCGCTGCGCACCTGGGTGGACACGCAGGTCAGGCGGTAGTCGGGCATCGATGGGCCTGTCGACGACCCACGACTGCTGGCGCGGCGGCTACGCGTCCTTTGACCTCTGGCGCCGGGAGTTGGCTCATGCCGCGGACTTTCCGCCGCTGGCGCTCATGGAGGGGTACTATCGCCCGAAGGACTGGTGGCTGATGACCCGCCAACCGGACACGGACACACCGAAGACGCACGTCTTCTCCGAGATGGCGAAGGAGCAGCATGGTGACTCTCGCGATCTGAGTTATGAGGTCGTCGAGGCCATGGCGTCGTCCGCGGGTCTGCCGCCAAATCGTACCGTGACCGCGAGCCCCGCGATCTGGTCGGTAGCGTGGCAAGTTGTGATGGCGCTGGCGGTGATCGGGGTGACGCGATGAGCGCGACAGCGGCGGCTCTCCTCCTCGCGCTTCGCGCGCGCGGAGTCGACAACACAGACCTCCGGCACTGCGTCCACGAGGCGTCGCACGCACTGGACGCGAAGATGCGCGGCAAGTGGACGAACACGGCGGTCTCCGCCGCGATGAAGCGGCTCGGCCCTGGCCGCGCAGCCGCTTCCGAGCTTCTCGCTCGCGCCGTGGAGCAGATCGTCTGCGCGCGTCTCGGCGTCGAAACGAAGACCCTCGATCATTGGGTAGGCGTCTCCTGCATGGAGGCTATCAAGTTCCGAGACCCGTTCCTCTCTTACCCGGAAGCGTTGGCCGCCGCGAGGCGCTCGATGGGGACGAAGGCTGCCGAGGCGCGAGCGGCGGAGATCCTGGCGCTCGCGAAGGAGAAGCCGTGACGTCTCCCTACGCGATGCCCGGCTGCGACAACTGCCACGAGTCCGGCGTGACCCGCGGCTTCGGCGGCGGCCCCTGCCCGTGCCTCGTCTCGTGCTTGATCCCAACCGAGTCCACGCGTGTGCACGTCTGGAATTCACCCGACATCGTTCCTGACGAAGACGCGCCGCCGTGTGGTTCGGAGTATGCGGATGGGTGCGGCACGACTGGCCGCGCCCTTCACGGTGATGGACTGTGCGACGAGTGTCACTACGCGAAACGCTAGAGTTCACATTCGGTTGCATTTCCATTTCGCATGTGATGCGTGCATGTACACGGCGATCATGCGGACAGCAGACGACAACAAGAAAGGTGCGGCCATCCTGTCGCTCGTTGGACCGTCGCGCTGAGACCGGCTGCCGGATAGATCTGCGCGCACAGCTGTTTTGACCATGCATACCGCGATGCTGTAAGCTCGAAAGCGATGGCCTCCAAAGGACGCAGCAGTCGTCGAAGCAGCCTGTCCAGTCGCGGTGGCTCACGCAAGAGGCATGGCGATAGCGGCCGACCGATCCCGAAGGGGCTTGCCCCGTTCACAGCGTGGAAGGACGTGCTCTTTGACTCTCAGCTGGGAGAGCCGTTCTATTACTGGGCCCCCATGGACGCGCGGCCCGTGCGGTTCATTGCACGGTCGAACGGCAGCGCTCCGACGCCCGGAACGTACGAGGCGCGTGCGCGTACGATTCGGATCTGGCCGCCGGGCAGTGTGGGACGCGGACGGTATCGGACGAGTGATCCATTCACGGCGGACGCCGGCCACCTCGACCGCTTCTATCACCAGGAGTAGACGCAACTTCCGCGTCGAACGGCCGATAAGGAAGGTCAGAGGACAGAAGTCACCCCACGTGGGTGCGCAAGACGTCCGGCGCGCTGGCTCTCGGCGTCGCAGCCATCGGAGCGGCGGCCATCGGCGCCGCGATGGGCATGGTGCTCGGAAGGCCGGCCCGAGATGCCCGCGATCGTCGCGAGTACCCGCTCGGGTTTTTCCAGAGCGGCGCCGAATGTTTCTCGGTCATCGACATCAAGGTGGGCAACAGGTCCCAGCTGGCCAACTCGACGGCGCTCCCGGGCTATCTTTTCACGAAGGGCGGGACCCATGTGAAGGTCGCCCTGGACGTCGCGACGGTGGCCATGGACATCGCCCTCGTGGTTGAAAACATCACCAGCAGCAATCAAACGTTCATGGCTGCGCTGGTCGGGACCGCCGCGCAGTGAGGGTCGGGTGGAGCCACAGAGCGTCCAGCGCATCGAGCGCGGACGAGAGAACCTGACGATCAGGAGCCTGGTGCGGATCGCGGGCGCGAGAATCGGTAGCGACCGTCCAGCATCGCAGGTCGCGGGCGCGTGCGGGCCCTACGCCTTCGTGCCCCATATGGGCTCGGGAGCGGAGGCTAGACCGCACCAGCATAGCGCAGGCCCTAAGTGCCGGTTGAGCCGAAGAGGACGACGATCGTTAAAGCCCCTCGATAGGCCCACCGCCTGGACTGGGCGTTCGTTCAGGCTAGAGTGGGCTCGGTGAAGCGCAAACGCACGGGTCGCTACGCGTCGTCAGCGCCGTGGTAGCCTTGAGCGGATGGCTTCTCAGAAACGCTCCAGCCGGCCGAAGAGGCGCAGCAGTCGCTCCAGCCGCAAGTTTCGTAGATCGCGCGGGCGTTACGGCAGCGTCGGGCCGGCCGCCGTCTGGTATCACTTGACGGATCGCCCCAAGTTCAAGTTGGATCCGAAGTTCACGCCTTCGGACAACGCGATCGCGATTGAGGATCGGTCGGGTCGACCCGGGATCTACCTTGGCCAGAGCGTAGAGAAGTGGGTCAACGGCTTTGGGTACTGGCGACCCTTCGTGGTTGAGTTCAGGGTGGATCCGTCCGTGGTGAACGATCCTGGGGTCCATGGTCGCTACGGCGGGGAGATGTTCGTCCCGGCCACGTCGTTCAACAAGCTCACGATCCAGCGTGTCATCCCGATCGACGCCTACGCCCGAGAGAATTACGGCGAGCCTGGTTGGATCGAGTCCAGCCTCGGTGTCGAGTTCGACACGGGCGATCCCATCGTGGAACCGGGCCGTCCTGGCTGGGCCGAGGCACAGAAGAAGTACAGGGGCTACCGTTATCCAGGGCCGGACGTTCGTACGATGCCGCCCGCCGACGTGGCTAGGTTGAAGAAGCAGTTGCGACGTGTGAAGGGATAGCTGGTAGCGCTACGGCTCCTTCGACCCCCCGTGAGCGGCGGCTGGCTCGTCGAGCGACCATGCTGCCACGTCGCGCATGTCTCTTGGCTGCCATGTCCACGTCAGTCGTAGTTGTCGGTCGCGACGTTGAACGCGTGCATGTGATGGGTCACCGCAAGCGACGCCAGCTCCTTGCGTGTGTGGTTCTTTTCGTAATACACGGGCGCGTGGCCCGTGATGGTCGACAGATGCCGGGCCAGCTCGTCCTTGCTCATCTTTTTGACGAGATCCACGACGATCGCGCGCTCTGCCTTTGACGCGGCCGGATCTTTTAGGCCCCCCGAGTGGATTCTGGGCTCAAGCCATTGGCGACGAGGATCTGCGTTGCTACCCACCCACGGCGACGCCCGGCCGGCCACGCCATTGGCGTCTCGGCTCAGGACCAACCGAGCTGGCGTTGCTACGTCAGCGGCGGCACGACCGTCACCGCTGGCTACCTGAGTCTCGGCTCAGGACCAACCGAGCTGGCGTTGCTACAGGCCCAGCAGATCCTCGCGTCGCTGGACGCGGATTGTCTCGGCTCAGGACCAACCGAGCTGGCGTTGCTACCCGCTGACTGAATAACTGAAAGGACGTGGACCGTGGAGTCTCGGCTCAGGACCAACCGAGCTGGCGTTGCTACCTCCCCCACCTGCAGCCGTGGTCTCAAGGACCTTTTGGTCTCGGCTCAGGACCAACCGAGCTGGCGTTGCTACTAGTGGACGCCCGCGCTCGTGAACGTGACGCCGTTCTGTCTCGGCTCAGGACCAACCGAGCTGGCGTTGCTACTCCCCACCGCGACCGGCGACGCCACCCGCCCCGGCCGGTCTCGGCTCAGGACCAACCGAGCTGGCGTTGCTACGGCCCCGCGCACGCCGCTGGCCCGCGCCAGAGCGGCGTCTCGGCTCAGGACCAACCGAGCTGGCGTTGCTACCAGCGGCCGCGGATGCCGCCGCGCTGCCCGTAGTTCGTGTCTCGGCTCAGGACCAACCGAGCTGGCGTTGCTACCCGTGCTCGTCGTATGGGAAGTCGCACCCGTCATCGGGTCTCGGCTCAGGACCAACCGAGCTGGCGTTGCTACTCAGGTGCGCGGTGAGCACGTTGAGCGGCGTCGCGCCGGTCTCGGCTCAGGACCAACCGAGCTGGCGTTGCTACCACGCTGCCGTCACCGGTCGACGGCGAGGTCCTGATGCGGTCTCGGCTCAGGACCAACCGAGCTGGCGTTGCTACTGTCCCGCCTCGCAACACTTTGGAGCCTGACAATCTCGGTCTCGGCTCAGGACCAACCGAGCTGGCGTTGCTACTCCGCTGCGCTCACCCGGGCGACTTCGTCGTCGGAGAGTCTCGGCTCAGGACCAACCGAGCTGGCGTTGCTACCGGCGGCGGGGAAGTAGCGGTCCCTGAAGGACATCAGTCTCGGCTCAGGACCAACCGAGCTGGCGTTGCTACCCGCCCCGACATGGTGCTGGTGGACGTGCTGCTTCCCAGGTCTCGGCTCAGGACCAACCGAGCTGGCGTTGCTACCCGGCAAGAAGATCTCCAAGAAGGAACTGCGAGAACTGTCTCGGCTCAGGACCAACCGAGCTGGCGTTGCTACAGGGCAACTCAAAGCGACGCCGCGAGCGGCTTCGTTTGTCTCGGCTCAGGACCAACCGAGCTGGCGTTGCTACGTAGACCGCTTGCAGCGGAAGGCGTTCCACGCCCGGTCTCGGCTCAGGACCAACCGAGCTGGCGTTGCTACGCGCGGGCCCGCGGGACCCGGGTCGCCGTCATCAGGTCTCGGCTCAGGACCAACCGAGCTGGCGTTGCTACCCGTCTTCACCAAACCGTGTTCGCGCAGGGGAGGCATGTCTCGGCTCAGGACCAACCGAGCTGGCGTTGCTACACGAAGGTGAGCACGAACGGCAACGGAGCGCCGAAGGCGTCTCGGCTCAGGACCAACCGAGCTGGCGTTGCTACCACTTCATGGGCGCCTTCGCGAGCGACGTCGCGGCGTCTCGGCTCAGGACCAACCGAGCTGGCGTTGCTACCGTTTTGTGGTAGGCTCGGAAGCGTGCCGTCGATGAAGTCTCGGCTCAGGACCAACCGAGCTGGCGTTGCTACCCGTACCCGTAGAATCGGTTTCATTCTACGTCGTTCGGCGCCTCCGCGCGAGCGCCCTTCCTCCTCAAGACCTTAGCCGTCCTTGCCTCCTTCACCCTCTGCCAACGATTTGGCCCGCATCGTTGCGGATTCGTTTTCGTTTGCGTCATCGCGAGCGCTCACCAGGATCTTCGCGTCGCCGGGGCGCTCGCGCCCAACGTCCAAGCAAGACGACCGGTGCACGGGGTCGTCGTTCCTGACGGGTCAGTGCCAGGAACCCCACCTCGCACCTCGCACGGCAGTCACTTCCGAGAACGTCTCACCGCCCGCGTGAGCCGTTACACGCACTCGCTGTTGCACGAGTGGCTCTGGACTCGGATTCAGCAGCGCACGCTCATTGTCGTACAGGACATCGCCTGTACCGTCGAAAGCGAGTGGCCCAGCCCGTCCTCGTCAGCGTGCGGTTCGAAGGTCGCGGCGTGACCTGAGCGCCAGCCACGGGACGTCACGACGGCGTTCTCCGCACACTTTCGGGTACCGGCCACGCTCCTACTCGCATGGCGCCGAAGAGCGAGTCGTCAAAGCAGCGCGCCGAACACAAGATTTGTTCGCCCGTGCACGTCGGGATCCTGTTCCGTACCGGCGGCATGAACAGGCGACCGCAGAACCAGCAGACATGCGCTCGGTACGGGTCCATCTACGACGAGCCTTGGCTACAGCCTCAGCGCGATCGACGTCGCGTAGTGCCTTTGCGAGTCCGTCGATGGTCTCCCGAGCGCGGTTTCCGGGGCGGCTCCGGAGCGACCTCCGTCGCCGCCCGGTAGACCGCATCGACGTCGAGGGTGACGTCCACGGACTTGAGCACGGCCTTCTCGCCGGCCCGCGCCACATGGCTCGTCCAGCCTTTGGCCGTCCGACGCCGCACCTCGATCGCCCGTTCGCGCTGCGACACGATCACGTACTCCCGCAGAGAGCGGATCTGCTTGTAGTGGTCGAACTTCTCGCCGCGGTCGTACTTCTCGGTGCTCTTGCTCGTGATCTCGACGAGCACGATCGGGTTGGTCACGGTGTTTATGTCCTCCGGATCGGACTCGCGCGGCCCGCAGACGACGGTCACATCCGGGTAGGTGCTAAGGCCCGTCTTGCGGACGCGAACGCGCAGGTCGGATGTGTACACGCGACAGCGCCCGCCGTGGAGCGCCACAGTGAGTTCGCTGCTGATGACCGCCGCCAGCAGGGCGTGCTCCGCGGTCCCTCCCGCCATGGCGTAAATCTGCCCGTCAAGGTACTCGTGCTTGACACCGCTGTCCTCCTCGACCCGGACGTAGTCGCGGAAGCTGTAGAAGACCGGGTGCACGACGGCACGGGCGCTCATGGTGCAGCGAACCATAGCACCGGGTCGGCTCGTCGGCTCGCCCGCTCGCCCGCCAGAACGTTCACCCGACTGATCTGGGGCCCGTGGCCCGGGGCCCGGCGCCTCCGCGTGAACCCCGCCCCATTTATTTTGATGTGGTCCAGATCCAGACTCGACATGGTCGTCCTCCGCAGATGTTCTACACGATGTCGCACGCGCGCGCAATGGCCGCGGTGGTGGACTTGCGCTCGTGTTCGACAGAACGTATAACACGTGGGTGCGGCCGTTTCGTGCCGCCGGAGAATCGTCCCCATGCGTGCATTCTGGTCCGGTGAGATCTCGTTCGGCCTGGTGACGATCCCGGCCAAGCTGTACACAGCGACCAAGGACATGACGCCGCAATTCAAGCAGCTGCACACGACGTGCGGCTCCCCCATCGCGATGGTCCGCCGTTGCACCACGTGCAACAAGGACGTCGCCTGGGAGGAAGTGGGCAAGGGCTACGAGGTCAGCAAGAGCACCTACGCGCTCTTCACGAAGGATGAGCTGGCCGCGTTCGATGCGGACGGCAGCGGCACAGGCACGGTCGAAATCGTGACCTTCGTCGATCCAGGAGAGGTCGACCTGGCGTACATCGACAAGAGCTACTGGATCGGCCCTGGCGGCCGAAACGTTCACGGCTATGCGCTGCTCCGTGCCGTGATGGCCGAGACCAAGAAGGTCGCCTTGGCCAAGGTCAAGCTTCGGACCCGAACCCGCCTGGCTCTCGTGCGGCCTCGTGGCAAGCTCTTCTCGCTCGACGTGATGCGGTTCGCCGACGAGCTGGTCGACGCCGACGAGCTGGCGCCGGCCGACACCAAGCCCCCGAGCGACCGCGAGCTGTCACTCGCTCGCCATCTCGTCCGGGAGCTGGCCGGCCCCTTCGATCCGGCTCGCCATCCTGACGAGTACCGAAGCGCGGTCCTCGCCGCCGTCGACGAGAAGGTGGAAGCGGGCCATGTCGTCGTCGAGTCCACGGCGGCGGTGCCCGCCGCTCCTGCGGCACCCATGGTGCCGCCGCTCGATCTTGCCGACCTGTTGCGGCGGTCCATCCATGGCACAGGCACGAGCAAGCCGACGACAGCCACCACGAGCACACCGAAGCCCACAGCCAGGCCCGGACCTGCCAAGACCCGGCCCCGGGTGGAACCCGGCAAGGCCGCCGAGATCGGAAAGAAGAGGCCACGATGACCGCATCCCGACTTCATGCCGGACCTCACCAGGTTTCGCCAAGCACGACTCTCTACATCAACCGCTACAAGCCCACGCACGTCGAGACGACCGCCTACAGCCTGGACTACGCCCTCGACGTCGCGTCCAAGTTCTACGGCGCGCTGCTGAGACGCACCGGACCGTGGCTTACGTCCGATGGGCGCAACCCCGAGAACGAGGACACGGGAGACCACTCCCTCGTCCGGTGCCCCGTCGAGGAAGGCCCGTAGCCGCTCACCGCGAACGGCGACTGGATCGCCTTGGCTTGTGTGCTGGATCGAGCGGCACGAGCACGGCAAAGCCGTCGACGGAACATAGACCGTCCCGTGACGGATTCGGGTCGTGCACGATCTTCTCTCCCTTAGCGACGACGGCGTGCATCCCGCGTGGTGATCGGCCGGTGAGAACATAGTAGCCCGGAGGCCAGTCCTTGAAGCCACGCGGCGTCTCGAAGTGAACGAACCATAGGCCGCGCGGCGCGAGCCAGCGCCGGATGCGCTTCTTCCAGAGGTCGTCGGGCTCCCCCTCAACCCCCATGAAGTACGGGACATCCGCGATCGGAAGCTCCAAAAGCGACGCGATGCAGGCGGACATGCAATTGCCAACGGCTCCCTTTCGACGCGGGCCGAACGTCGTCTGATCGACAGGCTTCACACGGCCAGTATACGCGGATCAAGAATCGCGATGTGAGCGCCGTGCGCCAACTGCGCGCACATAACTCCATGACTCCACGGCAGCACGGCAGCACGGACACAGGATGCTCATCGCGCCACTCACTCCTCGGGGAAGAGCCCTTCGGCTCGATCTGCACATCGGTCGCACTGGTAGCCCATCGCCTGGCCCGTCGGTTGGGGGAGCTGCAATTCGGGCATGGCAGGCACTGCGACTCGACGGAGGACCACGAGGGCCCGCCAGGGTTACGGTTCTCGCAGACCCATCGGATGCCTTGTCGAGGCGAGCGGGATCGGCGCTTGTCTGTCTCGGCTCAGGACCAACCGAGCTGGCGTTGCTACACATCCCGCGCCACCCACGGAGGTTCTGACCCATGAGTCTCGGCTCAGGACCAACCGAGCTGGCATTGCTACTCCTCCGCGGCCCGTCGGCCTCCAAGCTGCGCGTCCGTCTCGGCTCAGGACCAACCGAGCTGGCATTGCTACGCGCGGAGAAGGCCTGCTTCCAGTTGGAGATGTACGTGTCTCGGCTCAGGACCAACCGAGCTGGCATTGCTACGCACGTGCGGCTTCCTCATCGCCGCCGACCGCTACATGTCTCGGCTCAGGACCAACCGAGCTGGCATTGCTACCAGCCGCTTCAACATGATGCTCTCGACCGAAGAGGAGTCTCGGCTCAGGACCAACCGAGCTGGCATTGCTACTGGAGAGCTTCCTGGCACGTCTGCTGGCGTCCGATCCGTCTCGGCTCAGGACCAACCGAGCTGGCATTGCTACGATTCCTCCAGTCAGCTAGTCAGTCAGCGTGAGGACGTCTCGGCTCAGGACCAACCGAGCTGGCATTGCTACGGGCTCCCGCTCCGCCGCGGGACGGTGGTTGTTCTCCGTCTCGGCTCAGGACCAACCGAGCTGGCATTGCTACGTAGGTGAACTGTCGCCACCGGACGACCTGAGCTTCGTCTCGGCTCAGGACCAACCGAGCTGGCATTGCTACAAGTGCGGCGGTGAACGGGCACGGCGTAGTAGGATCCGTCTCGGCTCAGGACCAACCGAGCTGGCATTGCTACGGAAGAACCAGCTTCGGCGCATCGTCCGCCTGGTGAAGTCTCGGCTCAGGACCAACCGAGCTGGCATTGCTACCAGCCCTTCGAGGCGCAGACGCCGTTCTCGGCCATGTCTCGGCTCAGGACCAACCGAGCTGGCATTGCTACCACGACGTCGGCGGGTAGCCGCACGAGCACCTCGTGGTCTCGGCTCAGGACCAACCGAGCTGGCATTGCTACCGGGCAGCGAGCGCATCAAGATGACGACGCCGCACCTGTCTCGGCTCAGGACCAACCGAGCTGGCATTGCTACCGGCCTGCCTGAGCACCCGCTCTACGTCCTCATCGGTGTCTCGGCTCAGGACCAACCGAGCTGGCATTGCTACGTCCCTTCGGCGGGAAGCCGAGCGGCTGGTCCGCGAGTCTCGGCTCAGGACCAACCGAGCTGGCATTGCTACTCGTACCCGTAGAATCGGTTTCATTCTACGTCGTTCGGTGCCTCCGCGCGAGCGCTTTTCCTCCTCAAGACCTTGGCCGTCCTTGCCTCCTTCATCCTCTGCCAACGATTTGGCCCGCATCGTTGCGGATTCGTTTTCGTTTGCGCCATCGCGAGCGCTCACCAGGATCTTCGCGTCGCCGGGGCGCTCGCGCCAACGTCCAAGCAAGACGACCGGTGCACGGGGTCGTCGTTCCTGACGGGTCAGTGCCCAGGAACCCCACCTCGCACCTCGCACGGCAGTCACTTCCGAGAAGCGATGGAATCGGGAACTCCGGGCGCCTTCTGATGAACCGAAAGCCTCCGACGGCTGGGCGTAAAGCCAGTCGACATTCCGGTTGAGGACGCTCATGGTGCCGTTCGAAGACACTTCGTGACACCACAGGGCACGACTGCTAGAGCAGCAGCTGTACCGCCTGCCTTCGCTTTGTCCGTGTGAAGCGCCACATCTCACGCCTCAGGAGAACCAGGATGAGCACGTTGGACGACGAGTTCTTCGACATTACGCGCGGCACGCGCAATCCGGGCCGTGAGTTGCCTTCTGAACTCGCATCCCAGGCGACGGACAGCAGCGACATGCGTCAGAACCTGCCGATCCTATATGGTATCGTCGCGGGTCTGGACGCCAAGGATGTGCTCGAAATAGGCACGAGCGATGGGACCTCAACACTGGCGCTGCTCAAGGCCGTCGCTGAGACGGGTGGCCATCTGACGTCGATCGACATCGTCGACGTCCCGGTCGCCAAAGCCCTTGTCGAGCGGTACGGCATGACCGCCCATTGGACCTTCGTGAAGGGTGACTCCGGCGAAGTTCTAAAGAGACTTCAAGCTGAGGGCCGACAGTTCGACAGCGTACTTGTCGACGCTGACCACACGCGAGCGGGTGCGACGCGGGATTTCGTGGAGGCATCCAAGATGCTGCGTAAGGGCGGCGTGATGTTCACGCACGACAATTGGATGAGCGCCTGCGATTACGATGCGTCGAAGCCGTTTGGGCAGCGGGCTACTGAGGGGTGTGCGTTTCTGGGGCTCGAACTTCTTACGGGGTCGGACTGGGTCGGCGTCGTTCTGCCATTCAACTGCAATCTCGGCATATTCCGGCGGCGCAGCGACTGTGTTGGTGAAGTTGTGAACGGTATAAATCTAGCGCGTCAGGCGGGGTACATTCCCTGGACATGATGCGGTGTGCCGGTGCAGAAGGGGCACTTGATGCCCGCGGACTGGCTCTTGGCCATGGCGCTGCTCAGTCCCGCTTGAAGTAGGCGTTCACGTCGGCCTGCTCCTCGGGGGTCATCTCCATGTAGAGCGCGGCCGTCTCCTTGGACAGGCGCGTTCGCTGTTCGGCGGAGAGGCGCTCGTCGTAGTCGTAGTCGAGCGCGGATCGCATGGCGATGTACACCGCCTTGCGGTAGCGACCGTCTCTGGCAGGGGTAGGCAATGCCGGCGGAGGCTCCGCGTCGCGGCGCTTGGCCTGCGCCTCGTTGATCGCGTCGCTCAGCTCGCGCATGCGCGCGTAGGCCGCGTCGAAAGCGTGATCGGGATCGTTCGGGTCGATGGACGGATCGTGCTGGGCGCTCTGGACGACGACGCCGTTGACCTTGAGGTGAACACCATCGCCGTCGTAGCTGACCTTGGCCGCGCCGTGGGCGCCGCGCTGTCGCCAGTCGACGTGCAGGCTCAGGTGCTCGTAGCGCATCTCTTTGTGGAGCATGTCCAGGCAAAAGGAGCACGAGATGCGTGTCTCTCCGTCCATCTTGCCGCCCGAGCCTTCGAGAGCGTGCGTGCGGCAGAAGGCGACGCCGTCGTCGACAATGTGCATCCACTGAAGTCCGTGGAACGCGTCGATGTCGGGGCCAGAGCTGTACCCGCGGCCGTTGCAGTAGGCGACCTCGTCGGCCGTCAGGCGGCGCCCGCGCAAGACGTGCGAGACCTCCTCGACCTCGAACTGCTTGCGCTCCCACTCGCCGATGGACGTCGGTTGCGAGACGGTCCGGTACTCGGAGGGTAGCGCGTCGACCGCGAGTCGTTCGCGCGCGCGGCCGAGGGCGACGTCGGCGTTGGGAGCGGCGACGTAGACCGTCGCGTGACCGTAGAGATGCACGTAGACGCGCCAGTAGCTGCTCATGTTCGTCTCATGCCCAACGCGATGTATAACATGGCCTCGATGATCGAGCCCAAGAAGAAGAACTGGGTGGATCTCCTTCTCGTGGAGCGGCTCTGGAAGCTCTACGCCTGGCCGGAGTCGACGTTGCCCATGCGGGGCATGACCCCGGAGAAGATCCGCCGCTACCCTGTGCAGGCCGAGTACGTGAGCGACGACGAGCGGACCTGGACGCAGCCTCCACGCCGCTGGGACTACGGCCGCATCCGGTATTTCTACGATCTATTGAACGCGGGCGGATCCGTGGATCCCATCGACGTCGACAACGTCTGCGAAGGCAGCTGCGTCTACCCGGAGCTTGCGCTCCTCGACGGACATCACCGCCTCGCGGGCGCTTACCTGGCCAAGGTCAAGACCATCCCGGCACACTACGGCGGCCGGTCCGACCTCCTGAAGTACCTCACGGGGAAGAGCCGGCGCTGCCCTGAGTGAACGTGGCCGGCGCGTCTTGCCGTACGGCAACGACTCGTGCGAGACTTGGTTCGTGGCGGCCAAGAAGAAGCGTAGCAGTCGATCCAGCCGCGCGTCGCGCCGCTCGCCGCGGCACCACGGCAACGCGATGACGACAACCATCGCCAAGGCCGTGCGTCGCTTCGACAAGTACGACAAGGCCGCCCATCAGGCCGTCGGGGAGTACGTGCGTCGCTACATGGCCAACCGCGGCCTCGTGGCCACGTTCCCGAGGCTCTCCTACGGCTTCATGAAGCAGTGGGAGGGCCATCCGGTCTACAACCAGGATGGCGGCGGGAACATCGCGTACTTCTCCAGCCCCGAAGCCGCCCATACCAGCATCGTGGCCTGGGACCAGGCGACCCGCGAGGAGAGGGGCTCGTGAATGCCGGGGCGGTCGGTTCGTCCCCACCACGCCGACCGCGCGATCCCGCTCGATGAAAAGGCGCTCGACCTCGGCACCCAGCGCGTCCTGGACGCGTTTTCGCGCATCCTCGCCCGGCTCCCTCTCGATGACGTCTGGGCCACCGCGAAGTGGTTCGCCGAGAACCGCGACAGGGGCACGAAGCCCGCGTCGCGCCAGTACGTTCCGCTCACACCGTTCTTCGACGTCCCGTGGAAGACCGTGCGCGGATGGCCGCTCGATTCGATTCGCGTGACCCCGGTCCTCATTCACGCGCCCAAGAACGTCCCCTACCGCTTGCCCGTCATCCACGACGCGCACATGAACGCCTCCGGCCGGCGCGACGCGTCGGTCTACGTGCGCGTCAACGTCGCCTCGCCGGACATCACCGAACTTCGGGACCATCCCGAGAAGTTCTTCCCGATCATCCGGAGCAAGCTCCTCCACGAGCTGACCCACGTGCGGGACTACATCCGCGAGAGGGACGTCATCGATCCGAGCGAGGATCTCCGTGGCTACTTCAACTCGCCGCACGAGGTGCGCGCTTACATGCAACAGATCATCGACGACGTACTGCGCGTCGCACCCAGTCTGCAAGAGAAGGCCTATCTCAGCCGGACCCCCAACGAGCTGGTTGTCGAGGGCTCCCTGTCCGAGTCTCTGGCGTGGAACAAGATCGAGCGCTTCCTCAACGCCACGAACCGGGCGCGGATCCTCAAGAACGTCGTTCTCGCCCTGAGCGACCGCGGCCTGCTGCACTCGCGGCGGCCGCGGCTGCCGGCGTGAGCTGGTCCCAAGAGAAAGGTGCCCGTCGATGGATCTTCACTACCGCTCCTTCGTGAACATCGAAGACCTCCAGCTGGGCGAATGCACCATCCACCGCGCCAGCTCGCCCGACGGCAAGCGCTGGTGGAACCTATGGTTCTACGTGGCGCGCGACACCGACGGGCAGCCCGAGGCCTTTGTCGTTCCGGTCATGCCGAACGGCTCCTACACGGAGTCGGGGCCAGGCGGCCGCAGCTGGGGTCTCGCCCGCACGGGCGACAGCACATGGCAGGTCTCCCCTTCCATCAACGTGCTCGACGACGCCAGCGCCCGCGCCGTCGTCGCCGGTCTCGCGCCCACGGGTCGATCGCTCTGGCATCAGACCCCAGGGATCGTCGATGTGCCGAGCACCGAGGCCTGGGTCTCCGGCACGCCCTGATTCCGCCAGCGTCTACTTTGGGTGCCATTTCGTGCTGAATTGTGCTCGAATTGGCCCATGAGCAAACTGGTCACGCTGGGCCAGGCGTCCCTCCAGACGCTGCGCCAGCGGACGGCCGTTCCGAGCGAGCCGGTGCTCCTCGTGACGCCCCCATCGATCTTCCTCCTTGATGAGCGCGTGTTCATGTCGCTCGGCATCCTGCGCATCGCGGCCGTCCTGGAACAGGCGGGCGCCGTCGTCGAGGCGCTCGACCTCTCGGGCATCTCGAACTACCTCGACGCGCTCGACGCGTGCTTGACGAAGACCACCGCGAAGGTCGTCGGCATCACCGCGACGACCCCCCAGCTCCCCGCGGTGACGAAGATCGTCGACCGGATTCGGGCCGTGCGGCCGGACATGCGGATCGTTCTGGGAGGACCCCACAGCACGCTGGCCCACTCGGCCACCAAGCTGGAGAAGAAGGCGGGGCGCGTTGGCCGCGCGCACGCCGCCATGGCCAAGCTGGAGTCGATGTTCGACGTCATCGTCTCGGGCGATGGCGAGGTGGCCATCTTCGAGGCCCTGCGAAGCGATGCCCCGAAGATCATCGACGCCGACGACCCCTCCGGGCCGCTCTTCATGACGAGCGCGGTCTACAACGAGATGCCCATGCCGGCGCGGCACCTCGTGGACGTGGAGAGCTACCGGTACACGATCGACGGACAGAAGGCGTCCAACCTGATCGCGCAGCTCGGCTGCCCCTACGCGTGCACGTTCTGCGGCGGGAGGCACTCCTCCATGCTGCGGCGCATCCGCACGCGGACGACCGCGTCCATCGTGGCGGAGATCGAGCACCTCTACCACACCTACGGGTTCACGGCCCAGATGCTCCATGATGACGAGCTGAACGTGAACAAGAACGTCGTCGAGCTGATGAACGCCATCGACGCGCTCCAGAAGCGCCTGGGCGTCGCGTTTCGCTTCCGCGGCTTCATCAAGGCCGAGCTGTTCAACGACGAGCAGGCCGAGGCCATGTTCCGCGCCGGCTTCCGGTGGCTGCTCTGCGGGTTCGAGGCGGCCAGCGAGCGGATCCTCACCAACATCAACAAGAAAGCCACGCTCGCCGACAACGAGCGTGTCGTGAAGACCTGCCACGCGCACGGACTGAAGGTCAAGGCCCTGATGAGCGTGGGCCATGCGGGCGAGACGGAAGAGTCGATCCGCGCCGTGCGCGACTGGCTCGTCGACACGAAGCCCGACGATTTCGACTGCACCGTCATCACGACCTATCCCGGGACGCCGTATTACGACGAAGCGGTGCCGCACGAGTCGATCCCCGACGCCTGGACGTACACCTGCAAGAAGACCGGCGATCGACTTCACTCCTACGACGTCGACTACACCCAGGTGGCCGACTACTACAAAGGCGACCCGGCCGGCGGCTACCATGCCTACGTGTGGACCGATCACCTGACGAGCGACGCGATCGTACAGCTCCGTGACTGGGTCGAGCGGGACGTCCGCACCACACTGGACATCCCCTTCTACGCCGCCGCTGCCGCCAAGCGGTTCGAGCACTCCATGGGGCAGGGCGAGCTGCCCGGCTTCATCCTGCGCACAAGCCCGCGCTAGGTCTTCCGGAAGATGGCGTGCTCGACCGGGACCAGACCGTGCCGCGGGAAGACCTTCGCCGCGAAGGTCTCGTCGTCGTACTTGTCGATGTTGAGGTGCATCGGCACCATCCCGTCGCCGTCGTCGAACGAGGTCGTCGCCACGAAGAGGCCTCCAGGGCGCACGAGCTTCGCGAGAAGAGCCACCAGCTGCTCGGGCTCGGTCACGTGCTCGATGACCTCGGTGCAGATGACCATGTCGTACTGGAGGTAAGGAGTCCAGGGCGGCCTCGTGTCGATGACCACGCCGCTTTTCAGTGCGGGAATCCCCGCTGTCATGTAGTCGTCGGCCAGCTCCACCATCAGGACGTTGCCGGCACCGAACGAGCCTCCACGCCCGACTCCGACCGGCCCGCGGCTCTCGCCAAGCCGCTTGGACTCCTCGGCATGCCACTGCCGCATGTACCGCCAGATGGCGTATTCCATCATCACGCCGCCGACGTCTGCATGGGTGCACCGGCAACCCTTGTCCACGAGTGGAAGGAGCTGCGAGCCGATGCCGGCGCCGAAGTCGAGGACGGACATGCCCGGCTCGGCCAGCGCTGCGATCCGCTCCCGGAGCGCCACCTCCCCGGGGATCCCGTAGGTGGCGAACACCTGCTGCTCGACCTGTGAGGCGCAGCGCCGGTAGTGGGCCATGATCTCCGCTGACGTCTTTGGCTCCCGGAAGCACTTCCGCCCCTGGGCGTCCTTGCCTTCGCTGACTGCCCGCCGCCACTGCTCGTTGGTGGCGTAGAAGGAGTTGCCGACGTTGAACGCCGTCGCGATCGGATCTTCTCGGCGGTACTCGGCGAGTTCCCGGATGGCTTGCAGAAGAACGGTGCTGCTGCTCGTCGCGACGATGGCCATGGAGACCCTCTGGGAGCTAGAAACGATCGTGGGCGATGGAATCGAGGAGCGTCTTGTCCGCCCACTCGCGGTCGACTTCGTCGCTCATGTACACGTAGTGCTTGGTGTGAAGCACCATGTGATCGAGCGGCATCCGCTTGGTCACGCCGAGCGCACGCAGCGAGTCGTCGAACACCAGGTCGAACGAGCTGGCGGCCCGATCGTGCGTCGGGTACCCGCCCACGCGATCGAAGAGCTTGCGGTGCGTGATCATGGGCACCCAGTGGCACATGCGGCGCTCGCCGCAACGCTCGTTGATGCAGCCGCCCATCTTGCCGATCTCGTAGAACCGCAGGAACGTGTCGTAGGTGAGCCGTCCGCTCAGAAGGTCGCGGCTGAACTTGACCGGCAGCGGCAGGGTGAGCTTGTGGCAGCAGAGGTCCCGCTGCGCATGGATCCAGGCCGCCGTCAGCACCTCGGGGTACGGATCGCGCAGATCGGGCGTCACCATGACCGGCGTCGACACGAACTGCATCGGATCGTGGTCCCGAAGCACGTCCCACAGCGCGACGTCCCAGTTCTTCATGAAGACGAGGTCCTCGTCCCCGAAGGTCGCGACCCACTCCGACGACGTGGCCGCCGTGCCCATGTTCATGGCGGCGGCGGCCCGGATGCCACCCGTCCAGCACCGCTCGTCACCGATGAACTCCAGCACGTTGATGCCGTGCTCGTCGAGGAGCTTCTGGTGCGCATCGATCCAGCGGTAGACCTGCTCGCGACCCGCTTCGTCCCTCCGGAGGAACTGCTCGGTCTGCGAGGGAGGAAACTCGTTCGGACGGCGCGCCAGCTCGTACTGGAGCGGCGTCTTGTCGAGCACGATGACGATCTCGTGCGGCCGCGAGGAGTGCCGCACCAGCGACGGCAAAAGGTTGGTGGTGAACTGCAGCCGCGATCGAAGCGGCAGGACATAGGCAATACGCGGAACACTCATCGAATTCGCCCCTTCTTGTCTCGGTTCATGATCGCACTCCCACGCTCTGCAGGAGCTGCCGGGCTCGCGCGCGCCCCGTATGATGCTCCCGCAGCCACGCGTTGCCCGCCTGGGCCATCTGCTGGCGCCATGACTCGTCCTCCAGCGCGCAACGCACCGCCTCCAAGAGAGCATGGGTCCCGTCGAAGAAGAGCGCCGTCACGCCGTGCTCGAACGGGTAGCAGCGAACGATCGGCAGCTTGTCCGAGAGCAGCAGCGTCCCGGGCATCGAAGGGATCTCCCAGTAGCGAAGCGTGTCGTAGCCATGCCCACGAACCGAGATGGCCACCTTCGCACGGGCGATGGCGTGGAGGTAGTCCATGTAGCCGCGCCCGCCTCCGCCCACGAACCGATTTCCGAACTCCTTCTGCAAGACGTCGTACACCGCCTGGCGTCCGGGCCAGCTGGCCCCCCCCAGAAATAGGATGTCGATGTCCTTCGGCACAGGCTCCCGCGGCGGAATGGGCGAGGCCAGAGGGAAGGGCTCGATCCGAAGCGCCGTGCGCGGCTCGGTCGCCAGAAGCTCGCGCTTCAGGTACACCGCAGGCCGGAATTGATCGGTCAGATCGTACCGGATGTGCGTGTAATCCTCGCCGTCGACCATCGCGATCGGCGGGAGCTTGTCGCGGCCCAGGGTCGCGATGAAATCGGCCAGCGCCGTCACGTTGTACTTGCGCGGTGACGCCAGGATCACCAGATCGAACTCGCGCCGCTGAAGCGCCGCGATGACCTCGTCGCGCGACCACTCCCGACCGCCCTGGGCTGGCATCCAGTCGAAGGGGCCGGTCGTGCCGACGTCCTGGGGAGGGCAGCCCTCGGGGATGTTCGTGTCGTAGCCCCGGTCCGCCGCCCGGTACGGCGACATGTAGCGATGCACCTGCCCGTGGTACGAGAGCTTGAACGGGAAGTCGACGACGTTCTCCGCGCCCAGCTCCTCACAGAGCCCCATGAAGAGCGCCGCGGCGAGAAAGTCGGCCTCCGGATGATCGAGAAAAAGGACTTTCATCGCAAGGCCTCGTCGAGAAGCTGACGGGCGCGGGCCCGCGGCGTGTAGTGCTGGAGCTGCAGCGCGTTGCCGGCAGCCGCAATCCGCGCTCGCGCGGGCTCGTCCTGCAGGTACTTCCTGAGCACACGCACGATGTCGTCGAAGTCGCCCCCGTCGAAGGACACCTCGTGCACCCCATCCACCATGGGATGCGGCACCACATGGTCGTTGCGCTCGCGCGCCAGCAGTGTTCCGGGACAGCTCAGGATCTCGTACGCCCGCAGCGCGGTCACCCCATGACCTCCCACGCACACCGCGATGCGCGCGCGGCAGAGCGTGGCAATGCACTCCTCGTAGGGGAGATAGCCGCCAATGAAGCCCGGAAACTCCTGGGCCAGCCGGGCCTCCAGAAACGGCTTCTGGCATGGCTGGGTGAGCGGCACGCCTTCCTGGCGACCCGGGTGCCAGTTGCCTCCGCCTAGAAAGACCACGTCGAGGGTCTTGGGCAGTGCGGGGGCGGCCCGGATCGCGCTGGCCAGCGGGAACGACACCACCCGCGTCTGGCCCGACGTCCGCTCCTTTTCCGCCAGATAGACCTCGTACGGCCTCTTCACCATCGAGGTCTTGAAGTACACGTGAGGGCGGAATCGCTCCACGTAGTCCCACCGCACCGCCGTGTAGTCCTCCCCGTCCATCTGCACCAGCCGCGGCAGGCGATCCCTTCCCACGCGCTCGATGAGCTGCGTCAGGGCCTGGGCGTTGTACGCACGCGGAGACGCCAGAACCACCAGATCGAACTCCCGGATGCGCTCGGCCACCTCGTCGTCACTCCACGCACGCGCCGACTGCGGGGACAACCAGTGGAACGGCTCCTCGATCTTTCGGTCGAGGGGCGGCGGGTACGGCACGGGGCCGTCGTAGATCTGACCGTGAAAGGTCGGCTTCCACGGCCAGTCGATGATGCTGCTGGCGCCCAGCTCTTCGCACAGGCCCAGGTACACGATCGCCGAGAGGAAGTCGTTCTCCACGTGGTCGATGTAGAGAACCTTCATGCCGTCTTCTTGAGGACCGCGTTGAAGGAGAAGTGGTTGCGGAGGGTGTCGTACTCCACCAGCTCGGTGCCGCCCTGAACCAGGAGCGGATCGAGAATGCGCCGATGGAAGTCGCGCGCGCCCCAGGCGTGCTTGTGATCCTTGTCCGAGGCCAAGACGTCGAACGCGTCGTTGTCCGGAACGATCAGCGCGAGGATGCCGTCCTTGCGCAGGAGCTTCATCCAGGTCGCCAGAACGCGGACGATCCCGGGATCCCCCGCAGCCGGCATGTGCTCCAGCGAATGGTTCGAGCACACGTGGGGGATCGAATTGGGCGGGACGATCTCCGCGATGCGCGTCGCGTCCCACGCGATGTCGCTCTGGTAGGGCCCCCCATGGTAGAAGGGGTGCTCGCCGCCGTTTCCAAACACATCCACGTGGATACAGTACGGCGTCAGGCCCTTGGGACTCCCGAGATCGAGCCCGAGATCGCACGGCCCACACGTTTCGAGCGCCCACCACACGTTGAACGCGCGCTGCTGGTGACCCACCTGGTTCAGCGGGTTGCGCATGTCGTGCCACACGCTCGCGTCGCCGGCCGGACGATGGTAGTCGAAGTCCGGGTACTTCTCCCACGTCCCCGAATGGACGTCCGGGTAAAGCCGATGAAAGTCGCTCTGACGGGTCATCGCGGCCCCGGTCGGGGAAGCACCACGCTGGCCGGCTCGTTGTTCGGGCCCCGCAGGAACTTCACCTCGACGTCGTCGAGAACGCCCAGGTGCTTGGGGTTGGTGTAGTCGAACTCCTGATCGACGCTGTCGGGCACCGACCACTTCCGGCGGTAGTGCAGGCGCGACTGCGCCATGCGCGAGTTCGGATCGAGTATCGGGTTGCTTCGGAACGTCTCGCTCCACATGTGCCAGTTGAATGGCCAGTTGAGCTGCACGCCGATCTTCTTCTGGTGCGCGGCCATGGCGGTGCCGAAGCACGACTCCTCGTAGAAGCTCTTGTAGGCCTCGTCGAACCCACCGATCGCGTCGAAGTCGCTCCTGCGGAACCCGAAGAGCTGCCCGGTCGGGGCCATCACGCGACCCGGATCCCCGGGCTCCAGCTCCCGTCGCGAGGGCACGTGCTCCTTGGTCTCCGGATCGCGCGGGATGACGTCGCGATCCGACGTCGGCGACTCCAGGAGCTTCTGGACGTCGTCGCCCACGAAGGCGTGCCAGTTCTGGCCGACGACCCCCGCACCCGGGCTGTTGGCGAGCACGTAGATGAGCGCACGCAACCAGCCTCTGGAAACGATGACGTCGTCGTTGATGAGGACGGCGTACTCGCAGCGGTGGTACCGCGTCGCCGTGTTCCAGCCCGCCGAGATGCCGCGGTTCTGGCCGTGCTCGACGTAGTCGAGCGGCATCTTGTCCGACCATTCCCGGATGATCCGACGGGTGTGGTCGATCACGGGCGAACCGTCGTCGACGACCACCACGCGGGCCTCACCCGTGGCCAGCTCCGGCGTCCGCATCTGGAGCGACTTGAGCAGATTCCCGAGCCGCCAGGCGCCGTTGTACGTGGGAATCCCGATCGTGATCATGGTCTAGCCCTCCAGAAACCGCGCCAGCGCACGGCGTTCCATCTCCGCTCCATCGGCTCCCCACTTCTCCTTGAAGGCCGCCAGATCCCGCTGCGCCGTGGCCTGCCGCGCCGCCGAATCAGCCACCGATCCGTGCTCCTCGTGCGGCACGAGCGGCCACCAGACCCGATAGCACGGGTGGCCGGCCAAAGCGACGCGCAGCGTGAAGTCGCTGTCCGAGCAGTAGAAGGAAAAGCGGGCGTCGATGCCGCCCACTTCGTCGTAGACGGCGCGCCTGTATGCCAGGCAGTATCCGGCCAGCTCGGTTGCCGGCTGAAGGAATCCGGGCCGCGCCACATTCGACTGGCCCGGGCGGGACCCCTCGCTGCGCCAGGAGAGGACCCCCACGTTGTCGATGGCGAACAGCCTGCGCACGACCTCGAACAAGCCAGGCGGCACGAGGACGTCGTCGTCGAGCTGCAGTACGATTTCCCCTCTCGACGCGGCGACAACGTCGCGCAGCGCCGCCACGGGCCCGCGCTTGCGCGCGTTGTGGAGGAGGCGCTTGCGAACGACGGGCGCCGTCGCAAAGGCGCGCACGATGTCGGCGCCATCCGCTTCCGGGGACCCGTCGTCGTAGACGAGCAGCTCCAGATCCGAATCGTCGGACGGCAGCGACGCCAGGAGACGCTTGAGCCGCGGGCCGCCGCGATGGCAGGGGATGCAGAGGGAGATCATGGGGGTCAGGTCCAGTTCTTGATCTGCGAGTTCCACTCGACCGCCGCGGGAGCCGAGCCGTAGTCGCGACGGATCTCCGTGAACGATTTCCCCCACTTCTCCCGGAACTTCGCGGCGCTCTGCGCCATCACGGACGACGCGTCCATGTTCCTTGCCTCCGAGGTGGTGGCGCCGCCCTGGTGGTAGACGATCGGGTAGTCCGCCATGTAGTGGTAGAAGCCGTTCTTGCGCAGGGTCACGCCGAGGTCCACCTCCTCGTAGAAGCAGAAGTACCGCTCGTCGAACCCGCCCACGGACTCGTAGGTCGACTTGCGCAACGCAAAGATGGGACCCTGGGATGAGAGCAGCTTGCCGCCTCCGCTCTGCAGGTGCGCCTCGCGGTAGTCGAGCCGCGGGATACGGACATGCCGGAGGGTGGTGGGCGGAAAGAGCTGCGCGTGCTGGACCTTGGTGAGCGCCACGTAGGAATTGAGGCCGATCATCCCCGCCTTGGGGTTCTCCATCACCGAGAAGACCAGGACGTCGAGCCAGTCCTCCACGACCTCGATGTCGTTGTTGATGAGAACGACGACATCCGCATCGTCGTGGCGGCGTGCCATGCGGTTCCAGCTCTTGGCGATTCCGCGTCTATCGCCGTTCTCCAGCAGCTCCACCGACGGGATCCGTCCGGCGAAGCTCGTCACGACGTGGCGGGTCAACTGAAGCTCTTCCGCCGTGGAACCGTCGTCGCAGACCACCACGCGCACGAGGCTATTGCCGTCGAACTTCGTGCACGCCGCGATGGACTCCAGGCACGGCTGGAGCAGATGGGAACCGTTGAGCGTGGGGATTCCGATCGTGACCATTGTCATAGCTTGCGCAGCTCCTCTTCGTACCGCTTGGCAACCGCATCCATGTTGATGCGTTCGTACTCCCTGCGGATGCCGTCGGAGAGCCGCTGGTGCTCCTCGACATCGCGCGCGATGCGGACGACCTCCTTCGCGAACGTGCCCGGATCGAACCCACCCACGCGGCGCACTCCCTGCTGGAGATCCGAGGCGTGGGTCGAGTCCGTCACGACCACGGGGGTGCGCGCGGAGACGAATTGCTTGGTCGCGGCGCTCACGCTGTCGGTATCCCGGCCGTGGAAGACGAACCCCAAATCGCTGGCGTGAACGCGATCGAGCAGCTCCTCCTCCGGCACGAAGTCTGTCGAGAAGTGCAGGCGCCCCTCGTAGCGCGCCACGAGGCTGCGGAGCTGCGTGTCCTCCTCGGCAGCGCCCGACCCCTCCACGTCGAAAGGCCATGGCGCCTGCACGTGCACCACCGCGCGCGGCAGGTCCGACAGCTCGGCGAGAAGCCGGTCGATGGACTCCGGCATGCGCTTCCACTTCGTGAGAAACCCCACCGTCGTGAGAACAAGGCCCTCACCCGGCGCCGGCATCCCAAATCGGGCCCGCAGCTCCGCGCGCGATGTCTTCGGTACATAGGTCGGGCACGCCAGCGGGATCTCGACGATGCGTCGTCCGAATGAGCGCCCGTCGTAGTACCGGTGCCGGATGAACAGATCGACCAGCTGCCCATATTCGTGGGGGACCCACTCGCTGTACCAGTGGCAGACGAAAGCCGTCTTGCAGCCGCTCGCTCGAAGCGTTGCCAGTCGCCGCGCGAAAAGTGTCCAGTCGCCCGGAAGCTGCGGCTCGTAGTGGAAGAGGAACACATCCCCCGCGCGCGACGTCTCCATCGCCGAACCAAGATTGCTGTAGTCGCAGGCCTCCAGTTCCAGACCTGGAATCGCCGCCAGACTCCGGTCGAGCTGCTGCCCGTACTGCCGGATACCGCAGCGCTCATGCGCCGAGTGGCAGACGACGATCCTCATCCCTGGATCGCTCCCACCATCTCGGCCCGCGCCAGCTCGGCAACCACCATCTCCTCGACCATCGCCTCGAAGCGAATGGTAGGGCGCCACCCGAGAACCGTCCGCGCCTTGGTCGCATCACCGCAGAGCGCGTGGACCTCGGCGGGCCGGTGGAAGCTCGGATCGACCACGACGTGATCGTGCCAGTCGAGCTGCACGCAACCGAACGCCACGTCCAGAAACTGGCGGATCGAACGAGTCTCGCCCGTCGCGACCACGTAGTCGTCGGGCTTGTCCTGCTGGAGCATGAGGTACATCGCCTCGACGTACTCCTTGGCATGCCCCCAGTCGCGCTGCGCATCCAGGTTGCCGAGGGTGAGCTTGTCCTGAAGGCCGAGCTTGATGCGCGCAGCGCCGCGCGCGATCTTCCGCGTCACGAACTCCTCCCCACGGCGCGCCGACTCGTGGTTGAAGAGGATCCCGCACGACACGTGCAACCCGAACGCCTCCCGCGCGTTCACGCAAGACCAGTGGGCGAAGCACTTCGCGGCTCCGTACGGACTTCGTGGCTGAAAGCGCGTCGTCTCGCTCTGAGGCGGCTTGGCCGAGCCAAAGCACTCGCTGGTCGAGGCCTGGTAGAATCGAATCGGCCGCTCACTGTTGCGTACCTCTTCGAGGAGGCGGACGACCGCCAGGCCGTCGACGTCGGCCGTGTATTCGGTCGTCTCGAACGACGCGCTGACGAACGATTGCGCCGCGAGGTTGAAGACGAGGTCGGGCTGGCTCTTCTTGAAGAGGCGCGTGATCGACCCGCGCTCGACGAGATCGCCGTCGTGCAAGATGAGCCGGTCCTTGATCGGATCGATCCGCCACGTGCCGCCGCTCGACACGCGCCGAACGAGTCCGTGCACCTCGTAGCCCTTCTCCAGAAGAAGCTCGGCCAGAAACGAGCCGTCCTGACCCGTGATGCCCGTGATGAGCGCCCGCTTGGTCATGCTCATCAGAAGAGGCGCTTCTTCCAGGTCTCGGGCAGCTGGTCGCTCTCGATCTCCAGATCCAGGTTGTGGTACGAGAACGGACGTGCGCCGCGCGTGCGGATCCATTCGATGGTCTGGACGACGCCCTCCTCCAGAGACACCTTGGATTCGTACCCGAGGAGCTTGCGCGCCTTGTCCGCCGAGCAGTGCGCGAACTTGACCTCCCTCGGCCGGCGCGACTTGAAGATCGGATCGAGGGGCAGCTTCAGGACCTTGGCCACGATCTCCGCCACCCGAAGGACGCTCACCACCTCGCTGTCGGGCCCGACGTTGATGACCTCCCCGACGACGTTGGCCTGCGTCGCCATCCGGACGAGCGGCTCGACATCATCGGTGTAGTAGCTGAAGCAGCGCTGCTGTGATCCGTCCCCGTAGATGTACGGCTGACGGCCCTGCAACATCAGGTTGGCGAAGATCGAGACGACGTTGCGGAATGGATCCGTGTAGACCTGCTTGGGCCCGTAGATGTTGTGCGGCACCGCCACGACCCATTCCATGCCGTGGGTCTCGGCGAGGTTTCGCAGGAGAAGCTCGGCGCTGTACTTGCCGATCCCGTATGGGTCCTCGGGCAGCGGGCGCATCGCCTCCGAGAACGGAGGGGGACCGTCTCCCTGGCCGTAACGCGCCATCGAGCTGCAGAAGATCGTCCGCTTCACGCCCACCGCGCACGCGGCCGAGAAGGTCGCCGCGCTCGCCGCGTAGCCGTTCTGGGCGTTCTCGTGAGGCGAGAACACGCTGAGGCCCTCGTGGGCGGTCGCTGCGCAGTGGTAGACGATGTCCACGCCTCGCATCGCCTTGCGCAGCCGATCGAACTCGTTGCAGTCCCCGGCGTACCAGTCGACCCCCGCCGGAACGTTGTCCTCGTAGCCGCCCACCAGACTGTCGATGCCCGAGACCTGGTCTCCGCGCTGAAGGAATGCGTCGGCCAGATGAGACCCGAGAAAGCCAGCCACTCCAGTGATGAACACCCTCACGATGCGCTCTCCCTCTTGCCCTTGGGCCGCTTCTTCGCCGACTTGAACTCCTTCTCGATCTCGCGCAGCCCGATCGCGACGATCTCGCGGAGCACCGCCGCGCGCGTCATCGTTCGGTCCACCTTCCGACGTTGTTCGAGCATGGCGTAGACGCGATCCATCGTCGCGCTGTCGAGTGCCAAGCTCGTGAAGTTCATGTTCGGCACGGACTCGGACGCTACACACTTTGCGTCCATGAGTCAATTGGTTCGGTGGTTGACAGGTGCACACGACGGGCCGTACGCTCGGCGGCGTCTAAGGTCACACTTGGATGGCGCGCGCGCCGCTGCGCGGGGATGCGCGAGAAGGAATCCGGACCGCACGTGAAGCTCGTCTCGATGACGCTCGTCCACGCGGGCGCGGCGGCGAAACTCGCCGATGCGCTGCGCAGTGCTTCGTTCGTGGATGCTCACCTCGTTCTCGACACCACGCCGGACAATCCCGTAGTGCGCCAGACCATCGATTCCATCTGGCCGGAAGGGCGCATCGACCAACGGTCGATCATCGTCCGGAGCTATCCATGGCCTGGAGACTTCTCGACCGCGCGCAACGAACTGTTCCAGCAAGCCGCATCGCTCGTCGAAGGCGACACCTGGGGCATCGTCCTCGACAGCGACGAGCGCCTCATCTGCGACGACCCCAAGGCGCTTCGGCTCGAACTCAGCTCACCCTCGGCCATGATGGGGCTCACGTACGACGTCGACGAGTTCTACCGGAAGGAGAGGCTCTTCCGACTTCCGACGCATGCCCAGTATGTCGGCTTCACCCACGAAGCCCCCATCAACACCGGCCAAGCGATCGATCCGGTTCAGCACCTCAAGTTCTGGGAGCTGCAAAAGAGCAACGAGGAGTTTCAGCAGAAACTCCGGCGTGACGTCACGCTGCTTCGCCGGCAGGTCAAGGCCACACCCTGCGACGCGCGCTGGTGGTACTACCTCGGCGACACCCTCGACTCGCTCGGCCAGAAGCTCGAAGCCACCGACGCCTTCGTCCAGTGCGCCAAGCTGCGCGGCTGGGATGAGGAGGGCGCCTGGGCATGCTACCGAGGGGCCACGATCCTCCTGGCGCGCGAGCGCTACCAGGAGGCCATCGACATCGCGGCCAAAGGGCTCGCCCGCCACCCGGGCGTCGCCGAACTCTGCTGGGTCGCCTCCGTCGCCAGCTTTCGGGCCGGGCTCAAGGACAAGGCCACCTACTGGGCACGCATGTGTGTCGCGCTTGGGGATCACGTGGGGGTCAACCTCAGCCGCAGTCGCGCGGGATTCCGACACCTACCGGCCCTCTTCGAGCTGCCTTACGATGTCCTCCGGTTCGCGGCCCCCACCCAGGAGCAGCGCGACGAGGCCGACCGCGAATTCTGGAAGGCCAAGCTCCACCGGTACGGTGGACCCGTGGAGGAAGCCGCCATCCGGCGAGGCCCGAACAGCGCCAAGTGGGAGGCGCGAAACGATGTGGGGCGGCACGCCAAGGTCCTGGGCGATCTCGCCCAGGACGTCCGCATCATCCCGATCCCGAACCCCAGCCGCGACGGCTACCACCCCATGAACCCGTCGCTCACGCTGCACCGGGGCAAGCTCGTCGCCACCATCCGGACGGTCAACTACGTCATCGACGACGTCGGCCGGTACATCATGCCGCCTGACGACAAGGGCGTCGTCAAGACGGTCAACTACCTCGCCGATGTCTCGCCCATCGATTTCTCCGTCTCCAACATCCGGACCATCCAGGACAAAACGGGCAAGGAACGGTTCCCGACGTTGGTGCGCGGCTACGAGGACCTCCGGCTCGCCTCGGTCAATGAAACCCTCTACGCCAGCGCCACCGTCCGCGATCACGATCCGCACATGCGCTGCCAGATCGCCATCTGCGAGCTGAACGAGCAAGGGGAGATCGTCCGCGACTGGGATCAGTCTTCCCCCAGGGACGAGAAGAACTGGATGCCCTTCGTTCAGCCCTGGATCGGGCTGTCGTTCGTCTATTCGGTTGACCCCACGGTGATCGTGAACTTCGATCCCGAGACAGGCATCGTCCGCGAGGTTGCGCGATCAACCCCCACCGTCGCGCTCGACCACGTGCGGGGCGGCTCACAGGTCATCGCGCTCCCGAGCGGGGAAGGATGGCTGGGCGTCGTCCACGAGGTCGTCATCCTCGACGATCGGCGCCGCTACCTGCACCGCTTCGCGCGCTTCGACGACCGCTTCCGGCTCACCCACCTCTCGCACGCCTGGCGCTACGGTGGACCGCTGCGCATCGAGTTCGCGGCCGGTCTGGCTCTGCTCGAAGATCAGGGGAGCATCGTCATGGGCGTCGGAATCGACGACCACGAGGCGTGCTTCGTCGTCATGCCCCTCGCCGAAGCCATCCGGCTCGGCAGCGCGATCGCCTGCACCTAGAAGTTCATGCCGAAGAACATCGCGTCGTTGGGCGCACCCACCATGGCGAAGAAGGTCGCGAT
>Ga0181516_10000604_pt1 | contig 31743 bp, 25 predicted proteins | sample PEATcosm2014_Bin_25_FD_121104 | JGI IMG/M metagenome (GOLD analysis project Ga0181516, IMG submission 121104) | Peatland microbial communities from MTU Mesocosm Facility, Houghton, MI, USA - PEATcosm2014_Bin01_10_metaG | ecosystem: Environmental > Terrestrial > Soil > Wetlands > Peat | place... | reverse complement strand
CGGGTTTGCCCTGGGTCAACGTGCCGGTTTTGTCGAAGACGAGCGAGGTCACGCGACCGGCGCGTTCGAGAGCGACGCCGTCGCGGATTAAAATGCCGCGGCGCGCGGCCGCATTCGCGGCGGCCATGATGGCCACGGGGGTTGCCAGTCCCATGGCACACGGACACGCGATAATCAACACCGCCGCGACGTTGATGAAAGCGGCGGCCAGCGCGCCGGCGGGCACGGTGGCCGGCCACAGGTATTGCGCGAGCCATTGGTGCGCGCGCAAGGCCTGCTCCGGCGCGAGCCCCCACCAAAGACCCGCCGCCAGCGCGAACGCCACGACCGCCGGTACGAACACGGCGCTTACGCGGTCGCCGAGCCGTTGAATTTCCGCGCGGCTGTTTTGCGCGCGTTCGACCGCCGCGATGATGTGCGCCAGCGCGGTTGCCTCGCCGGTTGCGGTCACGCGCGCGTCCAATTGGCCGTTCAAGTTTACCGTGCCGGCAAACAGCTTGTCGCCGGACTTTTTTTCCACCGGCAACGATTCGCCGGTGAGCATGGATTCGTCGACGGTGGATTCGCCGCGAACGGTCTTGCCGTCCACAGGCACCTGGTCACCGGGTTTCAAAATCACCGTGTCGCCGAGTTGCAATTCACCGGCCGGGACCAGGGCTTCGGCGCCATCGGGATTTCGGCGGCGTGCCATCGCCGGGGCGAGCCGGAGCAGCGCCTTGAGCGAGCCCTCGGCGCGCGCGCTGGTGTGCGCCTCGATCCAATGCCCCAGGCTGATGAGCGTGATGATCGCGGCCGATTCCATGAAATAGAGATGTCCCGGCGCGCCGCTGAACAATGCCCACACGCTGTAAGCGAAGGCCGTCGACGACCCGAGCGCGACCAGAGTATCCATGTTGGCGTCGCGCGCCTTGAACTGCCGCCAGGCGCCTTGATAAAAGCGCGCGCCGCAAAAAACCTGCACCGGCAGCGCGAGCGCGAACGCCAGCCAGTGAAACCACGGCGTCATGCCCAGGTGAAACACCCATTCGCCAATCATCAGCGGCAGCGTACCCGTCAGGCCGGCGACCACGTTGAACCGCCAACCCGCGAGCGGCGACCATCCGGCGGGTTTGTCCCCGGCATCCTCTGCCAGGGGTGCGGCTTCGAAACCGGCTTCCTTGATGGCATCGAGGACTGCGGGAAGGTTCGGTTGCGACTGCCAGCGCACCGTGGCGCGGCCCGCCTCGAGTTGCACCGTGGCGCTGGCGACTTCGGGCACGCCTTGAATTGCCTCGGTGACGTGCCGCGCGCAGTTCCCGCACGTCATGCCGCCGACCGCGAGCTGGGTCGGAGTTGTATCGGGTGCTTTCGTCGTGTGAAGTGCAGTGACCGCGTGATGATCCATCAGCGGAATGATAATCGAAAATTCAATCCCCGTCGAGCCGCGGGCTTGCGGATGTGCATTTTGAACTGACTCGGGGAGGCCGCGAAGCGGCCAAATACGAACAGCCGTGGGTGAAACCCACGGTCGAATTATGAGCGGTGCGACCCCTGCGGGGTCGAATGTCTTTACCGCCTTACCGTGGGCTGACGCCCACGGCTATTCGTATTATGTCCCTCCGGGACATCTGGGGCCGGGCGCGAATGCGTCACGCCTCGCCGGCCCGCAAGCTAAAGCTTGCGGCTGGACTGCGGCTTCGTGTTCAATCATGGCCTTATGAGCAATACTCATGCATTGACGACGACAACGTTTGAGTTGCCCGGCTACCGCGTCCGCCGGTCGTTCGGCGTCGTTCGCGGCATCATTGTGCGCTCGCGTTCGATCGTGGGAAACATCGGCGCCAGCATCCAGAGCATCTTTGGCGGGAACATCTCGCTTTACAGCAGCCTGTGCGAACGGGCGCGCGAGGACGCCTTTCAATTGATGCTGGAGCACGCGGGCGCGCTGGGCGCCAACGCGGTCGTGGGCGTGCGGTATGACGCGACGGAGATTGCGCCGGGGATGACGGAAGTTTTATGCTACGGCACCGCCGTGTTTGTGGAACCGGCGGCCTGAACATTGGTAATTGTGAATCGAGGGACGGATGATTTCTCCCTCACCGCCGTAATTTCCACCAACAACTAAAAATCATGGCCGGCCACAGCAGATGGGCGAAGGTGAAGCACTTCAAAGGGGGGATTGACGCCAAGCGCGCCAAAATCTTTGCCAAGCTTTCGAAGGAAATCGCCATTGTGGCGCGCATCGGCGGCGGCGACCCGGGGATGAACCCGCGGCTGCGGATGGTGCTGCTCAAATGCCGGGGCGCGAACATGCCCGGGGAAAACATTGATCGCGCCATCAAGAAGGGAACGGGAGGCGGCGAGACGGCGAATTTCGAGGATTTGACTTATGAGGTTTACGGCCCGCACGGCGTGGCGCTGCTGGTGGAATTGAGCACGGACAACCGGAACCGCACGGCGGCCGAGATCCGCAGCCTGCTCACGAAGAACGGCGGCACCATCGCCACGGCGGGCTCGGTGAGCCGGCTGTTCCACCGCAAGGGCCAGATGTTTATATCCCGCGAGGCCGCGGACGAGGACCAGTTGATGGAACTGGCGCTCGAGGCGGGCGCGGAGGATTTTACGGCCGAGCCCGAGGGTTACGAGATTCTGACGGACCCGGCGCATTTCGAGGTGGTGCACAGCCGGCTCGAGGCCAAGGGCGTCAAGTGCGCCTCGGCGGAACTGGCCTACCTGCCCGCCCTGACGGTGCCGCTGACGGACCCGCATGCCATCGCGGCGGTGAACAAGCTGGTCGAGGCGCTCGAAGATCACGACGACGTGAAGGAAATCCATTCCAACGCGGAATTTCCCGGCGAGGCCGCGTGAATAAACCGAAAGTTCCAGCGTCCGAAGGAACCATGTTCGTCATCCGGCATCGCCGCCCGTTCCGCGGGGCGCGTTGGGCGCGCTTGTCCTCATGAAATCGCTGGCGGACACATTCTTTGGCCGGGCGTTGGGCCTGCTGGCCAGCGCCGTCATCCGGTACCGCTGGCTGTTTTTGTGGCCGCAAATATTCCTGTTCGGGCTGAGCATTTTTTACACGGTCAAGTACCTGCAATTTGATCCAAGCCGCGACAATTTGGTTGGTTCCGGCAAGAAATATCACCAGACCTACCTGAAGTTCAAAAAGGAGTTTCCCGCGCAGGACGACCTGGTGGTGGTGGTGGAGAGCGAGAACCCGGAGAAGAACCGGCAGTTTGTGGAGCGGCTGGGGGCGAAGCTGGACGTGGAGACGCGGATGTTCACGAACGTGGTGTATCGCACGGATTTCAAGATGCTGGGGAGCAAGGCGCTGTTGTTTGCGTCGGAGGACGACTTGAAGGGGCTGCGCGAGCAGCTCACGAATTTCCTGCCGTTCATCCAGCAGTTCACGCAGGTGACGAACCTGGACGCGCTGTTCCAGATGGTGAACAACCAGTTTCTGCACGCCCGGAACGAAACCAACGCGCAAAACGAGGCGCTCATCAAGGCGATCCCCGTGCTGCAGCGCATCGTGGACCAGGCCTCCTACACCTTGGAACACCCCGGCATCCCGCCCTCGCCCGGCATCGCCGCCCTGTTCGGCGCGGGCGACGAGGACATCTACATTACGTTCGCGTCGAACCAGATTTATCTGGTGACGGCGCAGGCGGTGTCGGACGACGTGAGCGGGGAGGCGGTGGAGGAATTGCGCAAGCTCGTGGCGCGCACCGAGCACGAGGTGCCGGGGCTGAACATCGGCGTCACGGGCGAATCCGTCCTCGAACACGATGAAATGGAGCAGTCGCGGAAGGACTCGACGATCGCGAGCATTTTTTCGCTGGTGTTGTGCTCGTTGATATTCATTTACGGCTACCAAGAGACGGGTCGGCCGTTAAAGGCCACGTTCTGCCTTTTGGTCGGCCTGGCTTACACGCTGGCGTTCACCACGGCGACGGTCGGACATTTGAACATTTTGACGGTGACATTTCTACCGATATTGATCGGGCTGGCGATCGATTTCGGCGTGCATTTGATCACGCGTTATGAGGAGGAACTGCGGAGCGGGCGCAGCGAGGAGGAGGCGATCCGCAAGGCGATGGTGTACACGGGCCAGGGAGTGTTCACCGGCGCGCTGACGACGGCGGCCGCGTTTCTGGCGATGGGGCTGACGAATTTCAAGGGGATCCAGGAGATGGGGATAATTTGCGGCGGCGGCATGTTGATTTGCTTTGTGCCGATGATGACGATGCTGCCGGTGATGCTGTTCCGCGGGACGCAAAACCGGATCGACCAGGAACAGGCGCACCGGCCCGACCTGCGGGCGCGCATCGAGAGCATCTGGCTGCGGCATCCGGTCCCGACCATCATTGTCACCACCAGCCTGTTCGGGCTGGCGCTGCTGATGTTTCCGCGCCTGCATTTCGACTACGACCTGTTGAACATGCAATCGAAGGGGCTGCCCGCGGTGGTGTTCGAGAAGAAGCTCATCGATTCGACGCCGAAATCCGTGCTCTTCGCGGCGGTGGTGGCGGACACGCCGGAACAGGCCGTGGAGTTGCAAAAACGGCTGCTGCAGCTGCCGACCGTCTCGGAAATCGAATCCATGGCGCCGCGCGTGCTGGGCGAGCAGACGGAAACGCGGCGGATGATCGGAGAGATCAAGCAGGACATCGCCTCCATTCATTTTGCGCCCGCCGACCTCATGCCGGTAAACCTGGCCGGGTTGAGCGTCACGCTTTATTCGACCGCGGGCTTCATGGGCGCCGGGGCGGATGCCGCGCGGAAGGACGACCCCGACGTGGCGGCGCAGCTGCTCAGATTGCGGGACGGGATCACGGCGCTGCGCCGGGAGTTGTGGAGCGGCGACGCGTCGGACCGCGACGAGGCGTCGCGCAAGCTGGGGATTTTTCAACGGGCCCTGTTGAACGACGTGCACGACACGTTTGACGCCCTGCAGCAGCAGGACAACAGCGCGCCGCTGCGCGCCTACGATTTGCCCCCGTCCTTGCGCAACCGCTTCATCGGGATGACGGGCAAATTTCTGCTGCAGGTATACCCGAAGGACGACGTATGGCAGCGCAACAACCAGGAAAAATTCATCAAGGAGGTGCAGACGGTTTATCCCGACGTGACGGGCACGCCGGTGCAGCTTTATTATTACACCGAGCTGCTGCGAAAGAGCTACCAGACGGCGGCGTGGTATGCGCTCATCGCGATTGTCATCATGGTGTTCATCCATTTTCGGACGGTGTCATCCGTGGTTTTGGCCCTGCTGCCGGTGGGCATCGGATTCATGTGGTTGTGCGGATTGATGGGTTACTTGAACATTCCCTTCAACCCGGCAAACATCATGACCCTGCCGCTGGTCATCGGCATCGGCGTGACCAACGGCATTCATATCTTGAACCGGTTTGCCGAGGAAAAGAACCCGGGCATTCTGGCCAAGAGCACCGGCAAGGCGGTGTTCATTTCGGGTCTCACGACCATGTCCGGCTTTGGCAGTCTGATCCTCGCGCAGCATCAGGGCATCCGTAGTTTAGGGGAGGTGATGACGCTGGGGGTTGCAACCTGCATGATTGCCGGGTTGACATTCCTGCCGGCGGTTCTGACGCTGTGGGCACCGTGGCGGGAGCTGGCTAAAAAACAACCCAGTGGCGACAATGCACGGTCGACACTGGGTCGGGAGGAACCGAGGTAAAAACCTCAAGTAATGTATTTAGGATAATCGAAACCGTGATTAAGTCAACCCCCAATCTTAAAAATGGCCATTAGTAACGGTAATGTGGCTTGCGTTAACGTTAACGCCTGTTTTGACACTTTGTGCCCTGACCGCGCCTTGACGAATGGGAGGCGGCATTTACTATTCAACGGGACAAAGCGGATTCGGCGCAGCCATGTCCATTACTAAATACCTGATTATCTTGGGTCTGGGCATGGGCTGTTACGGCCGGAGCCGGGCTTTGGCCGGAGATTCCGTCGTCGCAGGACCGTTGTATGCGGGTTTTCCGTTGACCCTGAGCGAGGGGCATCGGACGGAGATTCTGGGTCCGGTGTTCTACTCGGAACAAAACGAGGGGCAACATCGGTGGGCACTGCCGCCGCTGGGGCTTTCCTACACGAGCAATCCGGGCGTGGAGTTGGACGAGTTCGATTTTGCGTACCCGCTGCTGACCTGGGTGCGGTATGGGCGGGAGTATCGCTGGCAGTTTTTTCAATTGTTGAACTCCGCCGGCGGGCAGGTCCCGGGAGACAGCGACGAACACCGGTTCACGCTCTTCCCGGTTTATTTTCAGCAACGCTCGGCCGACCCCAGGCTCAATTATACGGCCGTGGTGCCATTTTACGGCCACCTGGATCACCGCCTTTTCCGCGACGAAATTGATTTTGTGATGTTCCCTTTTTACGCCAAGACGCGGAAGGGCGACGTCGTCACTTGGAACATGCCCTACCCGTTCTTTGATGTGCGCGAGGGCGATGGTTTGCGGGGCTGGCAAGCGTGGCCCTTCGCGGGCGCGGAACACAAGGTCGTGACGAGGACCACGAACGGTTTCGGCGACGTCACGGTGGTGGGCGGCCATGACACTTATTTTGTAATGTGGCCCTTTTTCTCGAACCTGACGAACGGCATCGGCACGGACAACCCGTCGCGCGAGCAGGCGCTGCTTCCTTTTTATGATTACTTCCGCTCGCCTCTGCGCGACTCGACGAGCTACCTGTGGCCGCTGGGGGTGACGCACACGGTGGATCGGGAATACAAATTCGAGGAATGGGACGCGCCCTGGCCGCTGGTGGAATTCGCGCACGGCGAAGGCAAGACCGAGCATCGCGTGCTGCCGTTTTTCAGCCGGGCCACAGGCCGCTCCCTGGAGGCGGTCTGGTATCTCTGGCCGGTGTACAAGTACAACCACGCGGTCAGCGCGCCGCTGGATTACCATCGGACGCGCATATTGTTTTTCCTGTTCTCGGCGACCAGCGAAAAGAACATGGACACGGGCAGGGTGCGCCGGCGCGACGACTTCTGGCCGTTCTACACGCGCGAGCGCGATTTCAACGGAAACGAGCGGCTCCAGGTGCTGTCGCTGGTCGAACCATTTTTCCCGGGGAGCGAAAATATCGCGCGCGATTACAGCCCGCTGTGCGCGTTGTGGCGTTTCCAAAGGAGCCCCGGCCGCGGAACGGAGAGCGAGTCGCTGTTTTGGAACCTTTACCGGCGGGACACCGCGCCGCAGTCCAGAAAAATCTCGCTCCTGTTCGGTCTTTTTCAGTATCAATCCTCGCCGGATGGCGCAAGCTGGCGGATGCTCTATATTCCGGCGGGCGGGACAAAAGCCGGGCCGGTTTCCAAACCGCCGGCGGGTTGATCGCGGATTAATGATATGTTTCAAAGCATTGGCGAAATCAGTCTCCTGTTCTGGCGGACCGTGCGTTCGCTGCCGCTGGCGTGGCGCCAGCGCGAAAAGGTGCTGGACCAGTTGTTTGAAATCGGCAACGCCAGCCTGCTGATGGTCTGCATCCTTTCGTTTTTCATCGGCGGCGTGATCTCGCTGCTGACCGGGCCGGTGCTGGTCGAGCGCGGGCTGGCGGGTTCGGTGGGCGGGCTGGTGGGTTACGCGGTGTGCAAGGAGCTGGCGCCGGTGATGATGTCGATCCTGATCGCTGGCCGGATTGGCTCGGCGATGGCGGCGGAAATCGGTTCGATGCGGGTCTACCAGGAAATTGACGCCTTGCGGACGATGAACATCAACCCGATTCATTACCTGGTGCTGCCGCGGGTGCTGGCGATTGCGGTGGCGCTGCCGATGCTGGTGGTGATGGCCATCCTCGTGGGCTGGGGCGGCGGCGCGCTGGTGGCTTCGATGAACCACGATATCGCCGTTCCCTTCAAGCCGTTCTTCGCCAATCTCCGGGAAATCGTGGGCGTGCGGGACGTGGCCAACGGCGTCTTCAAGAGCTTCATCTTCGCGGTCGTCATCGGGGTGGTTTCCTGCCACCAGGGATTGCAGACCATCGGCGGGCCGCGGGGCATCGGGCGCTCGGTCACCAAGGCGGTGGTGAACTGCATCGTCACGATTGTCATCCTGGATTATCTGCTGACGAGCCTGCTGCAACTGATGCACGCGTTATGAGCGACGCCCCCGCCAACGACCCAGCCGCGCCGCGCGCCGTGAGCGTGAAGGTGCACGGCCTGCGCAAGAGCTTCAACGGCCAGGAGGTGCTAAAGGGGCTGGATTTTGAGGTGAACCCCGGCGAGATTTTTGTCATCATGGGACCGAGCGGCAGCGGCAAGAGCGTTTTGTTGAAGCACGTCATCGGGCTGGAGGAGCCCGAGGCGGGGGAGATCCTGATCGACGGCAAGCCCATCCAGTCGCCGGAGGTGACGGAGCATTACCGGCTGGCGATGGTGTTTCAATCCGGGGCGCTGCTCAATTCGCTGACGGTGGGGGAGAACGTGGGGTTGTACCTGAGCGAGCACCAGTTGAAGCCGCCGGAGGAGATTGCGCGGATTGTGGCGGAGAAGCTCGCGGTGGTGGGCTTGAAGGGCCAGGAGGAAAAGATGCCGAACGAACTTTCCGGCGGCATGAAAAAGCGCGCGGCCATCGCGCGGGCGCTGGTCATCGAGCCGCAGTTGATCCTGTACGACGAGCCGACGAGCGAACTGGACCCGATGTCCGCCGTGATCATCGGCGAGGAGATTTTGAATTTGAAAAAGGAAATCCACGTGACTTCCATCGTGGTGTCGCATGACCGCGAGCTGGCGTTCGGCATTGCCGACCGGATCGCGGTCATCAACGAGGGGCGGATTGTGGCGGTCGGGACGCCGGAGGAAGTGCGGCGCAACCCCGACGCGACGGTGCAGAAGTTTTTGAACGCGGACTTGAGAAGCGAAAAGCAACCGGAGAAAAAGCTATGAAGAACACATTGGAAACACGCCTGGGCATGTTCGTGGCCGTCGTGATGGCCGCGGGATTTCTCATCATTGAAACCTTGGGCGGCTGGGGCGACCTGTTCGGGTCCGGCCACCATTTGCGCGCGCAATTTGACACCGTGCAGGACCTGAAGGTGGGTGACGCGGTGAAGATGGCGGGCGTGCCGATCGGGCACGTTGATAAAATCGAGCTGGCGGGCGGCAAGGTGGAGGTGCGGATGAAGCTGAACAAGGACGTGCCGGTGCACACGGACAGCAAGGGATCCATCAAGTTCACGGGCCTGATGGGGCAGTATTATGTGGACATCAGCTTCGGCACGGCGACCGCTCCGCTGATGGACGAGGACCAGTTGCTGGCGACGACCGAGCAGCCGGACTTGAGCGCGCTGATGGCGAAGCTGGATGACGTTGCGACGGGCGTGCAAAACCTGACCAAGAGCTTCAGCGGCGACAAGATTGACAACATCCTGGGGCCGTTCACGCAGTTCATGCGGGACAACAATCCGAAGCTTTCGGCGATCATCGCCAACGTGCAGGCGGTTTCCACGGAAGTCACGCAGGGCAAGGGCACGGTGGGCAAGCTGGTCTATGACGACGCGCTGTACAACTCCGCCTACGCCTCGCTGTCCAATTTGCAGGAGACGGCGGCCCAGATTAAGACGACGGTGGCCCAGGCCCAGCTCATCGTGGACCAGATCAACGCGGGGCAGGGAACGGTCGGCAAGCTGGTGAAGGATGAAACGCTCTACCGCGAGACCACAGCCACCATGACGAACCTGCGGGAGATCACGGGCAAGATCAACCAGGGCCAGGGATCCATCGGCAAGATTGTGAACGACCAGGAATTTTACAACAACGCGAAGGTGACGCTGCAAAAGCTCGACAAGGCGACCGAAAGCCTGGAGGACACCGGGCCGATGAGTTTGTTTGGGACGCTGGTCTCGACTTTGTTGTAGTGGCAGTTTTTGAAAGGCCGGATTGACAGGCAATCGGCCCGGATGCGCGGCAAGGGAACATCCGAGCGAGCGCGTTCAGAGGCGTTGACAATGACCTGAGAATAGTCCAGTTACTTACTAAACCAAGCAGTGAGAACCTCTGCATCTCTCGCGGGCATTTTAGCAACGGTGATTTCTTCTTCCGCTGCTCCGACCACATTGGAAGAGCTTAACTCGCACCTGTTCACCAACGCCGTCATCGTCTGGCAGGCCCCAACCAATCGACTGGCAGACAGCTTTTGGGTTTATCAAAGGCGCCTGCCCCGCGTTTTCTCCGCCACAGTCATTTCCAATGCTATCGTTCTCGGTTCCCTTCAAGACAAAGGATTTCCAAAGCCATCCACGGATGAAACCTGCATTATGGCCGAACCCCCTTGCCCCTGTGCGAACATCTGCAATTTTTTCATTAATCCCGCTGACGCGGTCATGTCTTTTACTTCTCCAAGTTATAAAGACGGTTCGCCCGAAGGCATTCCCACCGATCAGGCCATCGCCCAACGTGCTTGGAAATATACAGTTCAACTCGGTCTTGATCCCGCGTATTTGACTCAAAAGAGCTTCTTTACCCATTTATATAATCCAGATCCAGACGGCAAGGGGGCGACTAATATTATTTGCGGCCGTGGAATCTTTTTGCCGCGCCAGCTCGACGGGGTCAGCTTCTTTTCTGCCGACGACGAAGGCGATGGGGCAGAAGGCTTTTCGATTGAGTTTGGCGGACATGGGCAAATTCGATATTTTTGTCTTCGCTGGTCAAATGTTGAACGTCACGAAAGCCAGAAAACCGCCAGTCCGGAAGAGATTATCAGTTGCATTAAAGCCCATAAAACAATCGTGCTCCCAAATGCCGGTGAAGAGACTTTTTTTGCAAGGCTCACGAAATTGGCAAGCGCAAAGAAACTCATAATCACTAAAATCACGCCGTATTATGGAGCAGGGGTGTTCGGTGAAATGCCAACAAACGATGTGCCCTGCAACTTTACGACACCCTTTGCCGAGTTGGAGGCAGTCGCCGAGTTCGGAGGCAGCAATGCCACCCTCCAGCTTGTATCTCCCATTCTCTCGTCAGAAGTCAGCCGATTGCTGGCGAAATAGATTGTCCGATTATTCATGATTGCCGGTTCGCTATTGAACATGGAAAATGATCTGACCAGGCGCTTATTTTTTGTGTTTGGCGCCGGGATCAGCGTAAACGTGTTCAGGACTTGATGTCGCGGGTCTGGAAGACGGCGGCGCCGATGATGAAGAAGGTCAGGTTGTAGCCGGCAAGAATGCTGAGGGATTCGCCGATTTTCCACCAGGGGACGGGGTCGCGGAAGAAATTGCTCCACACGTAAAGGTGATGGACGAGGAACCATTCCTGCCAGTCCTGGAAGTAGGGCAGGCTGTTCATGATGACGCTGATGAAGAAAAAGGAGATGGCGAGAATGGTCGCGGCGGCGGGCTTGACGTTGAAACACGAGAACATGAACGCGAGGGACATCATGGAACACGCCTCGGCGGTCATGAGCACGTGGACGGCGATGAACCGTTCCCAGGCGGTCGCGCCCTCGAACGCGCCGATGATGTGCTCCGGCGGCAGCACGACGAACAGGCCGCCGGTCACCGGATAAAACATCCCGGTGAACAGCGCGCCAAAAAGCCCCAGCGTGACGACGAGCGTGAAGGAGAAGATGACGCCGGCGACCCATTTAAGCACGAGCAGCCGGAGGCGGGTGATGGGGCGTGAGAGAATCATGCGCAGCGTGCCGTCCTCGGCCTCCTTGGCGACGAGATCGCCGCCCACGAGCGAGGCATAAAGCGGCAGCATGAAATAGGCGATGGGCACGAGGGCAATGCAGGCGACGGTGAGATTGGTGAGGTAATGCGCCACCGGGAAGCCGTTGCGCTCCATGTCGCGCGCAATGCCGTGGGAGGGACCCCTGCCGTATTTGAGAAAGAGGATGAGGATGCTTTGCGCGAGCAGGAACATGGCCGAGCCAATGTAAGTGCGCTTCTTGCCGAAGAGCTTCCAGAGTTCGTTGCGCAGTTGCAGGAGGAACATACGTTCAATTCGCGGGGCTTCCCGGGGTTGGTCCCGACGGAGCGCCGGATTTCATGAGCGACAGGTAAAATTCCTCGAGGCTCTGTTCGTGCGGCGTGATGGCGAAAACGGAGATGCCGTGTTTGACGAGGCAGCGGACGACTTCGTCCGTGGCGATGTTGGGCGCAAGGGCGATGGCCTTGCCGTCGCGTTCGTCGATGATAAGCGCGGCCTCGCGCAGGCATTTCGTGGCGGCGGAGAAATCATTGACACGGAGCGTGACCCAGTTTTGGGGCAGGCTGATGGCGGCGAGGTCGCCTTCGAATACTTTGCGGCCGCGGTTCATGACGGCGATGCGGGTGCAGAGCTGTTCGACTTCGTTGAGCAGATGGGAAGAGAGCAGGATGGTGAGGCCCATTTCACGGTGCAGCCGGAGGATGGTCTGGCGCATCTCGTGGATGCCTTCGGGGTCCAATCCGTCGCTCGGTTCGTCGAGGATGAGCAGTTGGGGCTGGGGCAGGAGCGCCTGGGCGATGGCCAGCCTTGCCCGCATGCCGTGCGAATAGGTCTTGAGCAGGGATTTTTCGCGACCGGTCAGCCCGACCCAGTCCACGACTTCGCGGATGCGCTCCCGGGAAGTGGGCGCGGAATAATGGCTCAGAATCTCGAGATTACGCCAGCCGCTGAGGTAATCGTAAAACACGGGCGTCTCGAAGATGGCGCCGACTTTTTGGAGGGCGCGCTGGCGCTGGGTGGTGACGTCAAAGCCGCAGATGCGGATTTCGCCGCGGGTGGGCCAGACCTGGCCGAGCATCATGCCGATGGCGGTGCTTTTGCCGGCGCCGTTGTGGCCGAGCAGGCCGAAGATTTCGCCCTGGGGGACGGTGAGGTCGAGGTCCTCGACCGCGCGCAGGCCGCCAAAAAGCTTTTGGACGTGCTCAAGCTGGATCATTGGACGGTGCCCTGCATTTCGAGGAGGTTTTTGATGTGTTGATCGGCGTAGAGATAATTGACGGCGCGCGCGTCGCCACGGACAAAATGAAATTTCTCCTTGTCGTAAACGAGCGGAATCTGGTGCGGGTTGAAAGCCATGCCGAAGACCTGGAGATGATCGGCGTCCTGGCCGTTGAGGAGCGAATTCCAAGAATAACTGGAGCCGGTCAGTTCGAACAGATTTTTGCGATCGGCGGGGCAGAGAAAAATGTTGGACGAATTGGCCGTCTGGACGGCGAGGACCTGGTTGATGGCAGGGCCGTTGCTGGGCGCGGCGGCGTTGGTGGAGCGGTCGAAGGCGACCGGCAGCCGGTTTTGGTTGTCCTGGACGTAGATTTGGAGGGCGATGCCGATTTGATGCAGGTTGCCGAGGCAGGCGGCGCTGCGGGCGGCTTCCTTGGTGCGGCTGATGACGGGGAGCAACATGCCGGCCAGGATGGCGAGGATGGCAATGACCAGAAGCAGTTCGATCATTGTGAACGCGCGTTTCATGGGCGTTGGCAGATGACCTCAGTGGAAGCCGCGTCCATTTTGGATCTGATTTTGAAGTTCGTTGAGGAGCGGGGCGAGCTCGGCCTTGGTTTCGGCGGAGCTTTCGCTGTAAAATGTCTTCAAGCCGAGTGACCGGATTTTCGCCTCCTCCTCGGGGCTGAACCGGGCCGGGCCGTTCGGGCCGGAGTCCGGGCCGTCGGGGTGCGCGCGGAGGTTTTTCATGGCGTTGTCAATCAGGCGCTGCCGGCGGTCTTCGGGCATCTGGTCGAAGGCAACCAAGGCCTGTTTGATTTCCGTGGGCATGGTGGCCTCGATGAACGCGGCTTTTTCCGCCTCGGTCAATTGGGCGAAAAGATTGGTGTCGGGCCGCAGGCCGCGGCGGTCTTCAAACGTGAGCGCGTTGTATTTATCAGCCAGTTCACGCAGTGCTTTGGCGCGGTCGGCGGCGGAGAGCTTGCCGAGGTCAAGCGAACTGGCGTAAGCACTGACCATGTCCGGCGTGATTTTCGTGCTCCGGGCGATGACAAAGCCGGCCCACGAAAGCAACCAGACGAGGACGAGTGCGGCGGCCGCGATCCAAAGGGTACGGTGACGATGTCCTGCCATGGGTTGAGCTTAATGGATCCGCCCCGTTTTGCAACGTGGAAGGCATGCCGGACGGGAGTTGACAAGGCGTGGCAGGATCAGGGGCCGGCAAGGGAAAACGAAAATCCCATTTCACCGGCGGACGAGCGGATCGCCGACGGCCATGAAGTAGGGCGTGTTCCGGGCGGCCCAGGCGCAGGTGGCGAAGTTTTGTCCGGCCGCCCACATTCCGTAATAGGCCTGCATGTTTTCGTTGCCGTAGAGGGACGGTTCCTCCACATGGGTGACCGCGCCGACGGGCGTATTGAGATAATTCATTCCGCCGAAGGCATTGGGAGAAAACCATTGGATGAAGTTACCCAGGCCGCCGCCGTCAATGTCGCCATTGAAGGATTCGATGGTGGAGATGATGAACCAGGAACTGTGGCCGGTCCACTGAAGCTCGCCATTCGTGGCGTAAAAGGAGCCAAGCGAACTGTGGCCGCCCCAGCTCATGTAACCGGCGACGTCGGCGGCGTTCGTGAGATGCGGAAGATCGTAGGCGATGCCGTTGGTGAAGATTTCGATGCCGTCAGTGAAAAGGACAGCGTTGGAGGAAACGCCGCTGAGCGCGAGCCCGTTGGTGGCCTGCGTGCCGAACCACCAGCAGTAGTCGTAATCATCCGGGAAGCCCGCGCCGTGGCGGACGTTATCAATCACGTAATTCGTGTTGCCGTAACCGCACGCGCCCCCGGCGCTGATGAGGAGCCGGCCGGGGGAATAGTTTGAGCCGATGAAGGCGAGCTTGTTGATGTAGGCGATGCAGGCGTTGGTGTCGCCCATGTTGAGGTGGGTGACGAGCGGCTGCCAGTTGGCGGTTCCTGTCACAATTTGATAACTGACGCTCGGCTGGACGGCGGCGCTGTTGCCGGGGTCGCCGACGCGCGAGGGAACATCGAGGAAAAGAACGACGTATCCCGGGCGTTTGGTGGGATTCGCGGCGAGCCATTGGGCGACGGGAACGCTGATCTCGTTTGTGAAATCGGAGGGCAAAATCATTTCGGCATTGGTGCAACCGAGGCCGAGGACATTTGCCGTCGCGGCGAGCGGGCGGTTTTGAAGGTAATAGTTAAGGACGGCCTTGCTATCGGCGGAATTGGTATTGTAAACCAAGAGCAAATCCTTGGACGCATCGAGAGGATACGGGAGCAGCGGGGAATACATCGCGGCCAGAGTGTGACGGCCGCCGGTGGCGATGGATTTCACGTTGACCAAGTTGGTGGCGACTTCGGTCTGACCTTCGGAGTCATCACCCCAGGCGACGATGGTGCCGTCGTTTTTCAAGGCGACGCTATGGGCCCAACCGGCGGCGATGGCCATGACGTTGTCAAGGCCCGCCGGGACATCGCACTGGCCGGAGCCGTCATATCCCCAGGCGACAACCGTGCCGTCGGATTTGAGCGCGAGACTGTGTTCGCCTCCGGCGGCAATGGCCACGACATCAGACAATCCGGGCGGCACGGCGGTCTCGCCCTGGGGACTGTAGCCCCAGGCGGCGACGGTTCCATCGGCCCGCAATGCCAGGCTGTGGAGGGAACCGGCGGCGATGGCGGTGACATTGCTCAATCCGGGCGGGACCTCGGTGAGATGCCAGCCAAGAATGGCGCCATCCTCGCCCCAGGCGGTGACGGTGCCATCGTTTAGCAGGGCAAGATTGTGGTTCCAGCCGGCGGCGATGGCTTTGACGCCGGCGAGGCCCGTGGGAATGAAGTTGGCCGGGTCATTCGCCAAGCCCCACGAAACGACGGTGCCATCGCTTCTCAACGCGAGCGTGTGGGAATAACCGGCGGAAACGGCGACCGCATTGGTGAGATTGGCGGGGACGCTGCCCCAGTTGCATCCCCATTGAGTGACGGTGCCGTCGGCCAGGAGCGCGACGGAGTTGGACACACCGCCGGCGATGGCGAGGACATTGGACATGGCGGTGGCGGGCCGGTCGGCCTGACCGAATTCATCGGCGCCCCAAAGCGCGACGCCGCCGGGAAACGCGGCGTTGACCTGCCAGGAAAAGGCGCGAGTGCCGGAGGCATTGCTGACGGTGGTCGAGTAAGTCCCTTCCTGGGCGGCGCCGATGTAAAAGATTTCATAGGAATAGGGATTGGGCAGATCGTCGTAGAGATTGGTCCCGTTGAACTGCCAACTGCACGAGGAGGCCGGAACGTTGGGCGGATCTTTTACGCCGAGTCCGATGATGAGGTTGGTCAGGGAATTCACCCACAGATGAGCCGGGGAAGTCCACCAGGTGACTTGAGGCGGGGGAAGGGGAACCGCGCTCATGATGGACGCGGGACTCATGGTGGGGCCGCCAGCGCCCGTGACAATGACGCGATAACTTCCGGATGAGCCGGCCTGCGCGTTCGGGATGGTCAAGGTGGAATTCGTGGCGCCGGGGATGTTGGTCATGTTCACCTGCCATTGATAATTCGCGGGGCCCAGGGCCTGGCTGTTGACCATCAACGTGACCATGCCGACTGGTGTGACGGTCTTGCCTGCGACCGGTTGAACTTTGGCGGCCGCGGTTGAGCGGGTCGAACAAATCGCCAGGCAGTGGCTGGCCCCGGCGCCGATGGCCTTGACGGCCGGGAGTCCATACGGCATGTACGCCGGGCCGGCTTCGCCGAAATCACCCCACAACGCGACGGTTCCGTCTTGTTTTAGTGCGAGGCTGCAGGTTTGTCCGGCGGCAATGCCGACGACATTGGTGAGTCCGGGAGGAACATTCGTCTGCCCGTCCGAGTCGTCGCCCCAAGCTTCGACGGTGCCGTCCCGGCGGAGGGCCAAGCTGTGCATGGCCGAGGTGGAAATGGCGACGCCATTGGTGAAATCCGACGGCACACTGATGAGATTAACGCCCAGGCTCGCGCCGTTGCTGCCCCAGGCGGAGACGGCGGCATTCGTGAGCAGGGCCAAATTGTGGTACCAACCGGCGGCAATGGCGGTCGCGCCCGGTTGATTTGGCGGGACGGTGTCATAGACGGTGTTGCCGCAACCCCAGGCGACGAGGGTGCCGTCCGCTCTGAGCGCGAGGTCGTGGTCCGCCCCGGCGGCGACGGCGACCAGGTTGCTCAGGCCCGCCGGCAAAGTTACGGCAGGAAATGAGGAACCCGTCGACCAATCGCCCCAGGCTGCGGGCGTACCGTCCGCCCTGAGCGCGAGGCAGTGGTAAGGTCCGGCGGCCACGGCCACGATGTTGGTCATGTCCGGCGGCACACGGGTCTGGCCGTAGGAATTGTCGCCCCAGGCGACAACGGTGCCATCACCGCGCAGCGCGACGCTGAATCCGATGCCACCAGCGACATTCACGGCATTGCTCAGGCCGGGTGGAACGTCGCACTGCCCGAGCGAATCGTCGCCCCAAGCCACGACCGTGCTGATCGGGGTCGCGCCCAACGCAAAGAACGCCTGGGTGTCGGGTTGATTGATGAATTTGTAGGTGTGGCGCGGATAACCTTGCGCGAGCCAGGTCCAACCGGTGGCCGAGGTGCCGTCCGGGTCGGCGGAGGCAAGGACATCATAAATGGCGTTGCTGATTCCACCAGCGATGTCGAATTGCGCCATGACTCCCTGGCTAACGGAAGGGACGACTGAGAGGTTGGTGAGGTAAACCGGTCCGCGGCTGAGGCAGAAGGGGACGCTCAAGGCGTAAAGCGCGCCGGTGACGGGCTGGTTGCTGAAACTGTAGGTGCCGCACGGTTCGCCCGAACCCAGGCGGGTCCATTGAATGCCGCCGGGATTGCCCAGCGTGGCGTTCGTGGATGTCAAGATATCGTACGAAACATTGCTCACACCTCCGGCAATCTCGAACGACACCGCCTTGGTCTGATTGCCGGATTCCACACAGATGAAGTTGGTGAGATATGGGGGACCACCGCCTCCACAAGCGGAGGTTTGAGCCCGGGCGTCCGGCGCGGTTGAAAAAAATCCGGCGACCGAAGTTGCAGCGAGTGCGAGACTTCGAAGCAGGAGGTTTCGGAGGCTGGGATTAAATGGCACGCGTTTTACGAACTCAAGACCGGGGCAGACAGGCGTCGACAGGTGGCGGGGTGCAAGGCGCGAACCACCGGACTTCGGCGGCTTGGCTAAATTGAAGGGCACGGTACATATGGGGGGAAGGGCAATTTGCGTGCCATGAGTGCGTTCTTAAATTATTGAGTTCCAGCTAATCTGGAAAACGGAACCAGCCGTCAAGGACCCGTCTGCCTGGTTCTCCGCAGTGGCGGCCGCCTCATGGGCACACAGAGATGCCGGTGATACTGCGGCGGCGCGTTGTGGAGGGAGATACTACACACAACCGGCCTTGAAAGTCAAGCTGCATGTGGGCAAACGTAGTGAAAAAAGTGAACCGGCTTCAAATCACTTTGAGGTACATGGCTTTCAAGTATTCCATTTCCTTGCAATTCGCCGGATGGTCCGGCGCGTGAAGGGTGGTTTGCAGCACGGAGAATTCGCGGCGGGAGGCGGCGGCGGAATGACGGACGGCTTCGAAAAATTCCGCGGCGGTGACGTGCGCCGAACACGACGCGGCCACGAGGATGCCGTCGCGGCCAAGCGCATTGATGCCGAGCGCGGCGAGACGCGCATACGCGCGCAACGCCCCCGCGCGCTCGGGTTCGCGTTTGGCGAAGGAGGGCGGATCCAGCACCACGAGGCCGAACTTGCGGGGCGGCGCGGCAGCCAGCCATTCAAAGGCGTCCGCCTGAACTGTTTCATGCGCGCACGCGGCGACGGCCGCGATGGATTGGTTGAGTTGAAAATTGCGCTTCGCACTGGTGAGCGCGTGGGCGCTGATGTCCAAATCCGTCACGGAAATCGCGCCGCCGCGCGCGGCGTAAATCGAAAACCCGCCGGAAAAGCTGAAGGCGTTCAGGACCGGACGTCCGCCTGCCAGTGTTTCGACGAGCCGGCGGTTCTCGCGCTGGTCGAGAAAGAAACCGGTTTTTTGTCCGCGCGCCACGTCCGCTTCAAAGCGCAGGCCGGATTCCTGAAAAATCACGGGCCCCGTCAAGGGCGGGCCCGTGAGGATTTGTCCATCGGCGCGGGAGAATTGGGTTGCCGCGATTTGTTGGAGGTTGCGGCTGAGACGCAAAACGATGCGTTCGTTGGGCAGGGACGTGTTCAGGAGTTGGACGATTTCGTCCAGGCGCGGCAACCACGCGGCGGTGTAGAGCTTGAGCACGAGCGTGGTGTGATAGCGATCGAGGACGAGGCCGGGCCAGCCGTCGCCTTCGCCGTTGAGGCAGCGGAAGCCGGTGGTGTGGTCGTCGAAAAGGCCGCGCCGCCGCGAGAGGGCGCGGTCAAGCCGCGCGCGCCACCAGCCGGCGTCGATGGTTTCGGGCTTGCCGGCGTGGAGAATGCGGACGCGGATGGGGGAATCGGAGTCGAAGAGGCCGGCGGCGAGGAATTTGTCCTTGCGGTCGTAGATCACCGCCAGTTCGCCGGTCAGGCCGGGGCGGTTTTGTTCGCGGATGCTGTCGGCGAACAACCACGGGTGGCCGCCGCGGATGATCGACTCGGCGGCCGCGGTGACGCGCAAACGCAGGCGGGGCGGTTTATGGCTGGGCGGCACGGATGGAGTTTTATCTGGTTACACCCAAAAGCGCACGAAATCTTGCGGCTTAATGACCGGCCGACAGTCCTTGCTACGGGCGTTTCAAGACCACGCCGGTGAAGCGCCATTTCCCGCGAAACTCGTCATAGGAAAGGAAGTCCACACCGCCCAGCGGATCGCCGACGATCACCTGGGAGTCGGTGACTTGAAGGACGGTGACGTAATGATCAACGAGAAAACTGAACTTGATGACCGCGAGGGTCAAGCCTGCCTGTCGCAATTCGGACACGTCCTTGAAGGCGCGATATTCCACAATCAAACCGTCCCGGCCATAGCGCTTTTGCAAGGCGGCCGCCAGGAAGTCCGGCGGTGTGCCGGTGCTGGAGGTGGTGCCGGAAAGGATGGCGATTTCGCCTTCCTCGGCGGGCAAACCGAGTTTGCGCAGCGCGGTGACGGCCGACGCCGGGCCGCAGGTGTAGTCCGTGGTTTGCCGGCAGACGCCATTTGCATCGACGCGGGTCTGGAGGTGTTCGAGCTGCCGGTGATTAAACGCGGGCGCGAGGAAGGGCCAGACCGAGCCGGTGAGGGCGATTACAACGGTGAGCAAGGCGACGACGACGCGGTCCCGTTTTTGCGGCAACCGGGAGATTGGCGTGGTCAGAACCATCGTCGCGGCAAAACCCGCCACGAAGATTTTTTTGCGGCCCAATACGAACCAGGAGAGCGGAGGAACAAATGAGGCCGCCGGAAAATGCGCGGCAACCCCGCAGGCGAGAATCAGAAGCAGCGGGAGGAAATATCCCAGGGTCCAGTACGGTTTCGGCAAGCGGGAGAACAGATGCCCCAGCAAGGCGCCGGCGGCGGCAAAGAATCCCGCTTCGACGGCTTCAAGTATGGGGTGCATGCTCAGGTTTTGCCGAGTGCCGGCCCGGTGGAGTTGCTTTGAGCATCCGTCGCGCCAAACTCGAATTCAAGGGCTTTGTTTGGGAGAACTTTACCAGTTTGCAATTCGGGAAGATTGGCTAAAGATTGGGGCATGACGGAGAACGAACATCCGCATATCGTGGTGCTGGGGGCGGGATTCGGCGGACTGGAATTCTGCAAACGTTTCGACGAGCAGACCGCGCGGATCACGCTGGTGGACCGGACGAATCATCATTTGTTCCAGCCGCTGCTGTATCAGGTGGCGACGGCGGGCCTTTCCGCGGTGGACATCGCGCAGCCGATCCGCTCCATCCTGTCGGACCGGCCAAACATCACCGTGCTTTTGGATGAGGTGGAGGGTTTCGATCTGGCGGGTAAAAAGGTCATGCTGACGAAGAACACGCTGAGCTACGATTATCTGGTGCTGGCGCTGGGCGGCTGCACGAGTTACTTCGGGCACCCGGAATGGGAGGCTTACGCGCCCGGATTGAAGACGCTGGACGATGCGATGCGGATTCGCAGCCGGATTTTGCGGGCGTTCGAGCAGGCGGAGTCCGAAACCTCGCCGGCGGCCCAGGAACGGTTGATGACGATAGTGGTGGTGGGCGGCGGGCCGACGGGCGTGGAACTGGCGGGCGCGTTCGCGGAACTGGCGCGGCACGTGTTGAAGGCGGATTTCCGGCGGATTGATCCCAGCCAGGCGCAGGTGATTTTGCTGGAGGCGGCGCCGCGCATTCTGGCGCGCGTGCCGCCCACGCTTTCCGCCAGCGCGCAACGGCAGTTGGAGAAGCTCGGCGCGCAGGTGCGCACGGGGGTGAAGGTGCAGAACATCACCGAAGGCCGGGTGGACCTGGACAACGGCGAAACCATTCATGCGGCAAACATCATCTGGGCGGCAGGGGTGTCGGCGTCGCCGGTGACAAAAAAACTGGGCGTGGAACTGAACCGCGCCGGGCAGATCAAGGTGCGCGCGGACCTCAGCCTGCCGGGGCATCCGGAGGTGTTCGCCATCGGCGACATGGCACTGGTGCTGGAGAAGGACGGTTCGCCGGTGCCGGGGGTTTCGCCGGCGGCGATGCAGATGGGCACGCACGTGGCGCGGATCATTGAGAACGAGATTGCGTTTCCGGGCGGCGTGGAGCGGCCGGCGTTCAAGTATTGGGACAAGGGCACGATGGCCACCATCGGGCGGTCGGCGGCGGTGGCGAAGGTGGGGAGGTTTGAGTTTTCGGGAGTCGCGGCCTGGCTGGCGTGGCTGGTGATCCACCTGATTTTCCTGGTGGGTTTCCGCAACAAAATCGCGGTGCTGTTCCAGTGGTTTTATTCCTACGTCACGTACAAGCGGGGCGCGCGGATCATCGCCAGCCCGGAAGCGCCCGCGCCGCCGGGAAAATGAGGGCGGCGCAATCCGGGCTTGGCAAACCAGCGGTGACCGGTATCATGGCAAGATGAACCTCGCGCCTGCAAAGGCCGCCAAATTCGCATCCGTTCCTTTGTTCCCCATTTGAATGCTATGAAAAACCTTCCCGCAATCGTTCTCCGCAGATTTTGCTCAAAACTTGCGCCCTGCCTGGCGCTCGCCGTGGTTTTGCCGGCGGTCGTGCCGCAGCAGGGCATGGCGGGCAATCCGCAGTTGCCGCTGGTCAACGATCCGGTGGATGTGAGCGGTGATTTCAGAGATTTATCGTCGACGTATTATCTGGCCGACAAGCTGGTGGATTTTGATCCGGTGACGCACACGGGCAAAATCATGTGGCAGCGCTCGCGATATTCCACGCGGCAGGCGTTCGACAACATGCTGGCGACCATCGGGCCCACGCCGCCCAATGAGTTTCCCACGAATGAATACGCGGCCAATCCGTCGCTGCCGTTCTCGATTGATTTTGTGTCGCCGCGGACGCTGCGGATCCGGGCGACGAGCGGGCCGCAATTCGCGCCGCCGCAGGAGGAATTGATGCTGGCCGGCCCGGTGCCGAAGGATGATTCGTGGCAATACACGAAGACCGCGAACGGCTACCGTTACACGAGCCAGTACGGGTCGGTGACGATCACGACGGACCCGTGGCACATCGAGCTGCGCGACGCGCAGGGGCAGTTGCTCACGCAGACGGACCATGCGGCGGACAACACCTCGAGCTTCACGCCCATCCTGCCGTTTTCGTTTGTGCGGCGGGGTTCGGATTACTCGCGCAGCATGGACGCGGTGTTCACGCTGTCGCCGGGCGAGAAAATCTTCGGCTGCGGCGAGTCCTTCACGGGCCTGAACAAGCGCGGGCAGGAGCTGGTGTTGTGGACGGACGACGCCAACGGCATCCAGAACCAGGGGATGTACAAGCCGATTCCGTTTTTCATGAGCAGCCGCGGTTACGGGATGTTCCTGCACACGTCCACGCCGATCACGATGGATTTCGGCCGGAGTTTCAACGGCGTCAATTCGATGATGCTGGGCGATGACGAGCTGGACCTGTTTGTGTTCCTCGGGTCGCCGCGCGAAATCCTGGATGAATACACGAAGCTGACGGGGAAGGCGCCGATGCCGCCGCTGTGGTCGTTCGGCTTGTGGATGAGCCGGTGCACGTATTCGAGCGAGAAACAGGTGCGGGACGTGGCGGCGCGGCTGCGGGAGAACCGGATTCCGTGCGACGTGATCCACCTGGACACGGGCTGGTTCGAGACCGACTGGCGGTGCGATTACCAGTTTTCGACCACGCGGTTCACGGACCCGCGCAAGATGATTTCGGACCTGAAAGAGAACGGGTTCCATATTTCGCTTTGGCAACTGCCGTATTTCGTGCCGCAGAACACGTTGTTCCCGGAACTGGTGGAAAAGGGGCTGGTGGTGAGGGACGCGAAGGGCAACCTGCCCGCCGAGGACGCGACGCTGGATTTCTCGAACCCGGCGACGGTCGCATGGTATCAGGCGAAGCTGGCGAACCTGCTGCAGATGGGGGTGGGCGCGATCAAGGTGGATTTCGGCGAGGCGGCGCCGAACAACGGGCTGTTTGCGTCGGGCCGCACGGGATTTTACGAGCACAACCTTTATCCGCTGCGCTACAACAAGGCGGTCGCCGACATCACGAAAAAGACGACGGGCGAGAACATCATCTGGGCGCGGAGCGCGTGGGCGGGGAGCCAGCGTTATCCGCTGCACTGGGGCGGGGACGCGGAGAACACGGACAGCGGGATGGCGAACGAGCTGCGGGGCGGGCTGTCGTTCGGGCTGTCGGGATTTTCTTTCTGGAGCCATGACGCGGGCGGTTTCGTGGCGAAGGCGACGGAGAACCTTTACGCGCGGTGGTTCGCGTTTGACGTGCTGACGTCGCACACGCGCTGCCACGGGACGGCGCCGAAGGAGCCGTGGAATTACAGCGACGCGTTCATGAAGGAGTTTCGGAGCATTGACGAATTGAAATACGAATTGATGCCGTACGTGTACGCGCAGGCTAAGGATTGCTCGGAGCGCGGGCTGCCGATGTTGCGGGCGTTGTTCGTGGATTATCCCGGGGACCCGGGCTCGTGGCTGGTGGAGGACGAGTATCTTTACGGCTCGGACATCCTGGCGGCGCCGTTGATGCACGAGGGCGCGACCGCGCGGGACGTTTATCTGCCGCCGGGAACGTGGATCGATTATCAGACGGGCAAATCGTACGCGGGCGGCTGGCAGCACATTGAGACGGCGCGGCTGCCGATTGTGATCCTGGTGCGGGACGGCGCGGTGATTCCGCAGATCAAGCTGGCGCAATCAACGATGCAGATGGACTGGTCGAAGCTGGACCTGGTGGTGTTCGCGAAGGACGCGGCCTCGGCGCGGGGACTGGTCTGCCTGCCGTCGGACAATCAGCTGCATGAATTATCCCTCGCGAAATCCGGAGATACGTTCACGCTGTCGGAGGATCCGCTGGCGGGGAAGGTGTCGTGGAACGTGAAAATGTTTGCGGCGCAGTAGAAAAAGAGTGTCGCGCGAAGAAGGCAAAGGGGGCGAAGGCGGATGGGGACAAGTGAGCAGTGTGCAGTGAGCAGGAAGCGGTGAGCAGGAAGCGGAAGGTTCGCCCTCACCGCGCCCCTCTCCCGTCCGACGGAAGAGGGAGGAAATAATTCGGGTCGTTTTTCCCAGGGCGTTGCCCTGGGCTGTCATCTCTTCCCCCGGTGGGGCTGCTTGCAGGGGTGTTTTCTTGACAAATGGAGAGGATTGGCGGAGGATTGGGGCGTCGGTCAGGAAGGAGCCTTCCGTTCGCACAGGCTCCGAGGAGGGTTGAACACCAAAAAAAGCTTGAAGACAATTTTGATTTTAGATTTGCGATTTTTGACCGGGGAACCGGGATTTCACCGCGGAGTCGCGGAGAGGCTCCGGATTGTCTGCCCCCAAGGCCGCGATGTCTTGGCACCGAGGCGCAGACCGCCGCCACAGGGGAGTTGGCGGGCCAAAGCGCCAAAGCGTGTCCCGCTCGACCCGCGTTGTCCCGCCTGGTCCCGCGTTGTCCCACGTTCGATTTTTTTTGGGACAAGGCGGGACACTCAATTGCGGAGTGTAGATTTCGGATTGCGGAGTGGAAGGCAGCAAGAAGAGGCGCGAATTGCACGCATTCTCGGGAAAAGGGGGGCGTTTGAATTCGGAGTGCGAAACGCGGAATCGGGCGGATGCGACATGATAATGCACGACAACGGCGGATAATTATTTTTTCGGGGCGGATCTTTGACATCCAAAAGGGCGTTAAAGCGTTAAATCGTTGAAACGTTGCAAAGGGCTGAAGCGCAAGGCGGAGGGCGGAGGGCACTTGGCTCAGTTGAAGCATTGCCCCGCCTGGGTTGTGTGTGCCGCTTTGTGCCGCATGCCTCCGTTACAAGGTTAAATCGTTTCATCGTTGCAAGGGTTCGGATCGGGATCGCTCGTCCGTTCCGGCTAATTCGGCGCAAGTGGTTGATTTCCCGCGTCCGAGTGAGGAATGCATTGAGGACAGGAACGACGACGAGGACGAGGACGGGGACGACGACGAGGACGGGGACGAGGACGAGGGCGAGGACGAGGACGACGACGAGGACGGGGGTGAGGACGAGGGCGCGAGAAGCGCTTCGCGCCCTGGTCAGAGGGTGCGGCGGAAGAGGAGGGTGGCGCCGGTCATGGCGATGAGGGTGAAGATGAAGAGGAACAGGAGGTCGGGCGCAATGGCCCACAGGCTGGTGTTCTTCAAGAGGAGTTCCTTGAAGCCGTCAACGGCGTAGGTGAACGGATCCACAACGGCGATGGCTTTCATCCATTGGGGAAAGGCGGCGATGGGGTAGACGGCGCCGCTGGGAAAAAACAGCAGGGTGTTGAGGACACCGAACATGGCGCGCGGCACGAGGGGGTCGGAGACGCGCACCATCAGGAGGAACATCATGCTGATCAAGGCGAGCGAGGTGAGGACCACGAGCAGCAACATGCGCGCGAGGCGGGCGAGGTTGAGGGGGTCGGGGATGCCGGCGATGACCGAGCCGACGGTGATCAAGACGAGCCCGGCCAGGATGGCCTTGACCGCGCCGGCGAAGTTGAAGCCGAGGATGAGTTCGTATTTGCGAATGGGGGTTACGAGGTAGCCTTCGTGGAGGCCGCGGGCCTTGTCGTCGATGTAAATGATGCCGCCGCCGATCATGGCGGAGACGAAGATGGCGAGGACAGTGCTGCCGGGGAGGAGGTATTGAATGTAGGGAACGTAGGGATAGATTTCGACGACGGAGAGGGTGGCGTCGGACGAAAGGCGCGGGGCGGTGACGGGGGCGTTGTAAGGGCCGAGCAACTGGGTGAGGGAGCCTTCGAGGGCGCTGGCGGCGAACTGGTCGGTGTTGTCCTCGATCAACGCGATGCGGGGGTTGTCGCCGGCGAGCACGGAGCGGGAGAATTCGGGCGGGATGTTGATGACGCCGCTGATGCGGCCCTCGCGGAGGTCGCGGAGGGCGCTGCCCTGGTCGGTGTAGGCGACGGTGTCGAAGGTGCTGGCGTTGGCGGCGATGGCCTGGAACATCTCCTTGAGTTTCACGGCCGGCACGCCGTGGTCGGCGTCCACCACGCCGACCTCGACGTGCTTGAGTTTTCCGCCGAAGGCATAGCCGAGCACGATGAGCTGCACGAGCGGCATGACGATGGACACCATCATGAGCGTGGGACTGCGCCGGAAACGGCGCAAATCGCGTTCAATGATGGCAAGGATGCGATGCATGTCAGGGCTGGTGCTTAAACGCGCGGTTGTTGATAAACTTCCGGCGCCTGCAGGGCGTCGCGCAACTGGTGGCCGGTGTAATGAACGAAAACATCATCGAGCGTGGTGCTTTGGACGGAAAGCGAGGTGACCTCGATGCCGGCCTTGCGGGCGGCGTCCATGACTTCGACGGTGGTGCGAGGGCCGTTGTCCGAGGAGAGGCGGAAGACATTGTCGACGGCCTTGACGTCGGCGACTTCGGGCAGGCCGGCGAGGGTGGTTTTCCAGTCGGCGGGCGGATTGGCGAAGCTGACCTCCATGATGTTCTTTCCGGGAACGGAGGCCTTGAGCTTCAAGGGCGAATCCAGCGCGACGAGCTTGCCGTGGTCCACGATGGCGATGCGGTCGCAGAGCTTGTCCGCCTCGTCCATGTAATGGGTGGTGACGAGGATGGTCAGGTCGCGCTCGCGTTTCAGTTTCTCGAGCATTTCCCAGACGGCCACGCGGGAAACGGGGTCGAGACCGGTGGTGGGCTCGTCGAGGAAGAAGATTTTGGGATGATGGACGAGGCCGCGCGCAATTTCCAGCCGCCGCCTCATGCCGCCCGAAAACATTTTCAAGGGTTTGTCGGCCCACTGGGTCAAGTCGACGGCTTCGAGCAATTCCTTGATGGTTTTCAAGCGCTCCTCGCGGTGCAGGCCGTAAAATTTGGCGAAGATGCTCATGTTCTCCTGGGCGGTCAAATCAAGGTCCGAGGTCATGGCCTGGGGGATGACGCCGATGGACTGGCGGACCTGGTTCGGGGAGCGGACGACATCGAAACCATTGATGGACACGGTGCCCGAGGTGGGCGGCACGAGCGTGGTCATCATGCGGATGAGCGTGGATTTGCCCGCGCCGTTAGGCCCGAGCAGGCCGAAGACCTCACCGTGACCCACCTTGAAGCTGATCGAGTCCACGGCGACAAAATCGCCGAAACGCTTGGTCAGATTTTCGACTTCGATGTCGAACTTGGGTTGCGGAGGAGGGTTCGACATGAGGCGTCACGGTTTGGCGAGCGGCATGGTCACGTAAGCGGACATGCCGAGCGCGAGGCTGCGGTCGGAGTTGTCGCAACGCAGGCGGATTTCGAAGGTCTTGATGTCGCGCTTGCTGCGGTTGACGTCGCGTTGCGTGGCGTAATCGGCATCCACGCCGCGGTAAAATACGGTGCCTTCGCGCACGGCGCCGGAGGGAAGGGTGACTTTCAATTTGTCGCCGAGATGAAAGCGGTCGATGTAAGTTTCCTCGATGTCGGCGCGCACCCAGAGGTCGTCGGGATTGATGAGCGTGACGATGCCCTGGCCGGGATTCACGACTTCGCCCTGGAGCGCGGCGCGGACATCCACGATGCCGTCGATCGGCGCATGGACCTCGGTATAGTCGAGTTGGACCTGGGCCTTCTCGGTTTGGGCGCCGGCGGCGGCGCTTTGATGGCGGGAGGCGTTCAGCGCGGCTTCGGCGGATTCGACCTGCCTCTCGAGCGAATCGACCCGGGCCTTCGCGCCATCGTAAGTGGTGCGGGCCTGGTCGGCGGACTGGGCGGATTCAACGCCCTTCGAGTAGAGATCCTGGATGCGGGCGAAGTTGAGGCGGTCATTTTCGAGATCGGCGTTTGCTTGCACGACCTGCGCCTGCGCGGAGGCGAGGTTGGCCTCGGCCACGTGGATTTGGTTGGTCGATTGCGCCTGCTGGTATTGGTAATAGGACATGTCGGCCTTCCATTGCTGGGGCTGGATGACCGCGAGGAGTTCGCCCTGTTTGACGGCGTCGCCCTCCTTGACCAGCAGTTGCTCCAGCCGGCCCTGAATCTCGGCGCTCACAATGACGTCGTCCGTGGTGACGATGCCGGTGATGACGATGTCATGGGCGCGGCTTTTGAGCGCGAAATAAATGACACCCGCCAGCAGGAGGAGCGTCACCAGGATGAGGCGGATTTTGCGTTTCATGGCAGGGGAGGGGCGGATTCGAGGAACAGACCGTGACGGATAAAATCGAGCACTTCCTGTTTGCGCGATTTCAAGTTCGCGCGGTCATAGGCCTCGGGCTGGCCAAGGTATTGCAACACATGGGAGGAGGAAAAATAAAACACAATGAGCGCGACGATGGAAATGGCGGTATGGCGGCGGTCGGCGCGGCGGAATTCACCGGCGCGCATGCCGCGTTCGAGCACGCGGTCGAGGGCCTGGCTGCGCGGCAGGAAATACTTGCGGACGAGTTGCTTCAGGGGCCGACCGCCGGTCATCATGATTTGCTGGTAAATGCGCGCATAGCGCTGGCGCGCGGTGATGAAATCGAAGTGGAGACCCACGTACCTCAGCAGCACCGTGCGCGCCGGTTCATCCGAGGCGAGCACGTCCAGGGCCTGGCGGTTGAACTCCTTGAAATGGTCCTCCACCACCGCTTCGTAAAGATGGTTTTTGCTTTTGAAGTAGTAAAAGAGCATGGCCTTGTTGACGCCCGCGGCGGCGGCGATGGCGTCCGTGCGCGCGCCGGCGAGGCCGGATTGCGCGAAGGCGTCCGCGGCGGCGGTGAGGATGGCGGCGCGGGTTTCCGCGCTGCGCGACTGCTGTTTGCGGGCCGGGGTTTTTGGGCGGCTCATAATCAATTAACCAACCAGATGGTTAATTATTACGCAAGGGGAACAAGTTGTCAAGCGGCCGGCTCACTGATTCCGCACGAACAGCTTGCCGGGGAGCTGGCGCACCAGCCGCTTCATTTCCAGGCTCAGGAGCGCGACCGACGCGGCGGAACTGGGCAGGCCGCTCTTGCGGATCACGTCGTCCGTGCTCAATTCCTCCCCGCCCAGCGCGTCATAGGCCTTCTGTTCGTTTTCGGAGAGGCTGAGCGCGGGCAGCACGCCGGTCTCGCCGGCGCCGGGCGGCCGGTTGCTGGCGGGAAAGAGGTATTCAAATTCGCTGAGGATGTCCTCCGCGCTCTCGCAAAGTTTCGCGCCCTTCTTGATCAACTCATGGCAGCCCTTGCTGCGCGGCGAGTCGATCCGGCCGGGCACGGCGAAGACCTGGCGGCCGTATTCCACCGCCATGTTGGCGGTGATGAGCGCGCCGCTGGTGAGGTTGGCCTCGACCACCACCGCGCCGAGGGACATGCCGGCCACGATGCGGTTGCGGATGGGAAACGACTGCTTGTCCGCGCTGCGGTTGAAGGGAAACTGGGTAATGACGGCGCCGGCGGCGGCGATGCGTTCGAAGAGCTCCGCATTTTCCGGGGGAAAAACCAGGTTGATGCCCGTGCCGAGCACGGCCACGGTGCGTCCGCCGGCGCTGAGGGCGCCCTGGTGTGCGGCGGTGTCGATCCCGCGCGCGCCGCCGCTCACCACGGTGACGCCGACATACGCAAGCTGGTAGGCGAGCTTGCGGGCGGACTCCACGCCGTAGTGAGTGGTCATGCGCGAACCCACCATGGCCACGGCATTTTTGTCGCGGTCAGTCAGGCGGCCTTTGACGTAAAGCACAACCGGAGGGTCATAGATTTGCCGGAGCAATTCGGGGTAATCAGCGTCGGCCTGAATGAGAATGTGGCAGCCGAAATCGCCGATGCGTTTCAACTCGCCGCCAAGGTCCACCGTCTGCTCCCAGTTCGCGATGGATTCGGCGGTTTCGGGCCCGATGCCGCGCGTCTGGAGGAGTTGATGCTTGGAAGCGCTCAGAATGGCCGGGGCTTCGCCGAATTGTTCGAGCAACTGGCGCACGCGGACGGGTCCGACGTGCTCGATCATGTTCAAGGCGACGAGTGCTTCCCGGGCATCCATGGGCGTTTGCATAGCTGATAAGAGCAAAATCTGCAAATCATTCCCGGTGTCCTTGGGGAGGATGCAGGTGTCCCGGTTTGAGACACTGGCCATACCTTTTGATGGCCCGGTCATTGGCTTGAATGCCCTTGGAACTGTTCCCCGTCTGGCACGGTGGTTGCTCGATAGCCCTCAATAAAACGACCGGAACTGATGCCAGTCGAACAAGTTAAACATATTTTTCACATTTCAGGTGGAAGAACGGCCTGAGGTGAGACTGGTGATTAATGTTGTGCGGCGGGACTCCGGGCAGACTGGATTTTGTAATGCAAATTAGACCGACGAACCAATCCCGCGGCGCAGGATTCACCCTCGCGGAAACCCTGGTGAGCATCATGATCATGGGGCTGGTTTTTTCCGGGGTGCTGCTGGCCTACACACGGGCGTCGCAGCGGGCCGAGTGGTCCGGTCTTTCGCTGGCGGCGGAGTCGCTGTGCGTCCGGCAGATGGAACAATTTCGCGCGGTGTTGTGGGACACGCAATCCATACCGGTCCTCGACAACACCACCAATATTCCGACGAGCAACGTCATGATCCTCGACATACCGATCTCGGGGAGCAACGTGGTGTATGCGACCAATACGTTCACGGTCCAAAGTTTCACGAATCCCGGTCCGTCCTATTACAAGATGATCACGGCTAAGACCGTGTGGGCCTTGAACGGCATAGTTTACACAAATACGCTCGTTGACTACCGCGCACCCGACCAATGAAAACTGATTGTACCACGGCCGGCCAAACGCGGAGCGCGCGCGGAATGTCGCTCATCGAAATGATGACCACCACGGGCCTGTTCACGCTCGTGGTCGCCGGGTTGGTCGCGGTGAACATGTTCGGGCTGAAACAGGATGAGTTCTTGAACAGCCAGGTGGGCGCGAGCGACCAGTCCCGCATGGAATTCAACATGTTGCTGGAGGAAATCCGCTCCGGCAAAAATGTCCAGATCGGCACCGGCTGGAGTACGAACTTCACGCCCATCACCAACGGGCCGCAGCAGGGCGACACGATTCAAATTGCACCCAGCACCAACTTTCCCGGAACCGGCCTCATTTATTATTATTTTTATACGAATCCTCCCTCCAATGCCAACTGGCTCGTCCGGGTGGCGACCGGGACCGACAGCAACGGCATCACGACCAGCACCACGAACATTGTGGCCACGTGCATCGCCAACACGACGAACCAGTGGATGACCAACGCGCTGAATTTCTCG
>Ga0181516_10000602_pt1 | contig 31783 bp, 25 predicted proteins | sample PEATcosm2014_Bin_25_FD_121104 | JGI IMG/M metagenome (GOLD analysis project Ga0181516, IMG submission 121104) | Peatland microbial communities from MTU Mesocosm Facility, Houghton, MI, USA - PEATcosm2014_Bin01_10_metaG | ecosystem: Environmental > Terrestrial > Soil > Wetlands > Peat | place... | reverse complement strand
TTTTTTACAGGCGGCGATGGCGGCTTGGGATGAAGTGAAAAAATGACTGTCGCTCGCAGGCGGAAGACCTGGGTCTTCCTTTCGGAATAATGGAACATGGCGATCAAAAGACCCGTAGATTCGTGGAAGCAAAAAGCATCTGCGAATTGACCGGCACGAAGTGTCGTGACGGCTTGGCAAGCTCAAATGTTAAAGTAAATTTCAATTTTTAGTTTTTCTTTCAACTGATTTTTTCTTTCATGGAAATTGAACTTCGCATCCGGCCTGACAAAGCGTTGTCCTTGGTAGATTTTGGCGAACTCTGGCGTTACCGCGACCTGCTCTCGATGCTGGTCTGGCGCGACTTTGCTATCAAATACAAGCAAACCGTCCTCGGCCCCGTCTGGTTTCTGCTCCAGCCCCTGCTGCCCGCGCTCGTTTTCACCCTCATCTTTGGCAGGGTGGCGCATATGTCCACCGACGGTTCGCCCGGATTCCTCTTCTTTCTCTGCAACCAGATCATCTGGGGCTGTTTCTCCACCAATTTCAGCTCCATCGGAACCGCGCTGATGACAAACATGAACATCTTCAGCAAGGTGTATTTTCCACGGCTCATCGTTCCGCTTTCGTCACTCGTTTCTAGCCTCGTGACGCTGGCCATCCAGCTAGGGTTGTTCGCGGGGTTTTATCTCTATTACAAGTTCCGCACCCCGGAAGGCTCGCAATTGCATCTTTCGCCGGCACTGCTCTATCTGCCCTTCATCATCCTTTACCTCGGGACCATGAGTTTGGGCTTCGGCCTGTGGATGGCCGCACTGACGGCCAAATATCGCGACCTGCAACAGTTGACGGCTGTCATCATCCAGCTCTGGATGTTTGGTTCCGCCGTCATTTTTCCGCTCTCGCAGATTTCACCGGCGCATCAGACGCTGTTCTCCATCAATCCCGTCATCTTTGCCACCGAGGCCGCCCGTTACTGTCTGCTCGGTCATGGCACCTTGTCGTGGGGGGCCGGACTCTGGTCCGTGGGTGTGACGGCGCTTGTCCTGTTGACCGGCCTGTGGAATTTCAACCGCACAGCTCGCACTTATGTGGACATCGCATAAGACAAAGCAGACCACTGACAACAAGACCGTTGACCATGAGGGACTACACAAAAATTGAAGCTTGGAAACTGGCGGATGATTTCACTGTGGCTGTCTATCAAGCCACTCAATCGTTTCCGCGCGAAGAAATCTATGGCCTGACCAGTCAGTTGCGGCGCGCTTCTCATTCCGTGCCGGCAAATATTGCCGAGGGATCGGCGCGCGAAAGCAAAAAAGACTATCTGCATTTTCTTTATGTTTCCCGCGCGTCGTTGAGTGAAGCGCAATACTTTGTTCATCTGTCGCGCCGGTTGGGTTATCTGTCTGACGCAGATGCCGAACGACTGATTGGACAGACCCGACAGACGTTCGCTTGTTTGCATGGCTTAATCAAGGCGGTCGAGAAAGAATCGGGAAAGTTTGTCAAAACCGTTGCGGTGCTGACGAGCCTGTTCGTCCTCGGCTGTTCATTCCATAGTCCGTGGTCAATTGTCTCATAGTCTGCGGTCATTTTTTCCAATGTCCAAGCCCATCATTGAGGCCATAAACGTCTCCAAGCGCTACCAGCTTGGCGCGATCGGGGCCACACGGTTGGTGGATGACGTGAACCGTCTCTGGCACCGCCTCACCAAAAACAAAATAGAAAGCGGAAAGCATAAAGCAGAAATAAAAAGTGCCGGGGAAAAAACGCTGAAAACTGAAAAGCTCAAATTGGGAAATAGCGCCGATATTTCAGCGTCTCAAAATGTCAGCATTTCAGGATTTAAGGATGCTCCCGCCTCCGAATTCTGGGCCTTGCGCGACGTGTCCTTCGAGGTGCAGCCCGGCGAGATCGTGGGCGTCATCGGCCGGAACGGCGCCGGCAAAAGCACGCTGCTCAAAATTCTTTCGCGCATCACCGAGCCGACCGGCGGCGAGATCATCATGCGCGGCCGCGTGGCAAGCCTGCTGGAGGTGGGCACCGGCTTTCACGGCGACCTGACGGGGCGTGAAAACATCTTTCTCAACGGGGCAATCCTCGGCATGAACAAGCCGGAGATCCGGGGGAAGCTCGACGAAATCATCGCATTCGCGGAGATCGCAAAATTCGTGGACACCCCGGTGAAACGCTACAGCAGCGGCATGTATATGCGGCTGGCGTTCGCGGTGGCTGCGCACATGGAGCCGGAAATATTGATAGTGGACGAGGTGCTGGCGGTCGGGGACGCCGAGTTTCAGAAGAAATGCCTTGGCAAGATGCAGGATGTCAGCCGCAATGGCCGGACGGTTCTGTTTGTCAGCCATAACATGGCGGCCATCACGCGCCTGTGCCAGAAGGCCTTCCTGCTTGATCGCGGATCAATAGTGGCACGCGGGACGGCGGACTCGGTCGTGAATGAATATCATCATACCGGCAGGGGTGATAAAGCGGCCTACATTCCGGATGCTGCCACGAAGCCTCCTGGCAACGACACCATCACCTTGTCCTCGGTCTGTGTCGTTGGAACTGACGGCAGCACGGGTCCAAACTTCGGCAGCGGCACGGGCATAGACGTTGAATTCGTCTATCAGATCCTCAAGCCGGTGCGTGGATTGAGGGTGGGATTTCACCTGCTGGGTTCGGATGGCACCATTATTTTTAACGCCGCAGACACCGATTCGGATGAGGGTGAAAGCTCCGCCCGGACGAGGCCGCCCGGCGTCTTTGTGAGCCGCTGTCATATACCTGCCGGGTTCCTCAACCATGGACAGTATTCCATCACCGTGGGATCCGATACGCCGGGAAGCCTGAATTTTTACTGCGAATATGCCGTCACCTTTTTTGTGGTTCCCGGCGGCGGCGCTCCCGCGCGCGGAGACGGGCGTCCGGGGTTGATATGTCCCAATTTGAAGTGGGAGATTAGCAACAAGAGTTGAAGTTGGAAGATAGAAGTTGGGAGTTGGGTCGAAAATGAGACAATGGGCAACTGTTAAATGCTGAAACGCTGACATTCTGAAAGCTGAAAGCAGAAATTGAGAAAACAGAAAACAGAAAACAGAAATTGGAAATTAAACAACAGGGGTCAGAGATCAGAAGACGGAAAACGAGAAGAGCCGAAATTGGGAAAATGAAAATTGATTTCAACTCTCCGCTTTCCTGATTTCTATTTTTTTCCATTTCAGTTTTTAATCAGACGATGATAAAAAAGCTTCGATCATTTAAGAACAGGATTATTGGATTGGTTCGCAGGTTTCAGGCCTGGTGCCGTATGTGCGGCCTGGCTTGTGTGACCCTTGTCCGCCGCACCAACATGCCCGTGTGGGAAAAGGTCGCCTTCGCAGGCAAGCCTTCATGGGATGACCGGAACGCCATTATTGCGGGATTTATCCCGGCGGGCAGTTCTGTCCTCGACATTGGATGTGGAGCACAGACATTGCGGCAGCATCTGTCCCCCGGTTGCCAATACCAGCCTTCGGACATCATCAAAAGCACGCCGGATGTCATTTTTTGCGACATGAACGCCGGCATATATCCCCAGACCGATAAAATGTTTGATTTTGTGGTTTGCAGCGGACTTTTTGAGTATATGCGCAAACCCGAGGAATTCCTCGCAAGAATTCCACGATTGGGTCGCACAGTGATCATGTCATACTGTCCTCTCTTTGAGGGCGGATCAAAGCTGGCGCGGCTGGGCAATGGTTATGGCTGGGTGAACCACTATAAAAAAACCGAACTGGAAGCCCTGTTCACGAACATGAAGTTACAATGGAGCATCCTCCACACCGAAGAGGGGCATTATGTCATTTACTCGCTGCAGGCGGGAAGGGAGTGATTGCTTGAAGTTGGAAGTTGGAAGATGTGGGAACGGAAAATCAAAGCCGGGTGGTTTAAGGTGAATAATGCACACGAGCCTGCCAATTGTTAATGTTTATGCGGTGTGCGCCCGCAAAACACTTCGTAAAACTGGCAAAACGTTTCATGATTGAAACAAAACGCTTCGTATTCATGACAAAATACTATTGCTTTGGAACAAAACACTGTTTGTTTTCAACAAAAGTCTTTTGTTCGGGAACGAAACGCTGGTGTTATATGCAAAACATTATTATTTGGAGCCAGATACGAATTCTTTTGCACAAAACACTTTTACTTTGAAACAAAACGCTGTCGTTTTGGCACAAAGTCACGGTGTTTCCGACAAAACACTTTTGTTCCAGGATAAAACACGTCGTCTTTGAAACAAATCAAATCATCTTTGCGCAAAAAATTAAATACCGTTGCTCTCCGTCGGACGGGGAGAGGGTCAGGGTGAGGGGAATTGATAAAATCGCCACCTCACCCCGGCCCTCTCCCCCACTTCGTGGCGGAGAGGGAGAAATTTGCCTGTCATTCTCCGTTATGTGCATAATCCCAAAACTTGACTGGTTTACCTAACCATGATACGTTTTCCACCATAATTTGCCCAATTAGCCGGAGGAAAAGTCAGAATTAGCAACAAGATAACCCGAATGTGTGTCATCAGAACAGCACGAGTTGTTTCATTTTCAATGTTGGGAACCTGCGTCCAGACAGCGCAGCGCGCTGTCCACTGTAGGGCTGCCGCTTTATTTAGCCGCCTGGGCGGGGGCTCGTGTGCAGCCTGGGTCGCTCTGGTGTTACTCTCAACCCTCAACTTTCAACTCTCAACCGCTTGCGCCCAGACAACAGCGTTCACATACCAGGGAAGCCTGTTGAATGGCGGTCTGCCGGCGAATGGCAGCTACGACCTGATGTTCACGCTCTTCAATACGAATTGCAATGGTGCCGCAATTGCCGGGCCGGTCACCAACAGCGCAACCGTCGTGAGCAACGGACTTTTCACCGCTACGATTGATTTTGGTGCAGGTGTTTTCGCTGGCAGCAATTGCTGGCTGGAAATCGCCGTGCAAACCAACGGTGGCGGCGGTTTCACAACGCTTGCGCCCAGACAGCAGGTCACCCCCACGCCATATGCCATTTACTCGGCCAATGCTGGCACCGCCATCACCGCTTCCACGGCGGGCAGTGCGACCACCGCCTCTAGTGCTACTAGCGCCACCACGGCGGCGACAGCCAATAATTTTTCAGGTTCGCTGGCGGGTGATGTGACAGGAACGCAGGGTTCAACCGTGGTATCCGGCGTAGGCGGACAATCCGCCGCCAGTGTTGCCAGCGGCACGGCGGCAGCCAACGCGGCCACCAGTGCAAACACTCCAAACACCATTGTCCAGCGCGACGCTTCGGGCAATTTCGTCGCAGGCACCATTACCGCCGCCAGTTATAGCGGGAGCGGTGCGGGACTGACCAATCTCAATGCAACCGCAATCAGCAGCGGCACGATACCCACGGGAGTTTTGACAAGTGGCACGACGAATCTTCCCGGCCATCTTTTGGTTGTCACCGGCGGAACACGAGAGATTACGTTTAATGGTCAATCCCTCACAAACATTCAGGGTTCAAACGTGGTCGGGACGGTGACACAGGCAATCACCGCAACCACTGCCACCAGTGCGACCACGGCAACGACGGCCGATAATTTTTCCGGGTCGCTGACGGGTGATGTGACGGGAACGCAGGGTGCAACCGTGGTTTCCAGCGTGGGTGGACAATCGGCGGCCAGCGTCGCCAGCGGCGCAGCGGCGGCCAATGCGGCCACCAGCGCCAACAATCCAAACACCATTGTCCAGCGCGACGCCTCGGGCAACTTCGGTGCTGGTTCGATAAGCGCAACCAGCTTCAGCGGCGACGGCAGCGCGCTGACCAACCTGAATGCCTCACAACTGGCCGGCGGAATCGTGGCCGACGGGCTGCTTTCCACCAATGTGGCCTTGCTTGATGGAGCCAATGTATTCAACGGCACCAACAGTTTTACAGGCCCGGTGATCGTCACCAACAGCACCAGTCAATTCAGCGGCACGTTCAACGGAACCGTGGTTGGCTCTGTAACCGCCACCAATTTCTCAGGCAGTTTCAGCGGCAACGGCAGCGGATTGACGAACATACAGTCATCGTCCATTTCCGGCGGACTCAATTACATCGCGAACACAAATGGCACGGCTTACGGACAGTTGAACGTCACCAGTCCTACATCCGGCAACGACGCGACCATGGCGATAACGGGTGGCGGCTTGCAGTTTACCACGACCAGTCCGTCTGGAACAGTGACGAATTTTCAGGCGAACACTAACGGAAGTGTAACATTCCCTGGTGGCGTGTCTGTGAACGCAGGCCTGACCAGTTCCAATAGCTACATTCTCGGCAATCGAGCCGTCAACCCGCTGACCAACTTCCCCGTCGCTGCAATGTTCCCTGTCAATCCCAATAGTCCGATGGCTCTTGATCTGATGCCTTCGACTGGAGCATCCGATTATTTTGCCAATGGAGTGTCGTGGATAGATATTTGCTCTACAAACTGTCTTACCAACAACCCACCACTATCAACTTTAAGATTACAAATAAGTAGCTCCTCCGGTGTTGGTGCTGCTATTGGAACAATGGGGTTTAATGGGGCAAATGGCGGATATTTGTCAATAATAGAAAACGGTAGTCAACAGATTTGGTTTAATGGTAATACAATTTATTTTTATACTTCGATTCAGCCAATCATTGATGGTTCAATGAGTATAGGAGGGTCTCAAAGCCGATGGTCGAATCTTTATCTGCGTCAAAATAATTATCTGATGGGATCAAATTCAGCAGTAGTGTTTGGGACAAATAGTGATGCAATTTTAAGCAGGGCGACGGCGGGAACGCTTCAAATTTCGACAAATTTGAACGTAATCGGGACATTGTCAGCCAATTCCCTGACCGTGACCAATAACGCTTCCATCAAGACGAATACGGCGGCGTTTGGCACGGTGTCCCAGTCCATAACTTTGGGTTCAACCTTCACCAATCTGATGGGGGGACGCGCTGACTTTGTCGGGCAGTTCACTTTTAACCTTTCGGCTACCGGCAGTCCGATCTTGGTGATATCTAACTTGACGACAGGATTGGTCATCACCAACGAGATTCCGGGCGCGTCGGGAACGGCGATGCAAGGGGTTGTATTTCCAGACGCGTCGCCAAATGACATCTGTGAAGCCTTTGATGCCAGCAGCGGCACGGGCGCAAGCGTATCCTTTGTGCAGGGATGGTGGATTGTAAAATAACCTCGATGGACATCATAGGAGTCCTTTTGGGCTAGAGTTCATTTTACGGGTGCTTTGGATGGCTTTGCTTCACCGTGACAAAAAAACTTCAACCGGAAAATCAGGCTTTTCTTGATGGGATTCGGGGCGGCGCAGCACTGTTCGTTCTGGTGGGTCACTGTGCTATTTTGGGGGGGGGAATCAAATTACCCGACCCAAAAATTGCAGTGGACGTTTTCATGGTTTTGTCTGGTTATTTAATGATGTATTTAGCGAACGTGCGGGCGGAAATTGAGCCACCTGGAACATTCACATTTGCCATCAGATTCTGGGTTCGCCGTTTTTTCAGGATAGCCCCTGTTTATTACATAATTCTGGCAGCCGCTATCCTGTTATTTAATCAACATGAGTCTGGCTTTCGGATACTTCAGTTGCAAGATCCTGCGCGTTGGGTGAATAGTTTTTATGATCTAAACGGACCGAATGCGCACGGAGCGCACCTTTTCACACTTGCTAATTTGCTGGCACATATTTCTTTTGCATTTGGCCTGCTTCCAAAATATTGCAGCTCTACGCTGTTGCCAGATTGGAGCATTGGATTGGAGATGCAATTTTATGCGTTCTTTCCTTTGGTAATGATTCTGGGCAGGCGCTTTGGCCTGTTCAAAACCATGGCCGGACTATGGGTTTGTGAGGTGCTTGCAAAACATTTGATAAACCAGTATTGCGGCTCGCTATCATCATTTTATCCAGAGCCATCATTCTTACTTATCAAAATCCAGTTTTTCCTCATAGGCATGCTTATCGCCAATGCCGTGTTTCACATCAGGACTAATCCGATCTTGGCAGGGACGTATTTGGTGTTTGGCATGGTGGCGTGTGCAACAACTTCTTTAACAATCGTTTTAATCGCATCTTTAATGTTCATTTTAGCAACAGGAATTCATACGCAAGCGCATCCATTGTTAGCGCTCCATACTTTAGTCAATGGTTTTCTGGGAAACGGCGTGACAAAGTTTATGGCTGACGTTTCGTATGGAGTATATCTGGTGCACATTTTATTTATCAGCATTTTTGGAGGCTGGCTTTACAGTCAACCGTTCACAACCGCTTGGTCGCCAGTTCATCGGTTTGTCTGGCTTTTAAGTGTAACTCTTATAGGATCTTATAGCGTTTCATTCCTGCTGCATATTTGTGTGGAACGACCTGGCATTAAACTAGGTCGTATAGTTTTGTCTCGGCTTAAACCTGATTCTTCGCATAATTTAGCAAAGTTTCATAGTTGACGTGTAAGTCACGCAGGAGAAATGCAGAAAGTGAACATTTCAGAATAGAAAGTGCAAAACCCCATGACCATCCTCGTCTTTAATCCAGCCATCAAGGATCATCGCGGCACCCTGAATGACAACCTGGGCGACTGCATCATTTGGGAGGCGGTGGAGCAACAATTGAAGGCGATGTTCGGCTCATCCACAGTCATCAACTCAATTTCATCCCACGTTCCTCCGGACAAAAATGCTTTGCAGCAAATCAAGGCCTCGTCATATCGCTTCGTTGGCGGCACAAACCTGTTGAGTTCCAAAATGGGGCGCGAGAGGCAATGGAAAGTTTCAGGCAAGGCGATGGGCTTCCGACATCCGGCGATCCTCATGGGCGTCGGTTGGGGCGGCTACGAAGCCGGGCCGGATGCCTTCACAAAATTTCTGCTGAAGGCCGTCCTTTCGCGCAAATTTCTGCATTCCGTCCGCGACAGTCAAGCCGAGGGGCACCTCCGCGCCGCCGGTTTCAAAAATGTCATCAATACTTCGTGTCCTACGTTGTGGGAATGGGCTGGCGAGCCGCGCCAGATCAATGGCCAGAAACCCTCCGACCGTGTGCTGTTGATGGTCACGGATTATCGCCGTAACGAAGCCCTTGACCGCGCGCTGGTGAACCTTTTGGCCGAGCAATACAAGGAAATCATTTTCTGGCCTCAGGGAAGCGACGACCCCTACTATGGGAGCTATCTTCTCTTTGGCGTCAGGAACAAGGTGCGCATCCTTGACCGCACCATGGCTGCTTTTGAAAAATTCCTCGCAGAGGAAGGGCCGGTTGATTGCGTTGGAACCCGGCTCCATGGTGGCGTCAAATGCCTGAAGGCCAGCCAGCGCAGCCTGATCATCGAGGTGGACAATCGTGCCAGGGAAATCGCCAGGGACACCGGACTACCGACGGTTGCCAGAGCCGACCTCAAGACGATTGGACAGTGGACGCGCGCGACGCAACCCTGCACGGTTCACATCCGCAAGGAACCGATTGAAAGATGGAAGCAGCAATTCACCACCAAGTAGGCGAAGACGTAAGGAGTCTCTAACTGAAATTGAAAACGAGTCAGAGCCTTGTAACTTTAGCTGCTACAAAATCAGGCGTTAAACCCGCATGAAGTTTCCCCACTATGTTTTTAATCCGCTTCATGGAATGACGCTGCATGACCGGACGGCGGATTTCCTGCGTTACTTTTTGGAAAGGCACCTGGCACGTCTTCATTTGACGCTCCCGACCGAACCTGCACCTTACATTTACAGGACGCTCGTTTGCGAAGCCAACATCAAGATGGGGCTGCTTTCACTCGCGTCCCTTGCCGCCTGCGCAAAAAAATGGCCGAAGATTGAAATGTGCGTGGATGAGTCGGCAAGCCCGGACGAGGTCAAACGTTTCTATGGAGGGCATGGAATTCCCGTGGATGTCTGGACTCCCGCCGATGTGATCCGACGGATGAACGCCAACGGTGAAGCCTTGCTGCGTCGGTTTGCGGAGACGTTTTTTTGGGGGCGCAAGACGGCCTTCACATTTGGAATACACGAGAAGGTTCCCATCCTATACGCCGATCTCGACATCCTATGGTTTCAGGATCCGTGGCAGGGATTGGATTTACAGTCCGTTGACACCTTGCTGGCGGCGGAGGACATCGGTTTTAGCTATAACAAGGTGTTTATGACGATTCTCTCGCCGGAGCACCGCGAACTGCTGCTTTCGCGGCCATCGTATTGCGCGGGGTTGTATGCCGTGGCTCCCGGCTTCAAATTGCCGGAAGAGGTTTTACATTACATTTCTGCAAGACTGGATGCGGTTCCGCCGGGATATTATTATGAGGACACCTGCGCGATCGAGCAAACCTGTCTGGGACTTGCCACCAAGTTGAAGGGGTGCGGAATCCCCTACGACATTTTGCCTACATGCCCGGACGATTCGACATTCCTGCCCTCGTATCACCGCAGAAACTGGGTGGCCGCCCATTACGCCGGCCCGACGCGGCGACAATTCTGGCGGGACGCATGGTCATTGCTGAAATGGTGAAACATGGAATTTGCCCCAAGAGGGCAAATTTATACATTCTGTTTTCCAATTTCAGCTTTTGATTTTGCAATTATAATTTGACTGATTTCGGTTGTGAATTTTTTCGGGGTCATTTTGAATTGTATCCTGCCAAACCGGCGCTGTTCCCGTCCTCATTGGAACCGATTCCGTTGCAAACGGAGCGGCGGCGCTGCCGGACTGAATGGCCGAGTTTCAAGCCGGAAAAATCATTTTTCCGGTGTGCCGTGCCGTGTTTCCGAAAGGAATTGCCATGTTTCCGAAGGAAATCGCCTCCATTCCAACGGGAATGGTCAAAATGCCAGAAGGAATTGTCCGGTTTCCACCGGGAGGCTCTATTCGCCAGTCCGGACAGCCTTGGTTCTGGCGGGGATTGCCCCTGCCCCGGCTGGAAATGGACGCATTTTTGAGAGATTCAGTCTGGATGGTGGAAGAGGAAGGATGACAATTGCCGGAAAAATGACAATTCCCGCCGGAAACATTATTTTTCCAGCGGGAAAATATCTTAATCTATTCAGAACCAGCCCGTTACGATTTTGCCGTGGGCGGGGGTGTTGGCGGATTGGCATCGTTGTGTCGGCGCACTTTGCTGCGGATGGCTTGCAGCTTCTTGGCCTCGGTCGTGTTTTTTCCCAGCAAGCCCATCATGGCGTCAATTGTGCCGCTGGCGTCGGTATAGGTGTCGGCGGCGGCGGTTTGCACTGCGACGGTCTGTTTTTGCTTTTGCACGTCCAGATTTTTCTGCAGGATGGACTGGTCGCCGTAGCTCTTAATTTTGCCCTGCAGCCGCGCGATGTGCGGGGTTGTGTCGAAGTTTTTCGCCGTGAGCGCCGCTTGATTGTCAGGGTTCTGCATGTAAGAAACGACTTCGTTGACGATCCCGATTTTTTCAGTTGTTGTATGCATAGATATTTTACATTCAGTTTATTCGTTCCGGTTTATCCGGACGTGGTTCTGTTTTATCAGAAGGCAAAAGTTGCGCTACCCATCGGTTGGCAAAAGCACAACATTTCTTGCCATCAGTTTTAGGGAAAATATTGAAAATCGGAAAGCTGAAACGCTCAAATCAGAACAATAAACCGGTTGAACAACAAAACAGCAAAGGCTCAAAGTGAAAATTCATTTTTTGCTTTTCAACCTTTTATCGTTTTAACCATGTCTTCCCGCCGCACCCGCGTTCTCCTGGTCAGCATCGTGCCGCCGCGCAATGATTGCGGGGTGCGGATTGTCATGCACCGGCATCTGGTGGAGCGGAATCCGTTTGAATTGCACGTTGCCAGCAATGCCGACTTTGCCGACGGACTGCTGGTGCATTCGCCATTGCGACTGCCATATCCATTGTGGAGGTTGAAAAAAACCCGTTTCGGGCCGCGATTGTCGCCGTGGCTCGCGGATTATGAAAACCTGGTCTGGACGCTGACGATTCCACAGGCATTGGACAGGGCCATCCGGGATTTTAAGCCGGATGTCATTCTCACTCTGGCCGAAACCAGTCTTTGCCATATCGCGGCAAAGGCGGCAAAGAAACATGCCTTGCCTCTGGCCGGTTTGTTTCTGGACTGGTTTCCAATCATGAAGCCTCACTATGGCCATGCGTGGGCGCAAAATTTGTTAAGCCGACGTTACCGGGCGCTTTATCATCAATGTGATCTGGCCTTTTGCACCAGCGACGGCATGCAGGACGTTTTGGGGTCGCATCCGAACAGCCATGTTATCTATCCCATGCCGGGAAAACACCGCGTGCCGGAAAAATCCTGGCCGCCATCCAATGGAAAATTCCGCCTCGTCTATGTCGGCTCCGTGGAAAATTTCTATGGCCGGATGATTTGCTCGCTCATTGAAAAAATTGAAGTGACGGATGATTTGGAAATCATCGTGGTGGGACCAAACGCCGACTGGCCGACGGACATCCTGCAACGCGCCAAGGCCAGAGGAATTTATCTTGGCTTCAAGCCGCCGGAAGAAGCCGCTGCGGTGCTGGCCGGCGCGGACGCCTTGCTGGTCGTGATGAGTTTTGAACCGGAACACCGGCGCTTCATGGAAACCAGTTTCACCACGAAATTTCTGGATTACACCGCCTTTGGCAAGCCCATCATCATCTGGGGGCCGGACTATTGCACACCGGTGCGGGTGGTGCGGCGCGATGGCGGGGCATTAGTCGTCAACAAACCGGAAGCAAACGAGGTGGTTGATGCGTGTCGAAAAATTTCATCTGAACCGCAAACGCGCGGGTCGCTGGCGCAACAGGCAAAGCACTTGAATCAATCGTTGTTCAATCCCGACCGGCTGCAGGGGGTGTTTGTATCAGAAATTAAAAATCTGGTTGGACAATGATAACGAGCGGATGAAGAAAGAATCTCCCAACCATCAACTGGGCGAGGCCGTTCCGGCACCGAGGAGTCACCTCCCGGCACTGGATGGACTCCGCGGCGTTGCCATATTAATGGTGCTTTTCTGGCATTTCATCGTATCCGCATTTCCGGCACCTGGTGGAACTCCGGCGGGCTACTTTTTCAAACTGTTTCATCACGCTTATTCAGGTGTGGATTTATTCTTCGTGCTTTCAGGATTCCTGATCACGGGAATCCTGCTTGACTCAGTAGGAAAGCCAGGATGGCTCAAGCGGTTTTGGATTCGGCGAACTTTCAGAATACTCCCGCTCTATTTGTTGTTCCTTTTGCTGGTCATGGTTCTGCATGCCTTGCGCGGTGATTTCTTTGGAGTTCCATCATCAAAGTGGCCATACTTCCTTATGCTTCAAAATTTCCAAATGGCCAAGGTGAATTCACTAGGTCCTTGGGGCATTACCTGGTCGCTGGCGATTGAAGAGCAATTTTATCTCATCTTCCCTTTGATCGTTTACTTCACGATAGCGCGTCGCTGGTTGCCATTCCTCTGCCTGCTTGCGATTGGATTATCGCTGGCATTACGACTGCATGGTGAATACCTTTATAGCTTTGTTCTCACCCCATATCGGCTTGATGGTCTAGCGGCAGGCGCACTCTGTGCATGGCTTTGCAGGAGGCCAGCCATATGGCAGGAAATCCTGACCAGACCGTGGATCACTTTCGTCTTGGCCAGCACAGGGATGGTTTTACTTGTTTGCATCACCGTAAGGACGCAACAGCGGCACCCCATTGACCATACTGTATTTGCCTATGCCTATGCGGCAATCCTCTTGCATGTGATTACGCGGGAGCGTGGTTTTATTGCCATCCTTCTCTCCCATCCAATTCTACGCTTTATGGGTATGATCAGCTATCCTCTCTATTTATTTCACGAACCCTGTTCTTGGGTGATTAATCTGGCCTTGGTGAAGCAGCCCAAAAGCATTGCTGAATGCCTGCTGGCATCTGCATTAGCCGCTCCGCTCTCAATTCTTGTCGCTGCTTTGCTCAATCGCTTCGTTGGTGATCCTTTTGTTCGTCTGGGACGCATGATCGCGAATCGTCAAGTGCCAAAGACCGTCTGCATGGTTGCTCCGGAGTGCAAAAAGTCAGTTGAATAATCCGTGAAAGCGGTGAATTCTGAAAGAAACGAGAAGAATTTCAAATTACGATGTGATGGCCACCCGCATTATAGTCATTTCTTCCGTCCGCCCGGAGCCGACCAGCGCGGGGCAAATCATTCTGCACCGGCATCTGGTGAATCAGCCGGGGATCGAATGGGAAAGTTATGGCTCCGAGCCTTCCCGGTTGACGGCATCGAGCACCTTCCGCCGGGCGATGGGGCACCTGGCACAAACCCGCCTGCAACGTCTTGCCCGCGATTTCTGGGCATGGCGCGATGGCCGGTGGCTGGATCATTTGTTGCCAAAGGCAGTTCCTGCCGGAGAGCAGTCGGTTGTGCTTACCGTGGCCCAGGGAGACGCTTTTGGGGCGGCCTGGCGATTCGCCCAAAAGCATCGTCTGCCACTGGTGACAATCTTTCACGACTGGTGGCCGGACATGGGTTTAATTCATCCATCCTTCCACGAGCTTTTGGAAAAACGGTTCCGCGAATTATACCGCCAGTCCCGGCTTGCGTTGTGCGTCAGTGAAGGAATGCGGGCGGTCTTGGGACCGCACCCCAACGCCCAATTGCTTTATCCCATCCCGGCAAAGGCCAGTCCAATCGTGCCGGCACGAACGCCGCATGATGGCTTCCGGGTAATGTATCATGGCAATCTTCAGGACTATGGGCCGATGGTGGCGAATGCGTTGAATGAGTTGAAGGGACACCGTCAAGTCCGGCTGGAAGTTCGCGGAGGAAACCCGAGATGGCCGGAACATTTCCGTCAGGAAATGCAGCGGGAAGGACTATGGCACGATTACGCCCCCCGCGCCGTTTTGAACGAGTGGATGGGTGCGGCCAATGCATTTCTGGTGCCGATGGTTTTTGAACCAGCCATGCGCCGGCGCATGGAGACGAGTTTCCCTTCCAAAATGCTGGAAATGGCACAATTTGTAAAACCGCTGGTGATCTGGGGACCAGAGTATTGTTCGGCGGTGCAGTGGGGACGACAGGGAAATCGCGCGTTGTGCGTGACGGATCCGAATCCGGCTGCCCTGCGCCAGGCACTGGAAAAACTGGCAGCATCCACGGATGAACAGCAACGACTTGCCGCCAGTGCTCGGCAAGCAGCACTGACAGATTTCAATCCAGATAAAATCCAGACACAGTTTATGGATGCATTGCAAGGTGTTTTGGAGCATGGCCAAATTAGAAACGGGCGGCTTGATGCAAGGCCATAATTTTAGGCCGGCTGCCTGTCCTTGCGCATTGCGGGATCAAACAATATGCGGAAGTAGTATTCCAGACTGAAAAATTTGCACCAAGAACGGGCTGCCATGCAAAAAGCCATGGATGCGTCTCTCTTAAGTGCGGGTAATTAAAAATGCAAATTTCCGACCAAAATGCGACTCTGGCGCGTGGCAAAATCGCGATTGTTGAAACCCTGCGGGGAGCGGCCTCACTGTTTGTGCTTTTTCATCACTGGGGATCAACTGATGCGTCGGGTTGGATTCAATCCCCGTTGATGGGTTCTTTTCTCGATTGGCTAAAAATAGGAGTATTCATTTTTTTTGTGATTTCAGGGTTCATCATGCCTTATGCGCTTTTGCGTGGAAATTATGGCCTGCAAAACTTTGGGAGATTTCTTTTGAAACGCATGGTGCGGCTGGATCCGCCTTACTTGCTGGCGATTGTATTTTGTCTCCTGGTTTCATATCTAGCATCGTTGCATCCCCTGTCCAAGGTTCCATTCCATTTCACATGGCAGAATCTGGCACTTCACTTATTTTATCTTTGCCCATTTTTCGGCCAGAGTTGGGTGACCGGAGGCGGGGATGTTTTCTGGACGCTGGGAATTGAGTTTCAATACTACCTCCTGCTGGCCTTGATTTTTCCTTTTCTTAATCACTCAAAACGGTGGGTCATGTGGGGCACTTTGTGTTTATTTATTTGCGCCTGTATTTGGGATGATGGATTTCGCTGGAGGTTTATCCTGCCCTACACCCCTTTCTTTGCGATGGGAATGATAACCTTTTGGCATTATACCGGCCGGATCCAAATCCGGACATACCTTGTCACATTGGGTTTGCTGGCGGTTTTGGCGGCCTGGAAATTTGAATTGAATCAAGCAGTTGGACCCGTCATAGCCGCCACTCTTATTGCTTTCTATCACCGTCCATACGCACCGCTGCAATTCTTTGGAAAGATTTCCTATTCGCTCTATCTGTTTCATATGGCAATTGCCTTGCGCGTGGTGAATTATTGCAATCGGTTTGAATGGGGACATCGCTGGACCTGGCTGATCATCCTGGGCGGTTGTGTCGCCTGTATTGCTCTGGCGAGCATGGTTTACTATTTTGTTGAGCGTCCCAGCCGGGATTATTCACAACGCATCCGTTATCAACAGCAAAAATCTCAACCTGTCGTTTGAGAGATTGCCAGAACAGCAAATCATTTCACAGGCCTTTGAAAATTGCCATTACAACACTTTTGACAGGCGATTTGAGCATTATGAATATTTGCATGCTTCCTGCGATAAATTGAGAAAAGAAATCATCACCCCTCCTATGCTACACGAACTCCTGAATAAATGTGGAATCTATTATGCCAAGCGCCGCTATATGCCCCGTGGCATTGATTGGCTCTGTGACTTGCAGCGACTGCATGTTGGCGGTCATGCGCCGATGGTTTTCGACATCGGAGCTAATAAGGGGCAAACGACATCTAAAGTCCTTCAATATTTTCCCAACGCCAGGGTGCATGCTTTCGAGCCAGTGCTGGAAACTTTCAACGACTTCCGGCAGAAGTTCGGAACAAAGGTGGGCGTGAACAGCAACCAACTTGCGGTCTCTGACTCATGCGGCTCGGCGTCAATTCTGGTCTCATCCAATTCCGAATTGAGCCATTTGGTAATGGAACCAGACCAGAGCCGTGAGAAGCGCACAAATGTCGAAATCGTGGAGACCACTTCGATTGATGCATATTGTGCCAAAAAAGGAATCAAACATATCGATATACTGAAGACCGACACCGAGGGACATGATTTGCCAGTCCTAAAAGGTGCCGAAAGGGCCTTGCGCTCTGGCCAAGTTGATTGGATTCTGACTGAAGTGACTTTTGATCCGCTGGATGACAGCCATTCCAAGTTTGATGCGATACAAACCTTCCTGAAGGATCGTGGATTTGCGGTTTATTGTTTCTATGATCACTTTTTTACACATGAAGACCTGCTTCACCACTATTGTAATGCCTTGTTTGTTCGCAAGGCACTGTCAATTGGGGTAGTATAATCAGGCTCTGCCACCTGCCAGTTAACTGACAGCAAAATACTTGATTTAACTAACCCTATAGCATTGGTGAAAATATTTTTCTCATCGTGTTCTGGATCGAATTCCGAATCAATTTATCTCGCTGAACTAGGCAGGCTTGCCGGACTTTGCACGACGGAAACCATGAGGCTGGTTTCAACTCCAGAGGAAGCGGATTTCATATTGATTGTCGATATTTATGAAGCCGATTTGTATGGCGGCCTGCGCCGCAACCGAGTCTGGCAGAAATACCCGGAAAAATCGTTTGCCTACTGTGAAGGCGATGATCCCCCCCGTTTCTTGCATGGTCTCCATAGTTCAGCGCGCAGGTCGCGGTCTGAAACTGGGCGATTTCAATCCTGCGCCTATCCGGTGCATCAATTATATCATCCTAATCCATGCCCACAGCCTTCGGATGTGGCTATCGTGCCAAAGGATTTATTATTCTCCTTTGTGGGGCGTGCGAGCCATAAAGTGCGCAAACAGTTGTTTTCTATGGTTTTTCCTGCCAACGAAGTGGCGATCAAAAATACCACGGCTTACGACCATTTTCATGGAGGTAATGAGAACGCGGAGGGCGCTCGAAGGGGCTTTTGGGATATTGCCGCGCGTTCGAAATTTGTTTTATGCCCGAGTGGAGCCGGAGTGTCCAGCATCCGGCTCTTTGAAATGCTGGAAGCAGGCATTGCACCGGTGATTATCGCCGACGACTGGCTGCTCCCTTGCGGGCCGAAATGGGAAGAATTTGCCTTATTTGTTCCCGAGCGCGAAATTGCTCTAGTCTATGAAAAGGTAAAGGCACATGAATCGGAATATGCCCAAAGAGGGCGTCTGGCCCGGAAAGCATGGGAACAGTATTTTTCTCAAGACAATTATTGGACCTATCTATTGGAGGCTATCCAGACGATTCAAAAAAATCAAAAGTATCCAGAATCCATCTATGCACGGGGACTGCCATTGCTGGTATTCCAAGAATGGTGCCGGCAGCAGCTAATCCAAGCTGTAATCCGGCTGAAACGAGGGGTTAGAAGCGTGATTTCAAAACCGGCTGGCAAACGCGCTTGAGATAGCCAAGACATTTTGATTTTTTCCAGAAAACCAGCAAATATGATTGTTCGCAGCGCATTTGCCGCCATGCATGGAGAATGACAAACCAGCCCGCGAACCTTTGAAAATAGCCCACTACAACACTTTTGCGGACGGCGGCTCGGCGGTATTGATGTTGCGCCTGCATGACGCGCTGCGTGTCATGGGTCAAGAGAGCCGTATCCGTTATCGGAAGGGCAACCTCATGCTGCCGGAAGCCCAGCGTCTCGAATACTGCCAAGGCTGGCTGGATCGCCAGCGTGAGCGGGTCCAACACCGTTTTGAGAACTGGGCGCTGGTTTCCAACCCCGCTTCCTATTACAGCCGCAGCCGACTTCACAAAGCCACGTTACCGCCGCCGGAAGATGCGGCGGCGGACATCATCCATCTGCATTGGATCAGCCGCTGGCTGGATTTGCCGAGTTTTCTCAACGGAATTCCAAAACATATTCCGATCATCTGGACAATCCACGACATGAGCCCGCTGGCGGGCGGCTGTTTCACGGACTTTGGCTGCGACCAGATTGGAAAGGGCTGCCAATGCTGTCCGCTGTTGAAGTCCCCCTTCAACCGGCTTCTGGCGGCAAATGAATGGAAACGCCGTTCGCGTGCGCTGGCAGGCAGGCGGATTTTTGCCGTGGGCAACAGCACCTTCACCACGCATCTCATAAAAAAATCCGCCCTGTTTCGCGGGGCTGAAAAAATTGCGACGATCCACCCGGCGTTGAATGTCCGGGAATTCATCCGCCACGACAAGGCCAATGCCCGGCGGCTGCTCGGCATCGCCCTGGACCGCTTTGTCCTTGGATTTGGGGCGGCGGCGCTCACGGACGAGAACAAGGGGTTCAACCGGTTCCTTGAGGTGGCGGAAAAAGTGGCGGACCGGCTGGGTGGGGTGGATGCGCTGGTTTTTGGTGATGGTCTTTCGGCGGCGGGCAACCGGCGGGTCAAGGTGCATGGCTTGGGGCGGCTGTCTTCGCCCCTTCTCCAGAGCCTAGTGTATTCGGCCATGGACGTGTTCGTGGTGGCCTCGCGCATGGAAACTTTCGGCCAGGTGGCTACCGAGGCGCAAGCGTGCGGCACGCCGGTGTGGGCGTTTGATGTGGGCGGATTGCGGGACGCGATTCAAAACGGCGTGACCGGAAAATTGATTCCCTTTCCCGCCACAGCCCAGATGGCCGAAAGCATTTGCGCAGCGGCGGCGGATGGCAGTCTGCCGATGATGGGAAACAGGGCGGCCGAATGGGTGCGGCAGACTTTTTCCGCTGAACAAATGGCAGAACATTATCTAAACCTTTACCGCGAGGCTGTGGGTTCTTAATCGTAGCAGCTGATGTAAGGAGGCTCTAACTTGAAAATCGGAAATCGGAAATCGGAAATTGATCAGAGTCTCGTCACCTCGTCTCCTACAGGAGAAAAGTTTCCGACCAACTGTTGATGTTCCATGAGTGAGCCAATCCACATCGTGTTTTGCGCCGACCGCCGAGTCTTGCCGGGTCTCCATGTTGCGGCGTATTCGGTGGTGGCCAATCATCATGATTCCAAATCATTGGTTCACGTCCACGTTTTTTCAGACAGTCTCACATCAGCGGACGTCGCATTGCTGAATGAAACCCTGCGCGGGTCGGGACGGCCCTATTTGCTTGAAGTGCATTCTGTTTTGGCCAGTCATTTTTCACGGTTTCCTTCAATGTCAGGCAGTTGGGGAACATATTTCAAATTGTTGTTGTTCCAGATGCTCGCGGTTGAACACATCATCTATATTGACGTGGACACGGTATGTCATCTGGATGTCAGTGATTTTTTGACATTAGACTTGGGTTATTATCCGGCGGGTTTTGTGGCCGAGACCACCATTCGAGACACTCCGGATCGCCCGCTGGCAGATCGTCTGCCCAACGATGGAGACAAACCATACCTGAACGCAGGGGTAATGGTTGTCAACCGGAAACTCTGGCTGGAACGACAGGTTACCGAACGGTGCATGGAATTTCTTCAAGAAGCGACGGTGCTTAATCACGAACAGTCCGCCTTGAATTATGTTTTGATTAATGATTGGCAGCTGTTGGACGCCCGGTTCAACTTTATCAGCAACTGGCGCAAGAACTGGCCGTCTCTATGCAATGAATCGAAGTTGGATGGCAAGCTGGTTCATTTTTTGGACAACCCAAAGCCGTGGGATTTTCTGGGCGAGTTCGTGCATCCGCAATATGGCCTCTGGCGTGAAGTGTTGGACAAGACGGCGATGAAGGGTTTTCGCTCATGGCACGCCACGCCATCCCGCAAGTTTCCCAGGACCCGCAAGGCGTGGACCGGCTATAAGAAAGTCATCAAAGACCGTTTATTGTTCGCCGGCTACTCGCGCGGCTGGTTCAAGAAGGTCAAGGGCGTGCCGGAAGCAAAAGTTGAAAGGTGAAATGTTGGAAGCCAGAAATCAGAAGACAGAGGGCAGAAGTTAGAAGTCAGAAGGTGGTAAGCGAGAGACCAGACTACACGACTACGGACGACGGGACGGTTTCAAATACTGAAACGCTGAAAGCAGAAGTCGGCAACGTTGAAATATTTTCCGTTTATACTTTCCCAATTTCTAATTTTGATTTGTTGATTTCTGCTTTTCCCCATGGTCAGCCTTTAGAAAATTGTGAACAAACGCGCGAACCCAACCATTCTAATTTTTACGCCGTCGGTTGGCGGGGGATTGGCGGAATACGTCTTCTATCAGGCCACGGCTTTGGAAAAGGCCGGTGCCAATGTCACCTGTCTGGTCGCACCTTCTTTTCTGGGCGGACGGCAAACAGGATTTGAGAAGATCGCGTGCTTAAGCAATCCACCTTCGGAAGAAGGTTCGCGGGTCTTGAAGAAATTGAAAATGGTTTGGCATCTGGTCGCAAATCAGATGGTTTTGGCTTGGCAGATTTTGAAGCACCGTCCCGACCTGGTCCTTCTGGATTCCTACGTTGAATATTTATCGCCATTCTGGATATGGCCGCACTGGATTCTGGCGAAGTTCTGGCGCATTCGTTACGCCGCCAATCTGCACGACCCGGTGCGCAATTATTCCATTGGCCCGGATTGGTGGCACAAACTGTCTGTGCGGTTCGCCTATTGCCCGTTGGATTTTGTGCTGGTGCATGACAAACTGTCGGAGCCTTCTCCCGTTCCCGCGCGCGTTCAGGTTGTGCAGGTGCCGCACGGGTTGTATGAGATTCGCGGGACACCGACTGATCGGGATTCGGTGCGGAACGGATGGGGCGTCCGGGCCGGACAAAAAGTTTTCCTGGCTTTCGGCTATGTCCGCGACGGCAAAAACCTCGATCTCGCAGTGCGCGCGCTCCTCCAGGTTCCGGATTCGTTTTTAGTGGTGGCCGGTTCGGTGGCTTCAGCCGGGGACAGGCCGTTTGCCTTTTACCGTCAACTGGCCGACGAACTTGGGGTTCTGGAGCGCTGTCATTTTGCCGAGGGCTTCGTGACCGATGATGATCTGGGAAAATATTTTGCGGGAACGGACTTTGTGCTGCTGACCTACGCCGCCACGTTTCATTCACAAAGCGGCGTATTGAACATTGCCGCGCGGGCGCGCAAGCCGGTGCTCGCCTCGGCCTCGCCATCTCCGCTCGTCGAGTCGGTGCGGAAATTCCAACTGGGCATCGTCGTGGAACCGGATTCGCCTGCTGCCGTTATCGCCGGGATGCAACATTTGATGGCCTTAAGACTGTCGCCACACTGGGAGGATTACGAGGCTAACGCCTCTTGGGTGGCCAACGCGCAGGGCGTGCTGCAAGCGGCAGGGTTTCAAACAAAAGCAGAAATCGGGAAAAGAGGTCAGAGGTCGGAGATCGGGAAGAAAAAGCAGAAATTAACAAATTAAACGCTGAAACTCTGAAAACTGAAAAGCTGAAATTGGGAATTGAGTTGCTGCCTAAAAAAATTGGCGCGAAGATTGCTTGTCTGCTATTCTGAACATGAGGTTGAAGTTAGAAATCACGGACAGGTCCGAAATCATGAATACACGCGGAATTTTTTCTTTGGCTGCATCGGCGCTCATTATCGCCGCAACTTCCGCACGCGCCGCCAGCATCATCTGGACAAACACTGCCGGCGGCAACTGGAGCGACACGAACAGTTGGGATCCCAATCAAATGCCCGGCAGCGGCGACGTGGCGGTCATCACCAACGACGGCACTTACAGCGTCACTCTGGACGTGAACCCGGCCATCGGCGGTCTGGTTCTTGGCACGGCGGGCGGCATCAACATCCAGAGCCTGTCGGTCAGCAACAACCAGACATTCACGCTCAACGGCACGGCGCAGGTGAGCACCAACGGCCAGTTCAACCTGATCGGCGGGATGTTGGGCGGCAATATCGTGCTGTGCGGCGCGTTGAACTGTTCGGCAGGAACCTTGTCCGGCGGGTTGACGGTGAACAGCAACAGCGTGCTCACTGTGAGTGCGCCGGGGGTGGCCTTGAACGGCTTTACTCCCGGCAGCTCGGCGCTGACGAATTACGGGACGGTGAACTGGACGGGCGGGGACATCAGTTGCGACTACAGCCCGCAGATCTACAATTATGGCTTGTGGAACGCACAAACGGACAACACTCTTTTCGGGCAGCAAACCTCCGGCAACGGGGTGTTCAACAACTACGGCATCTTTCGCAAGTCCGGCGGCTCCAACACAACCAAGATTGATGCCAACATGGTGTTCAACGGCTCCGGCACGGTGGATATCGAAAGCGGGACGGTGTCAATCGCAAACGGACAATATGCCGGTGTGGTCAACACCGCCGGCGGCATGTTTTTTTCACCGGGAAGCAATCTCATTTTTGGCGGCGGCACGCTGTTCACCGGAACGGGTGCGGTTGAGGGATCGGTTATCGGGAGCAATGCGGTGTTCAGCGGCACGATGACCTGCTCGGGAGTCACATTCTCCGGTGCCATCACCGTCGCCACCAACGCCGTCGTCAACCTGGGAACTGTGGGCGTTTCATTTAACAGCAGCTATAACAACACCGCCCTGCTGACCAACTACGGCACCATCAACTGGAGTTCCGACCTGAACTGCGACGGCAGCCCGCAAATCTTCAACTTCGGGCTGTGGAACGCGCAAACGGACAACTCTATTTTCGGGCAACAGACCTCCGGCAACACGATCTTCAACAACTACGGCATCTTCCGCAAATCCGGTGGCACCAACACCTCCACCGTGGATTTCAACACAATCTTTACCAGTGCGGGCACGATTGATGTGGAAAGTGGAACGGTGACGATTAGCAAGGGCCAGGCGAACGGTGCGGCCAACGTCGCCGGCGGCACAACCCTTTCTCCGGGCAACAATTTCGTCTTTGCCGGCAGCACGCTCTTCAGCGGCACGGGAACCGTTGCCGGGTTTTTGAACGGCAGCAACGCCCTATTCAGCGGCGTGTTGAACTGTTCGGGAACCACCTTGTCGGGGACAATCACCCTCGTCACCAACAGCGTGCTCAATCTGGGGACATCGAACGTGAACTTGAGCGGCGTGGCCCTGACCAACTATGGCACGGCCAACTGGACGGGCGGCGACCTCGACTGCAACAACAGTCCTGAAATTTACAACTACGGTTTGTGGAATGCACAAACAGACAACACGTTTGCCGGAGAAGCCAACGGCGGCAACGGCAACGGGGTGTTCAACAACTACGGCATCTTCCGCAAATCCGGCGGTTCCAACACGACCACGTTTGACACCAACGCGGTGTTCAACGGCTCCGGCACGGTGGATGTCGAAAGCGGGACGGTGTCAATCGCAAACGGGCAATATGCCGGCGTGGTCAACACCGCCGGCGGCACGTTTCTTTCACCGGGAAGCAGCCTCATCTTTGGCGGCGGCATACTGTTCAACGGAACAGGGTCGGTTGAGGGATCGGTTATCGGGAGCAACGCGGTGTTCAGCGGCACGATGACCTGTTCGGGAGTCACATTCTCCGGCGCCATCACCGTCGCCTCCAACGCCGTCGTCAATCTGGGAACTGTGGGCGTTTCATTTAACAGCAGCTATAACAACACCGCACTGCTGACCAATTACGGCACCATCAACTGGAGTTCCGGAAATTTTTCCGGCGACAACAATCCGAAAATTTACAATTACGGCCTGTGGAACGACCAGTCCGACAACTCCATTTTCGGGCAGCAAACCTCCGGCAACACGACGTTCAACAACATCGGCACCTTCCGCAAATCCGGCGGCACCGGCATCACCACGCTGGACAACAGCACGGTTTTCAACAACACCGGCACCCTGGATGTCCAGAGCGGCACCGTGTCCATTTTAGGAGGCAGAACATTGACAGGCGGGACATTGAATTTTGGCATCAACAGCTTGAACACTTTCGGCCACATCGCCCTGGCCGGTGCCGTCACGCTGGCCGGCACCGTCAGTGCCAATCTCAACAGTCTTTACACGCCGACCAACGGCACGTCCTTTGCCCTGCTGGCTTATGGTTCCGAATCCGGCGTGTTCACCAGCTCCAATCTGCCTGCATTTTTCGGCTGGACAAACATCTATGGCCCCGCGTCGTTCTCGTTAAAAATTGACTACGCGCCGATGCAGGTTTTGAACGTCACAAATTTCGGTGCTGTTGGCGATGCCGTCCAGTTTTTTGCCAACACCACGAGCAACTCCGTTGTAGTCACGACCACCAATCAGATTCCAAACACGGCCATAGGTGAGGCAATTGAGGTTTTCGGAGCAGGAATTCCTACCTCATCGTCCAACAATCAGGACTTGGTAACAACCATTGCCAAGGTTGTGAATGGAACAAACATCACACTTTCACAGACTTGCCAGCAGACGCTGACCAATACTTTTGCAACTTATGGACACGACAACACGTCAGCATTTAACAGCGCCATCGCCGCAGTAGGAGCGGATACAAACGACATCATCAACATTCCCGCCGGGAAGTATCTTTTCATCTGCCCTTTCGTTGCCAGTGTCTATGGAAATGCGGGCATAATACTGACCCGTGGCGGCATTCACCTCGTCGGAGCCGGAACCAACAGCACCACCTTGCTGAGCCAGGGGGCGTGGAATATTTATGGCGGCGGCGTGTATCGCAGTTTCCTGATTGACATCGAGTCACACATCACAAACGATTTTCCGGTCAGCATCGAGAACCTGACATTGGATGGCGGCGTCCAGCAGGGTAATACCGGCTATCACGGCTTTCCGGCCAGCATAATCACCGGCAACGGCTGGGATATAGACCACGATGCCATCATCATCCGGGGTGGCACAATAGGCAACGTGTTCACTCATCAGACGTGGACCAATGTGGTGTTCCAGCACTGGAGGGGTGAGATAGTCAAGAGCAACGACTCAAGCACGAACGGAAATCTTTCCATTTTCAATTGCGTTTTTAATGATGGCAACGCGACGGCCATCAATTACTATGCATCTTTGAACGTCTCCAACTGTGTTTTTAACAACCTTTTCCAGGTCGCCGAGTATTATCAGGCCTATTCGACCAACACCTCTTACTTTCAAAATAATTTCATCACCAACATCACCGGCAATGGTTTCGCCCTGAACGGCGGGAAAGGGAATAATCCGCCGTTCATCCTCCAGAACAACAGCTTTTATGTGACCGTCAACGGAATTGAAACAACCCCTGGAGATAATATTTTTATCATTAGTAACTACATAAGTGCCCAGTTTGCCATCGTCCTTGGTTGTCCGGGCTATCAGGGAACCTTTGACAACAGCAACATCGTGATTTCGGGAAACTGTTTTGTGAATAATAGCTTACTTCTTGAAATCGGCGGCGGCGTGAGTGGAACGGATCCGGCTCGTGTTGAGGCTGTTCAAATGTATGGCAATAGTTTGACAGAAGCGTCTCCTAATTCGACGCCTAATGCCGTCAGGACATATGGTTGGGCGACCAATATTCATTTGTTCAATAATAATTTTACTAATCTTCCATCTGGAAATGTTGTTTGTTCATCCGGCATTTATGGCGCGCCGTATGCCCTAGTGGACACCAACAATTCTTATTATTCGACCATTTATAATTTTACTGGAACAACGAATCCCATCAGTTATGCGAACGGGTCGAGATTTGAAATCATTTACGGCTTCACTCCTAGATCCGCGTATGCGCTTGTGGATACAAATGCAAGCCAGATGCCTGTGGGAGCGAAGATTCAGCTTTACAACAACAATACGAGTTCCGCCACCGTGCCGGTTTATACCAGCAGCAGTCTTCAAGGCAGCCCGGTCATGGTGGCAAGCGGCCAGACAGTCACGTTTTTCTGGCAAGATTGGGACGGCACATGGTCAACCAACAACAAGCCCCCACCGCCCACAGGCGTTCGGCTGAATTTCTGAAAGCATCCGCCTGCGCACAGCTGCGGCGCGACAGGGAAATTTGGAAAGCTGAAAGCGGAAATGGGACAATAAGACAACGAGACGACGAGACCACTGACAACGGGACGATTGTAAAAACTGAAATTCTGACAAGCTGACAAGCTGAAATGCAAAATCAAAGTAGAAATTGAGAAAACAGAAAGCGGACATTTAAAAACGAGAGCGGCGCATACTATGAAAAAGTCATTTCTCCTTTTGGGTTTGCTGATTCCAGGCATCGGTTTCGCCCAATCTTACATGATTGACTGGCATAAGGTCGCCGGTGGCGGCGGCACCAGCACGGGCGCGACCTATCAGGTTTCCGGCACAATCGGACAGCCTGATGCGGGCGGCGCGATGACCGGCACCAATCATTACTCCTTGACCGGCGGTTTCTGGAGCCTTGTTTCCGTCGTGCAAACGGCGGGGCTGCCCGATCTGGTCATCACTCATTCGGGCAACAGCGTCGTCATCTCCTGGCCCGGCACCGGCGGCTACACCTTGCAGCAAAACGCGAACCTCGTGCTGGCCAATGGCTGGGCGACGAGCGGCTATTCCGTCTCCACCAGCAACGGCACGAACAGCATCACCATCACATCGCCTTCGGGAAATTTGTTCTTCCGCCTTTCCAATCACTGAAACGCGGGGAGCGGAGCGCGGAGCGCGGAGATGGAATGAGACGACGGGACTACTGTTGCCTTTTAACTACCATCTACTATCTCCTAACTACTGCCTTTTTGACATATGTGGATTTGCAGCCAGATCGGGGCGCGGGAACATTTTGCGGTTCCACGCGCTTTGCACCAAACCGGGCGGCTGGCGACTCTTTATACTGATTTTTGGGCAGGGCGGGCGTTTAGGCGCGCACAGGAGTTGGTAGATGGAAGATGGAAGTTGGGGGCGCTCCGGTCGCTGGCGGCACGCTTTCATCCGGAGCTGGACGGACAGCGCAAGATGGGAGTTGGAAGATGGGAGTTAGAAGATGGAAGGGAGGATACTGAAAGAAGAACCCAGAACCCAGAAATAGTTTCATGGAATTTCCGGGCGCTTTGGTGGGAATGGCTTCTTCGCAGGAAGGCAAAGGACGGAGACCTTTATCTTGGTTATATCGAAGTGGGGAACCGGTTTGCCATGCGGGTAAAAGATGCTTTGAAACGCCGAACAGACTTGGGGCCGGACACCATTTTTTTTGCCTACGATACGGGGGCTTTGGAGACGCTAGAGTGGTGCCGGGAACAGGGAATTAAATGCGTCTTAAACCAGATGGACCCCAACCGTGTGGAGGTGGAACTGGTCCGCGCCGAGGAAAAGCAATGGCCGGGCTGGGCATTGGAAGCCATCCAAGTTTCGGAGGCTTATTTTGCCCGGCGTGAACAGGAGTGGGCCTTGGCGGATCGTGTAGTTGTGAATTCTGAATTTTCCCGCAAGGCGCTTGTCCAGCAAGGCGTCCCTTCCGAAAAGCTGGCGGTGGTGCCGTTATGTTATGAGAGGGAGGTGGAAAATAAGAAGTCAGAAGTCAGAAGTCAGAAGTCAGAACCATCAACTCTCAACTCTCAACTCTCAACTGAACCCTTGCGGGTTCTCTTCCTCGGCCAGGTTATTTTACGTAAAGGAATACAATATCTGCTTGCGGCGGCAAGGCAACTGGAACGGGAGAACATCCATTTTGACGTGGTTGGTTCCATCGGCATTTCCAGGCAGGCAATGGCGACAGCACCGGCAAATGTCACGTTTCATGGACGCGCCGGACGGGATCAGGCTTCGGACTGGTATGGACGGTCTCATGTGTTCGTGTTGCCGACCCTTTCCGATGGTTTTGCCATCACGCAACTGGAGGCGATGGCGCATGGGTTGCCGGTCATTACAACTCCATGCTGCGGGGAAGTGGTCAGTGATGGCGTGGACGGATTTATTGTTCCACCGCGTAATGCGGTAGCGCTGGCAGAAGCTTTGCACCGCTATCTTGCGGAGCCTGATTTGTTGCAAACACACCAAAAGGCGGCTATCAAAAAATCAAAGCTATTCACATTGGGGAGACTGGCGGAGAACCTGCGCAGGGTGGAAGATGAACTAAAAAGCTGACACGCTGAAATACTAAAAATGCGACTTAGTGAAGAATTGAGGGAACGAACCCAGCGTTTTGCCTCGGCGGTAATCCGGCTTTACGTTTCGCTGCCGAAAGACCGGGAAGAAGTGCGAGTATTGGCAAAACAATTGCTCCGTTCAGGCACATCAGTGGCTGCGCATGCGCGGGAAGCGTCACGCGCCCGGTCTGACTCCGAATTTGCTTCCAAGGTAGATGGCTTATTGCAGGAGGCGGATGAATCTAATCTCTGGCTGGAATTATTGCGCGATGATTGCGGCATCCAAGATGAAAAACTTTACATGTTGTTGCGAGAAGCCAATGAACTCATGGCAATCTTTACCACAATGGTTGCGAAGCTTCGCAAACGAGGAGATTTTTAGAAATCCGGAATTATTTTAGTATGTCAGCATTTCAGTATTTCAGTTTTTGATTTGTTGTGTCTGAAACATTATCCATATTGCCTTTATCTTTCTGGGTGGTCATCGCACTGCTCATCGGCGGCGGAATATGGTCGTTCCAGCGGATGAACGACGGCATCGGGCTTCCCATGCTGGTGGTTCTGGCCACTGCGACGGCCTGGTATGTGGGCGATGCCTTTTACAATGATTACGCCAATAACCATGCCAAGCTGTTCGATGCCGATACGCTGTCGGGCGCCTGGTGGCAGGTGGCGTGGTTTCTGACGGTTTTTCTTGTGATGACGCCGCAAATCCATGCGCGGCTCAACCATCGCTACCTGCAACGCCGCAGCGGCGTGTTGCAATTGTTCAGGCAGGGGGTGGCCCAGCCGGAGATTCAAAAATCGTTGAACGCATTGTTCCGAGGTTGCGCCATAGTCTGGGTAATCCTGTTTGTGATTGCAATCGTCAGAATCAAGACTGAAGTCATCTATTATTTATTCCCGTTTTTGGGACATAATGCCAGCCCCTGGTCCCATGGTCGAATCGGAGCCGGTTTTGATTTTCTGGACATCTTTGCCGTTTATCTGCAACTACTGATCGCCGCAATGTTCGGTGTGGTGGCGGCCCTTGCCACGGACCGCCGCATCCGCAATTACGCCCTGCTTTTGGTCCTGCTGACCTGGCCCTATTTCATTTTTGACCGCACGCGCAATTCGATGCTGGCCATTATTATTCCGGCGGTGTTGAGCTGGGTATTTCTGCGGCTGCGCGGCGGGATGTGGAAAAAAATCGTGGTGCTGCTGGCGGTCTTTCTTGTGATCAATACTTGGATGAAATTTGTCATCGCCAACCGCGGCACGATGAACATCACCGCTGCCTTTGAAGAAAAAGGATTGAACCTGGCCGACCAAAAAAAAGTTCATAACGAAGGTCTGAACATGTTTGAGGAATTATGCTGGGTCAGCACCTTCATAGACAAGGGAACCTATCATGTCAATTGGGGCGCACGCTACTTCGCCGAACTGGTGAATCCGATCCCGCGCGCCATCTGGCCCGGCAAGCCGCTGATCGGCATAGATTATGCCATCGCCCGCGGCATGCAATACGGCGGATCAGATGGGTCGTCCGTTGTTGCCACCATATCCACAGGCTTCATCGGACAAGGCGTGGTCAACTTCGGCCGATTTTTGGGGCCAATGGCGGCGGCGTTGCTGATGTGCCTTTGGGTCACGGCGCTGGCGCGGCTGGACTTGAACATTCATGCGCTGGGCCGGCTGCCGTTGTATAGTCTGGGAATGATTCTTACTTTCAATTTGGGACGCGACATCACGCTCATCACTCTCTATCCATTTCTATTCGGCGCATTGGCCGTCTGGTGGCTGGATCGTCATCGGCCACAAAATCAGGATGAGCCTATTGTGTCGGCTCAAGCTGCCGCCAAACCCGGAAGCCGTCCGCTTCCTGTTTTTGGCCAATCATCGCCATTTGTCCACCGCCAACACTCGGGCGGATTTATCAAAAGAAAAAGGTAAAGAAACATTTGCCTTGTGATTTCCGCTTCCAGCCCTCCAACCGCCCATGCCAGCAAGGTTTTGCCAAAAGAAACTCGCGTGGCTGTCTTGTTCCACCGTTTCGGTCCTTATCATCACGCGCGCCTCAGCGCCGCCGGGCAGTTGATGTCGGTTTTCGGAGTGGAAGCCTGCGCCGCAGAAGACACCTATGCCTGGGCCAAGGTGGACGGCTCGGCAGCCTTCACAAGAATCACGCTGACAGACCGCGATTCCGGAAACCGGCAATGGAGACGGAATCTTCAATACAAACTTTGGCGCGCGCTGGATGAAATCAAACCGCAGATGGTCGTCGTTCCCGGCTGGTCATCTGCCGATGCCGTGAGCGCGCTCTGGTGGTGCGGTAAAAAAAACATTCCTGCGATGGTCATGTCTGAAAGCACCGCGTGGGACGAACGGCGTGTTGTCTGGAAGGAATGGATAAAACGCCGGCTGGTAAAATTGTTCTCCGCCGGATTGGCCGGCGGAACACCACACGCGGATTATCTCGCGCAACTTGGATTGGCGCGCGACCGGATTTTCACGGGCTACGACATCGTGGACAATGACTACTTTGCGGCGCAAGCCGCAGAAGTCAGAAGTCAGAAGTCAGAAGTCAGAAGCCGGCACGGGTTGTCGGAAAAATATTTTCTGGCGAGCGCCCGTTTCATCGTGAAGAAAAACCTGTCGAAGCTGATTGAGGCCTACGCGCGGTATCGCGAACTGGCGCTAAAATCGGAAACCGGAAACCGGAAACCGGAAATCTGGTCGCTGGTTCTGCTCGGCGACGGCCCGCTTCGCGAAACTCTCAAGTCTCAAATCTCAACCCTCGATATTCGCGATCATGTGCTGCTGCCCGGCTTCAAGCAGTATGACGAATTGCCGGCGTATTTCGGACTGGCCGGTGCTTTTGTCCATGCGAGCACGACGGAACAGTGGGGCCTGGTCGTGAACGAGGCGAT